>JAAUYH010011600.1_pt1 | contig 23710 bp, 15 predicted proteins | sample 7278061 | NCBI WGS metagenome assembly JAAUYH01 (sample SAMN14350203, study PRJNA611818) | marine sediment metagenome | isolation source: surface marine sediment (0.6m) | place: French Polynesia: Moorea | collected 2018-08 | reverse complement strand
GTCGAACTCACGGTTCTGGACAGGCAGTGGGACGAATGGTTTTCGGGGCAAGGTTTGGAACCGTTTCGCACGAGCTACGAAAAACTCGCAGAGGCGCCGCAAGAAGTCCTTACCCAGGTATTGGATGCACTTGGCCTCACCCCCGAAATCGCTGGCAGCATCCCGACGCCCACCGCCAGACTCGCGGATACGACAAGCAGACGATGGATTGAGAGATACAGAGCGGAGACACAAGGCTAGCCAGAAGCGGACATTGCGCAAGTGGCAGCTGCGTCCGCGGCCCGGACTTTTTAGTGATGGAAAACGCTGCACGGTGCACGAATGGCCGGTCTCGCAAAGCCGCGTTGCGGCGTCGGCCAGGGGCGCGGAGGTCCGGTCTGGGCCGCGAGTGACGATGAAGACCCGGTGATCTGCGGCCTGGTGCTGCGACACCGCATGGCAGGTCAGAGACCAATCTCGACGCTGATGCAGGCTACAGGATCTGACACTATGGAGGTTTCCGTCCTTTCTCCGTCGGTGCGCGTGACGAGATCGTCAACGGCGGAAGCGGACCCACTTGCGGTGCACTCAAATGCCCGACGTTCGACAAACGTCTGCCTTCAAGAAGCTGCACTGTGGCGTTCATCGTGTAGCTGAACTCTCTAGAAGACCAGGTTCATCATCAGCAGCGACACTATCAGGAAAAGCACGGTCATGATTCCACCGCTTTTCATGAAATCGGTCACTTTGTAGCCGGCCGGTCCCATGATCAATGCGTTCACCTGATGGGTTGGGATCAGGAACGAGTTCGACGTCGAGATCGCGACCGTGAGCGCAAAGATCGCGGGGTCGGCCCTGGCAGCAACTGCGATCGAAACCGCGAGGGGCACAAGAAGCACGGTGGCGCCCACGTTCGACATCACCAGAGTGAACGCGGTAGCGAGTATTGCGACACCGGCCTGCAAGCCCCAGATCGGCCAGCCATCTAGAAGCGTCAGGATCTGCTCGGCGATCCACGCCGCCGTCCCGGTATTTTGCACTGCCTGTCCGAGGGGGATGAGGCTGGCAAGCAGGAAGACCGTGGGCCAGCTGACGGCCTCGTAAGCCTCATCAATCCGTAGCACGTTCGTCGCGATCATGCCGCCGGCTCCAACCAGCAGCGCCAGCGACAGCCGCAGGTCGGTGAACAAGATCAGCGACACGGTGACACCGAAGAACAAAAGCGCCCAGGCCACTTTGTGCGGGCGAAGCTCTTCCATCGGGAAATCGCTGGTGACGACGACGAAATCGCGATCCTTGGTCAGTCGCGCCAGCCGCTCCCACGCGGTGAAAGCCACGAGCATATCGCCGGCGCGGAAGGGTTCGCGGCTGATATTCACCGCCTCGTGGTCCTCGGTTTCGACAAGGCTCAGGGTCTCACCGGCGCGATGGATTGCGAGAAGGCCCAATCCGTAAGTCTTGCGCATCAAGACATCGCGGGCGGTCTTGCCGATCAGGTCGGAATCCGGCGGGATCACGATTTCGGCCACCCCCGCCACGGTCGGCGCATAGGCCTCCGCGAAGATGTCGAGTTCGGGCAGGACCTTCAGACCATAGACATCCGCAATGTCCTGGATCACCTTGCGCCGCCCAAGGATCGCCAAACGGCAGGGATCCTCGATCTTCGTCGTCAGGATCGGCGTGAACCAGCGCTGCCCACGATGATACGATCCAACAATGTAAAGATTATGAGCCATCATGATGTCGCCGAAGGTTTGACCGCGCAGGATCGACCCTTCGGGCACTACGACCTCGACGAGATCGGACTTCAGCCCGTAAATCCGCTTTAGGTAGTCGCGCACAGACTGACCGGTGCTGCCTTCGTCCTTGATTGAGTGATCGGGCAGCACCCAGCGTCCCAAAAGCACGAAATACAGAATGCCGGTCAGCAAGAGGCAAAGGCCCACGGGCGTGACGGAAAACAGGGAAAACGTCTTCATCTGGCTGTCTTCGGGCAGCGCCGTGTTCGAACTGACGATAAGATCGTTGAGCAGGATCAGAGGTGACGATCCGACCATCGTCACCGTGCCGCCAAGGATGGCGCAAAAGCCCATGGGCATCAGGAGCCTGCTGAGTGGCAACTCGGTCCGCACCGAAATCCGGCTAACCACGGGCAGAAACAGGGCTGCCGCGCCGACATTCTGCATGAAGCTGGAAATCAGGCCGACGGTCCCCGAAATGATCGGGATAATTCGGACTTCGGTCTTGCCGCCAAAATTCAGGATGGTCGAAGCGACCTTGCTCATAAGCCCGGTCTTGTCCAGCCCGGCACCAAGGACCATCACCGCAATGATCGAGATGACCGCATTCGACGCAAAACCGTCGAAAAGCCGGCCCGGGTCGGCGAGGTTGTCCAGGCCGGGAACTTGGGAAAACAGCCCCAGCGCGATCATTACGAGGATGGCCGTGAAATCGATCCGAAAGTACTCAGTTACAAACAGCAATACCGTGATAGCCAAAATGGCTAGCACCACCACCATTTCTAATGTCAGTTCGATCGGCAATCTGGAGTCCTCGTCGACATCATCATCCCACGATTTTCTCCAGAAATATTGCACTGATCAGAGAACAGATCGCGCCTGTGGCTCCGGCGCTATAGGCTGCTGTCAATGCGACGAATTTCAAAAGGTCGCCCTGACGAGACCCCGAATGCGCAGCCAAGGCTTATGGAAGCATGGCATTGCTACCGACGGAAGGCTGATCCGGCCGGAACCTCCACATATTGGAGACCAGATCGGCTGGGGCAACCGTTTCCGGTGCGGGCGGTTGGTATCCTGGCGATGTGTGGGGACGGACGGTGTTGAAGTGCCGTCGCCGTCGCTCGATCAGGACCTGGGCTTCCCGTATGTCATTGAAGAGTTCCACGTTCAGCAGTTCGTCTCGGAGCTTGCCGTTGAAGCTTTCATTGTAGCCGTTCTCCCACGGCGAGCCCGGCTCGATGAACAACGTCTTGGCGCCAACCCTCGCGACCCATTCCCGGACCGCATGGGCTGTGAACTCAGGGCCATTGTCGGATCGGATGTGATCCGGCACGCCGCGCGCCGTCATGAGGTCGGCAAGGACTGCGAGAACGCTCTGGCTATTGAGCTTGCGGGCCACTTCGATCGTCGCATTGCCCGGCAGGCGATTTGGCGTCGCCAAGTCGGCCGAGAGGGGGCACTCGCGGGTGAACTCGTCGATGACCGTGAGCATGCGGAACTTACGTCCGTCCCGTGTTCGGTCCTGGACGCAGTCGTAGGCCCAGACATGGTTCTGGCGCTCTGGCCGCAACCGAACACAGGACCCGTCGTTTAACCACAGCCGGCCCCGCTTTGGTTGCTTCTGTGGAACGCGAAGGCCATTTCGATCGGGTTGAAGTCTGGGCTGTAGGGCGGAAGGAACCGGAGGTCTGCGCCTGCTGCCTCGATCATGTCCCGCGCCGACGCCCTCTTATGGCTCGACAGGTTGTCCATGATGACCACGTCGCCGGGGCGAAGTGTCGGGACCAGCACATGGCGCACATAGGCTTCGAGCCAGTCGCCGTTGATCGGCCCGTCGAGGGGTTGCCAGTGGATTGCGCCACTGGTTCGAGCAACCACTGGCGACGGCGCGACCATGCCGGTCTTGCGCAATCCGGCGACCAGCGTCGTGGTTTTGCGATGCCCGTGCGGATAGCCCATGCGCGGCCGCTCCCCGCGCCGACAGCGGCCATGGCTGCGGGCCATGTTCGTCGCCGTCCAGGTCTCGTCGATGAACACCAGCCGGTCTGGGTTCGGGTCGAGCTGCCCGTCGAACCGGTCCAGGCGCCGCTTCAGGACGTCCGGGCGATCTTGCTCGACGGCGTGGCCGGTCTTTTCTTCCGAGTAATCCCGTGGCGCCGGAAGAATCGCCAAAGCGACGAGGTCGAGGCCGCAACGTCGCGCTCCGCCAGGCGCCGACACAGCTCCGCCAGCGTGATGTCCGGTGTCTCTCCGAGCGCGGCATGGATCGCCTCGGCGTTGGCCTCAATCGTGCGAGAGCGCATGTCACCGCCCTGCGGCTTGGGCGCGAAGGAACCCGTGGTCCGTCGCCCGTTGTCCCAGCGGATCGCCGTGGACGGCGCGACACCGTATCTCTCAGCCGCAGCTCGCCGGCGCAGGCCTGCGCCAATCGCCGCGATTACCCGTTCCCGCAAGTCCATGGAAAGTGGTTTGCCCATCGCTGCCCCCAAATCAGCATTGGCGTCAGTGATTCAGCCCTTCGCCCGGATGGGAATCCCCAATCGATTCATGTCGATGGGAAAACGCTCTAGCACTGGATGCCGCACGCTCTACAAACGGCAGCTTTCCGAGAAGGCAATAAAGATCGGGTGCCTCCAATCGTCGTTCGGAGGCACCCCTTTCCGTTATTCGACGCGGGTCACTTGGGATGCCACGATCTCTGCGGCGCCGAAGAACTCCTGCATCTCCGGACCCTGAGACACCACGCCGCGCGAGATTTGAAAGTCCTCCACGCTGTTCCAGCCAATCAGGACGGCTTACCATCCGTCAGTGGTGATGAACTCGCGGTCGAAAATGTAGCCGGGCTGCTCCGCGACACGCCCGAAGAATGCATCGCGGCCAGCGTCAAATTCTTCGCGCTTGCCTTCGAGTGGACGATGCGTTGCATCAAGAATTCAATAGTTGACGGCTCAAACCGCCATTACTTCGCAACTTTTTTCGGTTTGTCTCGCTTCGGCAATAATTCGCCATGGCTTTGCTGTGCCATTGCCACAGTCCGAGCTCAGAAACTATGGATGCCCAAAAATTGCGCTGCCGAGAACGTAGCGTGCTGAAGGCGGGACAGACATGGAAAGCACCCAGCGCAAGCTCTCAATAGCCATCGTATCTTGGTTTTTGGCACTCTACCCGGCATTCGCTCAGGGTCAGGACCGGGGGAATGTCGCCGCACCGGCCCCGCAACCCCTTCTGATCGCATCGACTGGCGGTCCCGGTAAGTCATTCGAGGCGTTCTTCGCTGCGCTCCGACACATGGAGTCGCGAGGAGACTACAAGGCGGTCAACACACTCAACTTCATCGGTGCCTACCAGTTCGGTGAAGCAGCGCTGGTGGATCTCGGTTATGTGCGGCGTGACGGGGACCTGTACGACAACAACTATGGCGGCGGCTTCACCGGCAAAAACGGGATAAGGTCAGTCCAGGATTTCCTGAACAACCCGCGGGTCCAGGACAAGGCAGCGAGGGCGTGGATGAAAATCATGTGGCGCTACATCGAGGCCGAGAAACTGTCGCGCTACGCCTGGACACGGGTCGGCCGCGTAACCCTCTCGCCCAGCGGAATGCTTGCGGCAACGCATCTTTTGGGCACCGGCGGCTTGCGGCAGTTCATCCGCTCCGGCGGCAGCAACAATATCCGCGACCCTTACGGCATGCCGATCTTGCACTATGTCGAGCAGCTCGCCGGCTACGAAATTCCTTTTGCCCCGGAAAAGCCCGATGTGATTGCCGCTTTACACTAGGCGGGCGCAATCGCAACGGCGCTCAGTTTCGCATGGCTGCGGTTCCGCTACGCTTGAGTTTCTGCCAGCTGCTCAATCGCCCGACCATCGCGCGCAGGATCGACCGGATCGAGGAGATATAGAGCAACTGCCGATACCCGAACCGCAACAGCGGCACGACCGGAAGCAGCTTCCATTCGAACCGACGGGAAAAGGCGAAGGCGGCCAGAACGTTCACGAAGTCCACCGCCGCCAGCAGCAGAAAGCCAAGCGACGCCGTGACCGGGAAATCCGTGAGACCGGCCGTCCCTTCTGTCGCGAAAGAAAAAACCCAATAGACGGCACTGGCAAAAAACACGAGGTCGACAAACGGGTAGATCAGGCTTGTCACAAGCCCGTACCAGACTGCGTCCACGAGCGAGATATAGCCGACGGGCAATCCCTCCAGGATCGAACCTTTGTGTTTCCATGAGACCTGGAACATCCCGAACGTCCAGCGCAATCGCTGTCTCAGAAAAGCGCGAACCGTGTTTGGCGCTTCCGTGAAAGAACGCGCCATGGGTTGATAAGCCACACGGTACCCCGCGCGATGGACGGCAACGGTCAGGTCTGCGTCTTCTGTGATTGTGTTGCCGGAAACGCCCCCGGCTTTCCGAACCGCTTCGGCGCGCCAGGCGCCGATCGCACCGGGCACAACGATGATGCCGTCAAACGCTTCATAGGCGCGCCGCATCACGGCCTGGGTCACCAAGTACTCGATGGTCTGGCAGGCGGTCAGAAAATTCTCGCGGTTGCCGATTTCGACCGTGCCTGCTACCGCGCCGACACGTTCATCCTTGAACGGCTGCACCAGATGGCTGATCGCGCCCGGGTCAATCAGGGTATCGGCGTCCACGATGACGAAAATGGGCGATTTCGAAACACCCATACCGAGGTTTTCGGCGAACCATTTGCCATGGTTTTCCTCGCTCCAGAGCGACACGCGCCTTTCCGCCCGAAAGCGGTCGACCACGACAGCAGCGGTCTCGTCGATGGATCCATCGTCTATCACGACGACCTCTAGCCTGGGATAATCCGACGCGAGCACGCTGCGCACCGAACTCTCGATCACCTTGGCTTCGTTGTAGGCCGGAATGATCACAGAGACGGGCGGCGTATAAGCTTCGTCAAACGGATATTTCTCGCGCCGAAGGAACGCGAGCGAGAGGTAGATCGGCGAGCGCAGCGCAACCACCAGTGCAAGCAGCAGAATCGTGTTTTGTATGCCGATCCAGCCGAACCGTATTGCGCTGTAGGTAACCTCGTCGCGCCGCAGCCGGTCGGGCGCCGCCACGTGCAGCGCGTCGTTCGGCTCCAAACCAGCCATGTGTTCAAGCGGTTCGATCCGGAACCCCGCACGTGTCATACTGTCAAGAATCGTCGGCAGAAGGCTGATCGTTTCCTGATCGTTTTGCCGGCTGAAGTCGAAACGCATCACGTTGGCGGGCTGGACGACTGCGGTTTCATTCACCCTGGCCAGGAAGGCTTCAGGATCGAATCGGCCAAATGGGGCGGCAAGGCTTGAGTTGACCGGCAGATAGCCTTCTGCCTGAAGCCCCTGTAGCTGGTCGAGGACCGTCTTATCACCCGGCAACTGCCCGTGGCGCGCAGGGTTCTGAACAAAGACCGTCCGATACCCGTATTCATGCGCAAGATAGTGCTGCGCCATGTTGTTGCGGATGCTGGTCCAGACCCGTGACAGCATGAAAGACGAGGGGCGTGGTTCGGTCTGTGTCCCGATCATATGGCCGGCGGCAATCAAAAGCGGGATCGTCTCGCGATGATCCAGCAAGTCGCGGGTCGAGACGAAAAAGGTTGCCTTCAGCTCGCGCCTCTCAAGGATGGTCAAGAGCTCCTTGATCGCCCAGGGCGCGCCGAGACCTTGAAAGGTCAGAGCCAGCCGCCCTGGACGGCCGTCATCTCCGAAATACTCGATCCGGTGCGGACTGGGAATGCTCTGGAAGGATTGCGACCTGATGCGACTGGCCGATAGTTCGATCCGGCGCTGCCCTGGCACGGCGGCCGTGATGATGCTCGAAAACGGGCCCGATCCTTCGACGACCGCATGATTGCCGAAGGAGATCGGGGCTTCGATCGCCATGCGCACGCGGTCGGAATCGTCGAGCGGACCGAGCAAGGACCAAATGGCGGGATCCTCGTAGCCCAGGGGCCAGAGAACGACCGGCGCGCCTTGCACGACTTGCCGTGCGTTGTAGAAAGACACAGAATCCGCCAGCCATATCTGATTTATCCGCCGCCTATCATCGAGATACCGGATGACCGTGTTGCCTGGATCTGCACTGAATCCGGTCTCTCCTCCGTAGGCACGGGCGCGCAGCATTGCCTCAGCGAACGATACGCGTTCCGGAAGGCGTGCACCGCTGGTCCAGACCTCGCCAAAAGTGGCAAGGGCGAAGGAGGTGCGGTCCGGCGCGAGTTGCGTCCGAACCGGAGGAAGTTGGGACTCGAGCCATCCTTGTGGCGCAACCGGTTCCGACGGTGCAATCGGCGCGCGAAAGCCCAGGACCACGGCCCGATCTACAAGCTCACTTATGGCTTCCACTTCCCAAAACCCGGCTTCGGCCGGCCCGATCAGGCAGGTCTGCAGGCGGGCCGCTGCCAGCTTGGCGCGGATCGCCCGAACCACCGGCTCCAGAACCGCGGCGGAAAGGCCCGGATGCCCGCTGAGATTAAGGCACAGCCCGCCATCTACGTTTTCCAACGCAAGCGCCTCGAGATCGGCGAAAAACCTGCCGTTCGAGGTTCGCTCGTCGAGGACTCGAGCCAGTTCCGCCGTCGTCGCCTCTACGCTCGGCGTCAGAACCGGGAAGGCAGCCGGTCGATTGCGGCTCTTCCAGCCCGACACAAAGTCGGCAAGCGGAAAGTCGGCGGCGTGCTCCCCCAGTGGCCGGATGGCACCGCCGGGTAGGCCTATAGAAAAAGCCTCGTAAAAAACCGCATCTAGCCTGCTGCAATTCGCGCGCAGACCCGAGAGGGCTGTGGCATCTCCGTAAGGCACGAAGCCCGATACGACACGGGTCGCCTGGAACGTGCCGAATTCGCGTTGGCCGCAATCGGTCTGCACCCGCGCCTTCATCACCACGTCGGTCACTTCGCGCCCGTCCAGCGAGGTCTGCCCCTCAAGTCCCTCAGCCACGGCGACGGGCTCGGAAGGCACGAGGTTGTGGACGCGGTAGGCATATTCACCAAACCACGTCAGGACGAAGGCCACGAACAGGAAGGCCGCCCTCGAAACGATCTTCACCCGACGGCCATGAGGATCAGCGAAGACCTGCCAGTTTTCGTCAGAGGAGGCCTTGTGGTCGTCAGGCAAGAGGTGCGCCCGGCTGACCGACCCAAAGGCGGACTTGGAGAAACTGTTCGAGCGCCATTGTCTTTCTTACCTGCGCGTCTTTCGGATATACGTAACACAACAAGACCTAAAAAAACTCAAGCTCTACAATTGGAAAGTAGCTACATGGGTCTCTCCCGGCGCACGGTTTTGAAGGGCGGGTCTGCGCTATCGATCTCGCTTCTGACAGCGGTGGATGGTAGTGCCGATGTCAAGACCGAAGTCAAAGTCAAAACGGTCTTCCTCCTTTTGGACGGTATCGGGCGAGGAACGCCGCCTGATCTTGTAGAACGCGTTCTGGATAGGTTTTTCAGGCGCAGAATCCCGGTCGGAATCGTTTTCGATGGAGCCAACGTGACCGCGCCGGCGGCCGAAACCGTGAACGCAGCCTTGCTGCGATACCTAGGGCAGATCGCCGGGCGCGAGCCCGGGTTGCTGGAGCTGGTCCCGGCCTTCGCCGCGACCGATGACCCGCAACGGTATTTCCAACTGCGTCGGGCTTCGGAGCTGCGTCGTCGGCTAGCTGATTCGGCCCTTGGTGAAGTAATGGGCGAGCGCATCCAGACGATCGTGTCCGTCGTCGATCGCAGCCCCAAAAACACGACCGATCCTTACGCATTTCGGGCCGCAGGTTTCCGGATCCAGATACGAACGGGTGCCGGGATAGCCGATGGCGGTACCGCGCAGTCACGCGTCGCGCCGATGGATTGGGGCTTGTTGGGAATCGAAGGCGGGTACGAGGCAACGATTCTCGGCGCGCCGGATGAAGTACTAAGCGGGCTATTTTCTTCCGAGGGTGATCAGCTTTTGACGCTGTCTCTCGCTGGAGCCGAGACGGTTCCACCCGAGATGGTACTCACGGCGTGCGACGCTTGGGCCGACGCACTTTTGGCTGCCTTATGGCAGGCCCGAATCTTCATCACACGGCCGTCGGATCACTTGTTGCAGGACAATCCCGGGGCTTCCAAGTACTTGGCCCTGCTGCTCGATTACCGCGGCGGGGCGGACATGGGGCTCTCGGCATTCGCCCGAGACCTGGACTCCGCCGGCTTTGCCTATTCCATCCTGTCCGCGTCAGGCGCCGAACCCGGTTCGCCCGATACCTGCTACGATCATCAGATCGGGTCGCAGATCGATCCCGCGGCCGGCCCGGACTGCATGTTCGGAGGGCTGGGCGGTACGCCGGCCGCGGCTGGCGCCGTGGAAATCCTGCTTCTGCCCTCGGATACGCCGCACGCCTGGACGGGACTGCGGGAGGATTGCCGATTTCAGATCGCGCTGTCCGACCGGTCGGGCGGAACCTTTTCCCAGAGGCATGCCGATGATCCGCTGACGGACCAAGTCGAGCTGATCCCTCCCGGCGATGTAGCGACGGAAATCCAAAGACGAGCCCTCCTGCGCGCGCTCGAAGACACCCGCCGCGATGGCCGGGTCCATTTTTACTCGGTCCGCGGATTCATGGAGGAAATCGTCGCACCGGAACCGGCGCTGCGCCGAATATGGTCACTGCGGCGGCGCAGGATCAGCGATCCCTTCCACGCCCGCACTCCGGACCGGGCCGAGGCCGAGCGGCTGGTTAGAGATGCTCGCCTCGCCTGGCGTTACATCGAGAAGCACAGCAACAAAAAAACCGGAATCTGCGCCGGGACCGCCTCGCTGTCGGCTTCAAACCGCTACATCACCCTTTGGGACATCGGAAGCCAGCTCTTCGGCATTGATGCCGCAAACCGCCTCGGCCTTATCGGGAACAGGGAGGCGAAGGATTGGATCGGCTTGATCCTTGACAACCTGCCGGTGCAGATGATCGGTGGCCTGCCGCTGCCGCCGGCGTTGTTTCAGTCGGACACATTGCGCCCGGCGAGAACCGCTTACGACGCCTGCGACACCGGCCGGTTTCTGGTCGCGCTTGCCGCGCTGGCCGCCTCCGGCCTGATCGAACGGTCCGGGATCCGCGCCGTTCTAGAACGATGGGATCTTGCAGGCGCCATCAAGGCAGGGCGCGTGTTCAATTTCAGCAACGGCCGGTGGGTGGACGCTACAGTCAACCATTGCACGCCCTATACCAAGCGGGGGTTTGCTGCGTGGGGGATGAATATCGAAACCTCGCTGCCGGCGCTTGACGCTCGGAGTTCCGGCGACGACCTCATGAGGTTCCTGCACCAAGTGGCCGTCTTGGGCCACTACGGGGCGGAGCCTGCGCTCTTGGAAGCTGTCGAACAGGGGCAAGGCGCCGAGGCAAGGTTCCTGTCGGACGTGTTGTTTGACGCACAGCTCGAAGGGTTCGAGAACCGTGGAGAGCTGCGGGCCGTCTCTGAGGCGCCGCTGAATTTTGCCCCATGGTTCATCTATCAGGGCCTGCGGGTGGATCGCTGGGGCGACGCGGCCTGGGTTATTAGCACCCGAAGCCGGCGCGCAAGCTACGATACGCCGGAGTTCCGCGACAAGGCTGCGCTGATCAGCTCCAAATCCGCGTTTCTTTGGGCCGCCGCTTATCCGCATCCCTATTCCGACAGGTTGCTGAGCTTGGTCCGGGAAAAGGCGCGCATCGAGGATCACGGATTCTCGGTGGGGATCTTTGCTCGTTCGCTCGAACCAATGAAGGGTTATAGCGACCTGAACACCAACGGTGTTATCTTGACGGCGATCGCGCATATGCTTGCGCCGCGGGCACCCGATTAAGCGGTGCAGGTGCGACCGCCGCGACAATCACTCCGCGGCGATTGTCGCCATCGCATCTTTCACCGTCACAACGTCGATAATCTCGGCGCGATCGAGACGCGCAGCGCAGCCCATGATCTCATCGTAGACCGATGCCTCGATCTCATATTCGCGTGGCGCCTCTTCGGTAATACCGTGGAACAAAAAGACCAGCCAGACGCCGTTTTGCGCGGCACGTAACATTTCGCCGCACACCGTCGCGGCTGTCATGTCATTGGTGACTTCGAGACGCCCGACATAGCGCGGATCAATATCGTTTATCGGATTCCGGCCAAGATTGCCCTTCCAAGACAGGTGATAATCGTAGCGTGTCATGATGGACGCTATGATTTCTTCCGTGAAATCACCGAAGGGAGATGCAAAAGAGACCGGACGGGTTCCGACCTTGGCCTCAATTTCCTCTATCGGTGCATTCAATTCCGCCTCGAATTCCTCGGGAGGTAAACCGGGAAGTCGGATATGGGTATGTCCGTGCGCACCGATTTCCCACCCGGATTCGTAGAATTCGCGGACCTCCTCCCAGGTCAGGCGCCAATCCCCCTGCGGCGTGTCGATCCGGTCGCGAAGCAGTCCTGAGGGAATAAAGAGCGTCCCAGGTAGACCGTAGCCCTGTGCGATGCGAAGACCGAAATCGTACTGCGGTCGGGTCGCGTCGTCAAAGGTGATCGAGACAAGGCCCTTCGACGATCCGTTCTTGGCTGTCACAGCTATCTGGTGATCGCCCTCCGGTACCGGCGCCGGCGTATGCGGCACCAGCCTCAGCGCATCGCGCACTGTCGTTAACCGCACGTTACCCCGATCGCGCAGATCGGCTGCGCATTTGACGACGGCTTCGAACTGCTCGGTGGGGTTTTCGTAAGCGTCCGACGGATCTTCACCAATTCGGTGCAGCATCAGAACCAGCCAATATCCCTCCCGACCCGCCTTTTCGATATCGGCGCAAACCTCGTCCGCGGGCCTTCGGTTGTCGATCTGTTCGCGGTTGATCCGAAAATGGTCTGTGGACTCGAAATAATTGACCCCTTCATTGCCCCAACCGGTCAAATGGGCGTCGTAGTACACCTTTGCTCGCTCGATCACTCGTTCGTCGTAGGCTCCATGCGGAGTGGCGAAGGATGTAGGATAGACCGTCGTGCCGCGGAAGATTTGCGCCGCCGGTGCCCCGAGTTCGAGTTCGAGACGCGCATCGTCCATCTCCGTCATCTTGTCGTGAGAATGGCCATGAGCGCCGAATTCCCACCCGCGCTCGATTAGGTATCTGATTTCTGCCCAGCCGATTTCGCCGGGCAATCCGATCGGCTCCGTTTGGCCATACATCGAACCAGGAACACCGTGGTCAAAGAACACCGGCATGCTTTGTTTGAAGAATTCGGCGGTGATGTTGTCTACCGTGAACGTGACGATCCCCAACTGCTCCCGCGCTTGGCCGACACCCGGAAGCATCAGAAGTATCGCCAGGATCCACGCATATGGTTTTTTCAACATCTCTGTACCCCTGGTTCTACACGGCACTAAGGCAACCATGTACCTTGTCAGAATTTTGGAGAGGTCGCGCATGTTCGGACCGCGGACTCAGGTTCATCTCCTGGCTCAATCTAGGCGGCTGCGGGTTAGTGCTGCAACTTGGATTTTCGACGGCCGGCTTTCTAACCTTCTCTCTCATTTCGAGGAAGTGGGCGCCAGGCCCGTCGTGGATGCAGGTGGCCGAGTTCCGCTTAGAAGCTCAGTCGGTGCATCTAGGGTCTGGCCTTTAGCGAATGGCCTGTTAATGAATTCTTAAGTTTCGCAGGTGATGAGACCCGCGTCGGTTCAACCTTGGAACGCAACGCAAAGGAGATTGCGAAATCGGTACCTTCAAACGCTTTCTGATGCCGCTTCTTGCCTCGCTTGGGCTTGTATCTTCGGCTTCGGCTGAGGCTATCCGGCCCGTGGTTGGCAATGGCTGGCAACTTGTCTGGAACGACGAGTTTAGCGGCAGGTCGGTCGACCGGAGAAAATGGGACTTGGAGACGGATTGCTGGGGTGGAGGCAATAACGAATTGCAATGCTACACCGACCGTCCAGAAAACTCCTTCCTGCGTAACGGAAAACTGGTGATACGTGCCCGCTCGGAACGCTTTACCGGTCCCGCAGAACCACCGGATTGGAAGACAAGGGCAGGTAACCGGACGTTGAACTTCACCTCTGCGCGGTTGCGCAGCAAGGGGAAGGGCGACTGGAGATACGGCCGGATCGAGGTGCGCGCGAAATTGCCGGCCGGTCAGGGCATTTGGCCTGCCATCTGGATGTTGCCAACCGATCGGGTCTATGGCGGTTGGCCAGCCAGCGGTGAGATCGACATTATGGAAGCCGTGAACCTTCCCCCGGGAAACGGCAGAAAACGCGTGTACGGAACGTTGCACTATGGCAGCGAATGGCCAGGCCAAGTCTGGAGCGGGTCGAGTTACCAATTCAAAAGATCCAATCCGGCAGCCGAATTTCACACCTACGCTTTGGAGTGGAGCAGGCACGAAATCAGGTGGTATGTGGATCATATTCACTATGCCACGCAAAGATCATCCGACTGGTATTCAAGGAAACTGGGCAAGGGTGGGGCACGCCGAAATGCCCCGGGGCAAGCTCCGTTCGACCAGAGGTTCCACCTGCTTTTGAATGTCGCGGTCGGTGGGGATTGGCCGGGCGCACCCAACAATCGCACCGCGTTTCCGGTGGAGATGGAGGTGGATTTTGTCAGGGTCTTTGCCTGCGCCAAATCTCCGGAAATGCTGAGCGGCTGTGAAACAAAGAATCGCCGAGTGACTGGTGTGTACGACGGCGTCGCATCCGAATTCCTGCACGCCAATCTTGAGCCCGATCTGCCGGACCCAGACGTTGTTGCCGCCTTGTCGCGGTGAGGACCTGCCTGCGTTGTTTCTGGGGCGGCATGAGGCCAATGGCGGCACGGGTATCACCCAGGTTGAGTAAGAAGACTGGGGCGCGGCGGCTACTGTTGCGGACTATACCGCCATTGCATCGACGCGTTCTTTCGCTGAAGCCGCCGCATGTTCGATGGATTTTGATGGGGTTTTCGCCCGGATCATGACAAACAACCCAAGGACTACGGATGTCAGAAGATCTGCTTCCTTTCGCGTGTCCACGGCGCCTGGCAGGTGCCCCTGTCTTTGAGCGTTGCTGAGCGCATTGTGAAATGCGCCTGACAAGCGCTCGAAGTACCGTTTGATCGCACCGGATCCGGTCGGATCGTCCGGTCCAAATTCCACGGCCGTGTTGCAGAGCAGACATCCCTTCCCAGCGGCAGGTCCGTCCGACGCCGAGCCGTAGAAATCGAGAACAGCGCGGATCTCTCCCAATCCGGCATCCGCGTGCTCCAATGGACCGAACCTCAGGTCGATGATTTCGTCGTTGTAGCGTTCCAGAGCGGCCTCAAAGAGGCCTTTCAAGTTTCCGAACTCCGAATACAGGCTGTACCGGCTCACCCCGATCCGCTGAACCAGCATGTCGGCAGAGGTCCCTGCGAACCCATGTTCTCGGAAGATCTCCATCGCCTTGGCCAGCAGTTCGTCTCTGCCGTGCGTCTTCTTGCGCCCCATTGGCACCTCGATCGACATGTCTCGCCCATGGTTATATCAGAACAATCATTCTGGAAAACCCTAAAACGGAGGCGAAAGATGGCTGAGAAGGCGACACTGGTGGTCACGGCGACGCCCAACCCGAACGAAATGTCCTCGGTGCAGGCCTATCTGAAAGGCGTGATGCCCTTGCTCACGGAAGCAGGCGGTTCACTTGTCAAACGTCAAAAGGTGGGCCAGGTGATAAACGGTCGGCCAAGTGGCATGGTTCTGGTCATGGATTTCGACTCCGCCGACGCTGTTACTGGATTATTTGCATCGGAGGCCTACGCCGACCTCGTTCCGGTTCGCGACAAAGGGTTCTCTGAGATGAACATCCTTGTCACGGGCGACATGTGACAAAGAATGCCGCCCAAAGCGGGCAAGCTGCGCCGCTCAGCAGCGCCGGCCTTGGGCTCTTCCCGGTCGATTGCCCGTGCGGCATTCCGCTGATCGGCGGCTTTCCGTGAACCGTCATTGACGAAAGATGGTAACTCTATCCGTCAGCGCGGTGCTGATGTCTGGGCCTGGTGGGAGGGTTGGAGGGCAAAGGAACGCCGCCGCTCAAGGTGATGGCTGGATCGATCACCCCTCCGCCGGTGGCACGGCCCGCTGATAGAGATGCCATGTGGTGTGGCCAAGGATCGGCAGCGTGAAGATCAGGCCCAGAAACGCCGGAACCAGCGACAACAGCATGGTGACCGCGATGATCGCCGCCCAGGTGAGCATGACCACCGGGTTTTCTGTGACAACGCGAATGGACGTCAACATGGCAGAAATAAAATCGATTTCCCGGTCGAGCAACATGGGCATGGCCACGACGGTTACCGAGAACAGGACAGCCGACAGAAATGCGCCGACGCAGGTGCCGATCGCAAGGAAGGTCCAGCCCTCCGATGTGAAGAACACGGTGTTCAAAAACCCGTCCAAATCCGAGAAGGAGGAATCTTGCAGGACGATCACCAGCACAGTCCGAAACTGGTAAAACCACACCCAGAAAATGAACAGGGTGACAAAGGCCATCCAGCCCATCTCGCGTTTGCGTTGATTGGCCATGACGGTAAGGATGTCCGACCAGCCGAAACGCTCTGCCTTCTGCAACCGGCGGGACATTTCATAAAGCCCGGCGGCGGCGAAAGGCGCGACCAACGGAAAGCCGACAGCGGCGGGAATGATCATCCAGATCCAGCCGAGCCAGACAAGGCACCAAACAAACAGGAGTCCGAAAACCGCATAGAACAGGCCGAAGAAGCCGCTCATGACGGGGCGAGCCAGAAAGTCGGAAAACCCGGCCTTCAGCGACGCGGTGATATCACCCGCGGTCACCTTACCCACCTTGGGCATGGCCCGCTGCTGTGGCGTCGGATTGTCCGGTGGTGTGGAACCTGCAGTTTTGGATGTCATGACACACTCCTCCCAAATCGCAGCGTGCTGGTCCGTTGGCCAACAGACCCAGCAGTGAAACAGACATCCCTTCTCTGCATACAGGTTTGCACCCGGTGTGGCATAGGGGCAAGGGGGCGTCTGGCAGCTAAGTCCCGCACAGCTGTCGCACCCCTGGCTTGTGACGCTGCACGCCGCACGAACGACTGGTTCGGTGAAGCTGCATTGCAGCGGCGGGTTGGCCCGGGAAGGTTCACACTCGGCCGTCTCTTTCACTGGTTACTTCAGGTAATCGCGCATTCCACCAGTTCGAGCGAGGCGCAGCATTGGTCAGAAGGGCTCGTACCGGACCGACACGGTGCAGAAAGCACGCTAACGCAGCGCGAATCGAAACCGGACGATCGAGCCACATTGCCTACAGCGGAGAATCAAGCGATTGGAGCAAGTCTCGGTCATTCGTATTACGACGCCTGACATTCACCGCTTCGGCTTGGGAGGTCGGCCCAGAGCCCAAAGCGACGGGTGCTGCAACGTGAACGAACGTCTTCTAAATGGGCATTCTGATCGTTGAGATTTGCCTGATGCCGTCACCTCACATCGTGGCTTACGCAAGTTGTCCCGCCGAAGCGGCCTTTGGGAGCAAGTCGACTAACCGTGACTGCGCGAACCAACCAGAACCGGACTTGCTCCGGCAGGCCGTGCGTGTCCGTGCAGGCGCTTTGGCGGCGGCCAAATGCGACCATGATCCGTACATGAAAGTTGTAGCATTCTGTGACCACCGTGATCTGTGGTTGTGCGCTTGCTCCGCGGCAATAGCTATGATCCAAGTTTTTGTTGGGTCTCCTTGGACATGCGCGGGAGTGTCAAATCTCGAACCGATAGCCTTTGCCCCATTCAGTGAGAATGTGTCTGGGATCGGCTGGGTTCACTTCGACCTTACGTCGGAGACGCTTGATCAGCGTATCGACTGCGCGATCGTCCTTGCCGGAGTATTGTCTCGATCGTCCAACAGCTAGGATATCCTCTCTTGAGAAAATGATGCCAGGGCTCTGTGACAGGAACCGAAGGACGGACGCCTCGCTCTGCGTAAGCGGAACAGTCAGTCCGTCCGGCTTCGACAACCGGCGCAATTGAAGATCGAAAGTCCACTCGCCGATCTGCTTGGTTGCGTGCGTGACGGCGTCGGCACCATCTGCCAAGCTTCGTCTGCGCAGCACCGCACGTATCCGTGCTTTGAGTTCCGGCATTGAGAATGGTTTGATGAGGTAGTCATCCGCTCCAATGTCCAAGAGCGCAATGATTGTGTCCTCATCGCTCAGCGAACTCATCACGATGATCGCTGCATCGGACCGCTCACGAATCTCGCGGCAGAACACCTTGCCCGACGGACCCGGCATGACAATATCGACGATGCAAAGGTCGGCGCGCAATTCCGACCAGGTCCTTCGGGCATCAGGTACATCCAACGCGCGCCGTGTCGCATATCCCGCCCTGACCAGAGCGTCTTCCACCTCCGCTCCGAGCGCAACATCATCGTCAACGATCAAGATGGTCGCGCCCATCAAGCTCCCTCGCCACAGCTATCTGAACGGCGCAACGCGGGCATGTAGCAGCTCTGGCGCGCCAGCCTATGTCTTTACGCAAACGAAAGGACAACCTCAATGTGGTGGACTGCGCGCGTGACTCTCGCTCAGCAGCTGATGCTACTGGTCATCGGCCTCGTTATGGGCGTCCAGATCGCCAATGTCATTGTCTTGCGGGTCGCGGAAGTCCAGCAGTTCTCGACCCAGCAGCAGAGCCGCCACCTTGCAGTCGCGGGTCGTGCAATGCGCTCTTTGCTCGATGTGCCGGAAGACCAAAAGGCCAGTTTTGCCGGAACACTCTCTAACCCTTCGATACAGGTTGAATGGGGCGACCTACGCCCATTGCTGAGCGGCGACGCGAGGCGTCCGGAGGCCGAGGCCGAAGCGCTGGCGTGGTATCGCAAGGCCGGGCTGCCGGTTAACGATATCGTGATGACCGTCCGTGGCTATCCATCGCCGCCTCCACCGCCAGGCATTTCAAGTGAGCGTTCTCGCATTCTGAGCCTTGGAGAACCGCCTCGCACGATCCTTGTGCAAAGCTTCGACCGGCCACGTCTACGCGTATGGGCTCTGCGAGAAAGACCTGCACCGCCGGACAATTTCCTCAACTACATCCGGACTCACCCGCGCGCGGAGGTGCATCGGATCTCGCTGCGGCACGAAGAAAGCGGCACCTGGTTATCGGTCTATCAGCTGCGCCGCCTTCCGCCGGTGAACGCGGCCTACACAAAGCTCCTGACCTCGAGCCTTGTTTCTGTTTTCATCGCAGCGATTGTCCTGATCATCGGGCATCGCGTCATGCGGCCTCTTCGACGGCTCTCGCGTGAAGCCGAGCGGCTGGGGCGCGGCGAAGTAGTTGAGAGACTTGCGGTCGAAGGCCCGCGCGACACGCGCGAGATTATCGCAACATTCAATCGCATGAACGAGCGCATAACTCAGGCGGTCGATTACCAGATTGGCCTGTTGCGCAGTTTGGCCCATGACCTAAGCGGCCCGCTTGCAGGTGTAAAAAGGCTTGTCGGATCGGTAGGGCCAGACACGACCCGCGATCAGATTGAGGCGCGGTTGGAAAGGGTACAGAGCATCGTTGATGCCATAATGGCCTTTTCGCGGGCCGTCATGAGAGACGGTGATTTCCAGTCGGTCGATCTGGTGCAGCTGTTGGATGTTGTGATCGATGAGCGCGTGGAACTGGGCGGCGATGCCGCGATGGAAGACAGCGAGCCGATCATGGCAACCTGCCGCGTAAGCGCTATCCAACGCTGCCTAAGCAATCTTGTCGACAACGCCTGCAAATACGGTGGGCAAGCAAGGGCAACTGTGCGACGCGACGGGGATGAAGCGGTGGTCACGATCGACGATGCAGGACCCGGCATCCCTGATGGCGATCTTGAGCGCGTGTTTGAGCCATTCCAAAGGCTTGCAGACAGCACGCAAGGCAACGGCCTTGGCCTCGCCATTGCAAAGACGATCGTCGTGGATCAGGGCGGAAGTATCCGACTGTTGAACCGCCCTGAGGGTGGCCTTCGCGCCGAACTGCGCCTGCCGCTCGAACGCGTCGACTAGTTCGAATTCCACTTGTGACAGTGAATTGTCACAGATTGTCACGAGATTGGGCGCCGCATCTTTGCTACCGAGGGACGAGCTGGACGACCTCGGACCACAACCGGATGCGCATCCTGCCGACCTGCCCGCGTGGCGCAGGCGCACTGGGAAGGCGTGTCAAGGAGAGACCCTATGGCAAGGATCCAATCGAATAACACAGACGTCAATCTCACCACGACATTCACCAGCATAGAAAAGCTGAATATCAAAGACTTCGACCTCTACGGCAACGACAACGACAACCATGTGACGCTCGAAGGCCTGAACAAACAGCAAACGGCCGTGAAGGACAATCCCAACATCACCTTCCACGGCTATGGCGGGTACGACACGCTGAGCTACCAAGAAGCCGATGTCGGCGTCGACATGATCGTTCATGACGGCGAGTCGGACTTCCGCCTGTCGGGCGGACATTTTCGCCAGCAGGACTCGCAGTACGACTTCAACAGCCTCGATGTGTATACCCGCGATGTTGAAAACATCCGGCTGACCAGCAAATCAGATACTGTCGATATGACCGGCTGGTCCGGCGCCTTCGTCGTGCAGGTCTCACTCAAGGGCAACAGCGACAGCTACATCGGGCATACCTTCGCCGATTACGCGGATGGTGGGGATGGCGCCGACCTCCTCTACGGCCTTGAAGGAAACGACACCCTTATTGGCGGCAACGGCACCGACACGATCTACGGTGGCACGGGCGACGACCTGATCGATGCCGGTAGTGCCGGAAACGGTAGCGGCACCGAATGGATTGAGGGCGGTACAGGGCGCGATGTCATCAAATCCATCGCGAGCAACGGGGATAGCGCCAACGCTGTCATCTATGGCGACATCGCCTTCGAGGAGGGGCAAACACCCAGTGCCGAGAACGAGGCTGATCTCTTCATCATCGGCTACGACACGAGTATCGCGGCGGCGCCGGATCTCGGGTTCGCCGAGAACTTTGAGGAGTATGCCGACGCGGCGGTCGATGTCGGCACGGCCATCGTGAAACTCTCGCCCTTCGGTCCGCTTGGCGGAATCGCCGCCAAGATCGGCTTCTCTATCGGCGCCTCGGCGCTCAGCAACATGATTTCCGCCGGCACGGCGGCAGACGCGATCGACGTTTCCAATAACACCAAAATCACGATCAAGGACTTCGATGCCTGGGGCGACACTTTGGTGATTGCGCTGGATGGCGAAGCCTCTGCGGTCTCCGCCAACGTGCTGTTCAACGCTGACCGCACCACCATCGCTGAATTCGATGTTGGCGAGTACACGTTCTTGGCCACCGAACTTGCAACACGCCAATTGTCGGTGATCAACGACGATGCGGACGTATCCGAGGCACTTATCAGCAGCTTGTCGGCCGACCTTTTGAAAAACATGCTGTTCAACTCAATGGTCGTTTGGGATGGCGAGGTCCTGGCAGATACCGGCAACACCGACCCGATTACGGGCGAGCCCATCTTTGAGTCGGTCTACAAAATGAACGCGCGCACGTTGTCGGGCGTCGATATGGTGCTGAGCGAGGCCGAGCAAACCCGACTTGAAGCAGCACTGGGGGAAATTAGCAACGACGGCGTCTGGATCATGGGGGATTACGGGAACTCGATCCTCTTTGGTCACGACTTGCATCTCGCGGGCACGGCCTCGGATAACGTGATGTACTCGGGGGCCTATATCCTAGAGAACAACACTTCCACCTGGTACAGCGATACCGCCGTCTACATGTTCGGCGGCGCGGGCAACGATGTCATTTTCGGCAGTTTTGCAGGGGCAGACCGACTCTACGGTGGTACGGGCGACGACTATCTCGTGGGGGTCGGCAATACGGCAAACGGTAACAAGCTGCCTGATGAGCTGTACGGCGGCACGGGCTTCGACATCGCGTCTTTTGAGAAGGTCGAGTACGCGGATGACAACGGTAATACTCACCAGATCGGCGGCTACACCTCGGCTGCCGACGTGCAAGAGGGCATCTTCGTCAATCTCGGTGCGGATAGCATTGCCCACCAGATCGATGGGACCGAGTGGGGCGACTTCGTTACTGGCTATGAAAGCACCGGGGTGGTCGACGCCGCTGACAGGCACGAAGCGGACGTGGATGGCGATGGCACCAATGTCGGCAAGACAGCGGCGAACCTCCACGATATCGAGGGGATCGTCGGCTCGGCCAAACAGGACTTCCTCGTTGGCGACGCAGAATCCAACCTTCTGGATGGTAGCGGCGGCAATGACTACCTGATCGGCAGCTGGGGCGCGGACACGTTCCGCTTCACGGACACCTTCGGCCACGACACGGTCGCGGATTTCGCCACGCTCGACACGCTTGTCTTCTCGGATGTGACGAGCGAAAGCGCGGTTGTGATCGACACGACCGGGCCGGACCCGATCCTTTGGGTCGGCACCAACAGTGTCACGCTGAAAGGCGTCGACCCCAACGATCTGAAGATGGAAAACATCGAATATATCGGTACGGGCGCAGGGACGTGGGACGCGATTGTCACGCTGGAGGGCGACCGCGCCGACGATCCCAGCCGGCTGTCGGACGAAGAGGCGCTGCTCTACCTGGCGTCGCATGGCGACTTGATCGCGGCTTATGGCTACAACCTGACCCGCGCCAAGAACCACTACGACAATTACGGTCGCGCCGAGGGCCGCGAGATCACGTTCAACGCCGAGAAATATCTGTCCAATTACGATGACCTGCAGGGCGCCTATGGAACTGATGCGCTCCGTGCCGCGCAGCATTTCGTGACCAACGGTTATGCGGAAGGTCGCTCAGAGAACCGCTATGAGGATGCGACTGTGCTTAGCGATCTGGAAGCGGCGCTCTATCTCGCCTCGTATGGGGATCTGATCCAGGAGTTCGGCTACATTCTCGCGCACGCCAAGGCACACTACGAGGCCGCCGGCCGCGCCGAGGGTCGCGAGATCACCTTCGACGCCGCGCAGTATTTTGAGAACAATCCCGACGTGCTGGCGTTCTACGGCAACGATCCCCTCAAGGCCGCAGAGCACTTCGTCAATTCCGGCTTTGCCGAGGGTCGCACCGACGCGGCCAACCTGACGGACAGCCTTTCTGGGTCTGCGGCAACGATGTCGAGTGTATGGGACGCCCCCTACGCCGGCTTCGCCGTGCTGGACGGCCAGATCGGGTCGGTCAACCACACTGCTATAGGGGACGCGTCCCCTTGGCTGTCCATTGACCTTGGCCAAGATGCCTGGATCGACGAAATCGTGATCCAGAACCGTCAGGACCGGTGGTTCCACCAGCGCCTTGACGGTGCGGAACTTCAGGTGCTCGACGATGGAGCCGTGGTCGACAGCGTCATCCTCGGCACGGGCCTCACCCAGACCCTCGATTTCGGGGGAGTTATGGGTGACGAAGTGCGCATAGAGCACTCGAACGGGAATTACCTGCACATCGCGGAGATCGACGTCTTCGGAAGCTTCCTTCTGTGACCCGATGGCGCGTCGATGCGGCGGGCCCTCGACGTCAAGCAGGCGTGCCATCCGGTCTAAGTATGGGGCGACGTAAGAGCATCGTGCAGAAAACGATGTCCGTGGAAGAACGTTTGACTGAGCCGACCAAATGCGCATCTGGGGCAAAAGAGGAACCAAAACGAACGCTGATTGAAGTGGCAATGCGAATCTGAAAATTCCGCGTCATTATAGCAACTTAGAAAAGGAACTCACTGACTGCTCGGTGCGCCTGAACATCTGTGCGCGAACGGCTATTGTGTTCGCAAGTGTAAGTGTTTTAGTCGTGCCAAGACGAGCTCTCACAGCGCTTGTCAGTGTCGCTAAGGGAGGAAAGCAGTCGTTTCCGCTGGCTAGTTGGACGACCGCATTGTCCGCTTAATTCCAGTTTGCCGATGGCGGAGCGAACGCCCGGATTGAGCTCAGCAATCAGGCGCCGCTTTGAACGACCGGTGTAAGGAAATTCGCTGCCACCCCATACGC
>JAAUYH010111834.1_pt1 | contig 23724 bp, 23 predicted proteins | sample 7278061 | NCBI WGS metagenome assembly JAAUYH01 (sample SAMN14350203, study PRJNA611818) | marine sediment metagenome | isolation source: surface marine sediment (0.6m) | place: French Polynesia: Moorea | collected 2018-08 | reverse complement strand
GCGAGCCCCAGGACCTCTTCGATCAGCTCATGCGGCACGGGCTTGTCCAGATAGCCGCGGATCGAGCGCCGTCCGAGGACAATCTCGTCATATATCAGGTCTGGGTTGCCGTACACGCGGGTCTCTCCTGAAGATTTCAGGTGATCGCTAGCGCAGGTTTTCGGGAACGCAAAGGACGCTACGGCAGCCCCGCGCTCAAGGCGTGAAAAACGGCTTGTCGCCCGCAATCGTTACGCGTTCCATCACGCGCCTTGCCGGGAAATAATCCGAGACGGCGAGGTGCTGGCACACGCGGTTGTCCCAGAACGCGATCGAGCCCGCCTGCCAGCGGAAACGGCACTGAATCTCGACGTCCATCGCGGTTGAGTAGAGATGCTGAAGCAGCCAGTTGGACTCCTCCTTCGAAAGCCCTTCGATATGCGAGGTGAAGGCAGTGTTGACGTAGATCACCCGCTCGCCAGTCTCAGGGTGCGTGCGGATCTCCGGGTGGCGCATCGGCGGGTATTTGTCGTGCAGGTCCTCGGGCGCTTTGTTGAGGCGCTTGGCAAACACGCGGCTGATATCATGCACGGCAGTCAGCCCCTCGCAAAACCGCTGCATCTGCTCGGACAGCCGCTCATAGGCGAGGTGCATGTTGGCAAAGCAGGTGTCGCCGCCGCATTCGGGCACTTCGCGGGCGAGCAGGATCGAACCGAGCGAAGGTGTCTCGCGCCAGGTGACGTCGGAGTGCCAGTTGTTCTCCTGCCCCCGGCTCTTGGGCCCGTGCGCGATGCGCAGGACTTCGGGGTTGGGCTGATCCTTGGGCGTGGCCGGATGAACCTCCAGATCGCCGAAATGGCGGGCGAAGGCGATATGCTGCTCCTGCGTCAGCTCCTGATCGCGGAAGAAGATCACGCCGTGCTTGAGCAAGGCCGCGCGGATTTCGGGGATGCGCTCCGCGATGTCGGAAGCGCCAAGGTCGATATCGAGGATCTCTGCGCCAATCGCCGGCGTCATCGGTCTGATGTCGAGCGAGCCGGTGTCGAGCGTCGCACGGTCGAATGTGGTGGCCATTCCTCTCTCCCTTGTCGGAGAGTGTGCGCGATCAGGCGGCCGTTATCAACTCACGCTTTCGCGGATTTCGGCAAAGCCATTCCAATCCGGATCGTCGAACACCTGGAGGTCCAGCGGATAGGGACCAAGTCCACGAAGCGCTTCGCTGAATTCCTTCTGAAACGCATCTACATCGGGTGTATAGAAACGCCATTCGCGCGCGCCGTTGTGGGTGATGACCGCGACGCATGAGCCCCACCAGCGAGCTTCATCGCTCGCGTCGAGCACCGCCTCTTCGAACTCCTCCATCGAGCCAAGAAGCTCCGAGGGCGGCAATCCGGGTACTTCGCTTGGCTCATAGGCCCAACGTGCGAGGATCAGTTTGTCAAAGAGCTCACGATCTGCGGGCGAAGGATCGCCGGTGCGATAGCGCATGATGATCGGTCCCTTGGGCGTCTGGCCTTCGGCAATCGCCCAATTGTCGCTCGGGAAGATTCCGGATGCGGTCACGCAGCCTTGGCGAGCTGCAACTCCAGCCGATCCCAGATCTCGACCAGCGCTTCGGTCAGCTCGTCCATCATCGCTTCGCTGTGGTGCGGGCCGGGGGTGAAGCGCAGACGCTCGGTGCCGCGTGGGACGGTCGGGAAATTGATCGGCTGCACATAGACGCCGTATTCGGCCAGCAGGATGTCGCTGATCTTCTTGGCGCGCACCGGATCGCCGACCATCAGCGGAACGATGTGAGTGACGCTGTCCATCACCGGCAGGCCGGCTTCGGCAAATTTCAGCTTGAGCATCGCGGCGGCGGTCTGCTGCGCGTTGCGTTCGACATTGCTCTCTTTGAGGTGCCGCACCGACGCGAGTACGCCCGCGACCAGAACCGGCGAAAGCGAGGTCGTGAAGATGAAACCGGGCGCGTAGGAGCGGATGCAGTCGATCACGCGCTTGTCGGCCGCGATATAGCCACCCATCACGCCGAACGCCTTGCCCAGAGTGCCTTCGATGATGTCGATCCGGTGCGCGGCGTTGTCGCGCTCCGAAATCCCGCCACCGTGGTCGCCATACATGCCGACTGCGTGGACCTCGTCGATATAGGTCAGCGCGTTGTATTGCTCGGCCAGGTCGCAGATCGCGTGGATCGGGGCGACGTCGCCATCCATCGAATAGACGCTCTCAAAGGCGATGACCTTGGGCGTTTCGGGGTCTTCGGCGGCGAGCAATTGCTCGAGATGCGCCATGTCGTTGTGGCGGAAAATGCGTTTCTCGCAGCCCGAATTGCGGATGCCGGCGATCATGCTGGCGTGGTTCAAGTCGTCGGAGAAGATCACGCAGCCGGGCAGCAATTTGGCGAGCGTCGAGAGCGTCGCGTCGTTCGAGACATAGCCGCTGGTGAACAGCAGCGCGCCTTCCTTGCCGTGCAGCTCGGCCAGTTCGTTCTCCAGCTCGACATGCAGGTGCGTGTTTCCGCCGATATTGCGCGTGCCGCCGGAACCCGCGCCGACATCGTGCAGCGCCTCTTCCATCGCGCCGATCACCTTGTCGTGCTGGCCCATGCAAAGATAATCGTTCGAGCACCACACCGTGATCGGTTTCGGACCGTTATGACCGTGGAAGCAGCGCGCGTTGGGGTAGGCGCCCTTGTTGCGCAGGATGTCGATGAAGACGCGATAACGCCCCTCCTCGTGGAGGCGGTCGATCGCCTGGTCGAAGATATGGTCGTAGTTCACTGTTAATCCGCGTCTTTGTTTGCCTGCGGGTACTATAACCCATCGGCCGCCCAAATGTTTCGCGGTTATCTAGGTTTGAGTGATCGATTTGGCCACAGTGATCTTTGCGAGCGATTTGCAGCTAGGGCCTAGAACGATTCCGGCGCGCCAAATCCGCGTTCGGCCAGCGCCGCGTCCAGTCCACGTGCGCCTTCGACCGGCCCGGTTACGACGAAGCGATTCTGCGGAGTTGGGGCGAATTCCTGCCCTTCCAGCAGGTTCGCGATCCGCCGGGCAATGCCTTCGGCACCGTCGATCAACGCAACATCGTTTCCAAACAATGCACCCAGTTCTTCGCGCAGCAGCGGGAAGTGCGTGCAGGCTAGGACCACGGCATCGATGTCGCCGCCACCGTCCATCCCGCGCAGCCGCTGCACCGCTTCCTCGATCACCGCCATATTGACAGTTCGCCCGCGCAGTTTGGCTTCGGCTTCGTCGACCAGGTCGGGTGCGGCGATCCTGAGCAGCGTCTTGTCCCGTGCAAAGTCACGCTCCAGGTCGTCGACATAGCGCTGCCGGATGGTGGCCTGCGTACCGATCAATCCGAATGTCCCGGTGTTTGTGTGCAGCGCCGCCGGTTTGATTGCGGGCACGGTCCCGACAATGGGAATTTCCAGCACTTCGCGCACCATGCCGAGCGCAATCGTGCTCGCCGTGTTGCAGGCGATACAGGCGAGGCGAGGGCGGTATCGTTCGCTCATCCTGCCGAGCAATCCGGCCACGCGTGCCGCCACTTCGGCTTCGGTCTTCTTGCCGTACGGCATGCCGATCAGATCGGCGGCGAAGATCACCGGCGCCTGAGGCAGTTGGCGTCGCAAGGCGTCATAGACGGTCAGCCCGCCGACGCCGGTATCGAGCAACAGGATAGGGGAGGATGCGTCGGTAATGGTCGTTTCTGTCCGCAGGTAACTTGTCGCGGCGCGGTCTATTACTTAGGCACCTGGAAAAGGGAAGATGCGACAGGGAATTGGACGACATTATGGAACCGGTTTTGGCAGTGCTGCTCGGATATCTGTTCGGCTCGATCCCGTTCGGGCTGCTGCTGACCAAGGCGGCGGGGCTTGGCGATGTTCGCAAGATCGGCAGCGGCAATATCGGAGCGACGAACGTCCTGCGGACCGGGAACAAGGGGTTGGCTGCGGGCACGTTGCTGCTCGATCTCGCCAAGGGGTTCGTTCCGGTCTTCCTCGCTTGGCAAATCTGGGGATTCGATAGCGCGTTGCACGATACGCCTGATGCAGCGCTGCTCGAACCGGTACCCCTCGCGGCGTTGGGCGCCGTGCTCGGTCACTGCTTCCCGGTTTGGCTGAAGTTAAATGGCGGCAAGGGTGTCGCGACGAACGCGGGGGTCGCGTTCGGCCTCGCCTGGCCGCTGGGGCTCGCCTATGCGGTTGTGTGGATCGGCATCCTCGTGCTTGTGCGGATCAGTTCGCTGGCCGGGATGAGCGCGGTCGTCGCTGCGGCGATTGCTGCCGCGCTGTTCCTCTATACCGGTTTTCTCCCGGTTCTTGCGACGATCGCCGTCCTGATCATCGTTCTGCACAGGGAGAATCTCGGGCGCCTTGCGAGGGGCGAGGAACCCAAGATTGGCAGCAAGAAGTGACGGAAGCGCTGTCGCAGGCCGAAGCGTTTGCACGAATCCGCCTGCTGCGATCCCCCAATATCGGCCCGGTTAGCTACCGGCAATTGCTAGGCCGGTTCGGCACGGCGGTCGCAGCGTTGGAGGCGCTTCCGGATCTCGGAGCGCGCGGCAAGACCGCCTACCGCCCCGCGCCAAGCGAGAAGATCGAGCGCGAGATCAACGGGGTTCGAGCAGCGGGCGCTCGCTATCTGATTCACGACCAACCCGATTATCCGGCGCTGCTGGCCGAGCTGGACAGCGCACCGCCGATCATCACCTGCCGGGGGAACCTGGCGCTAGCGTCGGAGCCATGTGTCGCAATGGTCGGCGCGCGCAACGCCTCGGCAGCGGCGGTGAAGCTTGCGCGCGATTTTGCGACCGAGTTGGCCGGGCAGGGCTTCACCGTGGTTTCGGGGCTGGCACGGGGGATCGATGGAGCGTGTCACGAAGGCGCGTTCCCGCGCACGATCGGCGTGATCGCCAGCGGCATCGACATCGCCTACCCACCTCAACACACCGACTTGCAGGAGCAGATCGCGACTGAAGGTCTGCTGATTGCCGAACAACCTCCCGGCACCGAGCCGCGCGGACGGCACTTCCCCAGCCGCAATCGCATCATCGCCGGGCTGGCGAGCGGCACGCTGGTGGTCGAAGCCGCACCGAAGTCCGGCTCGCTCATCACCGCGCGGTTGGCGGGCGAAGCGGGCAGGGAAGTGATGGCCATCCCGGGCTCCCCGCTCGATACCCGCTCGCTCGGCTGCAACCAGTTGATCCGCGACGGAGCGGTGTTGGTGCAGACGGTCGAAGACGTTGTGGAACTGCTCGAGAGTTTCACCGGTGCCCCGCGCTCGCGCTTTCAAGTCGAGGAAATGGGCGCTCCATTCGATTATGCGGAATTGCGCAAGATGGAGTGGGGCGAAGCCAAAGGCGGCGACAATGGCGATGTGGCGAAACTGCTGACCAAGGCACCGATCTCCGTGGACGAATTGATCCGCCAGTCCGGTGCGTCATCGGCGGCGGTCCACATGGCGCTGCTGGAGCTGGAACTCGGCGGCGATCTGGAGCGGCATTCGGGTGGAATGGTCAGTTTGGCGAAATAGGCGGAAGCGAAATGATTGATACGCAGAACCCATGGGACGGGGCGCTCTCGCTGTGGCGCGAAGCTGCTCGCCTGATCGGCGAAGCGAAGGGAGAAGCGCTAGCCTATCTGGCGATCACGATCGCATTATGGAGCCTGATCGATTTAGAGATCCTGGGGGAAGGCTTCTTTTTTCCTGCGATGATTGTGGACTTTCTCTGCGCATATTTTCTGACGGTCTGGTTGATCAAGCGTGGCGACTTGGCACCGAGTGGCCTGATGGGCGGGTTCGGAACTTACTTTCTGCTGTCGCTCCTTTCCGGATTCGCGATCTTGATCGGGAGCCTCCTGTTCGTGGTTCCCGGAATCATCCTCATGGTTCGCTGGTTGCCACTCTATGGATACGCCTTGGCCGAGGGAGCGGAGAGCACCGATGCAATGGGCCTTTCATGGGAAGCGACGCGCGAGCATTTCTGGACCCTCTTCGTTGCGATCGTCCTCCCCGTGCTCGCCACGCTCGCACCGATAGTTCCGATCCTGATGTACGATGTCTCGGCGATTTTCGGCGGAGACATAAGCGAGGGGTATCTCGGCGCCTCGCAGGCCATGCTGTTTTTGGGGACCGTGATCTCCAGCGTCGCTGTGCTCCTCACCACGGCAATCGGGATTGCCAGCTATTCGCTGCTTCGCGATCCCACCGCTTCCCTAAATTCGGTTTTTGAGTAATTGCCTACTTGACCGATTCCCGAAACCGACTCCACCCTCGCGCGTACGTACGCACGTAAGGAAATCGAATACCTCACCATGCAGCTTGTGATCGTTGAATCGCCCGCCAAGGCGAAAACTATCGAGAAATATCTGGGGGCGGACTTCAAGGTTCTCGCCAGCTACGGCCACGTCCGCGACCTACCGCCCAAGGATGGCAGCGTACGCCCGGACGAGGATTTCGCGATGGACTGGGAACTCTATCGCGACAAGCAGAAGCGCTTTAAGGAGATCAGCGACGCGGCCAAAGATGCCGACCGGCTGGTGCTCGCGACCGACCCGGACCGTGAGGGCGAAGCGATCAGCTGGCACGTCCAGGAGCTGCTGCAGAAGCGCAAGGCGCTGCCGACCAGGGTCGACCGCGTGACTTTCAACGCAATTACCAAGGCTGCCGTCACCGAAGCGATGGCGAAGCCGCGCGAGCTCGATACCGACCTGATCGACGCGTATCTTGCGCGCCGCGCGCTCGATTACCTGTTCGGCTTTACTCTATCCCCGGTGCTCTGGCGCAAACTGCCCGGCGCGAAGTCGGCCGGCCGCGTGCAGTCGGTCGCCCTCCGCCTGATCGTCGAGCGCGAGCGCGAGATCGAGGCGTTCAAGCCCGACGAATACTGGTCGGTGCTCGCCAAGCTCGAACAGGACGGGACCGAGTTCGACGCGCGGCTGGTCAAGTACAAGGGTGAGAAGCTGGAAAAGCTCTCGCTCGGTCACGAAGGCATTGCCCGCGAAGCCAAGGCGGCGGTCGAAGCCGGGCGATTCACTGTCGAAGCGATCGAGACCAAGCCGCTCAAGCGCAATCCGGCACCTCCGTTCACCACCTCGACTCTGCAACAGGAGGCCGCACGCAAGCTCGGCTTCTCTGCCAGCCACACGATGCGGTGCGCGCAGTCGCTCTACGAAGCGGGCGCGATCACCTATATGCGGACCGATGGCGTGCAGATGGATGGCAGTGCAATTGCCGCCGTGCGCGGCGAGATCGGTCAGCGGTACGACGCCGCCTACCTGCCGGAGAAACCGCGCTTCTATTCGACCAAGGCCAAAAACGCGCAGGAGGCCCACGAAGCGATCCGTCCGACCAATTTCGGGCGGGATCACGCCGGCAGCGGCGACGAGGCCAAGCTCTATTCGCTGATCTTCAAGCGCGCGATGGCGAGCCAGATGGCCGCTGCGCAGCTTGAGCGCACCACCGTCACCCTGCGCGACGCCACCGGCCAGCACGAACTGCGGGCGACCGGTCAGGTGATCAAGTTCCCCGGCTTCTTCGCAATCTACCAGGAAGGTTTCGACGACAAGAAGGACGAGGAGGAAGAGGGGCTGCTTCCGGTCCTGAAACAGGGCGATGCTCCGGCCAAAAAGGCGGTCGAAGCCAACCAGCACTTCACCCAGCCGCCGCCGCGCTTCTCGGAAGCCTCGCTGGTCAAGCGGCTCGAAGAACTCGGCATTGGCCGCCCATCGACCTACGCTTCGACCATCCAGACGCTGCGCGACCGCGATTATGTGCGGATGGAGAAGAACCGCTTCTTCGCCGAGGATAGCGGGCGGCTTCTCACCGCTTTCCTCGAACGCTTCTTCCCGACCTATGTCGCCTACGAGTTCACTGCCGGGATGGAAGACGAGCTCGACGTCGTTTCCGACGGGCGCGAAGGTTACAAGGAGTTGCTCTCCAAGTTCTGGCGCGACTTCAAGCCCAAGACCGAAGAGGTGATGGAAAAGCTACCTTCGGAAGTGACCGAGGTGCTGGACGAATACCTGTCCGATTACCTGTTCCCGCCCCGCGAGGATGGCAAGGACGCCCGGTTCTGCCCGTTATGCCAGACCGAGGGCCGCGAAGGTGGCAGGCTGTCGCTGCGCGGCGGCCGGTTCGGCGCATTCATCGCTTGTGCCAACTATCCCGAGTGCAAGTTCACCCGGCGCTTCGCCCAGCCGGGCGGCGATGGCGACGATGGCAGCCAGGACGGCGTGATGGGCCAGCACCCGGAAACCGGCGCCGACATCCACCGCAAGTCCGGGCGCTTCGGTCCCTATGTCGAAATGGAAGTCGACGAGAAGAAGAAGCGCGCCTCGATCCCCAAGGACCTCGACGATTTCGACCTCGAATGGGCCGCGAGGCTGCTCGACCTGCCGCGCATCATCGGCGCTCATCCGGAGACCGGCAAGGAGATCGAAGCGGCGATAGGGCGCTATGGCCCCTATCTTCGCCACGACGGCAAATACGCCAAGCTACAGAGCACGCGCGACGTGTTCGACACCGGCATGAACGCGGCGGTGACGCTGCTTGCCGAAGCCGCAAACCGCAAGGGCGGCGGGCGGCAGAAGGCGGAACCGATCAAGACGCTGGGCGAACACCCGACCAGCGGCGGCGAGATAAAGGTAATGCCGGGCCGTTACGGTCCCTATGTCACAGACGGCAATGTCAACGCGACGATTCCCAAGGATATCAAGCCCGAGGACATCGAAGCGGCCAAGGCCATCGAACTGATCGACGCGCGTGCGGCCAAGGGGCCGGCCAAGAAAAAGCGAAAGAAGGCAGCGCCCAAGAAGAAGGCGGCAGCCAAGAAGAAGGCCGCCGCGAAGTAATCTCGCGCTTCGGCGCGCGGCATTTGTAAATCGTCAAGCATTGTTGCTTATCCCTTGGTCAGAGAGACCAGGGGCGCCGCGACGTGATCGAAATCGAAGTCCAGAACGAGACTCACCAAACCCAGGAGCGCATCCGCTTTGCCGCGGTGCCGCGGATCGGCGAAGGCATACGCCTGCGCGAACCCGACGGCATGTGGGCGAGCTACGACGTGCTCGACGTGTGGTATCAGAAGGCCGAGTTCGGCGATGTCTGGATGCCGTACCTCCATGTTAAGCTGACGCCGGGCGAGGGCACCGGCGACCCGGATTTGACCGACTACGGCATCGAGGAAGAGGAAGATCCGAGCTTCTCCGATCTTGCAGGGGAGCTCGAACCATTCAAAATCTGATCAAACGCAATGTCGGTCCGCATCGCAACAAGGCGGATATCGATACCAAGGATCCGGTCGAACATCCCGCACCGCAGCCCGCCGAGCGGCAGACTGTGGCCGACGAGGAAGAGGTCTGGAACGCGCCATCGGAAGAGGATGGTCCGGCAGCGGACACCGATGCGATCGTCCGTGCAGCCAAGGCCATGCGCGACGGCAAGAAGCCCGAACAAATGCAGCAGGCGGCGACCAAGACCTGCCTAATCGTCGACGACAGCCGCGTCATCCGCAAGGTGTCGAGCAAGATCGCCAAGAGCCTTGGCTATGTCCCGATCGAAGCGCAGGACGGCATGGAAGCGCTGGCGCGCTGCAAACAGGCGATGCCCAATCTGGTTTTGACCGACTGGAACATGCCCGAGATGGACGGGATCGAGTTCGTCAAGCAACTCCGCGCCATCCCGACGCCCAAAGCGCCAACGGTGGTGTTCTGCACGTCGAACGGACAGGCAGCGGATATCCACGAAGGCATCGGCGCCGGAGCGGACGACTATATCGTCAAACCGTTCGATGAAGCCGCGCTAAGGGCGAAGCTGGAGAAGCTGGGGCGGGAGTGAACTTCGCTTCCTACTTGGTGCCAAAGGCCTTTCCTTCGGCGCCCAAAATGGCGTGCATCCTCTGTGTGCATACTCGAGAGAACAAGCTCTCAATCTCTCTTTTCCTGCCAGAAAAGAACTCACCACCCTCCGATCGAAACTCAACGTCGAGTTCAGTTTTCAACTCTTCTTCTACGTCGTGTGCGGTGTCTGCATCGGTAAACTTCTCTGACCGGATAAGTCTCCATCTCTTGAGCGCACTAGGAGGAAATCCACTGTTTAGTTCGTCTTCACGGCGTTTGGGGGCGTTCGACCGCCCAACCTTGAAGATCGAATGTGTCGAGTTTCCTGCCAAGAGCCGGTCAGTAAGTCCCTCTAACTCCATTAGGTAAACACAGTTCTCGCCATCGACGTGGTTTGATTTGCGTTCTCCGAACGTGGGACGCGGCCCTTTTGATGGAGACCAAATTGACGCCAGAGGCGCCTTTATGACTTCCTCGGGAATAGTTGGCTCGCCGTAAACCTGTACCTCTTCCACAGGATGAGACATTGCCCTTCGAACCTCGGAATCGGAGAGTTTAATCGCCCTGGTTGTGCGTTCAAAGCGATTCACGTTGTCAAAAGCTTCTGGCGCGATAGTCTTGATGTGTACCCTATTCCGTATGCGCCAAGCCCGATCAACTCGGATGCCATGTGTCCAGCGTTCTTGAAATCCGTGCTCTACCTTCCATTGGTAGGAAGCTTCGCTCATTCTCGCTTTATCGTCGCACGGTTCATCGGTTACCTGCAGAAACCCTAGAGCTTGTGCGCGGAGGTTTTGCTCAGTGAGAGTTTCAACGGCCCCGTATATCAAAACGAGGTCACCGGCGCGCATTCTTGAGAGGATATCAGCTTGGTCTGCGGCTCGCGTGAAGCCCAGATATCCAGCGCCCTCAGGGTCGAAGCCATAGAATGCTCGTAACCAAATCTGTCGCTGGTCGGAACCCTCTTCAATGATTTGGGTGCCCTCAGCTAACATCACTTCACCCAATCCAACCCCATTTCCTCGAACACTTCCTTGTCCTCGCTCCAACCTTCGGAGTGTTTCACGTGCAGGAACAGGTGGACCTTCACGCCAAGGATATCGGCCAGTTCCTTGCGCGCCGCTTCGCCGATCGCCTTGATCCGGCTGCCGCCTTTGCCGAGCACGATGGGGCGTTGGCTTTCGCGGGCGACGACGATCTGCTGGTGGATTTCGAGTGAGCCATCGGGCCGGGTCTTGTATTGCTCGGGACGCACAGCGGTGTCGTAGGGCAGCTCTTCGTGGAGTTGCTGATACAGCTGCTCGCGGGTGATCTCGGCTGCAAGCAGCCGCTCCGATGCATCCGACACCTGATCTTCGGGATACATCCATGGGCCTTCGGGCATCATGTCCGCCAGTGCCTGCTTCATCTCGGAGACGCCATCGCCGGTCAGCGCGGAGACGAAGTATATCTCCGCGAATTCGACCTTGCCGCCCAGTTCCTGCGCAAGCGCCAGCAGCGGTTCCTTCTTCGCCCGGTCGACCTTGTTGAGGACGAGGATCTTCTTCTCCGGACGATTGGCCAGCGATTCGAGCAGCGGCTCCAGCTCGTGTCGCCGCTGTTTGATCGGGTCGACGATCAGCAGCACCGCATCGGCGCTCTCCGCGCCTTCCCACGCGGCGCTCACCATCGCGCGATCGAGCCGGCGCCTGGGTTCGAAGATGCCGGGCGTATCCACCAAGATCATCTGCGTAGTCGGATTCTGGGGCCCATGCAGCGCAATGCCCAGCATCCGTGCTCGCGTCGTTTGCGCCTTCGCGGACGTGATCGCGACCTTCTGTCCTACCAGCTGGTTCACCAGGGTCGACTTGCCCGCATTGGGTGCACCGATCACGGCAACCATGCCGCAATGCGTCTGGACGGATTCTTCGCTCACCCGAAATGCTCCAGGAAAGTCTCCGCCGCTAGCCGTTCCGCTTCGCTCTTGCTGTTGGCGATCGCTTCCGCCGCGCCGACATTGTGGATCGAGACGCGGACCTTGAAGCGCGTGTCATGATCCGGGCCGCTGCGTTCGACAACTTCGTACACCGGCATGCCCCGGCGATTGCCGGCGCACCATTCCTGCAGCGCGCTCTTGGGGTGCTTCGACTTGCCAACATCGCCCGACAATTCGGCAGCCCACAGCCGGTAGACCACGTCGCGCGTCACTTCGTAACCATGTTCGACGAAGCTCGCGCCGATCAGCGCCTCCATCACATCGCCAAGGATGTTGTCGCTGTTGGCGCCGCCGTCCTCGCGCGCCTGCTTGCCCAGGCGGAGGTGGTTCTGCAGTTCGATTTCACGGGCGATGTTTGCGCAGGTCGACCCGCTCACAAGCGCGTTCAGGCGCTGCGAAAGCTTGCCTTCGGGCGAATTGCCGGCCTTGTAGAGCCAGGCCGCGACCGAGAGACCGAGCACCCGATCGCCGAGGAATTCGAGCCTCTGATAATCGCGGCCCGAACCGTTGCCATTGTTGTGATGGAAGCTTCCGTGCGTCAGCGCTTCGAGCCACGGCGCGTCGTTCTTGATGGTGAAGCCGAGCTTGGTGAGCCACTCCGCGGTAGCCGGTTCGAGACCACTCACAGCGTTTCTCCCAACCGGTCCCAGCGTGCGGCTGTGAACCACGTCCATGGCTTGATCCATTCGGCGCTGCCATCGGTCGACCACATCACGATGCTGGCTTCGCCCACCAGGAGCTCTTGCGGGACGAGGCCAACGCCGCCACCTTCGGCCGCGCGAAAGCGACTGTCTTCGGAATTGTCGCGATTGTCTCCCATCACGAACATCCGGCCTTCCGGTACCATGACCGGCTCGAAACTGTCGGCGTCGGTCAGGCCGAAATCCAGCACGTCGTAGCTGCGCCCGTTCGGCAATGTCTCGCGGAATTGTCGGTATCGGCAGACCGGCTTGCCTTCGCCGTTTTCGCTTGCCTCTGCGCCCCAGGCGCAGCTTGTATTTTCGGACACGGGTATTTCGAATTCTCCAATCTCTTCGCGTGGAACCAACTGACCGTTCAGGACGATCTGTCCCCCTATCACGCCGACCGTATCTCCGGGCAAGGCGATGACGCGCTTGATGTAGTCCTTTTGATCGATCGGGTGCTTGAAGATCACGATGTCCCCGGCTTCGGGCTGGCTTGCCAGAATGCGTCCCGGTATCAATGGCACGCTGTAGGGCAGCGAATGCCGGGAATAGCCGTATGGCCATTTGGCTGCCAGCAGGTAATCGCCGTTCCACAATCGTGGCAGCATGCTTTCCGAGGGGATCGAGAAAGGCGAGAAAATAAAGCTGCGGAAGACCAGCACCGCCAGTAGCAGCTTGAGCAGAAACAGGCCAAAGCTGCCCCAGGTCTCTACCTTGTCGGCGTCTGTGGCAGCCTCGCTAAGCGGCGTCTCCAACGTGTCAGATTTCGTCGTAACATTCATTGCGCGCTTCCTTAGTCGCGCATCCCGCACCAAGCAAAGGGGGTTTGAGCATGAACGAAGTGATTTCCGCAGCATGGCAGCGCCTGGCCATGCTTGATCGGCCGTCCCTGGGTGAATTGTTCGACCGCGATCGCGATCGTTTCGACAAACTTAGCCAGCGGATCGAATTCGACATTCCCGACAACGGCACCAACGGATTGCTGCTCGATTGGTCCAAGACCCACCTCGATGAACCGACGCTCGATGCCTTCGAAGCTCTGGCCGAGGTGTGCGGTTTTGCAGCGGCGCAAGCGGCCTTGTTCGGTGGCGATGTAGTCAATCCGACCGAGGGCCGCGCGGCGACCCATGGCGCTATGCGCGGCAGCGGAACCGAAGCGGATGTCGAAGAGGGAGAAGCGCTGCTGGCACGGATGGGCATGCTGGTCGGGGCGATCCACGACGGCGCGCTCGGCGACGTAAAGCACCTGATCCACATCGGCATCGGCGGATCGGCCCTGGGACCGGACCTGGCTGTCGATGCGCTCACCCGCGATCTCGAACTGGTCGATGTTCACGTCGTCTCGAACATCGACGGCTTGGCGCTGGAGCAGGCCTTTGCAGCTTGCGATCCGAACCACACGTTGATCGCCGTGGCCTCGAAGACGTTCACGACGATCGAAACGATGACCAACGCCGCAAGCGCTCTCAAGTGGTTGCAGGACAATGGCGTGTCCGATCCGAGCGGGCGGGTCGTCGCGCTCACGGCAAATCCCGAGGGCGCCGTCGAATGGGGGATCGACGAGACCCGGATTCTGCCTTTCCCGGAAAGTGTCGGCGGACGCTACTCCTTGTGGTCCTCGATCGGATTTCCGGTGGCACTGGCCGTGGGAATGGACGATTTCCGCGCGATGCTCGCCGGGGCCAAGGCGATCGACGACCACTTCCGCAGCAACGAAGGACGCGCCAACGGGCCGCTGCTCGCGGCATTTGCGGACCAGTACTATGCCCGCATTCGACGCTGCCAGACGCGGGCCGTCTTCGCCTATGACGAGCGATTGGCGTTGTTTCCCGACTACCTCCAGCAACTGGAGATGGAATCGAACGGCAAGAGCGTGACCGCCGGCGGAGAACCGGTCATAGGTCCGACAGCGCCGATAACGTGGGGCGGGGTCGGGACCGACGCCCAGCACGCGGTGTTCCAGCTCCTGCACCAGGGAACGCACCTCGTGCCGGTCGATTTCATCGCTTCGATCGCGCCTGGCGACGAACTCGATCCCGCGCATCACCGGCAATTGCTGATGAACTGTTTCGCGCAAGGTGCGGCGCTGATGGCCGGCAAGTCATCGGACGATCCGGCCCGTGCCTATCCGGGTGATCGACCCAGCGCGATGATCCTGGTCGACGATCTCGACGCGGCGATGCTGGGCGCGCTCATAGCGTTTCACGAACACCGCACCTTCGCCAATGCCGTGCTGATGGAAATCAATCCGTTCGATCAGTTCGGTGTGGAGCTTGGCAAATCGATCGCCAAACAGATCGATTCGGGCGAGGGCGATTTCGATCCGAGCACGAAAGCCCTGATGACGGCGGCGGGGTTGTCCTGAGCCTGTTCTATCCCAGGACGTCCCGGAGGTAGCCGATCAAAACTCCGATCGCGCCGGCACCGGCAAGGTACAGAAGGCCGCGGACCCAGCTGTCGTTCTCCAGGCTCTGTCCGTATCGGAGCTCATCCGGGTCTTCCACCCACGCGTTGATGAATTGCCAGCGATAGAAGAAGAACAGCAGGATCGCGGCGGGTGCCGGTATCAACACGCTCAGCAGGGTGTTGAACAGGACCGTAACTTCGTCGCTCTGGAACAGGAAACCGAACGCCAGCACCGTCGCAAGGTAGGCGGGAAAGATCAAAGCCGCCGCCCGTTCGGACGGACGCATCTTCAAGCCTACGAAAAAGCGCAGGATAGTCGAGATGATGTAGACCGGTGCCAGGCCGCCGACGAAGAGCATCAAAAGCACGATTGGATCGGGGCTCACCAAAGTATCCTCCTGTTTTGTGCGCATTCGTAGCCCGATTTCGAGCCGCGCCAACCGTGCGGCGGTGCGAAGCTGTGGACTGACGCGAACCCCACTCGGTTTGCAGGTGCGGCTATCGAATTGACCGATTCAGGCGAGGGTCATTTTCGCTTGTCTATAGAGTTGTTCATGGCGGTTGCCGGGCGGCGTAGAACGCAGCCGAAACAGGGGTCTCATTCCTGTAGTGATTCTCTCGCGCAATTGACGCGGATTCTTCACGGCTTTGCCATATTTGCGAGCGTTTGAAATAAAATTTCAGGCGTGAGTCGCAATCAACATCGTCGTTTCGCTGCAGCGCAGCATTCGGGTTCGATTTGCACTCGCTCCCATTTTGGGTCACATACCCTGTGTCGCGCTGATCCTTAAATTCGTATTACAAGGCCTCTTTATGACCCGTATCTTGTCGCTGTCGGCAGCTCTCGCTGCGTTCGTTCTTGCCCCGGCTGCCATGGCGGACGACGCAGATGACGGAGAGCTGATCAAGGCGGCAGCGACGACCGAGGTTGCCGCGACGCCGGCCAAGCTGGTCAGCTTCGACGGTGAAAAGGAATTTCTGAAAACCTCGACCCGGCTGCGGATCTGGCGCGCCGATGTCGGCTACACCCTGACGGTCAGCGCCGAAGGGGAAGTGACACAGTGCGAACTTACCGAGAAGTTTCGTCGGGCCTACATCAACAAGAGCCTGTGCAAGGTGCTGACTTCGCACCACGAGTTCGAACCGGCCCGCGATGCGTCGGACATGCCGATCGAAAGCCAGTATACCTCGCGGCTCGTCTATCTGGACATGCGCAACAAGAAGTAACGCGTCGTGGCACGCTCGGCCTTTCTCAAGTCGCCGGAAGGATCCGGACCAATCGGACGTAGGATTGCCCAGCTCTCGAGCATTTCGGCGATTGCATTCTCGGGTCCTGCACTAGCATCGGACCCGCCATTGGATCAGCCGCAGCAGGCGACTTCAGCTCCAAAGCTCATTTCCTTCGACGGTGCGTATGAACTCGCCGCGGAGGCGTCGCGTGTCGGCATGCTCAGCCAGGTCCTGACCTACACTCTCAGCGTGGGTGCGGATGGCAAGCCTACCGACTGCGAGATCAACCGGAAGTTCCGCCGCAAATACGTGAAGATCGCCCTTTGCCGGCCGATGCTGAAGCACCACACGTTCGAGCCGGCTCGCGATGCAAACGGCCGTGCCGTCACCGGAACATACGAAGTTACGGTCGATTTCAGGATGTTCTTCAACGCCGACGGATCGTCCAAGGCCCGAGAAGTCTGACTTACCTGATTTTCTTTGACAATTGCGGTGCAAGACCCCATTTGCCACAACGAACGCGCTTTGGGGCCTGCGTGAAGCGGCGGCTCTGATCTATCCGCCCCGGCCACAGCGCTCAGTTTTTTCCTTGGACTTCCCTTTTCACGCGGGCGGTTTTGACCCCCGCGCCGCATGGCGAATCCGCCAGGGTTCCGTCCGTGCGCCGCACATTTGCGAGTTTTCATGACACAATTTTCTGACCTCGGGCTGTCGCAGCCCGTCCTCCAGGCGCTTGACCTCAAGGGTTATTCGACCCCGACGCCGATCCAGCAGCAGGCCATTCCGCCCGTACTCGAAGGGCGCGACCTGCTCGGAATCGCGCAGACCGGTACGGGCAAGACAGCGGCCTTCATGTTGCCGAGCATCGATCGGCTGCGCGAAAGCGACAACCGCATTCCGTTCAAGAGTTGCCGCATGCTGGTGCTCGCGCCGACGCGCGAACTGGCGACCCAGATCGCGACCAGTGCCAAGGATTACGGCGCGCTTGCCGGTCTCAAGGTGCAGGTCATCGTCGGCGGCACTTCGGTCAACAAGGATCGCAACAAGCTGCATCGCGGCACCGACATCCTGATCGCCACGCCCGGTAGACTGCTCGATTTGGTCGATCAGAAGGCATTCAACCTGTCCGGCGTCGAAGTCCTGGTGCTCGACGAAGCCGACCAGATGCTCGATCTCGGCTTCATTCACGCCCTGCGGCGGATCAACCAATTGGTGCCGCAGGAGCGCCAGACGCTGTTCTTCAGCGCGACAATGCCCAAGCAGATCAAGGAGCTGGTGAGCGGCTATTGCAACGATCCGGTGCAGGTCAGCGTTACGCCGGCGGCGACGACGGCCGAACGGATCGAGCAGTTCCTGTTCATGGTGCAGGCCGACGAAAAGCAGGCCTTGCTCGAGCTGATCCTTTCGGGACGCCACAAGGTCCCTGGCGAGTTCGAACGCGTCCTGATCTTCGCCCGCACCAAGCACGGCGCCGACCGGGTGGTGAAGAAGCTCGGCCAAAGGGGCATCGAAGCCAACGCGATCCACGGCAACAAGTCCCAGCCCCAGCGGCAACGCGCGCTCGACGAGTTCAGGCGGGGCAAGGTCGGGATTCTGGTCGCCACCGATGTCGCTGCGCGCGGGATCGACATTCCGGGCGTCAGCCACGTGCTCAATTACGACCTGCCCAATGTGCCCGAGCAGTATGTCCATCGCATCGGCCGCACGGCGCGAGCGGGCAAGGATGGCATCGCCATCGCCTTCTGCGCAGAGGACGAACGCGCATACTTGAAGGACATCCAGCGCAACACGGACGCTGAGTTCGACCGGCTCGACCTGCCGGAGAACTTCCGTGCCGTCGTTGAAGGAGTCGGCCCGACCAAGCCCCCGCCGCGCGGGGCAACGCGGGTGTCGAAGAAGAAAGTGAGGCCGAAGCCGTTCGGTGGCCGTCCCGGCGGCGGGAACCCCGACGGGGCGCCCAAGCGTAAGCCGAAACAGAAGCATCAGGCGCGCAAGGGCAGGCCGGGCGGTCGTCCCGGTGGCAACCCCGGCGGCGGTAGGCAGGGTGGGAACCGGCGACGTGGCTCGCGTCCTCGCTCCGCAGCTGGGTAACAAGTTCGCCTTCGCGGCCGAATAGCGTTTCCGTTACGCTGCGCGGTTGGCAAGTCCGGCAGGGCAAGCCATATCGCGCCGGCAAGCTGGGAGCGCATCAATGACAGCCGAATACGACTACGATCTCTTCACCATCGGTGCCGGTTCGGGCGGTGTCCGCGCGAGCCGAGTGGCTGCAGCTCACGGTGCGCGCGTGGCGGTCGCCGAGGAATACCGGGTTGGCGGCACCTGCGTCATTCGCGGCTGTGTGCCGAAGAAGATGTTGGTTTACGGCGCGCATTTCGCCGAGGATCTCGAAGATGCCAAGTCGTTCGGCTGGTCGATCGAAGGCAAGAGCTTCGACTGGGTGAAACTGCGCGACCACGTGCAAAAGGATGTCGATCGGCTGGAGGGATTGTATGGCGAGACGCTTGGCAATCACAAAGTCGAAGTTATCCGCGAACGCGCCGAAATCACCGGCGAGCACGAAATCACGCTGGCAAGCGGCCGAAAGGTCACCGCGAAGCATATCCTCGTCGCCACGGGTGCCCGTCCTCACGTGCCCGACTTCCCGGGCAATGAACACGCCATTACGTCGAATGAAGCGTTCCATCTCGACGAGGTGCCGCGCCGCATCCTGATCGCAGGCGGCGGCTACATTGCCAACGAATTTGCCGGTATCTTCAACGAGTTCGGGAGCAAGGTGACCATTGCGAACCGCTCGGACGTGATCCTGCGCGGTTATGACGAGGCGCTGCGCGACCGTCTGCTGCAGATATCCCTGATCAAGGGTATCGAGTTCTGCTTCAATACCCAGTTCGAGTGGATCGAGAAGCAGGAAGACGGCACCCTCAAGGTCAAGATGACGGGTGAGGACGAGCGAATCTACGACCAGGTGATGATCGCCACGGGCCGGGTTCCCAACACCGAAGGACTTGGCCTCGAAACGGTCGGAGTCGAACTGGGCGAGAATGGCCAGATCAAGGTCGATGCGTTCTCCAAGACCAATGTCGATCACATCTATGCCGTGGGTGACGTGACCGACCGGGTTCAGCTGACCCCCGTGGCGATCCGTGAGGGACAGGCCTTTGCTGACAGCGTATTCGGCCCGGGAGAGCCCTATGCGGTCGACCATTCGTGCATTCCCAGTGCCGTTTTCAGCCACCCGCCGATCGCGTCGGTCGGGATGACCGAGGGTGAGGCACGCAACAGGATCGGCAATATCAGGGTGTTCCAGTCCGATTTCCGCCCGATGAAGAATGTCGTCGCGGGGCGCAACGAACGTGGCCTCTACAAGATGATCACCAACGCCCAGACGGGCCAGATAGTCGGGGTCCACATGATTGGGCCGGAATCGCCCGAGATCATGCAGGCGGCGGCGGTTGCCGTCAAAGCGGGGCTGACCAAGGCCGATTTCGACGCGACCACCGCTATCCATCCGACGATGGCCGAGGAGCTGGTGCTGCTCAGGTAAGTTGTGATCGGCAACTCAGTTCGTTACCTCTGCACTCGGGGTCGAGTTGGAGAGGCGATATGAGTAGGACCGTTCTTGTAACCGGCGGAACAGGCTACATTGCAGGCGAGCTGATCAGGCAACTCCTGGAGCGCGGCTGGAATGTCCACACCACCGTGCGCAACCGCGAGAAAAGCGAAGCCGGGTTGCGAGCGCGATTTGGAAATCCGGGCGAGGATCGCTTCAAGGTCTTTCAGGCCGATCTCATGTCGGACGACGGTTGGGCCGACGCCAATGCGGGCTGCACCCATGTCGCTCACGTGGCTTCGCCGATCGTGGCGCAGGCCCCGGATCACGAAGACGACCTTATCGTTCCGGCCCGAGACGGCACGCTCCGCGCCTTGCGGTTCGCCAAGGAGGCAGGCGTCACCCGTTTCGTCCAGACCAGCTCGATGGCGGCGATAGCCTATGGCCGCGACAGGGGCGAATACACGGTGACCGAAGCCGACTGGACCGACGTTACGCACCCCGACGCCTATGCCTACGTCAAGTCGAAGACTCATGCCGAACGTTCCGCACGCGAATGGATTGCGCAGGAGGGCGGGGGAATGGAGTTCGTCTCGGTCAATCCGGGCATGGTCCTCGGTCCTGTCGACAGCGGCGACTATTCGGCCTCCGTCCAACTGGTCGAACAACTCCTCGATGGGTCGATGCCGATGGCTCCCGATCTCGGATTTCCTATCGTCGACAACCGCGACATCGCCGAACTCCACATCCTGGCGCTCGAAACCGAAGGCCTCGCCAACGAGCGCTTCCTCGCGGCCGGTCCGTTTCTCAAGGCGATCGATGTCGCGGCGATCCTGCGCAAGCGCATGGGTGAAAAGGCACGCAAGGCGCCGACCCTGCGGATGCCCAACTGGCTCGTCAGCGTATTCGGCCTGTTCAACGCCGAAGTGCGCGGAATCAAAGGCGAGCTTGGCAAGATCCGCAACGCCGATTGCAGCCATGCGAAGAAGCGGCTCGGCTGGACCATGCGTCCGGTCGAAGACACGATCGTCGAGACTGGAGAAAGCCTGATCGAGCATGGGGTGGTAAAGGTCTGATGGATTTGGCCGGAAAGATTATCCTGCTGACCGGCGGGAGTGCAGGAATCGGGCGCGAAATCGCCCTTCAACTCAAGGCAAAGGGCGCCGAAGTGGCGCTAACCGGCCGCAATCGGGAACGGCTCGCGGCAATGGAGGCCGAGGGATTCGAGACCATCTCCGCAGACCTCTCCGACGCGGCAGGGGTCGATGCGCTGCTGGCTGCATGGGGCGAGCGGGAAATCGATATCCTGTTGAACAATGCAGGGCAGCTGGTCGATCACGATTTCCGGAAGGGAACGGTCGATCCCGATGCCGCCGACGCCTGCATCTACGCCAATCTCAATGCGCCGATCCGGCTGACTGCAGGCCTTATGGAGCCGCTCAAATCGCGTCCACAAGCGGCGATCGTCAATGTGACCAGCGGCCTTGCCATCGCACCCGCTGCGCGCCAGCCGGTCTATTGCGCAACCAAGGCGGGATTGCGGTTCTACTCGTTAGCTCTGCGCGAACAGCTCAAGGACACCAACATCCGGGTGATCGAAGCCTTACCGCCGGTGGTCGACACGCAGATGAACGACGGCAATCCGATGAAGAAGATGCCGGCCGACGAATGCGCGCGGCAGATCGTGGCCGCAATCGAGAAGGATCGCGATGAAGCCAATATCGGAATGACGAAGGCGTTGAGGGTAGTGGAATCCCTTTCACCTATGTTGGCAAAATCAATGACGCTACGATTCTGAAACAGTGTTAGAGATTAAGAAATTTACGTAAAACATAAAAAAGAACTTGCGAATCATAAATTGCGAAGTATGACGCGTCCCAGCTTGAATTCTGGGAGGTCAGCATGTCTGCGAAGTTCATCCGTCGGATCGTCGAGGTCTTCATTGTCATCTTTTCCATCGGCGCATTCCTGCAGATCGGGAGAGCCGCGGCCGCCGTTCTCGATGGCGATTTCGGGACGGTGCGTTGGCCGGTCCAGGCGGGTGCCTATGACCTTGAGGTACTCGTAGGGGAAGGGGCCACCGCCTTCTTCACCGATGCTACTCTGGCCGTTTCCGGACAACCTTTCTGGCATAGCGTCGATCTGCTCTTTTCGCTCGCCAGTATCGGCCTGTTCATCGCGGTGTTGATGATCCTGCGCACGGTTCTCTCGAACTTTGCAAAAGGCGATCCGGTCAATGCAATGAATGTCGCTGCTTTGCGCAAGGTCGGAATGCTCTTGCTCGCAGCCTGCGGGCTGTCGGTGCTGCGTGCGGTTGTCATGCAGTCGGCCATACTTTCCGCTGTTGAAGAGCAGACGGGAACGGTTTTGCACCCTGCCATTTCATGGGATGTCGCAGGCATGACCAATGTGTGGCTTCACTACGATGTTCCGATCTTCACATTTGCTTTGGGGGGATTGGCGCTGCTGTTCGCCGAAGCATTCCGAGCGGGCGTGGCCTATCGCGAAGACAGCGAAAGCGTGGTCTGATGCCAATCATCACCAACCTCGATGTGATGATGGCGAAGCGAAAGATGAGCTTGAAAGAGCTGGCAGACCGCATCGGGATTTCCAACACAAACCTGTCGCTGCTCAAGACGGGGAAGGTGCAGGGCGTGCGGTACAAGACACTCGAAGCGATCTGCCGTGAACTGGATTGCCAGCCGGGCGACATTCTCGAGTATCGCGCCGAGGACGAATAGCGGGCGCTGCGCTTTTGATACGTTGACCCGGCAAGGCGGCTCCGGCAACGACCCTTTGACAAGACGAAAGCCAAAGGGACTGGGATGTCGACCAATATCGCCGAAATGGAACGCCGCCGCGAAGCCGCCCGGATGGGCGGCGGGCAAAAGCGCATCGATGCCCAGCATGCCAAGGGCAAGCTGACCGCGCGCGAGCGGCTCGACGTGCTGCTCGACGAAGGATCGTTCGAAGAGATCGACACCTATGTCGAGCACGATTGCGTCGATTTCGGCATGCAGGATCAGCGTATTCCCGGCGATGGCGTGGTCACCGGATCGGGCACGATCAACGGGCGGCTGGTCTATGTCTTCAGCCAGGACTTCACCGTCTTCGGCGGCTCGCTGTCGAAACGCCATGCGGAAAAGATCTGCAAGGTGATGGACACCGCGATGAAGGTTGGCGCGCCAGTGATCGGTCTCAACGATTCGGGCGGTGCGCGCATTCAGGAAGGCGTGGCGTCGCTGGGCGGCTATGCCGAGGTGTTCCAGAAGAACGTGCTCGCCAGCGGTGTCGTGCCGCAGATCAGCCTCATCATGGGGCCGTGCGCGGGCGGGGCGGTGTACTCGCCGGCGATGACGGACTTCATCTTCATGGTGAAGGATTCGTCCTACATGTTCGTCACCGGGCCGGACGTGGTGAAGACGGTCACCAACGAGGAAGTCACGCAGGAAGAGCTGGGCGGGGCGATCACGCACTCGACCAAGACCTCGGTCGCGGATTGCGCGTTCGAGAACGATATCGAAACGCTGCTCGCGACGCGCGAATTCTTCAATTACCTCCCGCTGTCGAACCGCGAGGAAACTCCCGAAGTCCCCACCAACGATCCGTGGGATCGGCTCGAGCATTCGCTCGACACGCTGATCCCCGACAATCCCAATCACCCCTATGACATGCACGAGGTGATCCAGAAGACAGTGGACGAGGGCACCTTCTTCGAGATTCAGCCGGGCCATGCCTCGAACATCATCTGCGGTTTCGGCCGGGTCGAGGGGCGCACCGTGGGCGTGGTCGCAAACCAGCCGATGGTGCTGGCGGGCGTGCTCGATATTAACTCCTCGAAGAAAGCCGCGCGCTTCGTGCGCTTCTGCGACGCGTTCGAGATTCCGATCGTGACCTTCGTCGACGTCCCCGGCTTCCTTCCCGGCACGGCGCAGGAACTGGGCGGGATCATCAAGCACGGCGCCAAGCTGCTGTTCGCCTATGCCGAGGCGACCGTGCCCAAGATCACCGTCATCACCCGCAAGGCCTATGGCGGCGCCTACGACGTGATGGC
>JAAUYH010209420.1_pt1 | contig 23740 bp, 20 predicted proteins | sample 7278061 | NCBI WGS metagenome assembly JAAUYH01 (sample SAMN14350203, study PRJNA611818) | marine sediment metagenome | isolation source: surface marine sediment (0.6m) | place: French Polynesia: Moorea | collected 2018-08 | reverse complement strand
GCCCGACATCAGCGGTGACAGCGCCGCGACGGCCTTCTCGAATTCGCCGCTGGCCACGTAGAGCGCGCCCAGGTTCTGTCGGATCTGCGCCAGCGCCAGGCCGTCGAGTGCGTCCGTAGCGAGCGCCTCCTCGAAGCGTTCCGCCGCCGCCGCATAGTCGCCGCGTACGGCGTCGGCATAGCCCAGGCGCCTCAACAGCAGGGCGCGACCATAGTCGTCGTCGGCCAGCGCATCCAGTGCGACATCCACGTCGGCGGTCGGTCGTGCTTCGTCCTCGCCGACGATGCGCATGCGGCTGCGGTAGGGGCCTTCCGGCGCCACGCGCCCGGACGCGGCGGGCGCCGTCGGTGGCAGCGTGTCCTGGCCCACGGTCGGAACCGTGAACAGAGCGAGGCCGATGGCGACGAAGCCCGTGACGATGCCGAGGCGCACCGATCAGTCGTCCCAGATGTACAGCGGCTGGATGTCCGCTGTGCGAAAGTCGAGGCGCTGGATCGCTTCGCGTTCCACCGGCACGCCGTCCCGCCGGTACGGCGCATAGATCCAGCGCGCGACGGCAGCGGCGGCGGCGTCCTCGAAGACGCCGCGCGGACTCGCGTCGAGTATGCGCACATCGGACACGGTGCCGTCGGGCCGGATGCGAAAGATCACCTCCACCCAGCCCTCGATGCCGCGTTCGGCGGCCGACCGCGGGTACTTGGGACGCGCGGTGCTGATCGGAACCAGGTCGCGTCCCGCAAAACCCTCGCCTGCCGCGGCGTCGTCGCCGTCGTCGCCGCCGAAACCGGTGTCTGTGACGAGCCCCGCCAGAGCGCTGCCCGTTTGTGGCAGGCCGGTCAGCTGCGGCTCGATTCCCAGGTCCGGCAGGGCCACGGCGGCGGATGGCAGCGGAGGGGCGGGTATCGACAGTGCGGTGGGTGGTGCACCCGGTTGTCCCGGCGGTGGCGGCGGTTGCGTGTCCGGGCGCACGGGGGGCGGTTGCTCGATGGGATCGGGCGACAAACGCGCGTTGTCCAGGCGCAGCATCGTCGGTGGCTTGAGGTCGAGGTCCGAGCGATGCTCGACCACGAGCAACGTCATCAACCCGAACAGCGCCAGCGCCACGGCGAAGCCGATGGGCAGTGCAGCGGGTACGCGCCGGCTCATGATGCCGCTCGTCGTGCGGCAACGCGCACGGCCTTGTGGTTCGCCACGATGCCGGCCGCGTGGGCGTCGAGCCGGTCGATCAGTCGCCGGCTGCGGCTCGCCAGCGCGGCGTGCAGCAGCATCAGGCCGATGGCGGCGGCGATGCCGAGCAGCGTTGTGACCAGCGCTTGCGCCACCGCGCCGGCGGTGTACGCCGGCTGGCCCGTGCCGGCGATGGCGATGGTCCGGAACAGGGCGATCATGCCGGTCACCGTGCCCAGCAGTCCCAGCAACGGGCACAGGGCTGCCAGCAGCTTGAGCAACGGTTGCCCGCGCTCCAGCCGGGCGGCTTCGCCCGCGACGCAGTAGCCAAGGGCAGCGATCATTTCGTCGGTCGTCTGGGTCGAGGCCCGTTGCCACGCGGCCTGGATTCTTTCCAGCGCCGCGGACGGTGCCGGCGCCGGAGGCACCCGCGCCAGTACCACGGCGCGGTACACCGCGACGATCACACCGGCGAACGCCAGGGCGAGAATCAGCCTGGCGATCCAGCCGCCCTGATCGACCAGCTGCCGCGGCGTCGGGCGGCGCGCTTCGAGCAGGGTGAGCGAACCGCCGAACGGATCGATGACGATGTCGGCGAGGGGCTCGTCGAAGCTCGGCGCCGTGGTGGTCTGCGGCGCGGTCCGAAGGTCGGCGAACACCGGGTCCCAGCGCGCCGCGGTGCCGTCGGCCGTGTAGGCGCCGAAGGTTCCCACGCGCGTAACCGGTGCCGATGCCGTCTCCATGCCGTCGACGCGCCCCTCGAAGCGGGCGATGCGGCCGGCCTGCGTCATGTCATTGAGCAGGATCAGCCACAACGCTTCGATCTCTTCGGGCGACACCGGCCCGGTCCCCTGGCCGAGGGCGGCCAGGCGGCCCAGTCGCTCGGGCCATTGGGCGCTCAGCAGCGAACCGGTCAGCCGCGCGCCCGTGTCCCGCGCGGCAAGCCGCGCCGCGTCGTACAGGTCGCGTTCGTCCCGGGCGCCGCTCTCCAGCCGCGCCTCCAGTTCGACGAGCTGCGTTTCGGCTTGTGCCAGCGCATCGAGCAGCGCGGCGTGGCGGCGCTCCAGCGCGTCCACGGCACCGCGCTCCCTGGTGAGTTCGGCGCGCGCCGTGTCGCGCGCATCCTCGAAGCGGCGTTCCCGTGCGCCGCTCGTGGTCGCGGCGGCGTCGCGACGTGTTTCGAGCTGCAGCAGGACAGTGTCGGTCATGGTGTCCTGCGCAGGCGTTGTCGGCGTCTGGGCGCTTGCCCACCCTCCGACGATCGCCAGGCACACGCCGAGCGTCCGCAGCAGCGTTGTCACGGTCGAAGTCGCTCCGGCACCACGACCGGTAGCCGCAGGAAATCCGGCTCGGCCTCGCCGCGCACCACCGCCAGAGCCCGGGCAATGCGGGCCGACTGCTGCGTGTCCAGCGCGATCCAGCCGCCGGCCTCGGTGTCCCAGACGCCGGCCTCGGCGCCGTCCAGGCTGCGGAAGTACCAGGCCGTGCGCCCGAGGCGCAGCAAGTCGACAAAGCGCCCCGTGCCCGGCGCGAGACCCCGGCTGGCGTGGATGCCGTAGCCGTAGTCGAGTTCGCGCCGGTAGGCGTCCAGGACGCGACGGAATTTCTCGGCGTTGGCCAGGTCCGGGCGTACCAGGTCGTTGCGCAATGCGCGCACCGACGCCAGCCGTGCATCGCGACCGAAGGGCATGTCGAGCTCGATGAAGGCCTCCAGCGTGTCGACCATCTCGGCCATGATGGGCAGGATCTGTTCGGCCGTGCGTTCGGCATCGGCGACGCGCGCGACGAGGTCGGCGAGGCGCTGCTCCTGGGCGGCGAGGCGCGCATCCAGGCGTTCGGTGGCGTCGCGCCACGCGGCCTCGGCATCGGCCAGGGTTCTGCGCTCGCCGCGCAGGCGGCGCGTCTCGTCGTCGAGGGCGTCGATGCGCGCCTGCGCTTCGGCGGCGGTGGCCTGAAAAGCAAGCGCGGCGGCGAGTTCCGCATCGAGGTCCGTGGCCGGCAGCGGCCCGGGCGTCAGCAGCGCCGCCGCGAAGCCGGCCAGCCACCAGCCGCGGCCGGGCAGCGGGTCAGCGTCGCGGGCTGAACAGCCGCACATTGCGCCGTTTGAACAGGGGTACCAGAACCAGGCCGGCGACGAAGCCGCCGATGTGCGCGCCGAAAGCGACGCCCGGCTGGTTCGGATCGGCCATGAGGGAACTGGCCAGCTGCAGCAAGAACCACAGGCCCAGCACCCACATGGCGCTGATGCGTACCGTGGTGAACACGATGCCCAGCGGAATCAGGGTGAGGATACGCGCGTGCGGAAACAGCAAAACGTAGGCGCCGAGTACGCCGGAGATGGCGCCGCTGGCGCCGATCATCGGAATCGTGGATGTCGGGTTGGGCACCGCCTGGGCCAGGGCCGCGGCGACACCGCACAGCAGGTAGAAGACGGCGAAGCGCAGCTTGCCCATGCTGTCTTCGACGTTGTCGGCGAAGATCCACAGGTACAGGAGATTGCCGAGCAGGTGCGCCCAGCCGCCGTGCATGAACATCGAGCTGACGATCGTCACCGGCGCCGGCACCAGGTCCAGCGGTTCGACGAGTTCGACGGCGCCAAACAGTACGGCGGGGATCACGCCGAGCGAATAGATGGCGTCCTGGTTGCCCGAGGGTCCCAGCGAGAGTTGCCACAGGAAGACCGCGGCGCAGGCCGCGATGGCGCCATAGGTGAGTACCGGCGTCCCGGCAGAGGGGTTGTCGTCGTGAAGGGGGATCAACGCTGCGTCGTCAGGGCCGGGTTTACTGCCGGAACGGTTATTGCCAGTGCCGCAGTATAAGGTCTCTCACGGCGGTCATGGGCGCGGTGTCCATGGCCAGGTCCTTGCGGCTGCCGATGACGAGAGGTCCGACGTCGGCGCTGGCGGGCGGACGGCCGTGGCTGCCGCGCACCATCGCGGCGTCCAGCGGGATCAGGTCCATCAGCATGCGGAACCCGAGCTTCTTCTGGATCACCCGCGCCACCGCTTTGGCCGTGGGGAACCGGATCGACGGGTCGATGAACATCTCCGCCGGGTCGTAGCCCGGCTTGCGATGTATGTCCACCGTGGGAGCGAAATCCGGTGCGCGCCCGTCGTCGAGCCAGTAGTAGTAGGTGAACCAGGCGCCCGGTTCGGCAATGGCCACCAGTTCGCCGGCGCGTTCATGATCGATGCCGAAGTCGCATTTGTCCTCCGGCCCGAGTACGCGCTCGATGCCCGGCACGGCCGCCAGTACAGCGGCTACCTTCGCCACGTCGTCGCCGTCGCGCACGTACACGTGGGCCACCTGGTGATCGGCCACGGCGAAGGCCCGCGATGCACCGGGGTCCAGTAACTCCCAACCCAGGGTCTCGCGCACGCGAAGCAGTCCCTGCTCGCGCAGCACACGGTTGATGTGCACCTGCGTGCTCACGTCTTCGATGCCGTACTCCGAGACGACCAGCACGTCGGCGCCGCCGCCGCGCACCGTTTCGATCAGGCGTCCGGCAATCTCGTCGACGATGGCCACGTCCTCGCGGCACGCCGGGTCGCCGGGCCCCAGCTTCTGCAGGTTGTAGTCGAGGTGGGGCAGGTACACGAGGCTGAGCGTGGGCCGGTAACGGTCGAAGACGCGCTCGGCGCACCGGCCGATCCAGTCCGACGACAGTCGGTCGGCCTTCGGGCCCCAGAAATGGAAAAACGGGAATTCGCCCAGTTCGGCCACCAGCTCGGGTTGCAGCGCTTCCGGCTCGCTGTACAGCGCCGGTATCTTGCGACCGTCGGCGGGATAGATAGGCCGCGGTGTCACCGACAGATCCACCCGCGCGTACATGTTGTACCACCAGAACAGCTTGGCGCAGCTGAAGCCCGGCACGCGTTCACGCGCCGTCTCGAACACCTTTTCGCCCTGCACGAGCTGGTTGGCCTGACGCCAGAACCACACCTCGGCGAGGTCGCGGAAATACCAGCCGTTGCCGACGATGCCGTGTTGCGAGGGTGCCAGCCCGGTGAGCATGCTCGATTGCGCCGTACAGGTCACGGCCGGAAACACCCCGTCCAGCGTGCCGAGGAAGCCGTCCGCGGCCAGCGCGTTGAGATGCGGTGTGTGTGGACCGAGCAGGTCTGGCGTCAGCCCGACGATGTCGATGACGACCAGCGGCGTCGGACCGCTCACGGCGCCTCGCCCGGCAGCAGTCCGCGCGCCATCATGTGCGTCTGTATCCAGTTCAGCTCACCGGCCAGGCCGGCGTGCAGGTCGTACGGCGTGCGCGGGCGCAGGTTCCTGGGCAGCACGTGCCAGGTGTAGGTCTCCACCTCCAGGTGCGGCGTTACGTCTTCGTTCGCCGCCAGGAAATCCAGCACGCCATGGATGGCGCCGCGGGTGGTCGACAGCCGGTCGGCGGCCAGCGTGCGCACCTGCAGCGGTACATGGAAATGCACACGCCAGGGTGAGTCCTTGCCCAGGCCGTTGTCGGTGGCCAGCGCGTCGGGCAGGTCGCGGCGGCCCTCCAGGCCCCCGTCGGTTTCCTTGCGCACCTGGTGCAGGTAGGTCGGCTCGTTGAACGCGGCGATGGCGTTGAGACAGGACGGCCTGTCCGGGTACGGCACTTCGACGGCGCTGGAAAGCTGGATCTTGCCGATACGTATGCCGGCCTCATGCAGCGCGGTGAGCGACGCGAAGGCGTCCTCGAACATCACCGCCTGGTGGCACACGTCGTAGCAGACGCCCACGTGACGGGCGACCAGGTCCGCCGGTACACCGGCCTGTTCGGCGGTGGCCGGCAACACGTCGGTGAAAAACCGGATGCACGTCGCCGTGTCTTCCAGCACGCAACCCGGCTCCATCTCGAGGCACAGGACGATGGTCTTGCCCGTGTCGCTCTCCAGTTCCGACAGCCAGCGCGCGAAGCGGCACAAGGTGCGGGCGGCGACGTCCACGTCGCCGTCCGACAGCGCGTCGGCGTCGCCGATCGGCAGGGTCGAGATCGTGCCCGTCGTCCGGTCGCCGGGCAGCGCCGCCGCCAGGATACGGGCGAGCCTCGCCGTGTACTCCGCGCGGCGCTCGTCCGACCAGTCCGGGCGATACACCTCGGCCTTCACGCCCTCGCCGTGGAAGGCGCCGTACGGAAAGCCGTTGACGGTAACGAGACGTATGCCGGACAAACGCAGGCGTTGTCGGAACGTGCCGATGGCACCGGGCACGCTCGTCAGGTGATGCGCTGCGTCCGCACCGAGCCACAGGCCGCTGGACATGGCATCCAGGCCACGCGCACGACGCACGCCGCGCACGTGCCGGGCGACAGCGGTGAGCACCTCGTCCAGCGTTTCGCCGGCGTGAACGTTGCTGCAGTAGGCCAGCTCGCCGGGCGACCAGCGCGGCGTATCGGCGACGATCACTGGTGTCCCGCGACCTGCTGCGAACTAATGAGACAGGACACTAGTCGACGACGGGCGTCTGGCCGCGCAGCACCGAGTTGTCCTCGTACAGCTGCGTCTGGTCGACGCGCGGCGGCGTGATGTCCTCCAGAGCGATGCGCCCGCTCTGGGCATAGAACTCGATGGGATTGACGAACAGTACCTTGTCCACATCGTCGGCGGAAAAGCCCGCGTCGAGCATGGCCTGACCGGTCTTCGGCACTTTCAGCGGATCGCTGCGCCCCCAGTCGGCCGCGCTGTTCACGATCATCTTGTGCGTGCCGTATTCCTGCAGCAGGGCCACCATGCGCTGCTCGGACATCTTCGTGTTCGGATACACCGAGTGCCCGCGCCAGCAACCGGTTTCCATCACCAGCGGCAGCGTCTGCTCGTTCAGGTGGTCGATGACCACCAGCTCTTCAGCGATGCCGACATCGCGGATCAGCGCGATCGTGCGCTCGGTGCCGTTCTTCTTGTCGCGGTGGGGCGTATGCACCAGCACCGGCAGCTCCACGTCCATCGCCAGCTGCAGCTGCTCGGCGAAGAAGCGTTCCTCACCCTCGGTCATGTCGTCGTAGCCGATTTCGCCCACGGCGACCACGCCGTCCTTCATGCAGTAGCGGGGCAGCACTTTCATGACCGCTTCGGCCAGTGCCTGATCGTTCGATTCCTTGGGGTTCAGGCCCATCGTGCAGTAGTGCTTGATGCCGAACTGGCTGGCGCGGAAGCGTTCCCATCCCACCAGCGCGTCGAAGTAGTCGATGAACGTGCCCACGTGCGTGCGCGGCTGTCCCTGCCAGAACGCCGGCTCGACGACACCGATGATGCCGGCAGCGGCCATGTTCTCGTAGTCGTCGGTGGTGCGCGACATCATGTGAATGTGGGAGTCGAAATAACGCATGGTGTTTGAGTCTCCGTGTCGATCGCCGACGCCGTGTCAGCGCTCGTCGAGCAGTTGGCCGAGCTGGCCGAGCGTCGCCTCGTCGGTCTCCGCGTCCCGTTGTCGCCGCGCGGCCGCAACGGCCGTTTCAGGCACATCGTCGAGGCCCGCGAGGGCGGTCGCGGCATTGTAGCGGTGGTCTGCGTCCGCGTCGGCCAGGTAGCGCACGAGTACCGCCATGGCAGCCTCGTCGGCGTGCGGCGCCAGCGCCAGCCAGATGTCCCGCGGCACGTCCCGACCGGCCGCCTCGCGCTCGCCGACGTAGTCGCAGCACATGCGCGACAACTCGGCGTTGGCCCGCCGGTCGAGACCGACGATGCGTCCGACCTCCAGTCCCGTGAACAGCGACTTGAGCACCAGCTGGTTGAACTCGTGCTCGCTGTACACGCCGGCCGGGTAGGGATTGTCCTGCGCCAGGGCCGAGAACAGCAAGAGGCTGTTGACGCGCCCGGCTTCCAGGGCCAGGGGTCGCAAGCCTTGCGGGTCCGGCAGCAGCGGCAGCGCGCGGATCACGGCCGCGCGTTCCGTTTCGTCGCCGTAACGAAACACGGCGCTTGCGAGCGCTGCCGGATCGGCATCGATGGAAGCCGCGTGCAACAGCATCGCCACCCGACCGGCATCGCCCGCGGGCCAGTTCGCCACGACTACCGTGCCCTGGGCGCTGTCCAGCGTGGGCAGGCGATCGCCCAGCGGCTCGTCGCCGAGCTTGCGGCGCGCCATGGCCCACAGCATCGAAAGCTCGTCGGCGAGCCCGTCGCTGCCGTCGAGCCGTTCGATGGCCGAGGCCAGCCAGGTCGCCCCGGAGTCGCTTGCGCCGGCGGCCCCGAGCAGTTTCGTAACGATCTCGTTCAAGCCGATCTCTTGCAGTAACCTGTCGAAAAGTATGGGTTTGCCTGCCACCCAATGCAATCCTGAGGGCAATCCCCAGGGCAAACCTCAGGTGACATATATCCACCGCGCCACGTAGCGCCCGGGCAGCATGAGCACGAGCACCGCGAGCGCGCCCCACCAGGGAGCGCCGGCCAGCACCATCAGCGCATCCAGCGGGACGATGCCCATGATCAACAGGCCCACCGTGCGCTGGATCTCCGGCGGTCGGAAATCCCGCCACAGGGCGGCCAGTTTGCCGAGCATCCAGACCGTGGCGAGCAAGCCCGGCACCAGTGCCCACCAGAACGTCAACGTGCCGGAGGTCAGCAGGGCGGCCACCGCGGCCAGGGTGAGCACCAGTGCCGCCGCGCAAACCGCCAGCGGTGCACGCGAATGCGCCGTCGTCTCCACGGTGCTGAGCGTGGTCAGTCCGGCGACGTAGAAGAACACGGGCAACGCCAGCCAGGCTTCCGCGGCGGCGAAGGGCACGGCGCTCAGACCCAGCAGCCAGTTCAGGCCGCGGCACGCCGCCATGGCTACCGGTGCCGCCGGCCCGCCCTTCAGCACGCCGTCGTACAGCAGTATCGCCAGCGCCAGCATCGCGGCGATCACCGCCGAGCGCGGCGTAGCGGCCGCGGCAAGGGCAACGCCGGCGGCCAGCAGTATGCCGCCCGCGAGCCAGGCGGAACGCCGCGATACGCGGCCCGACGGCAACGGACGCCCGGGCCGTTCGGCCAGGTCCTCGGCGTAGTCGAAGCAGTCGTTGAGGATCATGCCCGCGCAATACAGGCAAACGCTTGCAGCGCCGAGCATCGCCAGCAGCGGGCCGTCGACGGCGCCGCCGGTGACGATCAGGTGCGCTGCCAGCACGTTGGACAGCGCCGTGAAGACCGCCGGTGCCCGAATGAGCTCAAGCCAGGGTTTCACCTGTCAGCGATCGGCGCCGGTGTTCAGGAGCGCACGGCGCAGGTACTCGAGCGAACGTGCGCCGGCTTCGTCGGGCGCGTCGACATAGGTGTACAGCTCCACCGTCAGATAGCCCTCGTAGCCGGCCGCGGCCAGCGCGGCGAAGTAGCGATTGAAGGGGAGGTCACCGTCGCCCGGCACGAGGTGGTAGTGCTTGCGCCCGAGGATGTCCTCGACGTGCACGTTCCAGATGCGCCCGGCCAGCAGTCCGACGGCTTCTTCGGGCGATTCACCGTCGAGCCACGAGTGCCCGATATCGAGGTTGGCGCCGAGGTGTTCCGAGTCGACCCGGCGAATGACCTCGGCCAGTTCCGTGGCGCGCTCCACCAACAGACCCGGTTCGTATTCGATGCCCACGCGCACGCCCAGGCGTGCAGCCGCTTCGCACACGCGGCACAGGCTGTCCACGAAGTCGTCGAGCGCCTTGTCCGGCAAAGTGCCCGGCGTCGGCCGGCCCGATGTCACGCTCACCGATCCGGCGCCGACGGCTTTGGCCAGTTCCATCGCGCGGATCGTGTAGTCGATGCGCGTGCGGCGGACATCGGCGTCGGCGTTGCTTAAGGACGGCTCGAAGACGTTCTCCGGCGGCAGCGGGTCGAAGTAACCGTTCGCCGTATTGGCATTGAGATTGCTGACGCCGAGGCCGCGATCTTCGATGCGCCGGGCCGTGCGCTCCGCGTGCGTCGCGTCGACGCGGGTGGCGAACCAGTGCGGCCGGTCGCACAGGATCTCGACCCCGTCGTAACCCAGGGTTGCGATCCGGTCGATGGCCAGGTCGAGCGTGGTGCGCGTGTAGGCATTTGTGCTGTAGGCCAGCTTCATCCGGTCTTCCTCGCGATTCCTTTCCCGTTGGTGCCGCCGGTGGCAGCGGCTGGCGATGGGGCGGCGGACCTGCCCGACCGTCGGCGACTCAAAGTCTGGCCGGGCCGCATGCCCCGTCGTGGCCAGAAGTGTCCGACGCCATGCCGCCCGAGCGCGTGGCGGCGTTCTCCGACCAGTAGGGCAACATACAGCAACAGCGCGGCGATGAGCAGGACGGGGCGCACACCTGCGCGAAGTGGCTCGCGCGGAGCGCGGAAATGCCACGGGTCGGCGTCGGCCAGCAGACCGTCGTTGCGCCACGCGGCAAAGCGGGCCGCGCCGCGCCGGGCGTCGTCCCGCTCGCCGGTCGGCCGGTGCAGGTATCCGCGCACGAGCGCCTCGCCGCGCCATCGGGCGCTGACCACGTAGACGCCGTTGCGGGTGACCGGCAGCGTCGCTTCGAAGCGGCCGGGACCGGCCGGCGCCATGTCCAGCGTGATGGCGCGGTCAGCGGGTGTCCGCAGGACCAGATCCGGCACGGTGTCGCTGCGCCACTGCCCGGCCCGGTCACTGACGTCGACACGAACCACCGGCGCGTCGCCCGCTGCATCGATGTCGAGGTACAGACCGGTGCGGCCCGGCTGCCCGGCGAGCCAGGCCAACAGCTCGCTCAGGAACGCGAAGCTGCCGTCCCAGTCCCGCCAGTCGTCGGTCCAGCCCGATCCGAGACCCGCTGGCAGCGCGGCGCTTACGCCGGCGCCGACCGGCATGACGGCGAGCAGGGGATCGCCGGATGGCGCGGTGAGCATCACCTGTGCGTCGGCCTTCGGGCGCGTCACCATGTAGCCGTTTACGGTGGGCCAGTCGCCCGTGCCCGGAATCCAGTCGTCGGTGGCGGGCGCGACGGCCAGCCGCGGCCGTTCGACCGACGCGGCGCGTCGCAGGGCCACCTCGCCGCGCATCAACGACGGCAGCGCCGCCGTGTCGGTCACCGGTAGCAGCCGCCCGTCGCCCAGGGCCGTGAGGCGTTCGAGCAGCGCCGAGGGGGCGGCGTCGCCCACGGGCAGGGCGATGACGTCGATGCCGGCGTCGCCCAGGCGCGCCGGCAAGGCGGCCGGCAGCGCTTCCTCGACGAAGCCGTCGGTGACCAGGACGAGCAGGCGTTGCTCGACAGCGGAGCCGGCGAGAAGGTCGATGGCCCGCGCCAGGGCCGGGGCAACGCGCGTTCCACCCCCGGCGCCGGCCGGCCAGGCCGCATCCAGCGCGGCGGATGGCGACGCGTGCTGTGCGAGCGGCAACGGCGTCTGCGGGGCGACATCGAAGGTCACGAGGCCCGCCGCATCGGTCGGCGCCAGGCTGCGCGCCGTCTCCAGCACCGCCCGGCGCGCCATCGCCAGCCGCGTCGGTCCCGTGGTCGAGCGGCCCATGCTGCCGGAAGTATCCACCACGAACAGCACCGCCGCGGGCGGCAGCGGCTCGCGCCCTTCGGCCAGCACCGGCAGCAGGGCCTCGAGAGAGCTTTGGCGGTAGGCGCCGGCGCCGAAGCTGCGCGGGCCGCCCAGCGTGACCAGGCCGGTGCCGTCGCGGGTTAGTGCCGCCGCCAGCCGTGTCGTCGCCGAAACGTCGAGGTCGGTGGCACTGACATCGTCCAGTACGATCACGCCGAACCGCGCGGCGCCGCCGAGGTGGCCGAAGACATCGGCGGGCGTTGCCCGCGTGACGGACACGCCCGCTTTTTCCAGCAGGCTCGCCACCGGCGATGACGGATCGCCGACCACCAGCGCGTCCACCGCGCCTGCAACGTGGAGCACGCCATCGGTCCGGGCCAACACCTCGCCCGACGGTGTCGCAAGCGCAACGGTCAGGCGGCGGACGCCGGCCGCCGGCGCCGGCAGCGTCAATCGCACCACCGGTCCGTCGGTTGGGAGCAGCGGTCGGTTCAGCGCCGGGACGCCGTCGACGGACAGATGCACGTCGACGCCGGCGGGCACGCTGCCTTCGAGTGGCACGGCAAGCTCGACGGGTACGCCGGCGGCGGCGAGCGCGGGCATCGCCACGGGACCCAGGCGCACCGCATCGTCGACGTCGGGAACCACCGGCAGCCAGTGCACCGGCATCGTCGCGACGCGCGTCTCGGCAAGCCGCTCCCGCAGACCCTCCGTGGCACCGCCGCCGTCGGTCACGAGCAGTATCGACGACGCCCGATCCGCACGCAGACTGGCAAGCGCCGCGACCAGCGCGCCGTTAGTGTTCGAGCGGGTCGTGTCCACGGCGGTTCGCGGCGCCGATGCATCGTGGGTACGCGCGTCGGCGATGTCCGACCAGTCGCGCTCCCGAGTCGGTTCTGCGCCATAGCGCACGAGCGACCAGCGGCTGTCGTCCGGCAGCGCGGCGAGGCGCTCGGCCACCGCGGGCCACACGTCGGCCGCCGGCGGCATGCTGTCCGAGGCGTCCAGCACTACGACGACATCGACCGGCGATTCGCGCAACGGCAACCCGGGATCGAACACCGCCAGCGCCAGCAGCGCCGCGACGAGGATGCGTCCGGCGGTCGACCAGCGCAGGCGCACGGCGCGGCCGGCAAAGTTCTTTGGGCTGTCGCGCATCACGACGGCACCGCCGCGGAGCGTATCGCCAACGATGAACTCGCGCGACCGACCAGCCAGAGATCCGTCAGCACCAGCAGCAGGGCCAGCAGCGCGAACACAGGGACCAGCGAGGTGGCTGCGGACGAGGCGCCGGGGCGACGCTCGGTCGGACTCATGGTTGCGCCCGGGCGCGGTGCGATGTCCGCCGGGCCCGCCGACTGCGCAACCGCAACCGGGTCCAGTACCGGGCCGGCGAGAAGACCGTCGACCAGCCCTGCGACCAGATCGGGGGGGAATGCGGCGCCGGCGGTCATCGCGGTGGCGGGCGTGAAGGACACCGTGCGCGGCTCGCGGTTTTCGAGGACCACCGCCGGCTGCCCGTTGACGGTGGCAAGCACGCGACCCTCGGCGGCATTCGGCGCCACGTGCACGATGCCGGTGAGCGTGTCCGGCCGATCCCGCCACACCAGCGGTCCGACGACCGGTTCGCCGACATCCCGAACGTCGACCACGAGCCGGGGCCCATCGGAGGCGGGCGCCGATTGGCCGCAGTGCACGGCAAAGTCTCCGTCGGCCGCCACGGCGGACAAACCGGGATGCGCGCGTAGCGCCGTACGCAGGCCCGGCGGACAGGCGCCGGTGGCGTGCCACGCAACGGGGGCGAGGGGCTTCGTCTCCAGCGTCAGTGCGTCGTCGGCGGCCAGGGCGTCCCGCGGTGTCAGCCCCGCGTCGATGCGGCCCGGCAAGGCTTCGCCGAGCGCGAACGTCACGCGGCGGCTTTCGCCCGCCGCCAGGTCGAGCGACCAGTTGCCGAGCGGCTGGTCGTCGGCCGACAGCCGGAGTTCGCGGACAGCGGCTGCCGGTGACGCGTTGCGAACGACGACGATTCCGGTGTAACCGCCCCCGTCGGTCACCGACCGGCGTAACGCCACGCGGGATATCGAGGCGTTGCGGTCGGCCGAGCCGACATAGAACACCTTGGCGGTCGGCCAGTCGGACAACCAGGCATCGATGGCTGGCGAGACACCGTCGGTGACCAGCCAGTGCTCGGTGTCGGCGCGGGCGAGTGCCGCGACGGGCGCGCGCGGTTCCGACGGCGCGCCGGCGGCCCAGCGCACGACGGCCGACACCGGGTCGGCTGAGTCCGTGCCGGTCGTCGACAGGTCCAGCGTCCGCGCCGGGTCGGACGGCGAACGCACCGTTACCTTCTCGTAGCCGCCGTCATCGATCGCGGCGGCCAGGTCGGACGCGGCAAGCGCCAGCCGTGTGGGTCCGTCCTCGCTGGCATGCATGCTGATCGACGTGTCGAACCACACCACGAGCGGCGCCGGCGCAGTGCCCTTCCAGACGGGCCCGGCCAGCGCCAGGCAGACCAGCGCGACGATAGCGGCACGCAGCCGCCAGACCGGCGGTGGACGTCGGCGCAGGTGGCGCGCGCCGGCGCCCTCGTCGCGCGGCCACAGGAACAGGGCGCCGACGGTCACGATGCGCCCGGTGCCGGTGAAGCGATGCAGCCACCGGACCAGGGGTACGAGCCCCAGCCCGAGCAGCCACGGCGCCGACGTCAGCTCAAGCGCCATCGGGCACGAGCCGACCGAGGTGGGCGGCCAGGACGCGGCTCCACCGGCTGTCGGCGCCGCAGGCGGTGTGCGGGATGCCCGCAGCGCGCGTCCAGTCGGCCAGCGTCAGACCCAGTGCCGCCAGTCGCTCACGGGCGCGGTCGCCGGCGCTGCCGAAGTCGGCGGTCGGTTGCGCGTCGCCCGTTTCCGAGTCCACGAGCAGGGCGTGGCCGTCGACGCGCTCGGCGCTGGTCGCCCCGCGCACTTCCAGAAGATGCATGTCGCCGAGCCGGGCGAACAGGGCCGTCAGTTCCGAGCGCATGGCGTCGGAGGCCAGGCAGTCGCTGATGATGACGGCCGGCGCACGCGCGGGCAGCACGCTGGCGCACACCGATGGCCGGCTGCCGTGACCGCTGTCGTCGGTGTCGGCGGCTTCCAGCACGCGACTCATGTTCGCGAAATGACCGTGCCCGGCGCCGGCGGGTATGTGCGCCAATACTCTATCGGAAAACAGCACCAGCCCGGCCCGTTGCCCCAGGTGCAGCGCGATGAAGCTCCAGGCGGCGGCCAGTTGTCGCGCGAGGGTCCAGGCGGCGCCGTCCACCGCCATGGATGCGCTGGCGTCGAGGCAGACATACCAGTCGGAACGGGTCTCCTCGATGCGTCGACGAATCTGCGGATCCCGGGTGCGCGCACTGGCGCGCCAGTCGATGTCGCGCACGTCGTCGCCGTCGCGATAGCCACGGTAGTCGAGGAACTCGCTGCCGTGACCGGCACGTCGCCGACGCGGACGATGCCCCGGCGACAAGACCGGTCGTCCGGCGAGCAGTCGCTCGGCCACGCGGGCGAGGCGTGCCAGTTCCTCGTTGCCCACGGCGGCCAGGGCGCCGGTCACGGCGCGCCCAGTATTCGTTCGCTCAGGCTCGCCACGAGTTCGTCGACGGCCACGCCGGCCATTTCGGCCTCCACCCTGAGCAGCACGCGATGGCGCAGCGCCGGCACCGCCACTGCTCTCAAGTCGGCGGTATCGACGTGCGCTCGGCCGTCGAGCAGTGCCCGTACGCGCGCGCCGCGCACCAGCGCCTGCAGGCCGCGCGGGCTGGCGCCGTAGCGCAGGTGTTCGCAGGCCAGCGGGTGTCCGCCCGCGGGCCGCGTTGCCTGGACGAGCGCCACCGCCTGTTCGCGTAGCGGCGCTGCCACCAGCACTTCGCGGGCGACAGCGGCAATGCCGTCGGCCCGTTCGACGTCGATGATGGCGCCAACGTGCTCGCTGGGTTCGTCGTCGAGGGACACGTCGAGCATGGCCATCAGCGCATCGGATGACGGGTAGTGCACGACCACCTTGAGCGCGAAGCGATCGAGTTGCGCCTCGGGCAATGGATAGGTGCCTTCCAGTTCGATGGGGTTCTGCGTGGCGAGCATCCAGAACGGCCGCGGCAGCGCTTGCTGCCGTCCGGCGCAGGTCACCTGCCCTTCCTGCATGGCTTCGAGGAACGCCGCCTGGGTGCGCGGCGTGGCGCGATTGATCTCGTCGACCAGCAGCATGTGCGTGAACACGGGGCCACGGCGGAACGACAGCCGCTGGCCGCCGCCGGCATCGCGCGCGAGGGTTTCCGAGCCGGTGATGTCCGACGGCATCAGGTCTGGCGTGCACTGCACGCGCGCGAGGTCCAGGCCGAGACAGCGCGCCAGGCCCTTGGCCAGGTGCGTCTTGCCCAGACCGGGCAGGCCTTCCATGAGGACATGACCGCCGCTGAAAACCGCCGTGAGCAGGTCGTCGATGGCGGCGTCCTGGCCGACGATAGCGCCGGACAAGGCCGTTCGAATGGCGGCCAGGTCGTTGCGTGCCGCGTCGAAGCGGTCTGCTGCAGAAGGATTGACGACCGTCATCGTTCTTTATCCCGGGTGAGGCGCTCGACGCGCGAGAGGTAGCCGCGCATGGCGGGAGAGCGATACCGGTCGGTCGCGTGCGCCGTCCGGCGGTCGCCGGCGCCGACGCGGTCGTCGGCCCCGGCTGCATCGGTGCCGCCGAGCGCCACCGCGGCTTCGCCCGGTGCGGACAGATCGCCGCGTCGCGCGATCGGCTGGCGTGTGACGACGAGGGCAGCGGCGCCGGAAGCGGCATCGACCGGCGGAGCGGGTCCTGCGGAGGCCGCATCGCCGTCGCCTGTGCCGGACGCCGCGGTGCCGGTCGCGGTCGCCCGGCGCTGCGGCAACCGGGCAGCGAGTTCGTCGGGTGCTGGCGACGGTTCCGCGTCGGTGTTGCGGGCGACGGGAACCGGGGCGCCCGTTTGCCCTCGCGCGGCTGTCGGGGCCGTGTCGGCATCGCCGGACCGCGTGGCCGGCACAATCGCGCGGCTGAGAGCACGGGCGCTGTCCGAGAATCCCGGCATCGGGCCTGTGTTGGCCGCGGTGGGCGGATTCGCGCGCGCACCGGGCAGTGACAACACCAGCGCCGCGGCGCCGATTGCCACGATCGCCACCGTGCCGTGTGCAGGCCAGGCAACCGGCAGAGCCGTGCGCAGCGTGGCGAGCCAGCCTGGCGCCGCGGCGGCGGCGTCGCGCGCCACGCGCTCGGCGGCGGCACCGCGGCGGGACGTCTCCCCGAATTCCAGGGCAGAAACGAGCAGGCTGCGTGCACCGACGGCGCGGTCGGCAAGCACCGGTGTCTGGCGGCGCGTCGGCAGCCGGGCCAGGGTCACGATGGCCGTGATCGCAAGCCACGCCGAAGCCAGCCCCGACAGCTGCCAGGCCGTCAACGCATGGACGTAGCGATGCATGAGCCAGGCGAGCCACGCGATAGCGGCCAGTGGCCACAGCGCCAGCGCGCAAGTGGCCATCGCGGAGGCCAGTCGCAATCGCCGACGCGCCGATGCGAGCACGTGCATGACCGGGTCTTCGCCGCGCGCCGTCACATCGCCACCATGTCGTTCAATGTGGGCGCGATGGTGCGCGCCACGGCAATGCCGGCAACCAGTAGCGCCGCCTGCGTGATTGGTCGTCGCAGGTCGTCGGCGGCACCGCCCGTGGCCACGATGCGCACAAGCGCCGTGGCAAGCGCGGCCCAGATCGCCACCACGAGCTGGCCGATACCGAGTCCGAACCAGCCGACGCCGGCGGTCTGCACCAGCAGGGCGCCCACCGGCCACGGGGCCAGCACGATGACGGCGGCGATGCCGGCGGTGCGCTGCCAGTCGGACCGCCACGCCAGTGCTGGCAGCAAGAGGGCTACGGCCAGCATCTGCAGCGCGGGCAACAGCGGCGCGGTACGCAATGCCGCGCGTGCCGCATCGCCCGCCTGGCCGGCCTCGGACACGAGCGCTCCGGCAATCCAAACGACGGCCGGCAGTGACCAGGCCGTTGCGGCGTAACCGGCATGGCGGGCAGCAGTCACGGCGACGTCCTGCTGCCCGGGCGTATGAGCACCCAATCGCTGGCGTGCCGACTCGCCGGGTTCAGCGGCGCGATCAGCGCCGGCACACCGGGCGCCGAGCGGGCGCGCAACAGCCGGCGCGCAGCGCCGTGGCCGGCCGTCGGCCAATCCGGGTCCGCGGTTACGGTGGCGCCAGGCGCAATTGTCGGCAGCGCGTACTCGGTGTCGCGCCATGCCAGCAGTGCGCCGGCCACCGGCGCGTCGCCGGCGTTGACGATGTGCGCAAGCCCGCTGCGCACGTTCAGCCGGAGCGGGTGCTCGAAGGGCTGTGCGCCGGTGACCACCAGGTCCCGCCGTGCCAGCAGGGCCATGTCCATCGACACGGACGGCCGCTCGAAGTACGGGCCCTCGGCGAGGACATCGAGGTCGCTTCCGCCGAGCGGTCGAAGCCAGCCGGGGTCGACCGGAACGGTGACCGATGCCGGGCCGCCACCTTCCAGGCGCACGATGCGAACGAAGCGCGCGCTGCGGTCGCCGGAGATCATGTCGGCGTAGGTTGCCGACAGTCGGGTGACGTCGAGGGCGGTGGCCGCCGTTGCTACCAGCGCCGTGCCCGCGAGCGGCACGCCGAGCAATCCGGCCAGCGGTACGCCGGCGCGCGCAAGCACGGCAATGGCGATGACCGACAGTGCCACCAGTGCAACGAGCACAGTAGTGGCTGCGGTGCTGCCGCCGCCGGTAAACAACTCGCCGACCGCGGCCGCGGAAGGCAGCGACGGCGCCGGGCGTGCGCCCTCGAAAAACGACGCGATGTCTGCCGCGGTCGCGAGCGATGCCAGGTGAGCGGCTCCGCAACCCGCCGTCGCGCGCAGCGCCTCGACCACGGCCGGACTCGCCGCGACCAGGCCGATGGATCCGCAGTCGGCGGAGAATGCCTGCAGCGCCGCGAGCTGGCGGGTGTCCAGGGCCGACAGGGTGTCGCCGTCGATGACAAGCGCACCGACGATGTCGTAGCCGGCGGCGAACACGGGCAGCGACGCCGCGCCGGCGCGGAAAACCCGGGCATCGGCGTCGGCAAGCGAGGGCGCAGACACGGCAAGCACGTGCAGCGGGCCGTCGACGGGGCGCAAACGCAGTTGCTTCTGCACGACGGGTTGCCCGGCGGCGGACACGGTGATGTCGACGGTGCCGTGGCCGGGCGCCGCCAGCGGAATGTGGACGGTGGTCGGGGTGTCGGCCCGCGTGGAAACGCGCGTGGCGTAGGTGCCCGACGCCGTTGTGGCCGCGACCCGGGCATCGAGCCCGCTGAACGAGGTAATGCGCACCGCCAGCTCGGTGCCGGCGCCGGGCAGGTAGCGTCCGTCCCAGGCGGCGGTGACCTCCATGCCCGGGGCCGCGCCGTAGGCCGGCGCCGCCGCAAGCATGATCAGGGTCGCCAGGCCCGCCAGGCGTCGCATGGTTACCGCACCGCGAGGTTGAGCGCGATGACCGACCAGGCGGTGACCAGGTGCGGATTGCCTTCCCACCAGCGCGGCGACTCGGTGTTGATCCACGAACCGTCGTCGCGCTGCAGGCTGAGCAGCTTGGTGGCCAGGTCGTTGCGCCAGCGGTGCCGCTGGCCTTCGGTGTCTTCGATCACGGCTTCGCCGTAGGCATACATGCTCTTTGCGAAGGCGTTGTAATAGTAGAACAGGCCCTGCGAGTTGGGCGCGCCGGGATTCTCGTCCAGCGTGTAGTTGGCGCGAATCCAGTCGTAGGCCGCCTGAACGCGCGGATCGTCCTTGTCCACCCCGGCGAACAGCAGGCTGATGAGCCCCGCGTGGGTCATGCCGCCGTACGACTCCGTGGCCTCGTGCGGGCTGTAGCCCGGCATGTACGTGAAACCGCCGTCATTGCCGGCCCAGTCCTGGTCGTTGCTCTCGCTGCGGTTCTGGCTGCGATTGATGAACGTCAGCGCCTTCTCCCACACCGGGTCGTCGGGGTCCATGTCGGTGGCGCGCAGCGCTTCGAGGGCGAGGTATTGGTTCGACAGGTCGGGGCGTTCGTCGCCGCCATACCCGATGCCGCCGTAGTACTTGTGCTCCGGCTCGTAACCGTCGCCCTCGTCGATCTGAAGCCCGGCAAGAAACTTCTGTGCGTTGGCAATAATCGGGTCGTACTCGGCATTGCCCGTTGCCTTTAGCGCCTGGATCGCGACGGCCGTGTTGTAGTTGCGGTTCTGGTTGGTTTCGCTCAACGATCCGTCGTCGTTGACGTGCGCCAGGATGAACGCAACCGGCCGCGTGATGAAGGCACCGTCGCCTTCGTTGTAGCCGCGCGGGCTTTCGAGAAACGCGCGGAGCGCCAGGGCGGTGATGCCGACGGAGTTGGACCAGGACCCGTCTTCGGCCTGCTGCTCGCGCAGGAAATGCAGCCCGTAATCGACGGAGCGCTTGGCACGGGTCTTGAGTTCGGCATCTATCGGCGCGTCATCGGCCGCTGCGCTGACGCCGACGAACGTTGCGGCGACAACGGCGACAAGAGTGCGTTTGGCAAGAGTCACGGACATTGCTCGGGTTCTCCCCCGCGTGAGTGATTGACGGTGTGCCGCGGCGGACGGTTGCGTGTGCCTGCAACCAGGCCCGCGGCGGCGGCGATGAGAAACAGCGTGTAGACGCCGGGGTTCGGGTAGTCATAGCGCAGCCCGCTGATCGTGCTGTGCCGGTATCCCGGTGTGGTCCGCAGATAGTCGAAGTCGGCGATAGTCGCGAGGTAGCTCAACGGGCTGACGCCGACGAGCGCGTCGGCGCCCGTGCGATGGGCGACGGAAGTGGCCCAGAACGGGACCGTCGCGGCGACGACGAGCACGGTCGTCGGCAGCCAGTGCGCCAGGGTTTCGGACCACCGCAGCGCGACGCGCGCGACACCGCCAAGGAACAGTGTGAGCGCGCCGACGGCGACGCCGAGCGACAACACCGGACCGGGTCGCGCGAGCCCCGTTTGCCACAGCAGGATAACGACGGTAACCAGCGCCGCCGTCACGGCCAGCCGCCCCGTGTGACCGACCGGTCGCGATGCAACGCCGGGCGTCAGCAGGCTCGCGGCCAGTGCGGTTGACGCGGCACCGGTGAGCATGACGGCGCCCGTCGGCTGTGCGATACCCAGGACGACGAACAGGCCGACCGCCGTCGCGGCGAGCACGGCGGTCTCGACGACGGCGTTCATGGCGACGCGGTTGGTTCCATCAGGCGGACCCGCCCCGGCCAAGGGTGTTAACGCGGAGGCCGGTTTCGCGGCGCAGGTGGCGCCCGGCGTACTCCAGCAGCATCTGGAATTGCGGGTACAGGGCCATTTCGTCCACCCCGATCGGGTTCTTGAAGAAGCCCGCCAGGTGCGTCATGGGGCCGTACTCGCCGTGACGATGCGCGAAGTCGGCGAGGCGCGCCATGTCGAGCACCAGCGGCGCCGCCAGAATCGAGTCGCATCCCTGCCACGTGAACTGCATGGTCATCGGCACATCGAGGAAGCCGCGGAAGTGCACCAGGTCCCAGGCGGTTTTCCAGTCGCCCAGGGACGGCACGTAGTTGATGTCGACGCCGCTGTGCAGCGGGTAGCCGAGCAGCTTCTCGAGCACGTCGCTCTTGTTGCGCATCTTGGCGGCGCGGTTGTCCTTGTCGTCCAGGCTGAGACCGTCGTTGTTGCCGAGCAGGTTGGTGCCTTCCCAGCTCATCACCTGGAGATTGCGATAGGCGAACATCGGCGCCAGCGCCGTTTTTACCAGCGTCTCGCCGGTCTTGCCGTCATCGCCGTAGTAGGGCAGGCGTCGCTCGTCGGCCAGTTCCGCCAGTGCCGGTGCGGCGACCGACAGGTTGGGGGTGAAGTTCAGGTACGGACAACCGGCGTCGAAGGCGGCGAGGGTCGTGAGCATGCCGGGGCACACCCGGTCCTTGGCGTCGCCGGCCACAGCCGCGCGCAGCGCTTCGAGCGTTGTCGTAGCCGGCGACTCGGCTGGCGCAGGCTCCGTGGAAGCAAGGTTGACCACGACGACGCGCTCGAGACCGTTGGCGTGCGAGAAGTCGTCGATGCCCCGGCGGATTTCGCCGGCGAGCTGTTCCAGCGTCGGGCCGCTGGTCGGCGGTGACAGCGGGTTCCAGCGAAACGCCGGATTGACGTGCACGTTGGTGTCGACCGCGTCGAGCACCTCGAGCAACTGGTCGAGGGTTTCGCGCGTGACGGTGCGGGAGTTGCGATACAGCGCCTCGGCCGATTCGCGCATCGAGCCTTCGCAGATGTCGATGCCGCCGAACACCAGGCCGTCCAGGTCGGCCAGGTCCAGTTCGTTCATGGGCGGCAGGTCGCTCACCAGGCCGGTGCGCGAGGCCAGGCCGCGGGCGATGGCCGCCGCGCCGATGATCAGGGTCGTGCCGATGTCTCCGCGTACGCCGATCAGGTAAACCCCGGTTTTTCCTTTCGCGGTCAATGCGCGCTCCTTGTCGTCCATCGTTCTCTACGGTCCGCTGCGTCGCGGGCTGCGATGTTGCGAGGGATCACAGGGCATTGTCGGCCGTGTTGCCTTGTCGATCCCGAGCAACGTGCGCCTTGCCAACGGCACGATCGTCGCTCTCGGGGGCCGGATGACGCGTGCCCCGGGGGGCACGCTCCACCGGACGCCCAGCCCGCCCGGCACCCGAAGGAAGGGGAAATCAGGACGCCGGGCTCGCGGCACACGGAAGGGGATGCGCGCCGCAGGGCTGTCAGGGCAATCTTCTTCGCCCTCCTGAGAAGCAACTTCCATGCCAGCCGCAGCCGCGATGGCTCCACCGGGTATTAAACGACGGAATTCAAAGCCTTTCTGCGCGGTGTGTCACGCCACAGGTGACGGGCATTGGCGGGCGGGGGGCGTAGTCCGTGTGCGTCCTTGTGCCCGATCCTTCGGAGAATCGGAATGAATGTTTCGTAAAAACAGCAGGCTAGGTGGGATTGTACACCATGTGTACAGCGTGGGGCACGATCTGATCAGTCCTGTCGCAGCCGCTTGCGCAGCGTGGTTCGGTGCAGTTTCAGCAGCTTTGCCGCGGCGGCCTGGTTGCCGCCGGTCAGTGTCATGGCTTCGTCGACGAGGGCGCGTTCGACGCGCTCGACCAGGTGCTGGTAGGGCGACGGCTGCTCGTCGTCGGTGTCGAGCACACTGCGAAGGGCGGCGCGGGCCGCCGTTTCCAGCGCATCCAGTGCGCGCGGGTCGGTCGGCGTGACGACGTCCGCGGCCTTGATGCGCACGTCGTGCACGGTCAGCGCCGGCCCGCGTGCGGCCAGCGCCGAGCGCTTGATCGTGTTCTCCAGCTCGCGCACGTTGCCGGGCCAGCCATGACGTTCGAGGGCGTCGATGACCGCCGGTTCGATGCCGGTCAGCTTGCGCTTCAGCACCCGGTTGGCCAGCGCCAGGAAGTGACGCGCCAGCGGTTCGATGTCGGCCTTGCGTTTCCTGAGCGGTGGCACGCGCAGGTTCACGAGATCGAGGCGGTGGTACAGGTCCTCGCGGAAGCGGCCGGCGGCCACCTCGCGCTCGAGCGGCCGGTTGGTGGCGGCGATGAGTCGTGCCCGGACGGGCCGGGGCTGGTCGCCGCCGACGCGTTCGTAGACGCGCTCCTGCAGCACCCGCAGCAGCCGTCCCTGCAGCGGCAGGTCGAGTTCGGAAATCTCGTCCAGGAACAGCGTGCCGCCCGCTGCCGTCTCGATGCGGCCGGCGCGCGCGCGGTCGGCGTCGGTGAAGGCCCCCTTTTCGTGACCGAACAGCTCGCTCTCGATGAGACCGGCGGGAATCGCCGCGCAGTTCACCGCGACGAACGGATGGTCGCGACGGTCGCCGTGGGCATGAATGCCCCGGGCCACCAGTTCCTTGCCGACACCGCTCTCGCCGGTGATGAGCACCGTGAGATCGTTGGCCGTCAAAAGGCCCATGAGCTTGAAGACTTCCTGCATGGCGGCGCTGCGACCGATCAACTCGCCATCCTGAGCATCGGCCAGCGGTTCGGCGTCCGTGGCCGGGTCGGCAGTCGGCCGATGCAGGGCGCGGGTCAGCAGGG
>JAAUYH010137433.1_pt1 | contig 23747 bp, 25 predicted proteins | sample 7278061 | NCBI WGS metagenome assembly JAAUYH01 (sample SAMN14350203, study PRJNA611818) | marine sediment metagenome | isolation source: surface marine sediment (0.6m) | place: French Polynesia: Moorea | collected 2018-08 | reverse complement strand
TGGTTAGATAAATCGTACAGGCAAGGATATCTCGATGGGATAGCCAATAAATACGACGAAAAATATAACCTGTCCTAAATACCAAAAAACCCAGATGTGCTACTACATCTGGGCTTGACCTGCTCGTCTGTAACGGGTAATAGAAGCTAATGTACTCCCATTTTAGCTAGAGCCATGAAAAAAACCAGAAATCCATACTCGGTGTCTAGAGGCTTTCTCCCCAATCCGATGAACGCTCTCTACGAAGAAGACGCAGAGATATCCGATGCTAAACATATCCAGGAAATATTCACACTTGCTCGCAGCCTGGAAGACGAAATCGCTGGTGGATTTGACCTAGGTTCCCTCATATTTCAGATCAAAGACAACACATTGGGATTTTTGAAAAATGGCATGATTAGCTTTAAAATTAAGAGTTTAAAGCTTTATGAGGGTGTATCTCGCACTTTTAAACAGTTTTGCCAAGAACAGCTTGGTTATTCTGTCTGGCAAGTCAACAGGCTTATCAATGCCGCCAAGGTATGTATTGAATTAATTGCAGCAGGTTTCGACCAACTTCCTAAGTGTGAGCTTCAATGCCGCGAACTTCGTTCTTGCTGCGACACAGAACAAGAATTAGTTTGGGCTTGGAGATCAGTTATAGAGAATATCGAACCCCACAAAATTACTGCCAAGTCGATCAGAGCGCATCTTAAACCAGATGAAGAGAAAGACGAACCTGACACGGAAAAAATCGAAGTTTCCCAAAACCTTTTTGCTGCGATGCACTACTATGCCTCAAACGCCAAAATGACTGTGGTGCAACTGTTAGAAGAGATTTTTCAGCCTGTGCAAAACTGTGCCAATTGGGCTATGGAAAAAAAAATAGATGCTTGGCAGGAAGACCTAGAAAAAATGGTTAATGAACACGACAATTCTGCTTAACATTGTAAAAACTGAATATGATGTGCTTAAATTGAGAGGTTTAAGCTAATTTCCATATTTAGCCATGCGATCGCAACTAGCCTCATTTATCTCCCAACTCACAAATTCTGATTGGGGATTGAGAACCGAAGAAGGAACAGGAAATCTTCAAGCTGGCACTAAAACTCTTTATGTCCAGTTTCAAAATCGAGTTGGCAGAAATTTGTTATCTATTGGCAGAAGTATTACTTATCAAGAAAGCGATCGCGTTATTTTGACCCTTCCTGCGTCTCTTATTACAGAAGGAGAAGATGTTTGGGGTTTTGTTATTTCGGCTGAAGAGACGGGGAATATTGAAGATGCGGTGCAGATTGCCATAGTCGATTACAAACTATCTGATCAAATAAGTACGATTGAATTGCCAACAGAGATTGTTTTCTCGGAAGAAGCCCACTTGGAAACCAATAATTTAAATGTTCCAGATGCTGGTAGTTTACCTACTGGAAGCGATTTAATTAATGGGCAACTCCGTTTTATTGATTTAGACAATAAGCTTTATCGCTACAACGATCAAACGGATAGCTGGATTGAACACTATTTTGATACTGCTAATACTTTTCTAAGCAGCACCAAGGAAGAAAGAGGTGCAAATCAAGAGCTTGGAGCTAACTTAATTATTTCTCCTTTGCCCATTGACAATAATGCTTCTCCTATAACTACCCAACCCATTAGATATTGGTTGATTGGAGCAGAAAGCGAAGAAGAAGGAATAACCCTTAGTGGCAGTTTTAATTTAAGGATTGCGATTAACGGCTCAACTGTATCTGAAACAGGAAGAGTTTGGGGGACTGTCTTTGCAGGACTATTTAAGTTTCAATTAATCGGATACTACAGGCTGCTAACTAGAGGAATCGATACAGGAATGCAATCGGTTGGAGTAACTCAGACTTGGCATCCTCAATATAATCTTCTTTCTCTTCCTCTCGATCTTCCTGCTGGCTATGCTGCGGTGTTTGATATTTGGTTAGAAGCCGATATAACTGCCTTAACTGGTGCGGGATTTGACGCAGGAGACAGCTTAGGAATTAGTTTCGACCGTTTGGGTCGTATGGGACTTCCTTCTGATATTGCTCCTTTGACAGGAGATGCGGTATTTGCTGAAGCCGATCAATTATTAGTCTTGCCAAACAAGATTCTTTCAGGAAAAGCGATCGCAGGAGGATTCTTTTTTAACTCTCCTCTTCAAGCAGGAATCTTTAATGCTGCTCCTGCGAATACTTCTAACCAAGTCGTAATCCTTAATGGAGCTACAGGGGGAACAGTCAGAACTTCGGTCGCTCCAGCAAATCTATTATCTAGTGAGGTGATTCGCTGCGTTTTCTCAACAGAAGCGGGATACACAGATCCTTCAGAATTTAGTGAGCCTTTTATTTTAAACGCGACTGGTGGACTAACTATCACTCTAGTGCATCCTGTCAATCCGAATAACCGAGCAACCATTAGGGGTGATTATTTAGATCCTGCGATCGCGGGTTCACCTTTAGCTGATTGGAACAATCCTCCAACAAGAGGTTATTTGTTGCAAGGTTCAACTCTCTGGGAAAAACAAACTTTGATAATTAGCGATTCTAGTCCAACTCAAACCTTTGAGATTTTAAACTTAGAAGATTATCGGCAAGTTGAATATATCGGTAGTGGTTCGAGTATATTAGGAGCAGACTTCGGACTTTTTAAGCCAGGCAAACCAACTGTTTCTGAATTAGAAGGCGGGGTTCTCCAGCCTAATACTTATCAATTTTGTTTTCGTTATGAATACACCGCGCCAAATAACTTGATAACTCGAATCCGCCATGATGTAGAAGGAACAATTAACGTCTTTCCCCAAACGCTTTCTGACTTGCTATCTACTTACAAACGCTGGTCAGACACGATTCTAACTATCGCCGAAGCCAGAGCTTTAGATACTTCTCTTCGCGATCCTCTCTCTATCTGGCTCATTTCCGATCTGAATTTTGCTCCTTATATTCTGAGATTAGATATAACTTCAGCCGATGACGGGCGCAATGTGATTCGATTTACTCAAGGCGTTGGCGGGTTTATTCCGTTGAAAACGTTAGGAATTCGCTTCGCTACCAACACTAGGCTTTTAGATTCCTATTCTTTAGTTAGATTCAGTTCGGGGTTAATTGCCGATGAGGATTTTTTGGGCAGTGCTATTACAGTTCGAGTAGATGATAGTGTGTTTCCTTCAATTGAATCCCGTCCTAATTTAATAGATGACTCTGGCAATTTGTTAGTTGACGACGCGAATAATCTCTTAGTTGAATCTTGAACTCAAGAGAATTTGATTTAAAGAACTTTATAAAAAGTTTAAGCCCACTTTTATGGAAGTGTGATAAACTAAAAAAACAATAGAACAAACAAAGGTATTTTCATGTTTTTTTATCAATTTACAAAAGAAGAACTCCAAAACATAAGCAATAAAGATTTTGAAAATATATATCCTCCGAAACATCCATGCTCTGAAAGATATAATACTGGGGAGCAAAAATACTATTTAGGAATAAGCAATCAAAGATTAAGTTATTGCGAAAGATTTTTTATAGAAGAAAAGGAAGAAGATCTTGACAATCCAATAGACCTCAGATTCTTCACCAGTGACTCTATCTTAACTCATTACATATTGGAAAATGACATTGATGCTATCAAAGGATTTATTTACTGGGACGAAGAATCCCTAGGGTATTTTGGATATATTAATGGAAATCAAGTTTTTAGAATACATGAGCAAACCGATTATTTGACGGCTGAATCTTTATTAGAATTTGAAAAAGGAAACGAATATTATCCTGGCTGGAAAACTCATTATATTTATCCCTTAAAAATAAATTTTCTGGTAAAAAATATTAAAGAAAATGAGTAAAATTATTTGCCCCCATTGTGGGGGTGATCGCCTTCATAAACACGGCAAATCACCACACGGCGAACAAAGATATCGTTGTCCAAAATGCCAAAAAGCTTTTATTCCTGGTGCAGTCGTCAAAGGAAATAATTGCTGGATTGAACCAGGAGTTTTAAAGCAATTAAAAAGTTTAGCCACTGCTAAAAACCTGACTCTCTCTGAATTAATTAAAAGACTAATCGAATGGGAAAAAAGCACAAATTAAGCAAAAATATCAAATGTCTGAACAAGAACAAAACAAAAAAATCAATGAACTAGATAGGCGTATCACAAGAGTTGAGCAAAACCTAAAAAGTCTTAACCTAGATTTAGAGCCAGACGGAAGAATTAGTGAGGCTTTTGATCACCTAGAAAATATTATGGATGGGCAGTTCGCAAATGTTGATAATCAGTTTAAAGAAATACGGAAAAATCAAGATCGGATTCGCCATGAGTTAAGCACAATTCGAGGCGGAATGGAAGCAATTTTGCAGCGATTAACCAAAGTTGATGATCTACCAGAAGAGTAGGCGGGAGTGTCATAAGCAAAAATGCTCAAGCGCAATTTCCCGCGCTTGAACATCAACTACTTTTGATATAGTAAATGGTGATATTTCAATTTTAAGACCAAGATTGTGAATGGAGTACAATTGGAGCAATACTGTTAATTTAATCTTTAAAATTGACGTTAACCTTTCTTACTGATTCCTTTAAAATAGCTGATCTAGCGACGTTAAAAGCCTTAACAGAACGTCGTGATGGTGCTATCAAAGTCATAGACTTTATAAGCTCAACTACTCCGCCCTACAATTTAAAAGATGTAACTTACAGATACGATGCCAGTAGCTCTCTAGAAGCATTAGAACCAGCAATTATTGAGCCTGATGATAGTAGTGGACGCTGGATCATGCAGCCTCCACGTATAATTTTTAACACTCTAGCTCCGAGTAATCCTCCAGCTTTAGCAGATTTAACTTGGATTGCCTTTTTAACTGTTCCAGACCGTAAAGTAATTTGGCGATCGCGTCCTGATTTATCCGATACTCCTGTTATCTCCGATTGGATGCCAGATTATCTCCCTATTGCCATTGATGGTATTCCCAGTTTTAGTGCTGACTTTGAGAATCAACTAGTTCAAGATAGCAACACGGGATATATCTACAAGGCAGTCAATCTTTCTGGAGATTGGGTATTAAGCCTACAAGATAATGGGTTTGTATCAGGGACAGATATTATCGGAGATGAAACCTTAACTATTGTCAGTCATGGAACGAACCGAAAATTAACTGCTAATGCGATCATCACTCTTCCTGCTGGTCTAGGGTTAAATATAGAACTGAAGTTGCTTGTCTATGGGGGATTAAGTTTGACTTTACGTCCCGATGCAGGAACGACTTTAAATGAAGGGACAGTAGATATCCCTGCTAGTGATACGGTTGTTACTTTGTTTAATCAAGGAGATAGTTGGTACGCTTATTGATTTGAGAGCTTAACTATGGCAGTTATCAACCCGATTATTTTTCGATTACCAGCAGGAATAAAAGATAAATATGATATTCCTGAGCATCAAGGAATATTTGACAATGATGGGACGAGCGATCGCTTGTTCTTTCAAGTTTTTCCCGAAGACTATAACGCTGCCAACCCCATCACTAAAGAAATTATCAAAGGTGCAGTTGCTCCTGTGGCTACCATTACTCGCAATTATTATCAATTTGAAGCAACCAACAAAGACCAAAGAGCAGTTTTCCGTTATGTCTTACGAGATTTATTCTTAGCTGGGGGCAATCTATCTGTATATGGAATTACACCGAATAGGACAATTTCTTGCAATGAGCCTTTAATTGCTGTCGAAGACTATCACGAACTTGATGAATATGAGGATGAGTTACAAGGTTTCACTCTGCGAATAGGAATTATGAATGTTGAAAGTTTAAAAGGTAGCTATCGAGCCAAAGAAACAAACCGAAACTATAATCGAGGATGTAGAGTGATTTTTTCTCATACTCACAAGATTGTTAACAATCAATTGATAACTTATCTCCCTGAAGTTTAAGACGAAGTTTTTCTTTAAAAGAAATAGAAATGTCTAGAACTCGCTCCCAAATTCAGCAAACCTTATTAAACCGTGATGCCAAAGAAGATAATCCTTGGTCGGTGTGGGTTGGGGCAAATAGAACCACGGCAAAACAATTAAAAAACCTTGACGAGAGTAATCCTTATATTCGAGAAATATCTGTCACTAATGAGATGTTGGCTTATGATAACGATTTAAAAATCAGTAGCGAGGTTTACCGTGTCACTTGGGTAAGCTTAGATGAACCATTGGCTAATGCTTCTTATTGGTTGAGCTATGATGGCGGAGCAACGTTAGACAAAGTAGCATTAAGCTATTATAGGAGTCGTGCCAAGCGATCGCATTGGTGGATATTCTTGAAAAATGGATAATCAAAAAACTTTAAAAGAATCTCTTTCTTGGTCATACAATAATACTTTTGTCAAAGTATTTAAGACCCATTATGCTCATTACCTGGGAAGCAAAGAAGATGACGACACAGAGATCGAGATTGTTTATAAAGAGGATGAAAATCGAAGTTTTACAGAGAGATTAAAAAGAGCAGTCGCCTCTGGGTTAGACATTCATCCTTTTCTCCTCAAGAAACTTCAAAATAATCAAGAAATAGGAGCTACACTAGATTTTCCTTATAAAAGAGGACTCCTTGCTGCCAAAGGGGAAACAACAATACTACCTAAGATAATTAATCCTCAAGCTTTTATTAAAATAACAGTTCCTTTATTTACTATTGGAGAATTGATAGAAATTCGAGAATATGGATATTTAGGGTATGTTGTTGGAGTTCAAGTAATAGATTATAAAGACCCTTATTTAAGCTGGGCATATGATGTTCTACTTGTTCATTCCTTGTACCAAGGAAGCTATCACCCAGAAAATTTTTTAGAAGATGAATTAGATAAAATATCAAGTCTAAGGCGATATCCAATGAAAGTAAACTCTCCTAAAGTAAAAATAGGAAATGTAATTCAAGACAAAGAAGGATTTACTCCTATTGCTAGGATTGTAACTAAAATTAATTGGCATTCTTATATTAATTTCGAGGATTATCTTGATAAAATACCTGAATTAGCCCCTTTTTATTCCTATAATTTAACTAAATGGAATGAAGAAAAAAATAGCCTTGATGAATCCAATGTTAGATGTTTTGTTCGTGAAGGGATAAATAATGAGTGAAGAAAAAGATGTACAAATCATAAAGACTGAACAGACTATGGAAGAAATCGATTCAGTCGAGGAACTTCCAGAAGACTTAAAAGAAAGCAGAGTATTTTCGACAAGCTTCATTCCTCTTTCCTTCAAAAAAACTGGTAGACCTCAAATTCTGGTTTTAGAAGATTTAGACAAATTTGAATCAAAAGATCGCTATTGTGCCTATATTAAAGCTGGTGATACAGTCAAACTTTTTAAATTGACTGAACCTATTACAGAAGGGCAAGAAGTAAGCGATCGCTATGCTATTCAATATGAGGCGATCGTATACAAAGGGCAGACAATGCAGCGTTTGTATCGCGAACGTTTAGACGCTAATTACGATGTAATTCAGCAAGAAAACCTTCAATAATTCGTAATTCGTAAGAAACAATTACGAATTACGAATTACGCATTACGAATTAAAATTATGCCTGACCCGCAAACTAAACAGCCAGAAATCCGCCATAAACTAGCTGAATATTTAACTCAAGAAACAACGCAATTTTATTCAGATATTAACTGGCTTTATTACTATCAAGAGCATGATTCTTCAATGTCACCGATGGGAGCAATTTTTATCGACCGCGTTGAATCAGGCAATAATAATTATCCTTTAAATTTAGATAATCCCAATACTAGTTACAAAATCCACGTCAGAGTCAAAATTAGCAAAGACACTTTATTGGAATTATTAGATAGTTTAGACAATTGGGCAGCTTATTTAAAAAATACAGTCTTTAAAAAGTTACAGTGTGAAGGCTATCAAGGGTTTTTTAAAGGAATGCATCTAGACCCTGGACAAGAAATAGTTATTCAAGTTGATAAAAATCAAGATGGTGGTGGTTGTGGCAATCTTCATGTCTTTTTAGTTTGGAATGACCAGGGAATAGTGACAGGAAACCAAATTGGGGCATTTTTATAAGGGTTTAATCTAGATTCCTCAACTTCTAAAACCATTGCGATCGCACAAAATAATTGAGCGGATAATCCTCGACTGCCTGATTCAATGCGACTCAGATGAGATTGAGAAATATTGAGCATTTGTGCTAATTCTCCTTGCTCAAGATTTTTCTCAGTACGGAGCATTTTTACTCTTGTTCCAATTATCTTGTCGATATCTTTATTCTCGATATTCCTATTAGACATATCTTATACCAACTAGACATATTTAGCTCAATTCTAAGCGCGATCAAGGTTAAGTTGGCAGTATTGATTTTGGTACTGAGGCTTATTTTCTATGCCTAATAATTTGACTGGCGTTGGCAGTTTGGGGTTAAGAGATCCCGTCAACAATATAGTTTTCTTCACTCCTGCCACGACAATGACTGTGAGTGAAGACAGAAATGTCGAGGTGGTTCAGGGCTATAGCCAGACTGACTGTAGCGAATTACTTGACCAAGATGCTGCGGGTAAATCTAGTTCTGTGACGATCACACTAGGAACTGGGATTCTCGATGAAGAAGCCTGGTCTTGGATTTGGAAAAAGTCCCTTTCGTTAGCAATAGCGATCGAATAATCCCTTTAATTCATGGAAAGTCTCACATGAGATAATCATGAGCGAAGCCTAAATAGTAAATTAGGAACGTGCAACGACTAGAACGTAAGTTCGTACATCACAAGCGATCGGTGATGGAAATGGGGGAAAACCCAAGTGGTTTAAGATATAGTCTGATCTGCATGAATAAATAATTAAGATGCAGCAGTTCATTAGAGAACGGGTCAATACTAGCGAAATTGATCGAACATTAAATGTATTTTCAACAATCGCAAACAAACTTCTGCGGGAATAGATTTGCCAGATTTTGTTGATGCGCCCGTAATAGCAGGAGCTATAACTGTTCCTGCTTTAACCGTAGATCAACCAGGAGTGACAGTAGTTATTTTAGACTCAGTTTCGCCTGGGAATTTACCTCTGGTGGCTCAAGCTTCAGGAACGGGCGTTACACCTACAACTTTTGAGGTTAATGCAGGGTCTATAGCTGTCGATCCTATTCATAATGGAAAAATCGCAGTTGTTTATTACAGAACTAATCGAACCAATATTCAATTGATAGGTGGTAATACTCCATTTCGACCCTACCAGAACCTAGAATTATTTGGAAAATTTTGTGGTACACGATTCCCGCCTAAAAGACTCTGGTTTCCTCGTGTTACTTCAATTACTGGATTCAATTTGGATGCTTCTGCCGATACCTTCGACAGAGAATTTAGAGCGTTTCTTCCCGAGGGATGGTCACAAACTTATGCTTTGTGGGATGCTGCTTAATCAGTAGAATTATTCATCAAAGATATCTTTTTTTAAGACATCTTTGATGAATAATTCAGAACTTCCGTTAAATTTGAATTTGGAATTTTTATATTTATATTTTTCGTATTTTTTTAAAATTAATTGTTCTTTTTCATAAGCCATGTAGCCAAATAAATAGCTTTTATGCCATAAAATTTCACAAGGATATGGGAACTCGGAAATTCTTACTTGAATAGGACGATTTGTAATTCCTATTTTATAAAAGAATTTTTGGTTAATTTTGATTCTTAGATAGTATAAATTCCCAGGCTTATTCAAATCAAAACCTTTTTCTGCACAATAAGGGCATCTGTGTCCATTATTAAAAGTGTAATAAGGTAATGAGCAATGATGTCCTTGAGGGCAAATTAATTTTATTTTTGTAGTAGCGTTTGTGTAGGTGTCTTCTAAACATATATATCCTTCTTTTTCAAACAAAGCTTTAACCTCTTCAAAGCTTTTCTTCTTTGTTCCACTACAAACTGGACATCTATTACCTTTAGTAAAAAAACTATTATAACTAGCCTCAAAACTATGTTGCTTAGGACACAAAATCTGCATATTCGTATGGGCATTTATATATTTATATGCCAGCAAAGTGTGTCCGTGTTTCTCAAATTTAAGTTTTAAATCTTTAATTGTTTTTTTGGCATTCCCACTACATTCTAAACACTTGTATTTTGAATTAACAAACCTGTCATAAGTCATATGACAAAGATGTCCTTTTGGACATAGCGATCGCATCTTTGTTTTAGTGTTTTTAAATTCTTTCTCTAAAAGAATGTGACCAGTATTGACATAAATAGTTTTTATTTCTTCAAACGTTTTTTTTCTTCTTCCGCTACAAAAAGTGCATCTTCCCCCTTCATCAAACCTTCGATAGCTTATGTGGCAAACATGATTTTTGGGGCATAATAATCTCATTTTATGTTTGCTGTTAATGTATTCTTTATCTAATAATTGATATCCGTGTTTTTCAAATAAATTTTTGGCTTCTTCTATCGTTTTTCTTTTTGTCCCTCTACAGATTGCACATCTATTCCCCGATCTAAAAGAAGCAAAACAAACATCCCAGCTATGCCCTTTTGGGCATTGTATTGATAATTTAGCAGTTTCATTTATATATTTTTTTGAAAGTAATCTATATCCAAGAAAACTTTCTATATAGCTTTTTACGTATTCATGTGTTAGTTTCTTAGTCATGGTGAACTACTTGCCTAGTTTACAAGCGATGGGTATTGCCAGTACCGCGATCGCTTTAAATATGTTACCATCAATCTCATCATTTATTATTAAAGAAACAATAAACTTTTAGAGTAATTGATATCAGCTAAAAGCTTTTAAGTTACAATAAAAAAACAAACAAAAAACAAAAACATCAAATGTCAGAACAAGAACAGAACAAAAAACTTAATCAGCATTCTCGCCAGATTGCAGACTTGCAACAAAGAGTAAAAGCATTGGAATTAAACATAGAACCAAAAGGATGGATTTCAAAAGCTTTTGAAGCCAACGAAAAAGAGTTTGCCGAAATAAATCAAAGACTAGCTTCTTTAGAAATAGAAGTGCGAAATGGATTTGCTCAAATGGGTGGTAAGCTTGACACGATTTTAAACCATCTAACAGGGATTAACGATTTACCCGAGGAATAACTGAAAAGCCGAATCGCACAAACAGGTGGGCATCACCCCACCGAAAAGCAATTCGGCATTTTAATTTTAATCTAAATCAAGAGCTTTCTTAACTGAGTCTGGCATATCTTCATCGCCATTAGTATTAGTAGAAGCGGAAGGATCTGTAATTCCCATCGCTTGCATGACTCCTTTTTGAAAGCCATCATGCCCATCTTTTGTCGAACCAAAGAACGAACCATCAGTTAATTCTTGCATTAATTCTTTTCCTGCTTTTTCGTTATCTATTTGGTCTTTATTTAAGAAATTAACTCTAGCTTTTAAATATCCCTCTACATCCTTATAAGGTAATTCCTTAGCTATCTTTAAAGCTGATTTCAAATCAACCACTAATTCTGCATTAACCAAGCTGGTAACTAACTGATATTGATAATCTTGTAGCGTTATAGATTCTTCTTTTTCCTTTAAGATGAGTGTCTGCTCTTTTTTTTCATTGTTTGTTACTTGGAAATTTACCTCTGCGATCGCCTTTAATACTCCATCAATATCAGAAGCTAACAACTCAAAACTCACCCCAGATAATTTAGCAATAAGTTCTAACAGAGAAGCTTTGCGGACATCACAAGCTGACGGGGAAACCCCGTCAGACGTGTCCTCGCTTTGGGGGTTGTTAGTACTAGCTAGTTTTTCAAAACACAATTGTAAATCACTTAGATTTGCGATCGCGCATGACTTGATGAGGTGATAATTTCCTGAAGCGTCTTGATATAGCAAAATTCTTTTAGTAAGTGTATTGCAGTTACTCTAAAAGTATTGTATAATAAAGAAAGTTACACCAAAGGAGGTGAGGCAAATTAGCGAAAACAAAAATGGTAATGGACAGGAAAAATATGAGCCTGAAGTTTATTACCGACATTTAGATGTTGATGTTTGGGAAAAACAATTACCTGGAGTTGAGAAAACCGATGTAGCTTATTCTGAAGAAATACTAGAAGAATTAAGCAAATCGGAAGAAAACCCAGATACAGAACCAAACAACAACAAAAACTAAATGAAACAGCTTGCTCTAGCTCCAACTAGGGCAAGTTTACAAACATTATTCCTTATTTTAGCATGGACGCTATTTTTACTCCTGCTTATATACAAGTTGTACAAAGAAAGCCTAATGGCTGGTTTCAGTCAAAACCAGATGAAATTTACAACTTAAGTGGTCGAGATTTTGATTCTTTAAATAAAGAAAAATATTTTGGTTTAACTAAATCTCAAATACTCAAAGAACTCTTTTGTAGGTATCAAGGAAAACTGGGCTATTACTTGGTTAATTTGGCAAAAAGAGAATATTACTATTGTGGCTTAAGTGTGGATGATATACAGGAAAAACTTTATGAATTGGGGATAAATCATCGTGGGCAGACCTAAACTTGACCGCATAGTTTTACAAGCTAGGGTAGCCAAAGACACTCCTGACAAACTCAAGGCAATGGCTTTAGAATTGGGTTATCAGTATGGCGCAGATGGTAATACAGGAAAATTTCTAGACGCGATCGCATCTTTGCCCGTAGAAGAGATTCAAAAACTATTATGTCAATCAAAGGTGATTTAAGACTCAAGGTCAATGTTAACCCAGGTTACATAGCAGATCGCATTCTCAAGTCAAAAGTCTATGATACCTATACCGATTGTTTGCTTGAATTAGCTCAAGAGTTTCAAGAGAACAGCCCAGTTGGCGCGAGTGGACAGCTTAAAGCATCGTGGGACGTGCAAAATACTCCCAAGCGTGTAGCTTGGGGTTTTGAAGTTAAAAGTAATATTGTTAATACTTCAGAACGTGCCATTAACAGAATTGGCGGACGCGCTCCAGGCGCACCACCACCAGTTACGCCATTACAAGAATGGGTAATCGCCAAAGGTATCGAAAGCAATCCTAAAAAAGCCCGTGGGATTGCCTTTGCCATCCGACGCAAGATTATGAATGAAGGAACAGAACGCTATAAGAAGCGCGAAAATTGGGTCGGAATTGACAACAAAGGGAAAAGAATTCCAGGTGGACGTTTGGAGCAAGCAGAAAAAGAAATAGCAGCGCGATTGGATATGCTTTTTAACCAAAAGCATCCCTCGCGCTCAAACTAAAAGCTTTAAACCAAGGTTAAAATATTGGGCGAACTAGTTCTATTTTTTCCTATGACTGAGACAGTAACAATTAGAGGAAATAATTACAAAATTGAACCTTTTAGCGATCTGCATCTATCCACAATCAATAATCTGCTAAACGATTTAGGTTCTTTGCAATATCAAAGCGATGCTGCTTTTGTTCTCAAAGAAATTATTCTGCCCGATTTACCTATCGATTTAATTCGTCAATCTGCCAACGGCAAATATATTATTCTGCTCAATGCAACAGAAGTCAATGATGTCATTGTTGCCATCATGAAAGTTTATTACAATCGAGAGCTAACTAAAGCTATTGAATCGGGGAACAAAGAATATGAGGCTCAAATTAAAGCCAACATGACTGAACTGCAAATTAGCACAGTTATAACTCCTTCCTCAGACAATAGACAGCAAGACTTAGACGAACTGGCAAAATTAAGAGCAGAAAACGCCATGCTAAAAGCTAAAAATTAAATCCTAATTCTTTGCAGGTTTCGGTTAATTCTTCACCAAGTTTTTCTTGAAGTTCACAAGTCGCTATTTCTATTTCTTTGGTGGCTTGATTAATTGTTTTTTCAGCCGTAGATTCTCGATTAATAATTGCGCCTACTACTCCAGTAGTAATAAACCCTCCTACAATTACAATTCCTGCAATAGCTATGATTTTTTCGATTGTATTTAATGGTTTTTTGTTCATGAATGTATTTGTCAAGCAGATGTGATTACATAATGGTTCAGAAAACTACTAAATACAGTGATCTAGATCAACTTTAACCAAAAAATAAAAATGCCTGAAGCTATTTCTATAGATGCATTATTAAGACTTAACACCCAATATGCAGTTAAGCAGTTAGCAACTTTAGGAAAAAATCAAAAACCTATTACTATCCCCATCAATTACGACGCTAAAAAAATTGGTGGGGTTTTTGCTGAAATTACAGCTTCTGCTATTTCTTCTAAACTCAAGTCTAGCTTTGAGTCTATTGGGAACGATCTAGTTTCTAAGATTGAAGATGCTTTCTCTAAATCAAAAGTTAAAGTCGGAGGCGGAGGTTTACTCGGAGGACTAACCAATATCATTACAGCCCCATTACAGGGCATTGCTAGGGGAGCATTTGAAGGAGTAGGACGGGAAGTCTCTCGTAAGTTTGGCATGGGACTATCTAAGGGTATAGATGCTCAAGCCAGTCAGTTTATTGGCAGTTTTGATTTATTGGGAGAAAAGTTAATCACTAAAGTTGTTCCTAATTTAACTGATAGTGCGGTCACACAAATTAAAAGTACTGCCATCGGTCAACAATTAGCCGAGGCAATGAAAGACTTTGATATTAATGAGGCTCGCAATAATCTCAAAGAGCGATTTAAAGACTTACTAGGAGACTCAGATCTTCTCATTGAACAGGAGTTTCAAGCAGCCCTTACAAGAAAGGCAAGAGGACGAAAAAAAGTAACAGCCCAAAAAGAAGTTGCCCAACAGCTTATTACAGAATTACAGCAACAGCCCAAACAAGAATTAAGAAACAAAGCGATCGCCAAGCAAATTGAGCAATTAGAAAAACAAAATATTAAAGAGCAAGAATTAATTGCTAAAGTAACCGAGAAATTTAAGCCTGACAAAGAAAATGTTAAATTGTTTAATGAATTAAACAAGAAATTAGAATCACGAACTAAACAAGTTTCTAATCTTCAGTTTTTGATTGAAAAGCAAGAAGCTGTTCTCTCTCGATTGCAAAAAGCCGATCAAAGGGCAGAGCAAGCAAGAGAATTAATTGGAGAAACTAGAGAAAAGTTTAAGAAAATAACAGGAGTAGCAGGAAAAGAAGATGAAGCAAAAAGGTTGGCTCAACAGATAAAAAGACAAAAAGAAATATTAGCTCAAGCTCTAAAAGATCGAGCGCGTCGTCCCCAACTTGAGACAGAAGCTAATAAAGAAATACAAGAGCTTAAACAACAAATAGCCCAAGTAATCAAAGAAGGTCAGCCAGAAAAAGAAGCTTTAGCTAAAGTCCAAAAAAAATTAGAATTCGATTTAAAAACTCTTAATAGTATAAGAGCCACGAGAGATAAAATTGCAGCTAGAAAAGAACAAATAGCTAAATTGACCCAAGAGCAACAAAAAATATTTAGACCAGTTGCTCAACAAAAACTAGCCAGGTTAGGAATTGATACAACTGGAATCAGTAGAGTCCAAGAAAAAGCTGATGAGACAGCAGAAAGACTGCGCGTCTCAATTGAAACCCTTGAAGAAAGAAAAGAAGAAAGAAAAGAGGCAATAAAAACTGTTGAAAAAGGAATAGAAAACTTAGAAAGAAGTGCCAAACGTATTGGCTTTTCTTTAAATCAAGAAATTCAAGCCCAAACCAGTTTACAAGGAACACCTTTATTCGATCCTAGTATTGCTAATCTTCTTCAAAAACAATTTGATATAACTACACAAAAAGTTGACTTGTCTAAAAAACAATTGATTCAACTATTTAAGGACATTAAAGGTATCAATGAAAAAATAGCAAAAACAGAAGAAACAGTCGGAGAAATTAGCAATGAAAAGTTACTGGCTTCTTTACAACAACAAATTGCTGTAATTCAAAAAGTTACTAAGAAATCAGCAATCGAGATTAGTAAAGCGATCGCTCTCGGACAAGGACAAACTCTACAAAGATCTATAGATACTGCTAGAAGACAAGCTGAAAGAAATGTGGCTGTGATTAATAGCAATATTGAAAAAGGAAGTAGTATCAACGAAGCTGCGATCGCCAAAGGAGAAGCGGTATTTGAAAAAACAGCTTTAAACAAAATAATTGAAAGACAAAAAGCCTTAAAATCTTCAACCCAGAAACTACTAAAAGAAAAGTCAGAACTCGTTAAACAGCGAAATAAAGGGAAAGACGTAGCTGATTCCTTAAAAGAAGTAGAAAAAAGAATAGACACTGAAACAAAAGAATTAACTAAAGTTAGAAAACAATTACAAAGAGTTGAAAGTAAAACTTTTGGCGGAGAAGAACTCGACAAGAAAAGAAGTGAGATAATAAAGAGAATTTCTCAGTTAAGACAAGAAAGAACCAAGCTGATAGCCAGGCAAGGGACAGGAGAAAATGTTCCCCAACAATTAGAAGATGTAGAAAATAATCTCAAGAAAGAACTTAAATCGCTAAAACAATCCGAGAAAGAAATAAAAGAAGCAGGAGAGAAATACTATGAGACTTTGGAATTATCTCGTTATTTAAAAACTCAAAGACTTGTTTTAAATACCTCTAAAAAAGCAGCAGCGAATCTCAATAAAGCACAGCAACTAGTTGAAGATATAGAAGAGCAAGCTGTTGGAGAAATACAGAAGTTACAAGAAAGGACTCAAAGGTTAATTAGTGCTTTAAAACCTTTAACTGAACCATCGAAGAATGTTGTTAAACGAAATCAGGTTCAAGCTAAAACTGAAATTTCTTTCGCTCAAGATTTAACCAATAAAATTGCTCAACAAATTGAAAAACTTACCTCAATTTCTTTCCAGAATATTCCTGCTATCGTATCAGGAACAAGCAATCAAGGTTCGGCACAATATGAAAAAGCTAGTAATGAGGTAAGGTTGCCTAGTGATTTGTTTGAGCTTCTAGATAAAGATAAATTCAGCCAATTAACTAAACGGCAACAGGAATTATTCGTTGAAGCAATAAGCCATGAATTAAGACACGCATTACAAGAACAAGTTAAACGAATTCATGGAAGTTTTGAGAAAATAGTAAGTGCTGGGAACTTTTTCTTAGCTCCTAGTGAACAAGAATCAGCTCGTATTGCCTCAAGAATTGAAACTTCTGTCAGTCGAGCTATGGAAAGAGGTTATAAAGCTGAAACAATAGAGACTCTTCGCACCTTGGAAACAGATGCTTATACCTTTGCTGTAAGATATTTTGAACAAATTCACGACCAATTAAATTTAACTTTCAAAAAAGGCGCAGAATCATTACAGCAACAGCAAGAAAAGGTAATACAGCAAGTCAAACATCAATCACCTCAATTAGAGAATTTACTATCGCGCATTAAACCGATCGCTCTTCCCAAACCTCCAGCTATATCTTCCCGTGCTTTTCCTGTAATAGAAAGTAGTCAAGATTTACAACAGTTACTTGAGAAACAGATATCGGCATCAGGACTAAAAGAAATAGTCAAGCGGTTGGGGTTGGGAACTGATAGTCCAATTAAAAAAGTAGCCATTGAACGAGTTGTCAATGTTTACAAGCAAGATGCTCTTAAAGTACAAGAATTAATAGCAAGATTTGGGGATGATATTAGGCTTAAAGCGGCTAAAACTGGGGCTGGTGCATCTTTTGGCAAGATTGAAGATGAGACAGTACTGACAGACGCATTTAAACAGAACCAGAAGATACTTAAAAAAGCTTATGTCTTACTTGATGACGTATCAGAAGATCAAAGGAAAGTCCTGGCTCGACAAATTCAGGCGATCGCACTTGAACAAGTTGAAACCATAGATAGGATTACTCGCGAATTTAAAATTGCTGGCAAAACAGGGCAATCTCTAGCAGGAACACGCAGCCAACTGACAAATATTAATGATTCTTTGATTAGTGTTACTAAAGGGATTGCTACAGGAGTTAATCAAGAAACTGAATCAATAGAAAAACAAGGGCATAAAGCAGGAGAAGCATTTAAACAAGGATTTGATGAAAGCTTAGGAATAAAATCTCCCGCCCGTGAATTTATTAAAAAAATGATTTTTGTAGTTCAAGGAATTGAAAAAGGAGCTACAAATTTATCTTCAAGAATTCGTTCCTCTGGGGAATTATTAGGAGCTAATCTCTTACAAGGATTTAGAAACAAACTTAAAATAAAATCTCCTTCTGATGAATCCAAAAAAGACATGATTAATGTCATTCAAGGAATCATTATTGCTGCTGAGATATCTTTTAATAGATTACGGAAATTAGGAGTAAGACTGGGAGATGAAATATTAGTAGGATTTGCTAAATCTAAAATAGCCCAAGGGAAAATTGCCGATAAAGCAAGCAAACAAATTGAGAAAGAAGTTACCAAACTTGAACAGCAAAACCAAAAAGCAACTAATACAGTTATCAATAGAATCAAAAACAATTTAAAGACTGCCGAACAAATATTAACTCAATCTTCAAAACAATTAAGCCGACAAGAGCAACAAATAGAGCAGGAGAATACTAATTTTATTGCTAGAGTTCAATCGAGAATTTTCCGAAATCAAGGGATTGGCAATGCACCTATACAACCAATAACCGAAACAACAGATCAAAAAGGAATAATCGATCAAGTCAAACTGGCTATAACATCCATTCAAAATGACTTGAGAAATGCTGGACTAAAAAACGCCAACAAAGAAGCTGAGAAAGTAGTAAAAGCAGCAAAAGACTTACTATCTAATCTTCAAGTTACGGTAACAGTAGGACAGGATGCAAAAGAAAAAATCAAACAGTCCTTAAATGCGATCGCATCTCTAGAAAAAGAACAAGCCAAAATTATTAAAGGAATTGGCAAACTCAAAGGAGCAGAGAAACTTAAGGTTAAAGCTGAAGTTGACCGCATCCAAGCTCAAATTCAAGATGAACAAGAGCGAGTAGCAGCCTTTAAAGCACAACAAACTGAAGCGAAAAAGTTACTCCCTATCTATAACCAATTAACCAACCTCAATGACCAATTACAAAGAGCCGTTGCCAATCAAGATATTCGCGGAATTCGGCGTTTAAACCGCGAAATAAATCAGGTCTTTGAGCAAATTAACCAACCAGCCCCTACTTCTGGTAGTGGACTTTTAGGGCGTATTACTCAACAATTAGAACGAATTGGCATTACAGGGCGTAGAGTCGCAACAATGCTTAAAGGACTTGCTGCTTTGGCAGTAGGCAGTATTTTTGTTGGCGGGTTAGATGATGCTGTTAGACAGATAACTTCAGTTACTACTAGATTTGAACAGCTAGAAACAGCGATTAATTTTACCGCAGGTTCGAGTGAGGCTGGAGCGAAAAAACTGGAATTTCTTCGCAATGAATCTAACCGACTCAAAATAGATATTGAAACCGCTACCAAATCATTTAAAGGACTAGCAGCAGCAGCGCGAGGAACAGCTTTAGAGCAAGAAACCGAAAAGATATTTTCTTCTGTCGCTCAAGCTTCTCGCGTGTTTGGTTTGACTGCTGAACAAACCGATGGAGCGTTACTCGCTTTGACTCAAATAATTTCTAAAGGAACGGTACAAGCAGAAGAATTACGGGGGCAATTAGGCGAAAGACTTCCAGGAGCATTCCAGATTGCTGCTCGGTCGATGAATGTGACCACCGCCGAACTAGGAAAATTATTAGAAACTGGACAAGTTACAGCCGAGGAATTTTTACCTAAATTTGCTGCCCAGTTAGAGAAAGAAACTCGTCCAGGTTTGGCTCAATCTTTGAGAACTGTCTCGGCTGCCATACAAGGCGTACAGAATGAATTTACGCAGTTGCAATTAGCAATTGGCAAGGCTACCTCTGGTAAAACCGTAGTTGCTTTAGGAGCTGTCGAAAAAGGATTAAAATTAATTCGCGAAAATCTCAATTTAATTATTCCTGTAGTTAAAGCTACAGTTTCTTTACTTGCGATCGCACTTCTGCCAGCAGCTTTACAGTTAGGCAAATTCTTACTCGGTGCTGCCAAGATAGGATTAAATCAAGTAATTACCCTATTGGGAATAACTAATGGACAACTGCTATTAACTAATTCCCAACTCACTCTACTTGCTGCTAAATCTCCCAAATTAGCAGCCTTAGTGGGAGCTTTAAATAAAATTTCAGTTGCTCTAAAATTAGCTGCTGCTGCGGCTAAAGCTTTTCTCATCATTGAAACTATATCTGTCTTAACAGATACTTTTGGCAAAACTGCGGCATCTGGACAAGAAGTCAGAGATTCAGTAGCTCAAATAGATGATGCTTTTAAAAAGTTACAAACTACTTTGGCAACACAAAAAACCGATAATTTATTACCAGAAAATCTCACCAAACAAATTGCCGAACAGAATAAGAAAAACCTCCGAGAAAATCAAAATTACTTCCAAAAAACTGTTGATGCTGTCAAAAAATTTGATCGCCAGTTAACTGGCTTGGTGGGACTGGAATCATTGTTGGGTCTTACTTTTGAAGAAGCTGAACTCTCAATAATTGAAGCTGCTACAGGAGATGCGATCGCAGCTAATCAAAAACTTCTCCAAGAAGCTGATAAAAAACTGGGTTTAACAGATGTTACCGATAAAACAACTGAAGAGTTACAGGGGTTTGTTGACGCGATAGAAACCTATAATCAGGTTTTGCAGAAAACTAGAGAATCAGCCGTAAATCCTGCTCAAATTAATGCTATTAACAAGGAATTAGATGCTACCTCCGAACGGTTAGATAAATACAATAAAGAGTTAGAACGTCGTGAAGATAGAGAATTAAACCTTGCCAAAATCATCATTGCCAAAAAAGATACTATAACTGCTGCAACTCAAGCTGAAACTGAAGCTCTGGCAAACATTGATGAGGAAATGCTCAAGTCTGGGGACTTCAAAAAAGATGTGGAACTGCAAAAATTGCAGTATGCCAAAACTAGAATCGATGCAGAACTTGACGCAGAAAAAGAAGCTCTAAATAAAATCCAACAATTAGCTACAGAAAAAGGAGGCATCGATCTTAAAACTGGCAAGCCAAAAGATGCTAAACAATTAGCTGACTTAGAGAAAACTCAAAAACGAATTAATGAACTACAAAGGGCTGCGGTGGAAAATCGGATTTCTTTAGTCCAGAAAGAAACCGAGCAGAAAATAGCTGAATACGATCGCTACCTTGAAGAGATAGAAAGCAGAAGCCAGAAAGCAGAAGATATTGCTGTCTCTTCAGAGAAAGAGCGATTAATTGAGATTCAGCAACTAATTAATGATGGAGTCATCACCACTGAAACCGCAGAGGATTTAAAAGCCAATGCTACACGCGATCGGATTACTTCAGAACTAGATCAAGAAAAGGACAAACTATATCAACTCAAAAAATTCAAGACAGATGAGGTTGAAGCAAGAGAAAAAGCCGATAACGACATCAAAACCTCTCGTCAGAAAGTCTTAGACCTTACCCTCCAGCTATTAGAACAAGAAAAACAAGCTGAAGAAAGGACAATAAATGCGATTGCAACAGCTAGAAGCAATGTTTTCTCCGCTCTAGAAAGGAGACTTAGCAACCTCCAACAGCTATACAGTATTCAATCTCAATTAGATAGCGATCGCGCTTCCGCAGATCAGAGATTAGCCGACTTAGAGTTATCTAAACTTCGCCAAGCCCTAAACATCAGACAGCAGTTAAACAATGCTGATTTAGATCAATACGAAAGACAGACTTTAATCCGTCAATTAACTAGTTTAGGACTTAAAGGACGCACCGATGAATTATCTTTACTCAATAGAATTGAAGACAGAGAGGAAAAACTAGCCAAACTCAAATTACAGAATCTAGAAAAACAACAGCAATTACAGCAAAATATTTTAGAGGTTGAATTGCAGCAACTCGAACTAACTACCAAGAAAGCCAAACTAGAAGCAGCGAAACAGCAGCGCACAGCACAACAAGAATTAGTCTCTGCTGAGAAAGCGATCGCACAAGCGAAAACGCCAGAAGAATTGGCAACAGCTAATGAATTGTACGATTTGGCTCAACAGAGTTTAGATTTAGCAAACCAAGAATTTTTAGCAGCAAAATATCAACTGGATAATCTCGATAGTATTATTGCCAAGAAACGAGAGAATTTAGCTTTAACTCAGGCGATCGCAAAGGCTGAATTAGAAGGTACAACTGTAGATGAACAGTTTGAGCAAGAGAAAGCCAGAAATAAAGCATTAGAGGAACGAGATAGAAGAAAAGCGGAAACTTTAACTGGGGCAAAACGGGATAAATTACTAGAGCAATATTTGTCCCGACAAGAAAAGATCGATCAAAAAATTGAAGCTAAAAAAACCGAATTTGAAGCCAAAGGAATAGAGTTTACCGAACAAGATGAAACAAAAGAAAGAGCTAAATTAAATCGTCAATTTGAGAAGAAAGAAGTTGCTCAAGAAGGAAAAACTAAAAGATCGTTATTGGGGTCTCCTGAATTTAGTATCGAAGCTCCACCTGAAATCTTAGAGGCGATTAAAACTGGAAAGCCTTTTGTTGTTCCAGCCGTTCCTCAAGTTAAATCAAATGTTCCTAAGACAATTGAAACTATAGGAAAGACTAAAGGAAGTTTGAATAAAGATGAAACTATTTTCAATCTGCTTAAAAGTATCGATCAGAAATTCAAACAGCCAACTGTCGTAAATGTCACGAATGATAATCAGTTTGTCAATCAATACCAAAGAAATAATGAAGATGAAATGTTGAGAAAAACTCGTTCAGATTTATTAGAAATTGTCTCTAGTGCTATCAATGATAATTCTTTCTAGTTTCTAGTTCATCCATTGACAAATAACTCCAGCGCGCTTTTGCAGTAGCCAAGGGCGACAAGCAAGCGAAACAACGGGGACATCACTCGCCCGAAAAACTCTTGCTTGTCATGAATGATCTTATCATCTTTTTTCAAGTTAAACGTTGACAAATGGTTAAAAGCCGTTTACCATAAGAAGTGTAAACAATTACAAAGACATCACACTCATGAACTTAGAAAAAAAAGTGGAGGAAGTGTAAGACAAGACCGTGGTCGAAAGACCAAGGTAATGCAGCATCCCGTGAAGCTAGAAACTGCTTGCTCAACGAAGTAGCAAGCGGTAGTTCATTCAACTTCAAAGATAGAAATAATTATTGGTATTTTGGCACAAAAGAAAGTTAAAATAATGCCAGCAAAAAAACCGTTATCCGAACACAGAGTTTCTCTATCTGTAACTTGTTCTAAAAACCAAAAAAAACAGATAAATCGAGTCTTAGCTAAAGTCTCGAAAGGCGTAAGAAGTCAATATATTTTGCAGTTACTTAAAGAGGCGATCGCAGCTAACAAAACTGAGATCGCCGATGAGATGAGTTATTCGCACAATACTAATGTTCAATTTCAAGTTTCTTGTACTCGTCAAGAAAAAAAACTGATTGATGATTTTTGTAAAACCTATCTTACTTCTAGGAAGCGATCGCGCTGGATAGTTAAGGTTCTTCTCTCTGCAACTTCTTGATAGGTGCAAAAAATGCACAAACGATAAGTGATGGCAGAGGGCAGAGGGCAGAGGGCAGATGGTTATTCTTTTAATTTATTAACGTCACTTCGTTCCTGAAGGCAGAAGATTGAGGGCAGAGGGCAGAAGGTTTTTAAGCATTACTTCTATCTTCTTCCTTTGGTCTAAGTCCCCTTCTTCTTTAAGGAGGAATAGTGTTAAGGAGGGGTTTAAATCCCCTTCTTAACTAGTGAAACTTCTGCCTTCTGCCTTCTGCCCTCTGCCTTCGTCTTAATTTTTAAAGTCTTTTTTTATCATTTTATTGTATATTAAAGATAGTTTTTAAACAAAATTATTGTCGTGCCAAAAGCATCCACGCCTTCCTTCATTACAGAGTTACCAATGATTGTATCGAG
>JAAUYH010145219.1_pt1 | contig 23785 bp, 14 predicted proteins | sample 7278061 | NCBI WGS metagenome assembly JAAUYH01 (sample SAMN14350203, study PRJNA611818) | marine sediment metagenome | isolation source: surface marine sediment (0.6m) | place: French Polynesia: Moorea | collected 2018-08 | reverse complement strand
TAGTTATTGTATTCAACATCCTATCCTATGAGTTCCCTGATCATTCACAATTTGTCATCGGAATGAATTTTGTTGAATTGAAAATAATGTTTTTTTGATGGACGAATTCTGTAGATTTTTAGTATCGAACACAGTTCATAGTTCATTAATGCAAATGTGGACTGGAATTATCTACAAACTGTTACTGTTTGAATTAACATAGTTAGCTTATTTCCTAAGAATCGAATCAACCATAAATATGTCGAAAATTTTAGTATTTGATCATGACTTACTGATAGCTTCGAAGCTACTTGAACGGTCAGGAAAGAGATCGGCACATTTGGAAGCTGGCCGTAGTTATGAGATTTGCCAATAAGTTGTTTGAACATTAAAATTCACGTGCTCTTCAAATGATTGGAAATATGCCGATTACCATATCCAATAATTCTTGAAAGGAAGCCTAGCATGGAGACATCATCGACTCAACTTACTTCCATTTTGGGCAATTTACCAAGGTATATAATTCTCTAAGAGTAACGACGAGGCATCGACTCGGAAGACATAATCGACGCAGCAGGGTAATGATGAACTTGTAATGATCAACATATTATTGCAGTAGAAGATTTATCGAGTTTAATCAAGTACATGCTAGACCTCTGCGTCATAGAACTGAAAGCGGGAAACTTTGAGGCTGGCTATCCAGTACATCAAAAGCAATCCGAAAGTATATGGTAGCGCTTAAAGCACAATCATTTATAAATTACTGAAGTGGAATTTGTTATGCCAAAACAACACACATTTCCAAGGAACATTATGATACGATAAGTCATGGAATATTCAGATATTTCGAGCAGTCCAATAATTGAAGTCTTTTAAAAATAGATTTGATGTACTGATTTTATGCGATTATTTCTCAAATCTGTGTTTTTCCATATTTAAATAAGCACAAGAGTAAAATATACATTATTAGTTATACCTTACTGGAGACTAAGATCGCAGTGAGTGTAACGTAGATCAGTCATTGTCTCCACTCCGATACTCTTCGGATTATGTTTCATAACGTTTTTGTAAGAAATTCAAATGAATGGATGACCAAGCTATCAGATTTCGAGCATTAAACAAAGAAACACTTAATTGATCATGTCCCGGATGTATTCCATTCAAGGGCCTTTTTTGAATATGGAAGATTACATTGAATCTGCATTCTATTGACGCTTTTTTATTAGTTTCATTAATGCTACAGGTATTCTTCAGAAGAATGCTTTTTAATTTCCATCGTTGAGGTCTTCATCGGAACTTTTCAAACAATCCTCGCTTGATCGTAGGATCAAGAAAAGATTCATTATGGTGTTTGCTTATCTGTGCTGTAAAGCTATTGAACGGTACTGATTACTACACCTAATACTCATATGATTACGTTTTGGATAGTAATTCATTCTTTTAAAAATTCTCTGGTGGAACAGCTTGCTTTCTGGAAGCAACCATGGTTAATTATGAAAAAAGACCAGTGATTCCTGAGCGTATTTCGATTTTAATGAATGTATTCCATACCTCTCAACCATCTCCTTCTGCGAGTTTCGCCTTAGGAGGGACCCTTTCCGAGCACGTTTGCCACATCAAATTAAAGAAGCAGGAAGAAGTTCGATACAGCATGACTTAAATACTTTCTTACCGTAAAAGGACTCCGAAAGGCTCATTTTAAGTAGACTCCAATTGATCACGCTTTATATAGTAGGACGGGGACAAATCTAAGGTAACTGATTCTTTACAAAGCACTGAAAACCAAGTAAAAGAACTGTTCCTTTAACAGCGCCTTTAGCAGGCCATCCAGAAGACGTTTCAGAATATACTAGTTTGGGACATCACTCCGTCAATAGAGTAGAAGGTTCAGTCTGTCGATTGACCTCCAGATAAACCCTATTAGGTCCAATGCCATGAATAATCTTAGGATGACATCAAATTTCTAAGAATCATACACGAACAATGCAGTCAAAGATAGATTTCGAAGTACTTCTACTCAACCTATTCAGCGCAAAGATTGAATGCAGAAGGATAAAGGGCCAATTGCTTTTGTAAGTCGATGAAATCGAAGAATCTTCGAATCGCTCAGCTAACGAATAGAAGAGAGTTCTATTTTAATAATTTGTCATTTTCGTTTGTGAAGATTATCATCTTGGAAGGAGACTTCTTTATGAAACGGGCATTTTAGGCACATTGTTGCGATGGAAACTAAACATTTTATCATAAATCGTCAATCTCGTTCGGTATCCGTAGCTGTTTTTTATTGATTCAAAAGTAGGCTACTCACGTTGGAAGACCCTTCTGAATTCAGCAGAAGTATGCAAAGCTTGGCGGTTGTAAATCTATTCCCATTTGAAGTTTCATTGTTTGAGGACTTCACAGAGAGTTTTTCAATTCCCCACACTCAAGTTTATACACCTTTACTTGCATCTAGATAACTGGATTAAATAGCTTTACATAATATTATCACATCCTGAAATCTTACTTGCGTATAGAGAAGCTTATTTTGTCTATGAACCGTTCATTCAAACATCAAACTAATTCGGAAACTTATGATTTAAGATGCAACAGCTTCCAAAGCAGAACCTTTCGTTCTTTGATTTCTACTTTCCGATTGAACCTTTCCTTAAAGACTATCGCCCCTGGACTCTTCTGACACAAGCTTAATATTTTTTATCTTTATGTTCGATCCGACTGAGTGTATGAATTGTCGCCATAACGGGTGCAGGTTTGCCGAACAAATGTGCTCATGCGAAAGAAATTCTGAAGCCTAGCATTAAGGGTTTTGTATCTCATTTAATTAAAAAATCGTTAGTACGATGCCGAATTCCTGCCAACTACTTTTGATAGAACGACCAGCATTCATGTTCCTCCAAATTAGTGACGATACAATGCTCAAATCATAGATGTATTCCGCTCACGAGCTAAGGCATTTGTTCGAGAAATAGCAAATATCGGGGTGCGAATATTTTATCCATATCGAAGGATTTTGCATCGTATCGCCTCTCTAATCAAACCTCATGCATGGACTATCACCGCGTATTCAACAAACCATCTTGCTATGATTTCGATAAAGAAAATTTTCGCTTCGGCCATTGTTCCATTTTTATAGATAGAAAGGACAACATAATAGCAGTCGCCGATAAGAATTTATCTGCTAAAAATTTAGTACGTTTCATAACTTTAGTTGATCGTTATTCTGATTTTCATGACATATTCGCAATTTCACTTTGATCACAGTTATGTTTTCGGTACACAAACCAGAAGTAACCAGGTCACTATACTAGTGTATAGTTTTGGCAGCGTTGAAGTCAGAGCCGGCTTGTATTTCCTCATCTATTCCCTGTTCATTGAAATTTCGGCAAAATAAAGGTAATAAGCAGAATCATCAACTTTCTTCGTCTTAAATTGTTTTGTTTTACCTATTTTATTTAATAAGGGAAAATAAGACAAATCCTTCCAGCTTTGTTGAAAACTCGATAGCTGAAGCATTATCGCTAGACTTTTCAAACCATCGATTGCAGGAACTAGAAGATTAACGTAAAGCTGATACTTACATTTTTTTATCAGCCTGGTTTAAAAGTAAGAGGTTGTACTAAAAATTCTTCAAACTTTAATACTTTCGATACTGCTATATTATCTATTAAAGCAAACATTTTAATCCTTTGAAATCGATTTGAAAGGGAGGCATAGAACTCTGTTTAACTATGCTTGTCGGTTTATATTTGTCATTCACTACATTGATTCTTTTGCGAGAAGCACAGCAGAGATAACCTAATAAAACAAAAAAGAATTATTCTATGTTAAGAATGACAAACATGGGTCTATCCAATTATGGTGATGAAACTACCTAATGGATTGCAGTTCTAAAATATCGAAGTACCTTTTTACATTTACGTGACTTCTCAAGAATATCGTCAACGAGATATCTTGATGATTCTCGTTTTATCCCTTTCCTTGCAGCAATTTGCAACCGATTTTGAGAAATGCCACGGTAAGTAGTCCCATCAAGGGCCATTGTGCCCATTCACCGGGTTTTCTGATCTTTTTCATCGCTAATGGATTCGTGTAACAGTAATTCGCGCGCTGAAGAAGCGCCTTGTGAACGATATCTGGTTTCGTTATGGTCAAAATGGCGTGACCTTCTACTGCCATTTCGGAAGAAATTAGTAGCGTAGCATCCGGAAGAATGTGAAGCGAGAAAAGTGTTTTGAAGGGTGTTTTGACACTAGAAATTGGAGTACCGGTCGTCATGTCGAAGAATACGATATTGTAATCCTCATCGTGCACCATACCTATAGTTGAAGTCAAAGGTGAAAACGCATGGAACAGAAGGTTAGAATTCCGCACCGGCATATGAGCAATCGATTTCAACTTCAACCTGTCGTCCTCTGAGTACAATCGCAACACTCCTTCGCAGCTTGTAATCAAACAACCACCGCTCATTGAGATTTGAACGAGTTCGGAGTTCTCAATGTAGCCAATTCGCTCGCATGTGACTGCATTCCAAACAATAGCATGTCCATCATTGAATACCGCCCAAAATCGATTGTCCATGCCCCCAACACTGAAGATTCCTTGCTCTTGTTTGCTATTGATTTCCTTGAACATCTTCAGATGCCCGTCTCTGTATCGAACTAGATATAGATTCCCATCGATGTCGCCAAGAACCACCAAAGTTTCATTGAACCCCGAATTAATTGCTGCCATACAGCAAATGCCTTCTTTTCTGAAGCGCAATCGATTCCGACCTTTCTCTTGAGTACCCGCGTTGTGAGCACGCAAGGTCTGTACTTCTTGACTCTCATTATTGTCGATTGTGAGGAACACACATTCCGATATCGCGTTTACAAACTCCACTTCCTTAGGCAAGTCGGTACCTTGTATTTCACGCCCTCTCCTAAGGCCAGACTGATGTTTGAAAATGCAGGCACTCACTCGCCCCTCACAGTGATACGTTAGCATTAACACGTCACCGCTGTTCATTGGTATCATGATTTCCTCAATACATTTCGGATTTCGCCGCCGAAGGCACACCGAGTCTGGCTTCACTTCTTCGACTGAACTATCCGTGACGATGAACTCACTTGCGGCGGCATGCAATTGCTGAATACGCCATCTGTCCTTCATAGCAGAGCGAAAGTTTCGAATAGTTCACAGTAGGGTTGCTCAAGCAGATAATAGAATTGTTCGAGCGTCATGCTCCTTTAAACTCTAATTTACGAAGGACAGACCTTCATTGCATTTAGTACAATAGACGTAGGCACGTCATTCTTAGCTTCAATATACGCCCTGTTTGTGTTCAGGTTCTATTTTTACCTCATGATTGTTGGCAGGCTTTGTGGAATTAACCACATTCGGTGAATGCTGCAGTATTACTAAGCCATGAGCTGACCAGAAAGATATGCTGGTATCGAAGGAAGATTGTTTGTTTCAGCTACAGACTACTTAAGATGAAGACCAAATATACTATTCGTCGTTTCTAACTACTGCAGGTGATACAAAACACTATGAACATGTTGTGAACGGGTGCACGATTCAAAATTGACTCAGGTGACTTCGAACACATTACAGTGACTATATTCTAGACTCCGAGCCTCTTCCAAAACACCCAGAAGGATAAATTATTACCAAATTTCACCACAGAGCTGTAGGAGAACGATTAATCATCATTGTACAGCGTTCTAGATGTCTCATCACAGCATAGAAAATCCAAACTAGATTTTCTACTATATGCAGTAAAAGAATGGAGCGAAGGCTACCCACTTTCATTTTCTCCAAACTCCAGCCTCTTGCTCCTGACCTGGAATATGCATCTTCTCGGGTGCATGAAGAGGCAGGAAAATGTCTGCATTTTCGCCTGTCAATTCGATGTAAAATATAGCCTGTGACAGGCTGTGCTATCGAAGAAGAAAATCGCATTCGGTATCCTCGCATACAGTCTCGAACTAGTTCAATTTTTACCGAGATCCAGACCTTGACTATTCCAATAAAGACTATTTGAAATGCCATTGCAAATAGCACCTCTGGTCTGCGTTGCTGGCAAATTTCGAGCACATTTCACGTGAGGTACAAGACTTACACTCCTGCGGGTTTTACGCATAGGGAAAGAGTCGGAATACCATGCCTCCCCCTTTACCCTTCAGAATAAACCGACATAATATACTGTAGAACATGGAGAGGAATTCTTTTGTTGAATAATTTACAGACCTCAACCGCATTTACCCTCGTCAATATAATAGGTTGTACTGTTAATATGGTGTAAAACTCAATGAAACGATTATACGACACAGGGTACTAGGGTTAACGCAGACAGATGGAGGAATGGCATTGCACACTGACCCATCGTGAACACAAGCAGTCGATAACACCTAAAATTTAAAAATACTGTGCAGCCACCAACAATTGAAAAGTACTTGATAAATATGAAAGCAAAAAATAGTCTTTTCACTCATAACTCGTTAGCCATAACAAGGTTACCGATACCGAAAATGATTCCCAAACAAGTAATCCTGATGTTTCATCGTCTATATCAAATTCGTATTATTTGTTCACGAAATCAACTAAAACCAATCCCATATGTTTCCGACACTAATAGAAACTCGAAGTGTATCGAGGTTTCCTCACTCATTCCGCAACATTCGATCATTAACTGTTCAATGGTTCGACACGTCACCATAGTCAAATTATTTCTGCGGGTTAACGCTGGTCATTGCATGAGTTTTCACATAAATCGTTTCTCAATACTAACAAATAATAGATTATGAGTTATTCGCCGTCTTCTCGCATTGTTATAATAAAATGTATTTAAAATGCGATTTGATGTATCGAAAAAAGATGCTAAATCTCAATTAGTAGTAAAGTGATAAACTGTTCTAGCAGTAAGTAGTAATTTTCGACTGAACTAAGCATCTTCAACGCAACTTACCATGGCTGATCGAATACATCATACTAATATTTTGTTGGTCACCAGCTGCATTTCAAAAAAATCAATTCCACCGGTCCCTGATATTCAGAAGAAATAAAAACATTGACAGACTATAATGTACATTATGTGAATAGCTAAGCCCATGCCAAGATGAATTCCAAATTGCTTTCCTCTGAAAATTTTTTGGCCACAAAGAAAGTGGAAAAAATACTTTCATGAACACTATGAAAGAAATTTTCATTACCCAAAATCAAAATCACATTGCATCAGAGTGCTACTGCTCCAATGAACCCGCTGATTTGATAGCTTCATCCTTGGATTTTTCAAGCGAAAACTCTGTAGAGCTTCGATAAGTTAAGGAGCGAAAAAATGGAGTAAGGAAGCGACTGCCATTAGGTACTGGGTCAGAACAAGCCGAATCGAAAATTAATGGAGCAAAAACAGCGAAACGTCGGCGCAATTATGCCAGTATTGCGCGGCACGACTGTGCAGATACTACACTAAATATGATACAGACAAAGTAACATACAGCACTACAAAATTATTTTGGATTTGAATTTATAGAACATGTGGCGAAATAGTACAGGGGAAAAGCTAGTGTAGATTTTAGAGCTCCAGTATGATGTAAATAATTTCTTCACAATAACAAAAATTTACAGTCTCGACCAGAAGTGAAATTGTCTTCATCCTGCCCGATCCAGCATACTTTTCGTGTCAGTTTTCAAAACTGGTTGTGGAAGCGATCATCATTTTTTAATCTTCAAATTAATTGTGATCTATCGCGGCTTCATGTGCGTGTAATCCTCGCATTCCTATTTTTCATTAGTAACGTCAGGTAATGAAATCAATCCTTTCTCATTAATTGAGATATCGCCTTTTTCTACAACCCTTCTTGTTTCATCCACATTGAATTCGTAGTACTTCTTCAAAGAACTCTAATCTTGATAACTCTTGCTAAATTTTTCATAATGAACTATACATCACCAATTATTAGTGCATCAATTGGGTTTGTTTTACAATATCTTTTGATCCGAAGCGATAGATCTTTGTTAATCGTATTGCTCCGAACAGATTAAAGTATGATATAGGTAAAGTAATAACTATGTATGAGATTCCATGATAAGCCTGGCTTTTGTTCTGTAAAGTCAGCAAAACGCACAACACATATTTAATGATCTATGTAAGAACGATTCCATAGACTCGCGTAGATACTCTCTAGATTCAGGTTTTAAAAAAAATAATTTCACTGTCGCCGTTCGAAGGCTATTCAATGTCTAGCGTTGAAAATTGTCGGATTCCTGTTTGTTCAAGCTCATAGAAGCCTCCCTGACAGACAGTCAAACTATGAGATATTTATCTTTCTGATAGGTCTTTGCTAGAATATCTGCAGCTAGCGCACATCCTTATCGTTCTAATAGTATTCCTGGTGAATAAAAGAGCTTCGGGATACTATTTGCGATGTTTCTGTGAAGAGTTTCAAATTCAACAAGCACTAGTCGTGACATTTCTGAATGCAGCACGCGCATAATTTATTTTCATTTTCGCTTGACCTCTCCTCTCGCCAACTTAGAAAGTAACGCATGATCTTTTTATAGATAATGCAACAGGCTTGATTAGTCTTGGGCTTGCAGAGAATGATACAAAGTGTCTCACTGAATAGGACCTGCAAATTCAACGCTATAGCGCAGGGCCAAGATTCTTTGTTTCAGATATACAGAGACCAGTCTTTGGATAAAATGACCCGTCGTGCTGAAACTGCCACCCCCACTGCTGTTTTTCGTCCAGACGAAGTCGAAATTCAAAGTGAAAACTTCCATTTTTGCGAGTGCAGTTACAGGGTAATGCTTGATCCAGGAGTTTCACAGGCGTACAATACTTAGTTTCAATCACTGAAGTTGGTTTGAAGTTCTAAAATCCGGATGCGCTGAATTGATCAGCACTGTGGAAGAAATTGCAAGCTCTCGGGCGTTATTAACGCTTACGCTTTAACGATTTTCAAAATTTTCAAACATATACTAGATCTATCATGATGGAACCAGATTTTGGAGCTTCTTACGGTAGAATGTAGTTCAGAGTAAAACTTTATTGAAATATTTCTTTTCCCGATCTATATTTTGAAAAATCCACCCACAATCGATACTTACAAAATAGGTAGTTTGGATCCGTTGATAAAGCATTGGATCACCAAGCCATAGTCTGAATCATGCTCACTGAGATAAGAGATATGATATTGGTACGCTTCATATTAGTAAAAGTTGATTCAAGGTGATTTCATGATCGAATAGTTCATTAAATGCTTGTTCGCGTACTTCAGGAGTCGTGTTCTAGAGAAACCACATGCTTTCAACAATCTAGCTCTTTGTCATTGACATAATTTGCGCTACAACAAGTAAACACCAGCAGCGCTTGTGCAGCATCCCCATCATGAGCCTTCCCGTAAATCAGATGGATTATGATTATTCTCATTAAGAAGAAGTATTTCTTTGACCGTGTAATTGCTCTCATATATCTCTACTATTTTCAAACCAATCTGATGATTCTTCACATCAGCAGTCGAATACTTTTATTTGCGCAAATGATTCAAGTGACAACAAAATCGTTAAGCACCGAGACGTATTGGGAGACATTATGGGTTCGAATTGAAGGAGAAAAATAGCACCAGTATTGTGTTTGAATACCGTTTGTTTAGTGAGCCTCTTACTGTATCGTTAAACCTGAGACGCTATTTAGCAGTGATTCTTTTAGCCCAGAGTGAAGTTTTTTTATTATCTTTTCCTCACAAGGCCATTACAACATCTTGCAATGGTTCTAACAGAATACTATGGTCATTCATTCATCGATCCTGGGCAATCTATAACAGTCGAATGTAAGTTCAGCCATTGATTTTCTGTCCTTCATTCTCGAAAATTTATTGATTGGATAATTTCTTTCGTGTGCTCTAAAAATTTTCGGCTTTCCAAATTTTCCGAATTGAATGTGCTCATAAATTCCATGCCGTTTTCTACTGATTTACACCGTGAAAATCTATTTGTAAATCCGTTAGTAAGATTTCACGTTCCGCTGTACTTTGTATCAGTGTTGCACGGCTATTTCTCCTTTTATAGAACTAGAATTACAATAATATGGCATTTATGCTGGGGATTCTAGCATCACTTCAAACTCTTCACCAATTATTGTTTCATTTGAGGCATGAAAAGCCTAAACCCCCCGACTTCTCGGCAATTGGAGCAGTATACTGAGTTGAGCTAAAATCCTATCTCTCGGGCTGCTAGGTCCTTCAAACACTGTATTGGAACAGAATTACGATTCAAAATATTTTTATGGTTGATCTAGCGACAACCAAACAATAGAGATACTAACGAATCAACCTTCAAGGAGCCTGTGTCGACATTACCTCTTCTTTTTTATTTCTTTAAATTAATCAATTTTTAAATTGAATTCATTCCTTTTCTTTGATTTGCTTGCAAACTTACCGAATTACTCTGCTATCTCCAGATTTTTACGAATCCTAGATCAATGTGCAAGGCCTAAAAAGTCTCTTTGAGGCATATTTTCCTATGAATTATCTTTTAACCTACAGTTTTGTAGGTATTTCCCTTTTTTAAACATCTCGACTGGGTGGAATAGATAAGTTTGTCCAAACAGCTTGAAAATCCTGATTTCATTAAGAATTCATTTTCTAATAAAAAAATTCCCCGTGTACGCTTTTTCTGATACTAATAGAAATCAGCTTGCCTTTATTATAAGCGAGCTCGTAGATACTCAATTTGAATTCCGGATTCGTCCTAGATTCACTGCAACGAGAGAATCGTCAAAATGCTATAAAATCTGAAACGCGCTTTCCCGCAAACATATATCTAGAATGTGATTGGAGAAGTGTTGGTGCCGATAGAGCACGTTGGAACATTGGATCGAATGATATTCCGATTTTTGAAGAATTTGAATGATTTATTATGATACTATCATGGTTTCCTACACGAGTAACTATCCGAAGCGTCAACCAATTCGTCGACAATAAGAGTATTCGCGTTGTTCATCAGTCGAATATGTCGCTCGCTGGTATTGTGAAAACATATCTTTCTCAAAGTGAATAAAAAACCTTGAGATCAGGTAGCTACAAATTTCTAGATCATTCGCCATCTAGAATAATTTCGCCCTTGAATCAGTTTGACCAAGTATACTGTCTTGTGATAAATTTTGATCAATATTCAAAAGGGGCAAACTATCAAACCATTCAAGCCGATCTGTGCTAGTCTATCGGTGGAAGATAATATAGGAAAGAGAGAGCTAAAGCTGAAGAGCCGGTGAAAAGCAAACGGTGTTGATGAAAATGGGGAACAAATGCGTGATTCGTATGTTAACTGAAATGAATAAACGCCGATTGCAGAAAACTAAAGATTAATTTCAGCCGACTAATACCACGTATAATGGGATAATGAGTTCTGAATACCGAAAATATACGTTGATAAGACCCTTTTGTTCTGTGGAATTTTCGAACCAAACTGCAGCTACTTCAGCTTATTTAATTTGAAAATAGGTTCAAGACGAAATTTTATTGCAATATAACAGAGACATAGCTAAATCTGCGTCAAATAACATTAACAAATTCGATTTACATATTCAAAACATGGAATTGGAAAGGTTTCATAAATTGGAAGTTCAAGCACAAGCTATGCTCATGGATTTAATTTTTGTGTAATTCTTGGTTAAATTCGTTCTTACTACTAAGATGGGCTTATCGATGAGTTCTGGCAATCATTCTAAGTATCTTACAAAATTCAATAGTAATTTGATTCAACTTCAATTAATATTAAATATTGACTCCATTGCATAAGATAACTATTACATCGCTGTTTCCTCTACTGTACGAACGTTGGGAGAGTCATGATTTAATAAGATATTATACAAAGTCACGCAAAATAGACAATTTTCTAGATCTATTGCTACTTCGGTTCTGCTTCTTGCTTGTATAAGTAGTCAATAATAGTAAGTTAAGTTTTCTGTAGACTCTTGCTATACATGAGTTTTCTTTTGTTTAACTTTATCTTTTCACTTCAGTTAGCTGAAATTTACTTATTCGCAGTTCTTCTGTGGTTTATTTGAAATTCTTCCGTCGCCAGTCTTTGGTTGAAACTTCTTTAAGTTTTTCTAAATTTGCAGTTGTGGACAACGAAATATTGCAGTTCGGTAAAAATTTAATCCTAATTCTTTGATTTCCTAGACTAGTTGTGAAATGAATGCAGTTGACATTTTACTGCTTTCGTGGTTCTAGTATTGATGTGAAGGAGTAGGGAGATGTCTAGTACCAACGAGATGTTACTGAAACCAAAAAAAGAGCAGTTTTCGATATATGTTTGCTTTCTGTCAAATCCGGGAACAGGAACGATTAAGAATTGAAATAATAAACCACTTGTCCAGAATAACTTTCTATATTTATTTTTCACACTCAAATGAAAAAAGCAATGAATGAATGTTCAGATTTCAGAAGTTACTCGGCAAAAACAGAGTCATAGGTATCGAAGTTAGTTACGGTGAGTATCCCAGCAGAATTCTCAGGTGCACCCTTATTCCTTTCCATGGAACCCAACGCAGGACCTACCTACATATTGATCTCGCTTTTCTTTGAAAAGAATGAACTGCACGCAAACTCACCATGATCGTCCGAATGTCTCTCATCAGATTTGCCAAAAGCAAATCCTTGATAGTCTACCCCGCACGGTTCAATCATTCAGTCCGAATGATCCATGCCGTTGAGTGAATTCATCCTAAGCACAATACAGCAAAGCGGGGTTTATTAAATTCATCAAGACGAAACTCAAAGTAGAACTATTGCAAGTAGAAGCGCTTTCGTTTTTTCCTTCAATCATCACAGTATCATCCTACTAAGCGCACAACACGTCACTCTCGCCAACTTCTCTCCCAGCCGTACTCCACGAGACAATGGGAAGTTCCTCGTAGTGGGTCTGTGTGTCTTCAACGAACGCCCAGTCACTGCTGTTGGCCAAATTCGCCTCATAATAGCTATCTTCCGCAGTGTACAAAAGCTTGTAGCGACCCTTTCCCAGCACACGCACAATGAACGCTTCGTACGGGATCTTGATTGAATTCATTTTCTCTTGCAGTGCCTTGTTCTTCCGGGTGACATACTCAGCTTCCCACAAGCAGATGATTCTCCTCCCCACCATACCTTTGCGTCCTTTCCATTCGTTCAATGGCACCGGCGTCCAGGACTTGGTCTCATTCTCCAAACTGATGACTCGCGTAGCGGAAGCAGGGTCCTCCACACGATTTTCGTCAACAACATACACCTTCTGGTAGGCAATCACATTCCCATTGGAGCTTGATTCGATACGCGTGCCAACAACGCAACCAAGAATCTCCTCCTCGCGCCGCGAGCCCTTCACGTACGGGATGTATCGAACCATGGTGCCCACCATGCGGTCGGGATGTTCGATGAAATGATTCTTGAGGCGCTCTTGCTTGTTCCTGGATCGGCTGGTAAGGCGGGTCTGATGCTCGCGGGTGTGCGTCTTCCGCTTGCGGAGCGGGCGGGAGGCGACGGTGTTCGGCTGGATCTCGTTCATGTTCGGGCGATGTGGTTAGGGCGGGTGCTAGGCAACAGGTGCTGTGGGAGCTATGGGACTGGTAAGTTAATAAGCTGCTGTTGGGTGGCAAATGTGTTGTAGTAGGTACGAAAACGTTCTCTATAGCTCGAGTATTACTCAAATCGTAGGTAACGTGTTCGACCACCCACCTTCATTCGTTACGATAAATGACGATTATTTACGATATACAGGTGTACTATATGCATTCCAACTGATGGTGAATCCATACAGTATTAAACCATCCAATCTACAAATCGATTTCACTCTTCTCACGCTTCTAGCGGATTCGTTCTACTTGCTTTTCGAACGTTCCACGATTTCGGCAAGCTTGCGCGCAACAACTGACACAGGCGAAGGAGCGCGGCGTTCGCGGTCGCTGAATTCGCGAACATTCTTCACAATCGCATCAGATAGCGCAGTACGCGTTGCTTCCGTTATTATTCCCGGTTCAAGCGAGGCGAATCCCATCGGTGTCGCAACGCCAAGTCCGAGTCTGGCTATTAAATTCGCGAAGAACGGTTGGTCCGCAGTTATTGGCGTCACAACAAGTGGTGTTCCCGCGTGTAGTGCCGCCATCAAGGTGCCCGCTCCTCCATGGCATAAAAGCGCAGACGCACGCGGTAGTAGGTACGAATATTGGACCGGCTTCTGCGCGGTGAACACAGTATCGCGCGCCCATTCGAAGAGTTCCGAATCCGTGTCAAGATGGGATGTATCGAGCCGAGCGTGACCTGGAATAAGAACAACACGCTTCGCGTTCGCGTTCTTCAGACCGGTAAGGATAACCGACGTCAGTTTCGCGGAATCGACCACTCTTCCCATCGATCCGTAAGACACAACGACTGGTGGCGGCCCCTCGCGAAGAAACCGGCACAATTCCGGGTGAGCATCTTCTGGCTCATAATTCTCCGGTTTGTACGAAGCAGCAAGCGCACCAACAACCGAATTGGATGTATTCCAGTCCGGTGGTGTGGGGACCAGCTGCGGCGAGCACGCGATCAATGCTGGTACATCTTCAGCACATCCATTAACAATTTCGGCAAAACGCTTGCTATCGATTGTGGGTAGACCCAGACGGATACGATGTTCATTCAGTGGTTCCAGAAACTCTGACGCTGCAACATCAGGTAATGAGTAAGTCGAAATGGTATCCTCATCCACATTGGGTGTCTTGCCCTTTAGCAGCATATCCAACGCCTCCGCAGCTTTTTCAGGCATAACACAAGAATGGGGCACGTATTCAGAAGAAAGGCATGGCTGAAACAAGATAAATACGAGTGGGACACGAATCTTATCTGCCACAACATGGGCCATTGCTACGGTCATGGGTGTCGAGACGACGACATCAATGGAAGAGTCTTGTGCCACTTGCAATACATCATCGAGGGTAGGAAGAATGTATTTGGCCGTCGAATATCCAACAGCGCGCGCCATCGTCTGGAACGAATGTTCACCTGGAGTAGCCTTCGACAAGGCATAGAGAAACGACGGAACCATATCATCGAGGGTGAATGGTAGCAAATGTGCGTGTGGTGCGAGTGATTGGTAATCACGTTGAACAAACACAACAGGTGATTCCAACTCTGATGATTGGGCAAGAGCCAGTAGGGGCTCAAAGTCACCACGAGAACCGCCCCACAGGAAGAGTGGGCGAACCATCTTGGTGGTTTGTTTGGAACTGAAGTCGCGGTAGCACTTTATACATCCGGATGTTCATCGAAAGAAGACGAAGACGTGCAGGGATGTACCGCATGGAAATAGCGATAGATCTCGCTCATTGGATATTCGAGGAGACTGTCATTTCAACTTGAGCTGTACAGTACATTGTGCAATCGCATCGCAACTTCGGTCTGAGATGACATTGAGCCTGTAGGAATCAAGGCTGACCGAATGTCGAAATGCGGTACAGTACACTTAAACTTACAGCTGTAAGTTGATTCAATCTCGATTAATCCCAGACAGTGTACCGTACTGGACAGCGAAGCATCACTGACTTCATAGTTCCAATACGGAAATTCTAATTGGTCCTTCGACTTGGACAATAAAGACGAAAGAAAAACCTCCTCAAATAGCAAACTTCCCATACTTGCAATGATCGAGCTATAGCAGTACTTAAACAATTCGAACTGCCAATCATCTATTCAGAATTATTTGTTCACAGCCCACCCTCAATAAATCATTCTGTCTTTCAGCAATAGTGTGCCCGAATTCCGCATGGAAGGAAGGCAATTACAAAATTATTTTTACAATGTAACTCGTCAGCGAGCATTAAAAAACATGGGTCCGAGCGCCCCGCTCGGAATGTCAGCTTCTAATTTCAATTGTACAAAATTTCGCGACCGTACTGATAATTGTCGATGTTGTATTCTTCCCGGTCAGTGTTACGGAAAAAGAAATTTTCTTTACATTACACAGTAATACTGTCATTTGAACAATTCGAATTCGTACTAGAGTGATGAAGTGGTGCTTCGGACCAATTTTATTTCCTGAATTAGTGTATGTGAAATTAATTTTTACTACTAGTAAACTTATCTCAAGATTTTAAAGAGGAATCAAAATCTTGACACCTATCCATCCAGTCTAATAACGCTGCGTTCCGAACTAACAATGCTAAAAAATTATCGATTATGTGGATCTGCGAGTGGGAATTCGGAATTCATAATTCGTAATGATGAACAGTTGACCAACAATCGATACAAGGCCAGTGAATGTTGAATAACGAACAAAAAGCCAAACTGCAATTTACTGCACTTCTGAATCGAAGTAGGAATGTCGCTATCTGGTGAAAATGACAGCAGTTCGTAAAGTCGTAGCGTTCCAAGGAATGCGTCGATATCTGCAAAAGGATTTGAAGATCAATTTCGGTTCTATCTTCAATCGAAAATAGAGCTAATAAAACTAGAAGGCTCAGTAAAAGTCTATTTTCAATGGAATACACTGAGATCAGAGCGGAACAGAAATAAATCTGCGTAGAGCGCCCCTTTCTCTAGTGAGCTAGACTCAAAAGAGAAATTATAGTACATTCTGAGGTGAAGGATACACTGCCCTGAAACTCGAAGGTCTTTTCTGAAATTCAATGAGGTAGTACCGAGTTCGAACACCACTAGCGTTCTTTTCTTTGAGCGTTTTTGTCACTATCTATTCGAGTGCTTTCTATATTAGTATTATTTTTACCCTCCTTTTGATAATAAGCAGAAGCAAATAGAAGCCAAATTCGGTAATTATCTGATTCACGATCTGGAAATGACTTGGAGTGGTGGCAGTCTGCTCCTAAATGAGCCTTCATGGTACAATATTTGAGTCGATTATTTGGAAGAGTTCATAAATAATTTTGGTTACCTGATAAATAACAAATTAAATGCTCAGGCTGGATGAATAGTTTTCTTCATACAAGAAAGCAATATTGATTCTTGAATTACAAAATTTTTTCTATTCGTTTTCTTTCAAACCGCTCCTTGTACTGTTTATTCTAGTTCAGACAATTCAAACAAAGTATTCAACTAACTAGAGAGTTTATACTGAAGATTTTTCGTTGCTCTCAAGCGTTTTTCCGAATCAATTAGTCTTTACTCTCTATATTACATAAACAGTAATTCATTAAGATTATTAATAATGAATGTTGGATAATGGTTTTTAATGTAGATTAATTACATTTACCAAATTGAAGCTCTTTCATAAGCGATTGTTTTGAAACGCAGAAATCATGCTATTATATTGCCGAAAGAATTAAATAAGTTGTATTATTACAAAGTCAAATTAAAAATAATCCAGCTAATTTCGAGTACTAATTTTCATTGATCAATTTTATTTCAACTTAAATCAACAACTTGAATTGGACTTTTGATCACGAGAAGGTCATCTGTTTCCCGTCTACAAATACTGGCTATAGTTTGCCTTCTTACGTCCTTTGTGGCCACTTGGAATGCTGTTTCATTTTTCATGCAATCATGACATAGAATATAACCGAAAGTATTCCCTTCTAAATTTCACTGAACGACAAAACGCTAGTTTGACCGTATTATTTAATATACATTCAAATTATTCTATTTCTACTAAATTGACATCTATTCGAATTATTGGGGCACTTTCGTATAATCCATACTCCGCAATGCCCATACCTGGGATCAGCCATGCGATAAAAGAAAGAGCACAAGAAAAATTGAAACGAATAGCAGATTAAAATATAAGCAGCTGCGGATTGTATTTGAAATATCAAGAAAATTACATTTCCACACTGCAATCTGTCCCAAAACTTCTGAAATCTTGGCGTATTTTTTTCATTTGCATATTTTCAGAAATTTTTCAATGATCTTTTTAAGTAATTATTATAGTATCTTATCACTATTCGTACCATTCCTTCAGACTTCTTCCTACTATTTTGGTTTACTTCTAATAATGTCTGCTGACTTCTTGTTTCATTTATGGTTGAGAATGGCTCCTTGTTCTTGGTATACGGACGTTACATCCAAATTGAGTTATTGAGCCTTCGAAAGAATGAACTGAGGTCCTGTTGTTGTCGCATGACACACAAAAAATTAGAAGAAATAGCTAAAAACCATATCTGAAGATCAAGAGAGAGCTCGTCAAAGTTCTTGCAATCTGTTTTTCACTCTATCGAGAGATGAAATCCGTTCCCCAAGAAACTTTAGCATGAGAAATCGTGTCCAAGTGCGGTGATATGAATTTTCCGAGTTTTGGGGTTACCGAACTATATTTGACATCATATTTCACATGTCCTATGGCCTCTTCTAGTGAGTAGTTGCATGCAAGCCGTTTTGATTTTCCTGTTTTCTGACTCGAGAATGAGGGTACTCTGATATTAACTTAATTAAGCTATTAAACAAGAGGATTAAATGATACATGATACACGACACATAGAGCGCAAACACAGTTTGTATTTCTTAATTTACAGCGCAAAGTAAGCTCCTCTAATTATATAAGCATTGAATGCAAGAGATGCCGGAGTAACTAATCTATAATTGAAATTTAACAAATTCAAATTGAATGCTGTGGTAAATTTCAGTCATAGAAAAAGGTATATCACAGACTAAACTCGAAAAAGTTTAAGAAATAAGCTTACCTAATTAATTCTGTAAGTAAAACATTTTACGGCGAATTATAAAATGAAGACCGTTGAGTAATCAGATAAGCCTCCAATTCTGTTTGCAAATCTATAGTAGATTAGACTTTTAATTTAAGCTTTTCAGTAACTAAAACAAGTATTGCTAATTTGTAGCCTTTTTGCTTTAATATGAGTATATATAATGTCCCTGTTTTGTAGACGTGATATACTTTCACGGAATCTTAAAATGTTTCGCATTGCGCATTGTAAAGTTAGAAAGCAAGCATGTCAGTGTAGCATGAGAAAGTAATAGGTGAATTGAGGTGATAAAAGTATACTTGACGTGATGAATATATCTGCATCTTTCTAACATGTCATATATGTATTGCAATTTTTATGGCAATAAAGTATAGAATTACAGCTATCAATTTAGAATCACCTGGCTGTGAATTTTGAAAGGGGACGAAACCTTTACGTTCCTGTTAAATTTACCGCTTTAAATCTAAATAGTTACAGGTTTACTAGATTTCGTGTTCTTTATTTTTAATGCAATCACGTCATTTCACCTTATCTACAATTCCATGGCTCGTAATATTTTTTCCAGAGATATTCGGCGATAAAATTTGAAATGTTGGATTATGAATTATTTCTTGGGAAATAAGTGATAAATTGAAGAAGATGTGATTAAAAAAATCATAAGTTCAATTGATAATTTTGTATATCGCTATTTTGCATGCTTTAATCTTATGTCTGAATTATAATAAAACGACGTTTGACACAGATTTTCGAAGTAGAAGTTTACCCGTCTCTGCTTTACAGTCAACATAAGTCACAAGTTTGCAATGATTCAAACTGTTTTGAAAATTGTGACACTGACGTTGGGTGTGAAGCAGTTGTCCGAAGTGTCGAAGATGACTAAATTTAGTTGCAAAGGTATTTAACAATTTCGAGAGGTCTGTCAAATTTTACTGTCCAATAACAGATTTCCGATGAGTCATCTTTGACGGACATCTCTGGTTCGTGCTGCAACCCTACAGCCGAAGAACCCTCAAAAAGTTAGCAGAAATAAAAAAAGATGCTGCTTGAAGCAACCCTTGCATACTCTGTCGAAACGAGTGAGTGTGGCTTAAGTTTCTGTCTTCGATATACCTTTTTATCAATGAAGGAAACTTGATCTAGTACACTACGTACAAAGTGTTGTCGACGTCATCACTCTCTAGTCTGCGTTTGTTTGCAGTACGATAGTTTGTACACTCGGTGCAATGCACATCAATCTTGTTGATTCGTAAGATACTGCGGCATGTTGCTGCAGTCGATCCGGCAGTTGATTCGTGCAGTACAGTGAATTATTGAAGCGTGGTACGAAGTGTGCACGAATCTCACGAGCCAGTCATCCATACGCATATGACCGAATCTTAACGTCGCTATGAAGATTTGTTTCTGGAACGGGTGCACAACTGCTACGCATTATGCGAACAGCCTCACCAGAATGACTACTCTACCGTTCACCTTCTCCAGGTTCTGTTCAATCTTGGAGATGACGTTTGCACGATTCGCCGTTAGGATTCTCAGCCGCAAATACGATTCCTTGCGCGGAAAGTTGAACGAAAGCGATCAACTTTGTAGCACCAGAATCTATTCTTGGTGTGGTGCACACTCCTCCAATCCAATACTTGTTTACCCAACTGAGAGGGTTTTGTCCTTCATTTCAGATACTGTATTTCTCTAGGTTTGTCGTTGTTGAGATCGTGGGCAATTCTGCCAGAAATCAGATCGACCACGCTTGACGCTCGGTTGAGAAGTGTGAATCAGGACTAATGTAAAACTTGCAGAGACCACGTGTAATGCATTCAACTTGACTCAATAGCAAAGAACGATGTGCACCGTTTCTGTTGTAGAATCGAAAGGAGCAATTGTCACCGAGTAGGATTCCACTTGTCAGAATGCAGTTTGTAAACGATATTATCTCAGTAATATACATAAAATTTCGGCTACAATTTAAGACGATAGATTTTTAATTTACTCTGAATAGATAATCACATTTCCTACTGGTGCACTACAGTACAGTAGTTCACTGCTTATAATACAGCTGTTTGCAACGCGGTCTTCATGTGAATTGGGACATTCCTTGAACGAGTATTGGAGTGAGGACCGCCTCTACTGTAGTCTCCCAGTATCAAAAACCCAATGTGCACGATTAGGTTTACTCATCGTGTTAGCAAGGTTCTTCGTAAGGAAGCTCGATCCTCACTAATGCCATTGTAAAACGCCTTACAACCGACAAGCCAGCTAGCCATCCGTCGCGCGAAAGCATTTACGGATCAATCCATGGATGCACTGGCAGTGCCGCTTGTAAGTCAGAATACGTCATTGCCGGTGAGATGCCGCGGTTTGGTAGATCTGCGATGCCATTCGAAGAACCTCGTCAACATGGCTACTACTTCTCATGGTTGGCAAGACCCGTAGCCTGTGTACTGAAACCAGCAGTATATTTACAGAGCCTTGAAACATAAAGGAACTGGGTCGAAAGATTAAAACAACCGTTCTCTTCAGTGGTTCTCTTAGGCAAGAGTAAGTGACGCGCCAGTTCAGCTAGAACACACATCCGCCTCAGTGCACCGCCGTGTCTGTAGAAATGAGAGCCATGTTTCGCCACAGTGGCATCACCTGCAAGCGCTCTCTACCTCCTGAGGTTATCAATCTTGTGACAAACAGTGACGGTCTACCATAAAGAGTGTTCGACAAACACGTACCCTGGAGGAGACTTGGTCTAGAGTGCGGTACAGTACGAGCAACATCGTTTCCCGACTCGGAATCAGGGAATTTTCGACGCGAAAAAGATAATCGGTGTTGTAGTTGAAAACAGGAATCGCTGAACCTGTTTCAGTGTTTGGCATGGCAGAAAAGCAGCTTACTATGCTGTGACCCTTTCCGACTCCAATGGAAACCTCTTTTGGACTCTTTTCATTGATGAATGCCTAACCATTTCCACTGTTGTTTCCCATTCAGGTACAGTACAGCAAGATGAAATACTCCGGGCTCGTTGTCTTTCACCACAAAATACCGCTGTTGCATGTAATCTGAGACCGAAAAGTAAGAGAGCTCATCACACCATGAAACATTACACCTTTGGCGCGCTGTGCTTTCTCTTACTTGTGCCGATTCGTGCTGATGCCGAACAAGTCGATGGAACAAGTGACATCGCGACGTGTTCGAAGAGTCGTGTTCATTCCGAGCCGAGATTCTCGTACACCGGACTAGAACCGCAAAATTGGGGCGACCAAAATCCTGAGTTCAGCAAGTGCAAGACTGGGACAACGCAGTCACCTGTCAACATTATGGTGAACTATACCAAAGGCACAACTAATGCACCACTCATCTCCCAAGCCCTGTCAGTACTCAAGTATGAACCAACGACGCAGAACTTCAAATTCTCGTGCGCGTCAAACTTTGGTGAGTGTAGCCACGTGCGGCTAGGAAACAAGACATACTCGATGATATCGATGCATTTTCATAGCCCGAGCGAAAATCATCTGTCAGGTCGCGCGTATCCATTAGAGCTGCATATGGTTCATAAGTCAGGGAATGACCTTGCAGTGGTGGGGATATTCTTCGAAGTCGGCGAAACAAAGAACGCGGAATTGGAACACCTGCTCATCGCAGCAGATAAGCAGAATTACGCAGTTGTCGATCTGAGCAAACTTTCCACAGCCCACAGTGCCGATACATGCATGTTCGATGGTTCGCTGACAACGCCGCCTTGTTCGGAAGGAGTGAAGTGGGTGGTGTCTACCGAGGTGATGAAAGCTTCAGTTAGACAAATTGGCGAGTATCGCGAGATGTGTGATGAAAAACCGAATAATAGACCGTTGCAAAATATGAATGGACGTCTGATGACCTGCTACGCTAAAGCTAATGGCGTAATCGCTGTATAGTTGGTGAGAGTATCGAAAAAACAAGAATGGATCTATAATCCTAATCTGTATTCTGATTCTATCGAAAACTGGTTCTCGACATTAAGAAAGTGTTTAGTCTTAACGTTACTTAAATTTTGTTTCTTATTAATTTAGTTTATCATTCTTTCGTGATTTTTTCCACTCTCATGCATCTGCGTCTAAAGCATATCTGTCTGACTGAATTCCTGCAGAATTCAATTCACCACAGTACTATCAGGTGATCCCCCTCCGACAGTTTCTACAAAATTTGTGGATAGATTAATTCTTCGATATGCTGTACAAAAAAGCGACAAGTTTGTAGGGTAGAAAAGAAATGATATTGTTTATAGTTTCTTCTTCCTAATACTCATCGACAATTGAGGGCCTCATGGACAATGAAAACCCCAAGTCAGTGCGCAACGCAAATAACTCTTCCACTGATTCTGTGCTTGGACAGTGTCCAGCCTCATTGCTGCTACAGTAAACTACTTGGTGAAAGTGGAATGTATTGCATGCTGTCTGCGTTCCGTAGACCTTGGCATAAGTCGCAAATGAGTGGATGCCATCGATTTTGTGCTCGAAAATTCTACGAAGATTTGCATTAGTTTGCATCCGTAGCTTTATTCGATTGAAGTTCTCAAAGTAATTCCTTGGACTCAACGACCCTAACTCTTTGCACAAGTCCCTTGTGCCATGAGTTACTCCCAGTCAACCGTGTTCGTTCTATAATTAAATAGACGATGATGTTTTGATGACGGTGGCTTAAGAGTCAGTGATCTTGTGGACAGATCGCCTGTGTTTGGCAAGATGTGTCAGTTGCTTGAAGCGTTGTCCGCAGAGCTGACACACGTGTCGACGTTCGTTGTTGTGAACTTGAGAAATATGGCGCAAAAGTCCATCCTTGAAAGCAAAGCTCTTGTTGCAAAATGTACAGGCATGATGTCGCTGTTTCTGGTGAACTGATAAAATGTGCTTATTGAGATTTCCACGTTCACGGAAGCCAGTGCCGCATTCGGGACATCGATATGGCTTTTCTGCATCTGATCTTGACGAACCTGCTCGAGACGACCCAGCTCCAGATGTTCCGCGTCTCGAAGCATCAACGGTAGGTAAACTTGTAGAACTGCGACTGGATGAGGCATTCTGCTGGGGTGAGCTCGGAGGCGTGTTGAGCAGAAAGTTAATGTCCGATTTCTTTCGTCCGCCCATGGGTCCAGACTGAGTGAGGTTTGGTGATGATGTACACTTAACGAAG
>JAAUYH010042951.1_pt1 | contig 23791 bp, 25 predicted proteins | sample 7278061 | NCBI WGS metagenome assembly JAAUYH01 (sample SAMN14350203, study PRJNA611818) | marine sediment metagenome | isolation source: surface marine sediment (0.6m) | place: French Polynesia: Moorea | collected 2018-08 | reverse complement strand
GCCCGGTCGGTGACCGTACCGCGAACCGCTTCGGCGAACCCGACAATACCGGCCACGTTCTGTGTGCCGGCCCGGCGATCGCGCTCCTGACCGCCGCCGACCAGCAGAGGCGGGGGTTCGGAACCGGCCCGGATGGCGAGGGCGCCCACACCCTGAGGACCCCCGATCTTGTGACCCGTGATGGACACGAGGTCGACATCGGTCAGGACTTCGGCGAGGTCGAGCCAGGGCAGGGCCTGTACTGCGTCTGTGTGGATCACGGCCCCCGGGGCGGCCAGTCGCACCCGCTCGGCGAGCTCGTCGATGGGTTGTACGACCCCGGTCTCGTTGTTGACCGTCATGACCGACACCAGCTCGACCGGGGCGCCGCGCTCGGCCGCGACCTCGATGAGGCGATCCAGGTGGTCGAGGTCGACGATGCCCGCCGAATCGACCCCGATGATGCCGGCGCCCTGGGCTCGGGCCGGCTCGAGCACCGCCGGGTGTTCGGTCGCCCCGACGAGCACGATGCCCGGTTCGTGGTCGCGGCCCACGGCCAGGTTGTCGGACTCGGTGCCGCCTCCGGTGAACACGATCTCGCCCCGCTCGAATCCCAATGCGTCGCCGATGACCCCCCGCGCCTCGTCGAGCGCCTGGCGGGCCTGGCGGCCTCGCCGGTGGGCGGCAGTGGGGTTGGCGTGCCCATCCCCGAACCACGGCATCATGGCATCGAGCACTTCAGGCCGCAGAGGCGATGACGCCGCATGGTCGAGGTAGGGGCCGATGGCCGGGTTGGCGCTCACCTGACCAATGCTACTGGGGCGCTCCGGCCCGGCTTCGGGCCGCTACCGTCGGGGTGTGGCCGAGCTGCATCCCGAGGTGTGCCCCCACGAGATCCGCCGCGAAGTGATGCGGATGTGGTGGCGCAACCTCACGTTCGTGCACTGGCCCTTCGAACCGGCCGAGGTGCAGGCCGTGCTGCCCGACGGCCTCCGAGTCGACACGTTCGACGGAGCAGCCTGGGTCGGGCTGATCCCCTTCGAGATGGAGGTGCAACTCCCCGGCGGCATCCGAATACCCCGCGAGGGCGTGTTTCCGGAGACGAACGTCCGCACCTACGCCATCGGACCCGACGGTACTCCCGGAGTGTGGTTCTGCTCTCTGGAGGCCGGGCGACTATCGGCGGTGTCAATGGCCCGGGTCAGTTACGGCCTTCCGTACTTCTGGGCCGACATGGACGTTGCGGCCGCCGGACCGATCTGGACCTACCGATCGACTCGCCGATGGCCCGGACCGAGAGGGGTCAGAACCCAGCTGGCCGCCCGGACCGGCGATCGGATCGACCAGACACCGTTCGACCGCTACCTGACCGCGCGGTGGGGCCTGTTCTCGACCTTCGGCAAGCGGCTGCTCTACGCGCCGATCAGCCACGACCCGTGGCCGCTGCACCGAGCCGAACTGCTTCACCTCGACGATGACCTTGTCGCCGTGGCCGGATTCGCCATCCCCGACGACAGCCCTGCGGTGCACTGGACGCCCGGCGTCGAGGTGCGCATAGGCCGACCCCACCGGGCCGCCTGAAGCGTCGAGGGGTCAGACCCCTTTGGGAAGCGCGAGGGGTCTGACCCCTTTGGGAAGCGCGAGGGGTCGGCGCGAGGGGTCAGACCCCTTTGTGTCGAATAGCTTCGGGGTATGTGCGGAATCCACAAGTCCGACGGCACACCCGTGGGTCACGTTCACAATCATCAGCCCCGGACGATGTTCATTCGCCCGCAACCAGCGAGGCGAGGGAAGAGCCGACGTCGATTCCTCGGCGACTTCGGCAAGGGGTCGCTGGCGATGGCGGTGATGACCCCGGCGGTCATCTCGGCGTGCTCATCAGACAACGGCGAGAACGCCGGTACCCCGACCACTTCCACACCGTCGCCGCCGGAAACGGCGGCACCGACATCCACAGCCACGACGACCGCCGCCGAAGACACGACCGGGGCTTCCGCCGCCGAGGAAGCCGAAACCGAGGCCGAGATCGAGATCGACGGCCCGCTCCGGTGGGCTCGGGCCGAGCTCGGGTTCGTCTCGGCCTTCGTGCTCGCCCGGGGGAACAAGGCAGCCATCGTCGACACCGGCGTCGCCGGCAGCGCTGACGCCATCGGCCGATCACTCTCCGATCTCGGGCTCACCTACAACGACGTCGACCACGTGGTACTCACCCATCACCACAGCGACCACGCCGGCTCGATCGCCGAGGTCATGGACCGCTCGGTCAATGCCACCGCCTATGCGGGAGAGGCCGACCTCGACGACATCAGCTTCGACTCGATCACCGGCCTGGTCGGCGGTGAGGACATCTTCGGCCTCGAAGCTCTCGCCACCCCGGGGCACACCGCCGGCCACATGGCGGTCATCGACCACCTCACCGGCCTGCTCGTCGCCGGCGACGCCATCTTCACGAGCGGCGGCGCAGCCATCGAAGGACCAGAGCGGTTCTTCGACGACATCCCCCTGAACCGCGAGTCGATTCGGGCGATGGCTCAGCTCAGCTTCAACACCCTTCTCGTCGGCCACGGTGATCCCATCGAGGGCGGTGCCGACGCAGCCGTTGCCGAACTAGTCGCCGGCTTCTGAGGCACCCAGTGGCGCAATAGGAGGGACCTCAGTCGGTCGACACGAGCTCGTCGAGCACTCCCAATGACGCGCCGAGGCCAGCGCCGGCCTGATCCAGGAAGGTGTCGGGATCCTCGGGCAACGGAACCCGCACATCGAGCGTCATGAGCGTGAGGCCTTCACCGCTCGACTCGAACGTGAGCGTCTGCTTCGCCGGCGGGCCCTCGGGATCGCCTTCGCCCATTACGAACCACTCCTCCGCGTCGATCCGGTTGGGTGTATCGACAGCGGTGTAGCTGCCGAACCAGGCCATCGGGCCGAAGTCGGGAACGGTCATGCGGTAGAGGTATCGGCCACCTTCGATCGGGTCGGACTCACACGTCGTCATCTCGGATCCGGGCGGCGCGCCGCCCGGGAACCACACTCGGAGATCGTCGGGGTGGGTGAAGGCCCGATAGACCCGGGCCGGCGAGGCACCGAACAACCGAACGGCTCGGTAGGACAGCGCGTCGTCGCTCAGGTCGATGTTGAACGAGCTGCGACGAGCATCGAGCGTCGACATGTCGACGGCATCACTATGGTCGGTCACTTGCATCTACTCCTCGGTCGGGCTACGAAGGCACGCTCGGGGCTTCAGAGGCGCGGCGGCGGAATCGTCGTCTCGTCGGCTCGGGACGATCGAGGGCGAGCTCGGCGAGTCCCCCCTCGCGGAGTTGACGGGCCGCCATGACCGCCACCAGGTAGGTCTCGGGGTCGCCGACGTGGTCGGGATCGTGACCCAGGCGCTGGGCGACGTTATGGGCAATGCGCTGACCCAGATCGACTCGCGCCGGCGTCGACAACGAACCCACTCGTAACAGGAACGACCGCACAACTCGCTCCTGCTCGGGCCGCAGCTTGCTGACATCGAGCGACGCCACCATGGCCTCGGTGCCCATCGGTGGGGTGAACGGCACCGGCGGCACCCGAGCCACCGACCGGGGGTCGCGGATCACGAACGTGCCGGCGGCGAGATCGCCCAACCGCTGAGCTCGGGACGAGGACATCCCCGCGAGGAGGGCAACGATCCCGAAACTCGCCAGGATGTCGACCAGTTGGAACAGCGACCGGATCAGCGCCTCGCGAAATCCGATCGGGCCGGCTTCGAGCGTCACGACACGAAGACCCATCGCCGCCTTGCCGATAGTGCGACCCCGGAAGAAGGTCTCGGCGACGACCGGATACGCGAACACGATGACCATGACCGCCAGGAGGATCGTGACGATGCCGGTAGTACCACCGATCATGTCGGCGAACTGCCCGGTGATGGCCAGGCCGGCGAGCATCACCAAGGTGTCGATCAGGCGGGCGCCACCCCGGTACCCCACGCCCGCCACCTCGAGGTCGAGCACGACGCCCTGGGGGGTGACGATGCCCCGGTGCGCGTTGACGACAGCAGTCACGGGCCGACGACTTCCCCGATGTGCGCCAGTACCCGGATCACCGGTGACTACCGTAGGCGCTGTGCAGACCCTCGACCGGTACGTCCACGAGCGCACCGAGCTGTGGGACCGGCTCGACGAGCTCGTGAACAAGGGCACCCGCCGCCGCGGTCGCTTGACCGGCGAAGAGCTCGACGAGCTCGTCGTGGCCTATCAACGGGTATCGGCCCATCTGTCGTTCATCCGGTCGACCTACGCCGATCCGCAGCTGACGGCCCGTCTGACCCGCACGGTGGCCGGAGCTCGCGCCGTCGTCTACGGCGGACAGGACAAGGCCGGCGGGGCCATCCGGCGCTTCTTCCGCGAGGCCTTTCCCGCAGCCGTGTGGGTGGCCTGGCGTCAGGTGTTGATCTCGGCCGCCGCCCTGTTGATTCCCTGGCTGGCCATGGCGATCTGGATCTCGAACTCCCCGGCGGCGATCGAGGCGTTTGCCCCCGAAGCCCTTCGAGAGGCGTACATCAACAACGACTTCGAGGAGTACTACTCGTCGGCGCCGGCGGCCGAGTTCTCTACCCAGGTACTGACCAACAACATCCGCGTGTCGTTCCTGGCCTTCGTGGCCGGAATCGCCTGGGCCGTGCCGACGCTCTTGCTACTCATCTACAACGGAGCCAACATCGGTGTCGCCGCCGGCCTGTTCCATGACGCCGGCCAGGCGTCGAAGTTCTGGGGGCTGATACTCCCCCACGGCCTGCTCGAGATCACGGCAATCATCGTCGCCGGCGCCGCGGGCATCCGTCTCGGCTGGTCACTGGTCGTGCCCGGCGACCGAACCCGAAGCGCATCACTGGTCGACGAAGCCCAGCGGTCCGCGTCCATCGTGCTCGGACTGGTGATCGTGTTCGTGATCGCCGGTCTGATCGAGGGTTTCGTTACCCCGTCGAGCCTGCCTACCGAGGCGCGAGTGGCTATTGGAGCCACGGCGTTCACGGCCTTCTGGGCGTACATCTTCGCCCTCGGCCCGGCTGCAGTCGCCCGCGGCCACACCGGCCGTATCGGCGAGTGACCCTCCAGCCGCTACCGCTCAGAGCCGTCCGGTCGCCTTGACCTCGAGGTACTGGTCCATGAGACGGCCGGCGAGCTTGCCGGGAACGGCGTCGATGACCGTGGCGCCGCTCCGCCTCAGCTCCGCAATGGCCCGACGCCGCTCGGCCAGGGACGCCCGCGCGGCGGCCTGCCGGTGCACTCCCGCCTCGTCGAGCGGGGTCTCGTCGGCCCACCGCTCGACCTGAGGGTCGCGAACCGACGCCACGATCACGACGTGGTGACGGGTGAGGAGTGGAAGCGCAGGAAGCAGGAACTCCTCGACGGTCTGTTCGATGAGCTCGGTGTGGATGATCAGCAGCGTGCGCCGGGAGAACCGCAGCAGAGTCTCCGTGAACGCCCCCCGGTAGTCGCTCTCGGCCAGTTCGGGGGCGATGTCGTACATGGCCTCGGTGATGCGACCGAGCTGGGTCTGGCGGGCCGAGGCGGCCACCGACGCCCGCACGGACTTGTCGAAGACGACGAGCCCGGCCCGATCGCCCAGCCGGGTGGCCACGGTCGTGACCGCCATGATCGCGTCCATGGCGTACTCCACCCGGGGCACGCCGACCACTTGACCGGCCATCAGACGCCCGTTGTCGAGGATGTTGATGACCGTCTGGTTCCGTTCGGCCCGGAAGGTCCGGACGATGGTGCGACCGACCCGCGCCGTGGCGGCCCAGTCGATCTTGCGGAACTCGTCGTCGGGCGTGAACTCCCGGAGCTGATCGAACTCCGACCCACCGCCGCGGGCTCGGGCCGATCGTAGGCCGACGTCGAGACGGGTTTTTCGAATCCGCAGCTCGGCCTCGGCCCGACTCGGGAACCGGGGCAGCACCTTCAGCTCGGCGGGAATCCATCGTGTCTGCTGGCGAGCGGCGAACCCGAGCGGACCGTCGGTGCGAACCACCAGCTCCGCCAGCTCGAATCGACCGCGGCGAATCGGCATGGCATCGGTCTCGACCGTGGCCGTCCGTCCGGGCCCGAGCCGCAGCGTGGCCCGGCGGGTGTCGGCCCCCAGTGATGGGGCGAGAGACTCGGCGAAGCTGACCGTCGCGGCCTGGCGAGCGTTGTTGCGGAGCATCCACCCGATCGTGCCGCTACGGCCGAGAGTGATCGACATCGGCAGGTTGCGGGCTACACCGATTGAGGACGGCGATACCGCCAGCATCCAATCGACCGCCCACAGCAAGGCAACCGCGGCGGCAATCCCGGCGAGCGCCCACCATGGCCGTGTGTCGAAGACCAGCACCAGCGGCGCCAGCAGAGCCGCTATCAGCGCGAGCCGGGCCTTGACGACCATGTCAGCGGGGCACAGGCACGGTGTCTAGGAGGCCGTCGAGTATGTGATCGGCGGTGACGCCTTCGAGCTCGGCCTCGGCCTGCACGTGTAGCCGGTGCCGCAGTGCCGGCTTGGCGATGGCCTTCACGTCGTCGGGCGTGACGAAGTCGCGGTTGCTCATCCACGCCCAGGCTTTCGCCAGCCCGAGCAGCGCCACCCCGCCTCGCGGCGATACACCGAGGTCGATGACCGGTGACGAGCGCGTGGCCCGAACGAGCTCGGTGATGTAGGCGAGGATGGCCTCGTCGACCTGGAGGCCGATCACCTCAGCCCGGGCCTGGTCGAGCGCGGCTGGCGAAGCTACGGCTCTCACGCCGTTCTCGGTGACGGCATGCAGGTTCAGCCCCCGGTGATGGCGGGCCAGCACCTCCTGCTCGCTGTCGCGCTCGGGGTAGCCGACGAATATCTTGGCGAGGAACCGGTCGAGCTGCGCCTCGGGCAGCGGATAGGTGCCCTCGTACTCGATCGGGTTCTGAGTGGCGATGACCATGAAGGGATGCGGGAGCGGATGGGGCTGGCCCGACACAGTCACCTGGCGCTCCTCCATGACCTCGAGCAGCGCCGCCTGGGTCTTGGGGGGCGTGCGGTTGATCTCGTCGGCCAGCAGCAGGTTGGTGAACACTGGGCCCTTGCGGAAGGCGAAGCGGCCGCTGTCTTGTTCGTACATCAGCTGACCGGTGACGTCCGACGGCATGAGGTCGGGGGTGAACTGGATTCGCGCCATCTCGACATCGAGGCTCGCCGCCACCGCCTTGACGAGAAGCGTCTTGGCCACACCCGGCACTCCCTCGAGGAGCACGTGGCCATCGGCCAACAGGGCGGCCAGGAAGCCGGCGAGCACACCCTGTTGGCCCACGATCACCTTGCCGACCTCGGTGCGCACGTCGGCGATCAGCTGCTGGGAACCCGGCTGCGAGGGGGCGGTGGCAGCAACTGAGTCCGGACCGGTCTCAGCACCGGTCGACGCCGGGGGCGGGAGCGTCGGGGGTGTCGGGGGCGGGGTCGGCGGTCCGTCCTGGGGCGGCACTTCGGTCATCGGGTCTCGCTCTCTGGGGGTGGGTGGGCGATGGTCATGACGTCGTCCTGTCGGAGTCGACGGCCGGGCCGGTCATTCGACGTCTCGCACCGTAGTCAGCTCCGGTGAGTCGATCGCGGTGTTCGGACAGGCGTCCGGCCAGATCGACGAGGGCATCGGAGCTCTGGGGCTCTCGACCGTCGAGCAGCCCGTAGAGGCGGTCGGCCGGCTCACCCGACGTGAGGGACAGCGCGCGGGCCAGATCCTCGGTCGGTTGTTCGGCCGGCATCCCGAGCCGGCGGGCCGCCTCGTGGCGGAAATCGTCGCGGAGGATCCGGGCGGTCCGCGAGCGAGGTGCCTCGGCGCGTCCGTAGAGGCGGCCCAGGGCTTCGACGAAGCTGGAGCTCGGCAGCTCGATCGGCAGCGGCTCGACGACCGGCGAGCCGAGCCGCCGGCCCCGGGCGAGCGCATATATGAGCACGGCGCCGGCCAGGCCGACGATGAGGGCGATGACGCGGGCCGGGATGAGATCGAAGACACCCTCGTCGCCCGCTCCGACCGGCACCCCCTCGTCGTTGACCGGCCCATCGATCGGTGACGTGCCCCCCGCGCCGACCGGGCCGGACAGGAAGACGACCGAGCGTTCGTCACCGAGTCGCATGAGGCGGGCGGCGAGCGCACCGTTGTCGGCGTCGTCGAGGGCTCGGTTGAAGAACACGGCCATCGTTCCCAGGCGCACGATTTCGCCCGATCCCAAAGTCCTTCGAACCACGACCGCCTGCTCACCATCACCGAAGCAGCCCTCGTCGCCCGGTTCCAGCTCGACGCGAAGGTGCTCCAAGGGTCTGATCGTCTCGACCCCGTCGAGACGATCGATCGAACACGCCCCTCGGGAAACCGAGTCGGCTTCGTCGAAGAAGCGGGTGCCGGCCCGGGGGCCACCCTCCACGTCGACCGAGCTGATCAGGGTGCCACCGGCCTCGACCCAATCGAGTACGGGGGCGATGCGCTCAACGGCCTCGGATTCTCGGCCCTCGACGGCAGCGAAGAAGTCGTCGTACGCGCGGGTGGCGAGCAGGGCGACGTCGGCATCCGAGTCGGGGAACGCCACGTCGGTCTCGGCGGAGCCGCCCGACTCTTCGACCATCAGTCGTAGGGCTCGTAGCCCTTCGGGGCCGGTGCCTTCGGGGTCGGCGAAGCCGCCGAGCTCGGGTTGTTCGCGGGTGGCGAACGCGATGAGGAAGATGATGCCGGCGACCACGGCCAGGCCGATCCAGAGCACAGGTGAGGTGCGACCGGGCGCACTGACGGAGGTCACTGCGAGACCGCCCCGAGCAGCTGGCCGAGGAGTCGCGACACGGCCACGTCGTCGTCGGGCCCCACCTCGTTGTCGCTGTAGAAGGCGCGCTCGAAGGAGAGGGCTGCCGGCTCGTAGGTCGGGCTCAGTTCGGGGGCCCGGTCCGCAACGTCGCGGCCGAAATCGCCCGTGGTGGCGCCCGGCCGTTCGACCGCCACTCGCCGGTCGATGAGCTCGACGACCGCCAGGCGGAAGCCGGCTATGACCGACGACCGCCAATCCCGGCGGGCCCGGCTCGCTTCGAGGTGACGTCGTAGCTCGCCCGGGTCGACGACCTCGTCGAAGACTACGCGGGCTCCCGGTTCATCGTCGGCGTCGCGGCGTTCGCGACGGCGGAGGCTCACCACCTTGACGACGGCGTATATGAGGACGAGAACAGCCAGGCCGAGCAGGACGAACGCCAACCCGACGCCGACACCGCCGCCGGCGCCGCCGAATATGGCATCGAAGATCGAGACGATCAGATCGCCGATCCACCCGAGTACCCGGTTCACCGACCGGGTGAAGAACCCGGGCTCGCGAGCCCCTAGGAACTCCTCGCGCCGGAGGATCTCTTCCGCCAGATCGTTGGCGTCGCCATTCGAGATCTCAGCCATGGCTCCCCACGGCGGTCTCGCCGAACGCGCTGTTGTTGGCCGAGTAGAGGTCGATTCCCTCCCTGCGCACTCTCAGATCGATGTATGTGACGTTGGCGGCCGCGGCGACGAACGCGAGCTGCACGACCGTGGCGACAACGTCAGCCACTCCGTTGACCGCCCACAACGGCAGGTCGAAGAGGGAGAACCCGATGACCGACGGCACCGATTCGATCATGAGGCGGATGAGCAGGGCTCCGCCGCCAGTGGTGACGAATATCATCACCGCCCGCACCAGCTCCGACGAGGTCAGGTCGACACTCCGGCGCAGGGCCCGGAGCGGACCGGCGCGTTCGGCCCCGATCACCGGCGCCGTGACGATCAAGATCGGACCCACGAACAGAACGCCGATCCCTACCGTGAACAGGGCCGAGACCGCCTCGGCGAGGTGCACGATCGTCCAGGCGACTACGAGCGGAATGGTGCGACGGATCGATGACACGAGGGCATCGGAGATCGTGATGGGCACGCCTGCGTACCAGCGAGCCAACACCTCGCCGTAGGCGGCGGCCACGGCAAAGAGGGCCAGCGACTCGAACAGTAGGGTCACGGCCGCCGCGAGCACCGCCCCGGGAGCCGACAGGTTTCCGACGAAGATGTCGAGGATCTCGTCGGGCCGGGCGTCTCGAAGTGGAGAACCGGGCACCGAGAGGGCCACGACGCGCAGCGGCAGGAGGATGGCGAGCGCGATCCCGAAGAGCAGCGTCGGGTCGAGCCGCAGGACCGTTATCGCCTCGTCGAAGACGCCGAGCGGGGTCCGGGGGACGAGTGGCGGCAGCTCGACACCACTGGGCACGCGGCGGGAACGATGGGTCCCGGTGGCTGCGTCTGCGCTCACTGCGCCATTCTTGTCCAGTGGACGAGCCAGGGGTACCGATGGTGGGCGACGGCGGCTTCGATCGGGGCACCTACGGGCGGAGCTTCGCCGATGTCTATGACGACTGGTACGGCGACGCCTCCGACGCCGACGCCACGGCGTCGTTCCTCGGTCGGTTCGGCTCGGGGCTCGTGGTCCTCGAGCTGGGCTCGGGCACCGGCCGTTTGGCGACGGCTGTGGCGGACGCCGGACACCGGGCCACGGCGGTCGAGATATCAGCCGAGATGCTCACGGGAAACAGGGCACCGATGGCAGTCCGGGCCGACATGGCGACGCTTCCCGTGGCACCGAGCTCGGTCGACGTGGTGTTGATCGCCACCAACACACTGTTCAACCTCGACTCACCGAACGCCCAGGCCGACTGCATCGCCGACGCAGCTCGAGTGTTGCGGCCCGGCGGTCACCTCGTGATCGAGGCCTACGTGCCCCCGGATCCCGATCCGGGCCTCGACCGGCTCGTGTCGACGCGATCGATCGACGTCGACCGGGTCGTGCTCACGGCATCGATCAGGGATTCCTCGGCGCAGGTGATCACGGGTCAACACATCGACATCACCGAGTCCGGCATCCGGCTCAGACCTTGGCGTGTCCGCTACTCCGAACCGGGCGAGATCGACGTCATGGCCGGAGCCGCCGGTCTCGAATCCGTCGGCCGGTACGCCGGTTGGTCGGGCTACAGGTTCGACAGCACCAGCACGAGCCATGTGAGCGTGTACCGCAAGCCGGTTCCGGAACGGGACCTCTGACGAAGCCCGCTGCCACAACCGACACTCAGTCGATCGGAGGAAGGCCTCCGAACTCGAGATCGAGGTCGATGATCGGCTCGTCCTGAGGGGCCTCGCCCACGATCTCGACGGGTGCCCTTGCCTTGTCCGGCTCCAGAACCTCGCCGATGCCGATCATGGCTGCGACCACGATGCCGGCCGCCGTACCCCCGGCCCGCTCCCGGATGGTCGGGGGCGGTGGATCGAGCAGCCTCTCGTCGACTGGAGCGAAGAAGTCGGGCTCGACAGCCATGCCCACAGCCTACGAAGCTGACAACGGACGACCGGCTCGTCGAGGGAGATACCGCCGGGCGGTGACCCCGGGAGCCCCAACTCTTCTAGCGCGACCGGGTCGCAGCGACTCTCAGAGACTCCAGGCGTTCGAAGATCCACTCCGGAGGCCGAACCGGGCGACCGTCGCCGTCGGTGATCGCCGCCGTCACGGTGGCGTTGGCGATCTTGTCCTCGCCCCGATGGATCTCCTGGCTCCACACGGTGGACGCCCGGCCGAACTCGCTGACCCCGGTCGAGATGACCAGGTCCTCGCCCGCCGTGGCCGCCTTTCTGAACCGCACATCGAGTCTGGTGACCACGAACTGGAAGCCGACCTCCTTGAGAGCGGTCAGGCCGAGATCGACGGCTGACAGGGCATCGACGCGGCCGATCTCGAAGTAGGTCACGTACATCGCATGATTGACGTGGTCGTAGGGGTCGAGCTCGTGGAACCGAACCCGGTGCTCGGTCAGGTGATGCGCCATAGCGGGAGCGTACGCTCCTCCCATGGTCGCCATACATGTCGAAACCGAGCTCGATGCCCCGCCCGATGTCGTGTGGGCCGACGTCAGGCACATCTCGTCCCACGTCGAGTGGATGCACGACGCCGAGTCGATCTGGTTCACGTCGCCGTCGACCGAGGGCGCGGGCACGACCTTCGAGTGCGAGACCAAGGTCGGGCCGATCCGGCTCACGGACGTGATGGAGATAACCGAGTGGGTCGAGGGTGAGGCGATGGGGGTGCGCCACACCGGAGTCGTGACGGGCGAGGGCGTCTTCCGGCTACAGCCGCTGGGCCCGAATCGGACCGTGTTCAGCTGGCGGGAGGAGCTGTCCTTCCCGTGGTGGCTGGGGGGCCCGATCGGCGAGCGAGTCGGCGCTCTCGTCTTGAGGGCGATCTGGAAGCGGAATCTGGGCCTGTTGCGAGCGAGGTTCCGAAGCGGCGCCCGGGTCTAGAACAGCGGCTGGTTCCAGGTGGTCGCAGCCCAGAGCCCACCGAGGAACAACAGGACGCCAAGGGCGGCGGCGGTAGCGAGGTGAACTCGCCGGTCCTTGCCGAGCGGCGATCCGCGATGATCGAGCCCGAAGAAGATCACGCCGAGCGCCAGGCCGGTGACCAGACCGCCCAAGTGCCCGCCGAGGCTGATGCCGCCCCGGAAGCTGAGGAGCACGTTGATGAGGATCAGGCCCCCGAGCCCCGTGTCGAACAGTCCTATGCCCCGGCTCCGATAGAGCAGCACGGTCATTCCGATCAGACCGAACACCGCGCCGGAGGCACCGACTGCGGTCGAGTTGGGGCTGAGCAGCACGGCTCCGAAGGACCCGCCGAGTAGGGACACCCCATAGCCGAGCCCGAACGTGACCTCACCCATCACCCGTTCGAGCTGCTGGCCGAGCACCCACAGCAGGTACATGTTGAAACCGATGTGTATGAGGCCCGAGTGGAGGAAGCCGCCCGAGATCAATCGCCACCATTCGCCGGCGACATCGATGGCCTGGCCCCAGGTCCCATAGTCGGCGAACACCGACCCTGCCCCCCCTACCGTTGCGCCGAGGGCAGCGATCGACAGGATCCAGATGGCGACGTTGACACCGACGAGAGCGCGGGTGACGACGCCCCGGGCGCCGGGAAGCGATCGGGGCGTGTAGACCCGCTGGGTGGTGTTCTGAACGCACTCGGGGCAATGAACGCCTACCGACGCCTGGTGCATGCACTGCGAACAGATCGTGCGCCCGCACCGTTGACACGACACGCCTGAGGGGCGATCGGGGTGGCGATAGCAGACGTCATCGGCCACGCGGTCAGTCGAGTTCACGCTCTCCATGATGGCTTGAAGCACCCGAAGTGCAGCTTCCATTCCCGACCCGGGCCACCCACGCGGTACCTTCACGACAATGGCAATGGTCGGTGAACCGCTCCCGCCGGACCTTCTCGAGCGCATCGACCAGCTCGCGCAGGTCCCCCAGCTCCTTGTCGCGACCGACTACGACGGCACGGTCGCACCACCCGTCGACGACCCGATGCTGGCCGTGCCTCTCCGCGAGACCTCGGTGGCTCTGCGATCGCTGGCCAGCCTCGAACAGACCAGCGTCGGAGTCATATCGTCGAGGGCACTGCGCGACCTGGCCGCTCTCAGCCGCTTCCCCGCCGAGATCCACCTCGTCGGCAGCCACGGCAGCGAGTTCGACGTCGACTTCGCCCTCCGCATCGACCCCGAGACGCGAGCCGCCCGCGACCGTCTGGGTGAGGAGCTGGCCGAGATCGCCAACCGCTACCCGGGCACCAGTCTCGAACAGAAGCCGGCCTCGATCACGTTCCACACCCGCAACGCCGACCCCGACGAGATCACCCGGGCCCTGGCCGAGGTCGAAGAGGTCGCGGCCCGCACCGAGGGCATCATGGTTCGCCACGGCAAGCAGCGGTGCGAACTGAGCCTGCTCCAGGCCGACAAGGGCCGGGCGCTCGAGACCCTTCGGGCCAACGTGAGCGCGACCGCCGTGCTCTTCATCGGCGACGACATAACCGACGAGGATGCCCTCGAAACGCTCGGTGGACCCGACGTCGGAATCAAAGTGGGCGACGACGGCCCCACCGCCGCCGAGTTCCGCATCGCCGGCACCACCGAGGTCGCCAACCTTCTCGGCACGCTCGCCGCCCGCCGGGCCGACTGGCTCGCCGGCGCCGGCCTCGTCCCGATCGAGCAACACAGCTTCCTGTCGGACCAGCGCACCGCTGCCATCGTCTCCCCCGATGCGCGCATCACCTGGTTCTGTGCACCCCGGTTGGATGACGCCGCCATCTTCGCCGAGCTAGTCGGAGGTCCGGCCGGCGGCTACTTCTCGATAACCAACGGCACCGGGGGCCCACCGACATCGCAGCGGTACCTTCCCGGCACCCTCCTACTCGAGACGCAATGGCCGACGCTGAAGGTGATCGACTACCTCGACGTCTCCGATGGCCGTCCGACGCTGCTGGCCGGCCGGTCCGACCTGATCAGACACATCTCGGGAAGCGGCCGGGCGACGCTCGAGTTCGCCCCGAGGCTCGACTTCGGTCGGTTCGCCACTCAGATCGAGCTTCGGGAGGACGGGCTGGAGGTTCTCGGCGCTCGCGACCTGATCGTGCTCCGGTCACCGGGGGTGGAGTGGGCGATCGATGACGACGGGCCCCACCACACCGCCCGGGCGACAATCGAGCTGACCGACGAGCCGGTCACACTCGAACTTCGCGTCGGCACCGCCAGCCTCCGGGCCGGCGCCGACGAGGCTCGCCGTCGTGACAACACCAGCCGGTTCTGGTCGGACTGGGCGGCTCGGCTGCAACTACCAGCCGAGGCGGCCGAACACGTCGAACGGTCGGCGCTGGTCCTCAAAGGGCTCGTATACGGCCCCAGCGGAGCCATCGCCGCCGCTCCGACCACCAGCCTTCCCGAACACCTCGGCGGCGTCCGAAACTGGGACTACCGCTACTGCTGGCTCCGCGACGCCGCCCTCAGCGCCGCCGCCCTGGTCAGGCTCGGCAGCCATGAGGAGGCCATGGACTTCCTCGACTGGGTGCTCCGGGTGCTAGCCGACAGCGACGACCATCCGGAACGACTCAAGCCCCTCTACACGCTCGACGGCGGACGCCTCCCGCCCGAGGCCGACATCACCGAGCTCGCCGGCTACGGCGGTTCTCGACCTGTGCGGGTCGGCAACGCCGCCGACAACCAGGTGCAGCTCGACGTCTTCGGCCCCATCGTCGACCTGGTCCACCTTCTCGGCCAGCGGGGTGCGCCCCTGTCGGCCCGCCACTGGCGACTGGTCGAGGCCATGGTCGAGGCGGTCGAAGCCCGATGGCAGGAGCCCGACCACGGCATCTGGGAGATCCGGGCCGCGCCCCGCCACCACGTCTACTCGAAAGTGATGTGTTGGGTGACCGTCGACCGTGCTCTGCGGGTCGCCGACGAGGTGTTCGGCCGGGAACGCCACGAGTGGGAGGAACTCAGGGCGACGATCGCCTCCGACGTCTTCGAGAAAGGCTGGAACGAGGCTCTGGAGAGCTTCACAGCCGCGTACGACGGCTCGGACCTCGACGCCTCGGTGCTCATGGTCGGATTGTCGGGGCTGCTGGCCCCCGACGACCCCCGCTTCGCCGGCACGGTGGCCGCCGTAGAGGCCCAGCTGCGCGAAGGCCCGACCGTGTACCGATACCACCACGACGACGGCCTACCTGGCGAGGAGGGCGGGTTTCACCTCATGACGAGCTGGCTGATCGACAGCCTCGTGGCCCTCGGAGAAGCCGGCGAGGCCCGGAGCTTGTTCCGCAAGCTGCTTGCCACAGCAGGCGACACCGGCCTGCTGTCCGAGGAGTACGACCCCGTCGGCTGCCGTTCGCTCGGCAACCATCCGCAGGCCTATTCGCACCTCGGCGTCATCAACAACGCCCTGATGCTGTCGAAACCGTCCGGCGGCGATCGGGCTGGCGATTCGTAGACTGGATGGGGTGAAGGAGTCCCCCGTCGCCGCCGCTGCCAGCGAGACGTCCCCCGGCCCGTCCTCGAACGGCGATTCGCCCCAGCCCCCGACAGCCGCGGCCGGCACGATGGAGGCCGAGGTCGCCAAGGTCATCGCAGCCGTGCGACCGGCGGTCCAGGCCGACCGGGGCGATGTGGTGCTGGTTTCGGTCGATACCGAGACTGGAATCGTCGAGGTCGAGCTGCAGGGGGCCTGCACGAGCTGCCCGGCCAGCTCTCAAACGCTCAAGGCCGGCATCGAGCGGATCATGAAGGACCGCATCCCCGAGGTCACCGAGGTGGTCAACGTCGGCCAGCTCTACTACGACGACGGCACGGCCGTCACCTTGTAGTCGGCGTGACCGCGGCGGTGGTGGCCCACCAGGGCGGCTGGGACGAGATACTTCTCGTGGCCGGGCCGATCGTCGTACTCGGAGGGCTGCTGTGGCTTGCCAACCGCCGCGCCGACCGCATCGCCGACGAGCGGGCCGACAGAGAGGACAAGACGCCGCGACCGGGCCGCCCCGGCTGACCCGAACCGATCAGACGGCTCGCTCGGTCACCGACGCCCCCAGACGACCGAGGTCGCCGGGAAGATCCGGGTAGCCGCGGGCGACGTGCCCGTCGTCGATCACGACCGTCTCGCTGTCGGCGCCGAGGGCGGCGACGATTAGTGCGGCGCCGGCCCGGATGTCGTGCGAGGTGACGGTAGCACCCCGCAGGCGCTCGACGCCCCGCACGATCGCGTGGTTGCCGTCTGTGCGGATATCGGCGCCCATGCGCAACAGCTCGTCTACGTATCGGAAGCGTCCGGCGAACAGGTTCTCGGTGACGATACCGGTGCCGTCTGCGACCGACAGCAGAGCGACCAGGAACGGCTTGTAGTCGGTGGCCACGCCGGGATAGGGCAGCGTGGCGATGTCGACCGAGCGCAGCCGGCCCGGAGCCATCGCCCAGATGCCGTCGCGATCAGGTGAGGTGCGCAGACCCATTTCGCCCACCTTCTGGCACACCATGCTCATGTGGTCGTAGCGGGCGCCCTCGAGGAGGATCTCGCCTCCGGCCACGCCGACGGCGGCCAGAAAGGTGGCCGCCTGAATGCGATCAGGAATAGTGCGGTGTGAGACCGCCTCGAGCTGGTCGACCCCTTCGATCGTGATCGTCGTGGTACCCGACCCGGAGATGCGGGCTCCCATCTTGTTGAGCATCGACGCCAGATCGGAGATCTCGGGTTCGCGGGCCGCGTTGTCGATGCGAGTGACGCCATCGGCCAATACCGCCGCCATCATTATGTTCTCGGTCGCCCCCACGCTGGGGAAGCCGAGCACTACGTCGCCGCCCTGCAATCCGTAGGTCTCGCCGAAGACGCCCTGCTCGGTCGCTTCGAACCGAGCACCTAGCATTTCGAGCCCGGACAGGTGGATGTCGATGGGCCGGGCGCCGAAGTCGTCGCCGCCGGGAATACCGAGCTCGACACGTCCGAAGCGTCCGAGCAGCGGCCCGAGCACCGCGGTGGAGGCCCGCATCTGCTCCACCAGCTCGAACGGGGCCACCGGGCTGAGGTCGGCGATCGTGATCTCGACGACATCAGGGCGCCGGCTCGTCGTCGCCCCCATCGACTCGAGCAACGAGCACATCACGGCGACGTCGTCGATATCGGGCACGTTGTAGATCGTGTGGGTGCCCTTGGCCAGAACGGTGGCGGCCATGAGCTTCAGTACGGAATTCTTGGCGCCACCGATCGGCACCGTTCCCGACAGCCGATCGCCGGGATGAACCACGTACTCACGAGTGGAGCGACCGGACATCGATGCCAGTATTACCCGGGTGACAACGCAGCGCCGAACACTCGTCGTCGGCGACGCCGAGGTTCGGGAGCTCCGTCAGCCCCGAGACGGAATCGTGCTCGAGGAGACCGAAGACGGACTCGCGTTCGGCCTAGCCGAGGGCCCTTTCCACCACTGGCAGCGCAGCCTCGAGATAGGCGAGTCCGCCGACGGCACGACCCAGGTGACCGAGACCGTCGAGTGGCGGTTGGCCATACCGTTCTGGTGGCCGCTGTTCTGGCTGCCCGTGCGCCACCACATCGCCAGGGGTATGACCAACCCGTCGCCGTGGTGGGCTCCGGCCGGTCGGCTCACTGTGCGAGCCGCCGAGGTCATCGGCCTGCTGTCGGTGCTCGCAGTGATCTCGGGTTACCTCGGCACCGTGATCGGCCAGACGCTCACCTTCGCTGCCGACGAGTTCTGCACCGACTTCGTCATCGACGACGGCTCCCGGTCGTGCGTCGACCCCACCGCCGACGAATCGGCCCGGGCCAACGTGTTCACAGTGGTGAGGGTCTCGATCCTGTTCGCCCTGGCCCTCACCGGAATCGCCGACCGGTACGGACGCCGGCGCACCATAACGATCGCGGTGCTTACGGCATGCGTGGCCACCGTCGTCGGGGCCGTGTCGCCGACCCTCCCCTTCCTCGCCTCGACCCAAGTGATCGCCCGCGGCCTGGCCACGGGCCTGGCCATCGTGATCGGCGTCGTCGCCGCCGAGGAGCTACCGGCTCGCAGCCGGGCCTACGGGGTCAGCGTGCTCGTGCTGGCCGCCGGCATCGGATCGGGCATGGTCGTCTGGGTGTTGCCGCTGGCCGATGTCGATGTGTGGGGGTGGCGTCTCGTATACGCCCTGCCGGTGATATTCCTACCCGTAGCCGTGTGGTCCGGGCGACGGCTTCCCGTGACCCGTCGCTTCGCGTCAGCTATGGAACGAGGCACCGAATCCTCCTGGCGAGAGCTGCTGGCCAACCGCGAGCTGAGGCTGCGCCTGGCCCTGCTGGCCGTGTCGGCGATGCTGCTGCTCGTCTTCGCCACACCCGCATCGCAGTTCCACAACCAGTTCTTGCGAGACGAGCAGGGCTTCTCCGCCACGCGGATCAGCATCTTCACGCTGATCACCTCGACACCCGTTGGGCTCGGAGTCCTGGCGGGCGGCGTGATGGCGGATCGCGTCGGACGCCGAGTCACCGGCGCCGCGGGCCTGGCCTTCGGCGTCGGCTTCGCCCTGTGGTCCTACTTCTCCGGCGGGCCTGCGCTCTGGATCCTGAGCAGCCTCGGAGTAATCCTCGGCGGTATGGCCACGCCTGCCCTCGGGGTCTACGGGCCCGAGCTCTTCCCCACACGACTGCGCAGCACGGCCAACGGCGTGATCACGGCCACCGGCGTCATCGGCACGGTGATCGGTCTGCAGTTGGTGGGCCGGCTCTCCGAAACGTGGGACGCCTTCGGGCCGGCGCTGGCCGTGACGGTCGGCGGGCCGATCCTGCTGATACTTCTCGTGCTGTTCGCATACCCGGAAACGGCCAACCTCACCCTCGAGACGATCAATCACGAACCCGAGCTCGACGGTTCCTGACCCGACCCAACCGGTACCCTCGGCCCATGGAGTCGCCGAGGAGGGCGCGCCTGGCGGCGCCGTGGGTCGTCGCAGTTCTGGTCCTCGCCGGGTGCGGTGACGACGAGAACACGAGGCCCAATCTCGTCGAGACGACCACGACCACCACGCAACCCTCCGCTCGGGCCATCGGGGTCGCCCCGCCGACAGTGCCCGCCCGCCAGCTCACAGAGCCCAGCCCGACCGCCTTCCAGACCGTCCTCGCCACCGTCACCGGCGACGAGGTCGCCGTGTTCGACGACCCCGACGGCCAAGAGGTCACCCGTCTCGCCAATCCGACGGTGAGCGGCGGACCTGTGATCCTGCTGGTCGACGAAGTCGGCGACGACTGGCTCCGGGTCACCCTGCCCAGCGGGGAGGTCGACAGCGGCTGGGTGACGGCCGACACCGTCGAGCTGGCGGCCCACGAGTACCGGATCGAGATCGACACCGACGAGCTCGAACTGCGTCTGTTCGAGCGAACCGCCCAAATCCTCACCGCCGACATAGGCCTGACCCCCGACAATTCGCCACCGCCGGGCACCAACGTGTACGTGACCGAGCTCCTGGCCGCCGCCGAGCCCGATCCGGTCTACGGCACCTACGCCTACGGCCTGACGGGCTGGGCCCAGGAGTTCACGACCTTCGCCGGCGCCGAAGGCCAGTACGGCATTCACGGCACGACCGAACCCGACACGATCGGCGAGCTCACCGAGACCGGCTCGATCCGACTGGCCGATGCCGACATCGAGGCTCTGGTCGAGCTCCTACCTCTCGGCGTGCCGGTCGAGTTCCTCTGACGGCGCGGTCGGGGGCGTCAGTCGAGGCCGAGGAACCGGCGAACGAGGGCGACGATCTCGTCGTCCTTGCCCTTGGGGGCATGAGCGCCGGTGACCCACTCGACGGTGACCGGCCCGGCGATGGCCGGAACGTGCTCGGCGAACTCCTCCGGTGATCCGAAAGGATCGCGATCACCCGACAGGAACAGCGTGGGCACACCGATGTCGCCGAAGTGCTCGACCCGCAGGTTCTCGGGTTTGCCGGGCGGATGGAGTGGGTACGAGAGCAGCACGAGACCCGCCGCCGGGAGCCCGGCCGCCACCGCCATGGAGCAAGAGCGGCCGCCGAAGCTGCGGCCGCCGAGAGCGATCCGATCGGGGGCAACGCTCAGCCGGTCGGCCAGACCCTCGGCCGCTTCCACGATCAGCTTCTGAGCCTTGTTGACGCTCGTGGTGCCGAGCGTGAGCCGCACGACCTCGATCTCGGGAAGACCCTCGTCGATGGCGACCAGGGTCGGGTGATCACGATCGGCGCTGGCCCCCGGAGTCATGATGAGCCCCGCGGGCGGGCCGGCCAGGCTCATGTCGACAACAGGATCTCGCGAGCCCGGCCCAACGTGGCGATGCGGTCGGCGGCGCCCTCTTCACCCGCACCGTGGTCGGGGTGGGCGTCGCGGAGAAGAGCCCGATAGCGCCGCTGCACCGTGCGCGGTTTGAGGTCGTCGTGGGGTTCGATACCGAGGATGTCGAAGGCCCACAGCAGTGAGTCGTTCGCCAGGGAATAGGAACCGGAGCGGAACCGGCGCGCCATCTCGGCTCCGACCAGATGCTCGATCAGACCGCTGCCGATCGGGCCGGACCAGTCGAGACCGCGCCGCAGCACATCGATCACGTCAGGGCGGGCGTCGGTGTCGAGCTCCTCGACCGCATAGATCGCGGCGAGAACCGACTGGGCAGCCGTAGCCTTCGAAGTCTCGAGCTCGAACCGGAGCCCGTCGGGGCCTTCGATCGCCCGATGCCGGCTGCGCGTCAGCCCGATCCGATCCCGCTGATAGCGGTGCCGAAGACGAGGCTGACCGACGGTAACGCCCCGGCGCACCTCGCCCATCAGGCGGCCGACGTCGTCTCGGTCGTCTTCGTCGAGGTCGTCGGCGAACCGGGCCACGACCGCCCCCAGGAGAAGTCCCCCCACGCCGGGAGCCGGGTCGGTGGGCAGATGAGAATCACCGAGCGCCACCCGGCGTGTGGGAGCGATCGGTCGCGAATGCCAGAGCTGCAGTTCAGCCAGAACCATCTCGACCCGAGAGTAGCGATCAGATCACGTCGGCGAGGAGCCCACTGAGCGCTTTGGCGGCGCCGACGACATCTTCTTCGGTGCGGGTCTCGTCGGACAGGACCGCATCCATGTCGGCGCCGGCCTTGCGGATGGCGGCCCATCGTCGACTGTCGAAGCCGAACGGCGTCCGGACGTCGGTCAGGGTGCGGGCCTCTCGAACGAGGCTGAGCGTCGACTTGGCGTCGCCGGGGTTGCGTCCGAGCCGATCGGCTAGGGAGCGGACCTCGCCGAGGAAGTCGTTGAGCTCGAGACCCTCGATCACGAGGTTCGCCTCGCCCAGCTCGTCCTCGATGACCACCCGCGCCGTGACCGTGTCGATGATCTCGTCGACCTGCTCCTCGTGCTCCTCGGCGACCACGAGCTCGCCGTCCTGGTCGAACACGTGGGGAATGCCGGCCAGGCCGAGGGCGTCGGCGAGTTGCGACTGGGCCTCACCCGACCAGTCCTCCATCGAATACCCGATCTTGTCGACATCGGGATCGAGCTGGGGCCCCTCGGTCGCTTCGGCCTGTTCGACCAGACCATCGACGCGATCCTCGTCGGCCTCGCGCACGATCAGCACCGCGCCCTGCCAACCATGGACTATGTGGGCGCCGGTCAGCAGCTGGTCGAGCATGCGGCGGCTCTCGAATGACCACTCGTAGAGCTCGTAGGCCGTTTGCGTCTCGTCTTCTTCGCCGACCAGCTCCGGAGGGGTGGGCTTCTCCTCCACGAGCGGCACTCCGCACTCCATGCACTCGGCCACGTCCTCGAGATACTCCCGGGCACACTGGAAGCAATACAGTGTCGACATCACCGGAACGGTAGCGTTTCCCCGACAAAAGCTTTCACGTCGGTCTGCGCCCGGCCGATGGATCACGTGACGTCAGACTTCAGGAGACCCATGGCCGAACGCCCGACTCCCGATCGCAACCTCGCCCTCGAGCTCGTTCGAGTGACCGAAGCCGCCGCCATCGCCGCATCGCGCTACATGGGCCGCGGCGACAAGGAAACCGCCGACGGGGCCGCCGTCGACGCCATGCGATATCAGCTCAGCGTGGTCGCCATGGACGGCACGGTGATCATCGGTGAGGGAGAGAAGGACGAAGCCCCGATGCTCTACAACGGCGAGAGTGTCGGAACGGGCGAGCTGCCCGAAGTCGACATCGCAGTCGACCCGATCGACGGCACGACACTGACCGCTCTGGGCCGGGCCAACGCCATAGCCGTCATCGCCGCCTCCGACGGCGGCACGATGTTCGACCCGGGTCCTTGCGTATACATGCAGAAGATCGCCGTCGGTCCCGACGCCAAGGGCGCCATCGACATCCGGCGCTCCCCCACCGAGAACCTGCACGCCATCGCCGAGGCCAAGAACCAGGCGGTCGAGAACCTGACAGCGGTCATCCTCGACCGAGACCGCCACGGCGAGCTGATCAAAGAGGTACGGTCGACCGGCGCTCGAATCCGACTGATTCCGGACGGCGACGTCGTAGGTGCCATCTCCACCGCTTCGGAGGACTCGGGTGCCGACGTGCTATTCGGGATCGGCGGAACGCCCGAAGGCGTCATCTCGGCGGCGGCCCTGCGGTGCATGGGAGGCGAGCAACAGGGTCTTCTGTGGCCCCGCAACGCCAGCGAGCGCGATGCCGCTGCCGATGCCGGCTACGACGTCAAACAGGTCCTGCACATCGACGACCTCGTGAGCTCCGACAACTGCTTCTTCGCCGCTACGGGAATCACCGACGGCGATCTGCTCAAGGGCGTGCACTACGACGCCGGCGTGGCCAAGACCCACTCTCTGGTCATGCGCTCACGATCGGGAACGGTCCGGGTCGTCGAGGCCCACCACCAGCTCGAGAAGCACCGGGCCATCTGAATCGACCTCAGGCAGCCAAAGGGCGCCGATGGGAGCGGGTCGAGGCCCGAATCTGGCCCAGGCCCCGCCGGAGGTCTCGCATCGTCTTCTTGAATCCCCGGATCGGGTGCCGCAGCATCCACACCGGATTGCGCAGACCCCGGAAGGGGTAGGCAATCTGGCCGAGCATCGTCGGCGGCATGTGAGCCTCGATGCCGTACTTCTGGGGGCGCCGGTCCTTGGGCATGAAGTAGGTGCCGAAGAGCTGGTCCCACAGCGGTAGGAAGCCTGTGTAGTTGGTGTTGACGGCGTCCGCCTCGTTGGCGTGGTGCCAATGATGCAGCTCGGGGGTTATGACGAGCCGGTGGAGGGGCCGCAGCCGCCAGCGAACGTTGGCGTGCAGGAAGATTCCCAGGATTACCTGAATGGCAGCGACGACACCGGTGACTTCGGCCGTGAAGCCGGCGGCGAGGAGGAAGGCGATCGGCGGGCCGAGCACGAGCCCGTCGAAGGGATGGACCCGGAAGGGGCTGACCCAATCCATCGTCTCGATCGAGTGGTGCACGGAAT
>JAAUYH010034471.1_pt1 | contig 23801 bp, 12 predicted proteins | sample 7278061 | NCBI WGS metagenome assembly JAAUYH01 (sample SAMN14350203, study PRJNA611818) | marine sediment metagenome | isolation source: surface marine sediment (0.6m) | place: French Polynesia: Moorea | collected 2018-08 | reverse complement strand
GATGCATTTGTAACTCCATCAGTCTGGTGATGATGGCTTGATTCTCTTGTTTCCCACTTGAACGAATCTTCTTCTAAGTTATTAAAATTTACATTTTTCGCCTTCTAATCAGTCCTAGTCTATCTGTTAAGCTTGATTGATTTGCAGGGTATAATCGCTGATGTGAATGATCTTATTCATCTGAAATAACGAGCGCTGCACTCGAATAGCCTATTTTAAAGCAGCAAATGTGGGTCCACTTCCAAATATTGAAGAAGATTCTATGATTCTCCTACATTTTCGCAAAAGCCGTCACTAAATATGCGAAAACCTTGATTGTAATGAAAAGAGCACATCTCCAGAAGTACAGACTTATTATCAGTGGCACTATTGGAATTGCATTATTTGTTGGCTCTCACGAAAAAATTTGTCTCGCTCATTACAAATACATGATGCATAATCTGCTTAATACAAGTAGAGTAATGTTTGACGTGCCGAATGTGTAGAATCAGTACCTCGAGCTACTCAGATGAAGTTTTAAACGATTCGGATGAAAATTTCTTTGCCATAAATTTGTATTTTAGGAGCCAATATAGAATGACCTGGTGAGGATGAAATCAGAACCTCTTTCTCTTTTACAGAAGCACTGTGAAATTCATACCGTAGTGGTTAATTTTCTCCAAACTTACCAAACATTCTTTAACCGTCATTTAACTTAAAGTATCATTTACATAACATTTCAAGTTTCCAATAATTTAGTTTCCTACTCATGAATTTGATAAATCGGTACGATGATGCTATTTTAAAAGAGAAGGGCGTAGAGTTTGAATTTTTGTTTTAAAATTATTCTCTGTTAGCTTTACTCTAATATTTCTATAGAATCTGAGAGCTTTTTTAGTACATTACGTGAACCCGTGTTTTTAAGTTAGATGCTAACACAAGAAAATTAAAAGTTTTCAGAAACAACCAAAATTCTGCAGATGACGTTCAAATGTAAAGTCGTATAGCATGTTTTGTAGATATTCATAGAAATAGAACTCCATCCATTTTCCATAGCTGAAGAAAGGGATATGAAACAGCTTATTTCAGCGTATTGAGAAATCAAAAATTGATTAAATGTATACTAATCATCCGAAATGATAGTCAAAAGGTTACATTCCATTGATCCTAGAAATCGAGATACATGAAAAGCTCGTCTTTTCATGTAATTGCAGTTTTCTGTATCCCAATTATTTTCCCGCATTCTAAGTGTTGGAAAAAACCTTTCTATCGTACGGTATATCAACCGCTATCAACCAAACGCAGTACTATCTCAACATTAGAGCGCGGCACCTAATCCTCCGGTGTTGATAAAGCTGTTCCACAGGACATAAATTAGGATGTTATGTCCTAGTCCCCACGCTAGCTAGACCATAACCCGATGGAAAATGGATAGAACTGAATCGAAAGCATCGTAAATCACAATAAGATAAAGTAAAATACTATAAATGCACTGAAATATGCTACCAAAAATTCTGCATATATCTATAAATTATAAAAATTGATATGGTTGTGCTTCAAAATGTGATTCGCTTTACTAGGAAATAAGCGTTTTGTAGAACTTGATAGCCCGGCTTATGCTATTTGGGGCTTTCTAAAGGGTCTTTTATGCCTGTTCTTGTCTAATAGTCTTGTAGAAAGAATCCTTGAACACCATTTTCCCGTGCAATTACGCGATAACTATCCCTAGCCAACTATCTTTTTTCAAGTTCGGAGATGCACGCTACAAAGTGACTTCAAGCAATTCTACTTTTTAGGCTATTTGTCTTCATGCAGTGTAATATGCAATGTTGTGCATCACTTTCATTTATTTTGGAATACTTCTAATTTTACTGTACGCAAAAGCAACATCAAAGCCCATCAAACACGGGCTGCAATCTTGGACGATCAACTGTTTTATCGAAACGAAGATACAATTAACTATGCATCAAGTAAAAGGGCATTGCTGGACACGGAATTTGGGGGAATCATGACAAAATCATACTTAACACCAAATATTTAGAGTATATTGACCCACAACTACGAAAGAAAAATATTATTAAGAAATGTGTGTTGTACGATGGCCTCTCCTGTATAAAAATACGCCCATCGTGAATCATTCAGTATAGATTAAAATTCATATCCTCTCAAACAGCTTTAGCTCTTCTATACCGACAATACGAATGTAATATACAGCGAGAAATTACTTAGTTTTGGAAAACGGGGAAGTTTCTGATCTTGATCTTCTTGGAAAAATACTGCTATACAAAGGCAGGAAAAAACGAACGAAAACAAAGCGGCAATCTGGCACATTCAGAACTTTTAAAGTACTACGCTGGTCTGAAATTTTGTGAGAACGGTACATCTCAAGTTTTGCCACATGCTAGCTCTTCAAGCTTATCTAAACTTCATTTATCCTGCAGTTCATCTATTCCAATTCTAAAGTTGCAATAAGTATCCTTACTTATCAATCGTGAGTATACAGAACGAGCTGCGAATTTCTCGGTACTATCTTCGGATCTCTGCTATCCATTCAAGAACTACTTTCAGCAAAGTTGTTTCTATAGTCTTCCTTTCCGAGCATATGGATAAAAATTTGACTCTGATCAAGTGTATTCGATGCTTGAAGACTAATATAATATATATGAGACTGTTCTGATATCAGTCAAGAGTGCCGAAGAAATTCAACCGGTTATGTAGAATATTACTTGCAAAATACTTCGAACAGTGATTTGTGGCGTTTTTCCTTAAGGAAAGTTCGTTACGTAAGAAGAACACAATAAACCAGCCATCACTTAGCTATTCATTGATATTGGTTGTGGTACCATAGAATTCATGTCAACATTAATCGGAGATAGTAGCCGAACTGTAAATAATGGCCTATTACTAACAGGAGCACTCAATTTTAGAGATAAATGTTATAGTTTTTTTGAATTGTGCCAGTCATTCCGTAATGATATGCCTGAACTGTCATACAACAGAGTGAAAGTCTAAAATTAAAGCTACTTTGTTCTGTTTGTATTTGTAGATGAATTCATCATTTACCTTGTGATTTAGTTGCGATATTCTCAGTTCACGAATGGAACAGAACCGTACAATTTATCTTAGCAAGTCTTGTACAACCGAATTGTTAAACAAGGCATGGTGTAATGATTCTCGGATTTAAGCAGCAGAAAAGAGGAACAAGGAATTTCCAACACGCACACACAATGAGACAACAACCACGATCGTTGGAGCCCTGTGTTCGTAATGAAGATTTTAAATATCAAAGTTGCCATTTTTAATAAATCATGGAGTCTCTATGATAGGTTGTATAATCTGTAGACATCTGAAACAATTGAGTTTAAAGATGACGCATCTAAATGTCTATCGAATTTGGAAAGTTCGGCAACCTTTATAAAAAAAGCATGCATTTTTTTCTGTTATCAGTTTTTGTTCGCAGAGTTGATGCATTCGATTCTAGCTTTACTACCAGATCTGAATGACTTCGAGAAAAACTTATTGATTGTTTCTCTCTTGTTCAACACCTTTAATATTCATAAAGGAAAAGTACCTGGCTTCTATCCCTGAAGCCAATGGTGGTTTCATCGAGAAAGATTGAATAATAGGGCTCGACATGACGAACGTTTGATAAGAAATTAAGATTTACAATTCATCATCCGAATGTCTAACGCAGAGAAAGAATCTTAACCTATTTTGTTGTGCTTCTTTACGCATTCCTAAGTTCAAGACGCTAGTAGCTTGTGTTGAATCATTGGCTTAGTATACTGAATACGGGGTATATTTCGGAGAAGAACTATCAAACCATTTTCAGAAGACTTACAAGTATCTATGTGTCAAGCACTCTATCAATCTACTGGATAGAGCTTAGATTTGTTCATATTTTTGTTGTGCTTAGCTTCAAAGGCTTCTGGCAGTATTCGAAATGCAAGTTGAAGTCAAAGAAACTGCTATATTCAATGGATTTAATATTAGAAAAATTATGTTCTTTAAGAAATCTATATAGGCATCTTTTACTATTTCTAAGTAGTACTTCACATTCTGTGAGACACAGACCAGACAAACAGGTGGTTCAATGACAATAATTTTTGTGTCCCAATTTCACCCCCAGAAACATTATGACTACAGATAAAATTCTAACTTGCATTGGACATGAAGTATACAAAGATGCAAAGTAATCTAGTACGTTTAATGTTTTCAGAAGTGAGACGTAGTTTGTTTCTTGTACCGTTCAAATCTAGTAGTGGCGTAAATAAAGTTGCATATAGAAGGTGAGCATTGCGTTATTTTTTATATTGAAAAAGGATCACTTACACTGTAATAGTTATAAAATCGTTGTAATATCAAATCTTTTGTTGTAATGAATAAAATAGCAATTGGGTCATTAAAGCACAAGCAAAAACAGACCCGCAGCGAAGTCGCAACATTAACAAGTTTTTCAGCTCAGGGAAGAATATTTCCGGAATTATTCGTTGGTAAGGGTCTGTATTTGTCTGGAAAATTGTCTGGAATTGCTGCAGCTCATTATTTAAGGCTTCAACTTAAAGGACAAAGTTCTACTGAAAATACTTTAAGGTAAACCATCGCTTGCATTTGACTTCTTACAAGGTTCATAACCGTCCTCTTTCAACATGATTATCTACAACTTTAGCCAGATTTCGACATTACAAGTCGGCACAGGCAGTTAATTTACTTGTCATCTTGTGCTCCGAGTAATTTGCAATTAAGAATCGTTGCCCGTGTGCATAGTGCAAAAGATTAAATGATCCCGAACACTTATTCCCGACGGAAGGATTAATTTTGAAAGGTTTCCGTCATCGACTTCGACAACGTTCAGTTAGAAGACATCAGTGACCATACAATATCTCATAGCCGAACACTGGTTGAGAATTTCAAACATGCAAATTAGAGCTATAATTCTGAATTTAGTAATTCACAGCGACCAGTAAAAGGTAAACGGGAAAATCAGACGGATCTGGCGTATTAACGAAACGAAAATATTCACCGCTTCCACAGCCAACACAGTTCCAACCTTTGAGTGCAGGGCAGCAAAACCACCAAGATGGAGGCGAGATCCAGTGTACCCCGATTTCCATAAAGCGCACGGAATTGCGTTCCAGCACTGGCAAAGCGGCACGTGCGCGGCACTGGGTTGTGAACGAGCGTCGGCGGAGCCATGGGCGCGACCGGGGAGACAGCGCTGGACCTGCTGTTGGAAGACGAGCTGGAAGAGGTGATACGGCACTTTAGCGAGCAGCCGAGCCACCCGGAATGGCACCGGCTGATACGGAGCGAGGACCTGGCGACGCTGTCGCGCTGCGGGGGTGCGTTGACGGCGGCCGCACAGCGGCGCATCAACGTGCTGATGCTGGTGCTCGCGTGCGAGGGCGACGTGGAGCGGCTGTGCGACGTGCTGGAGGCGCTGGGGCCGCGCTGCACCGAGCTGCGCATGGTTGCGTTCCGAGTGATGGGGTCCCCGGTGTGGCACGCCGCCTACGCGCGCCACTGCACCGCGCTGCGCACGCTCGCCCTGACGCTGGGCGCGGACGCGCCGAGCATCGACTCGTTCCTCGCGCCGGTGAGCGCCACACTCGAGAACCTGCGCGTCGAATGCAACCCCGCATCCGTCGGCGCGCTGTACAGCGCCGTGACGCGGCACTGTCCCGTGCTCAAGTCGCTAGACATCTTCGTGGGCTTCCGCAACGCGCCCGGGCTGTCGAAAATGCTCTGGGCCATTGGCAACTCTCTAGAACACCTCTCACTCACCATCCGCGACACCATGCTGCCGGCTGACTTGCGCGACACCGAAGGCTTGAACCTGATGACCCTCGCACGACAGTGTCCCAAACTCAGCAAACTTGAATTGTACGGCGACCTGAAGGGGGCACGCGGCTCCGCCGAGATGCTGATTCTTGTACTCGGCGAGCGCCTGCGTGAGTTGTTCATCCCATATCTCGGTCTGCGCTCCGGGTTCCCACCACGCGTTGCGGAGTGTTGTCCCAAAGCCAAAATCAAGACCGACATGTGTTTACCGTCCATCCGTCCTGACGACTTCCTGCACTCCGAGCGACCCAACCCGGGCCCCACGATGCGCGCGCTGGGTACGCAACTAGATGCGTTCACGTTCCGTGATGGTTTTCGGCGCGAGGTGACGCTGGCAAGCGACGCAACAGCGGCATGCAAGTTGCGTTCGCTAATGATCACAGATATCCGAGACGGCGGGGGCCATGTGCTGGGCGCAATGTTCGCGGCGCCACGGCCAACGCTGGAGGACCTGCAGCTGGTGTACAAGGTGGCGCCTGCAGCCAGTATCGAGGCCAGCCTTCGCCTGGTGGCGTGCAACACGGGGGCACTCACCGACCTCGCCATCTCGTGCGTGCCGATGCCGCGTGCGGTGCTGGAGGTGTTCGCCAAGACGAACTACTCGCTGCGCAGCGTGAAAGTGACACGCAACTCGGAACCGGACGACAAGCTCGACGCGGTGCTGGCGGTCATAGACAGCTTCGACTCGGCCAAGTGCCTGCGCTTCCTCTCCACCAGCGACATCGTCGGGTTTCGATGGCGCCGCCCCTCACAGGACCCGCAGGTGCGCGCGCGATGCAGGGCGCTGCGCAGACGCCGCGTGATGCTCACGATTGATGAGGTGGTGTGTGTAAAGTAGGGCGCAGCTAGGGGACAGCTAGCCCAGTAGTGTGTAAATGAGTTGTACATGGGGATGGGTGTCTTTCACGGCACTAGACTGGCAGGAAGTCGGGGAGTTGCCTGCGCAAAATGGAAACAAGGCGGAGGAAATCGATGGCGGGAGTCGGTGGTGTGGTGTGAGACAGGGAATGAGCGGAAGTGACGTGAAGCATGGAAGAGAAGAGGCAATGAGTTGTGAATTCGATGTGAGAAGATGCGGATGCGGCACATTAGCATGGCACCTCGTGGATGTTGGGGTGAATTGATTCACGCGGGCGGCATCAAGTCAATTAACATGCTCGGATACAAACGGAGCGTTATTATTCGTCGTGCCACGCAAGGTGAAGATAGTTTTCCGATGAGAGCAGTGTATGGCTCGCTGCATGCGAGGTAGTCGTGTAGTAAGAGGGATGAAGGCCGCTCCCTGTTTTCCCCGCGATCAAGATTTCCACGCGTCTCCAATACAGTCGAGCGCACTGTATGGTACAGATCGCAGCAACAGATGCTGCGCCGCGAAAGAGTTGGCACAGTAATCTACAGTCCTTGTTACGGCATTGTGAAGGACAGTGAATAGGATAGTGACAGATTGTTGAGAAGTTGGGTAAGGGTACTCGTTCCACTGTACGGTGGTGGTCACGCACGGGGATGTGCCCGAATGGTGAGAGGATCGAAAGCAGTTGTCGAACAGATAAACCCCCGGAATGATGTGTGTTGAGCTGTAGAGACGAACAGTACTCTGAGGTAAGAGTCGCAATGGCCAAGTGTTGAGAGCTGTGATTCATGTTCGAAGTGCATGTCGATTCATCAATCGGGAAACGAACGAACAGGAAGGAAGATGGGAATAGACGATGAAACTTATTATGGAGGGTGTACCAAAATTTTCGCGATAAGGCGAGGACAGAAGAGTAAGCAAAGGGACTTGATAATTGTTCATACTGCAGTCGCACTGATGCCTGAACCACACAACACAATCATACGAACAAGACAGTAACAGAATTCACATCAACCCAAGCTTCATCTCGTTGAGCACGGTGGAACATTCGACCACGTACTGACTTACACGGACAAAGAGGTAAAGGCGAAAGCGATGATGACGCAAGCCCCAACGTGGGCACCCAACAAATATAGAAAAATGTATGAAAGTGCAGTGAATCTGGGCGTCCAGCACGTCCTCGAGTGCCTCGCATGCCGACGATCTGATGGCATGACAGTCACGAGTAGGGTACAGAAGTAGCGAGAGGAAGTGAGTGAATTCCAACCTACGACCGTGACGCCTTATACCCCCCACGGACGCAGGGGATAACGGCGTATGTCGTACAAAACGTGGTGACGATGAAATTATCAGAAATCCGACGTGCAGGTGCATGCGTTGTTCTGTCGTGCGTTACACGCGAATGATAGAGCTGTATGCCACTACAGCACCTACCCAGCGCGGCCTAGGGTCATTTGCGTTTAGGAACGTAACGCGGGCCCGCCAAACTGATTCAGTTCACGTTCCGTAGACCAATCCCAACTCACGACGCCATGGCCCGCAGGTATGCGGACCTCGCCTGGACCGAGTTCGGCACGCCTCGTCATGCCATCAGCACGATGCCGCCACTTTCGTGAGACCAACGTCACGCCGCGACCTCTGGTGTGTGTATCGCACTTGGTAGCAATCCACTGAATGCGCATCCTTACTCGTCTTAAATGTGTAGCAATAGGCAAATCCCGACCGCCCCATCCCACGTACAACGGGTTGTCGGCGTTCGCCACCAAAGCCATCATGTATACACGCTCCATGCTAGCCGCCCTGCCCGAGCCCACCGCCTCGCCGGCGACGACCGCGACGCGCAATGAACACAGCGAGGCGTCGTTCCGTACCGTCGCGTCGATGGCCACATCGCTCGCGGAAAGGAATCAATCCCAAAATCTACAGAGACGCCCGATAATCATCTGGGACACGGAAACGACCGGGCTCTCCCCGGACAAGCACCACATCGTTGAAATCGCGCTAGAGGAACTCGGCCCCCCCAATGGCCAGTCGTCGATGTTGTCCTTCTCCTCGCTCGTGCATCCGGTGGGCGTGAAAATGCCGCGTGCCGCCGAGCGCGTGCACGGAATCACGAACGCGATGATGCGCGACTCGCCGACGTTTGCACAGGTGTGGCCGGACCTAGCGGAGTATGTATCCGACGTGACCGAGCGCAACGGTGGGCTACGTCCCATTTTTGTGGCGCACAACATGTCGTTCGACCTGCGTTTCCTCAAGGAGGAGCTGCGCAAGATCGAGGCCCCGCTGCCGCGCTGGGATTTCGCCTGCTCGCTGCGCGACGTGGCGCACGTGTTATGGCCGAAAAAGCCGGCCAAGCTCGCCGACCTCGCCAAGCGTTTCGGCGTGGTCAACGAGGAGGCCCACCGCGCGCTGTGCGACGTGCGCGCCACCGCCACCGTGCTGCATCGCGCCGACGAATGGCTGTCGGACAAGCACAAGGCCAACCAGCACGCGGGGGCGCCGCCCGACCCACTGAAGCAAGGCGACCGTATTCGTGCCATCCTCGAGGACGCCGCGCTCAAGCGCCGCGAGGCCGTTCATGGGAAAGACGTTGCCGACGCGATGCGCGTAGAGGACGAGCGTGGTGATGTCGAAGTCGCCACCTGGCCGTCCGTCATCGACCTGGGCTCGGAGGATAGTTCCGAGGAGGACGAGGAGGACCTGGAGGAGATGAGCAATGTGTCCGACGACGAGGTGGATGACGACGAGGTGCAGGCGCCGCGCTACCACTGGGTACCTGGCTCGGACCGCTACCACAACCGTCGCGACTGCTTCCAACTGGAGTTGTCGGATTGTATCGAGTCGAGCGAACGTGCGCCAGCGGGCAGGAAGCTGTGCCGCAGCTGCAAGTTCATCGCCGAGGAGGCAGCGGCGCGCGAGGCGGCAGCAGCGGCGGCTGCGGAGGCGGCAAGTCGGTCGGCGTCCACGGCGCAGAGCGTCAACACGCCGCCGCGCCGCAGCCCGCGCAGCGTGACGGCGGCGGGCGTACCGAGCCCCACCAGCATCATGAGCACGCTCACGTCGAGCTCGGACGAAGCGCCCGACAACGACGTCACGATGGAGGGCGGCTTCGAGGCCAGCAAGCGCCGCCGCCAGCCGTGGTACATCGCGCCCACCGGCCGCCTGTACCACGCCAGCCGCGCCTGCAGCAACCTCGAGCTCGCCAAGACCATCCGTCGCATCGACAGCCTCATGGAGCTGCAGAGCCTGCCCGGCAAGCGGTACCGCTGCTCGCTGTGCTTCGGAAAGAAGGCGTAATGGGTCGTGCTAGGTGCTGCATTCTTGTAAACTCGTTCTACAATCGCTACTTATCGTATTCCTCCTCTACTCAATGTCATGTTTGTGTGAGTGTACTACACTCACCCTGTGCTACTCTCTAAGCGACGTCGCACGAGTCTACCGTGCACATCACCTGCGTCGAGTTGTCAGAAGCGGTACATACTTCTCGTTCTGTCACAAATTTTTGTATGAATAGCACAGACTATTTCGTTATCAGCTTAGTACCACGAGAATTCATTGCACACTTCTTACGATTCCTGCGACTCGAGCGTCTCGCGTTGGGGTGGTTCCGGTATCGCACACAAGTGCAGGAAAGTGGGCCTGCCGTGCGGACAGAGCCAAGGATGTCTGAGTTTGGCCAAGTTGGCGACAATCTTCTGCATGCGCGCGGGCTGCAGTGGATGCCCGACCATGACCGACCTGCGGCAAGCCTTGGACGCGATGGCGCTACGCGTGCGCCGCGGTGCGAGCGGCTCACCGGGCTGAGGCGGGTTGAACTTGACAGCTGCGGCCATCTCGGCGATGTCGTCCATGACGTAGAACGACGAACGGCTGGGCTGAGCCACGAGCTCGAGGCGGGCCGTGGGTGCACGGTCAGGGTGGTAGCGCAACGAGTAACCGCCTGCGGCAAAGTTGTCCATGTATTCAGCGACCAGTAGCTCCTCCTCCGCCGACAGCTTGAGCTGCATCGGCGTCACCAGTTTCTGCGTGGCGGGCGTCACCGCCTTCAGTTCCTCGAAGTTACGGATTTCGTCCGACGCGTGCTGGTCGATGATGAACAGCTCGTCACCCAGCCGGCAGATGAAGAAGCCCAGGTTGAACTGGCCCAACACCTCCATCTTCTCAAACCACTCCTTCTTGAACGTCCTCTTCAGTTGGTTCACCGCCTTCGCCTGTTGAAACTGCGATTCCACCTCGTTCACCACCGTCATCGAAGACTCTTGGAAATCCAACTTCGGTAATTGTTCCTCTTCCCGCTCTTCCTCACTTGCCGAAACTTCAACTCCACCCTTATTCCGTCGGCTTAACACCGCATTCCAGTCCATATCGACGACAACCTTCTTCGAATACGATCGCTCACCCGCGCGCGAATCCAATACTTCTTTCACAGTTCTCGGCTTCGTCGTAAACGCCGGATGATCCGGAACGGGAATCTCCGACAACGAGACATCAGTGACTGTACGTTTCGACGACGGAGCGTTGTGAGGGGGTTCGTTGATAACGTTGCGCCAGCGACTTGGTTCACGCTGGAAATTCCCAGTATTTGTTTTTCGCACAATCCCATCTTTGTGGAGGCGCTCAAGTTCTGGTGATACTCTTTTCAGAGGCGCTAGGGATGGGGAAGAGTCTCCTCGATTAGTTGGTCGCTTGAACACGGATTGTCGGAACGATTGCACAATGTTCATCATTCGTTCGTTGCTAATGCTCTGCGTGCCCGATTTCTGTTTTCTCGCTTTCGTTCGTTCACGCCGACCGTCATTGGCAGAGCCCGTACTTTCTGATTCAGTTTCAGATGTCTCGTCGTACTCGCCAACTAGGTCTCGAATGCCACCAGAATTACCATTTCCCTCGTGCGCTTTTTGTGATACGGCCAACGGACGGACTGAATCGATATTTGAGACTCTGCCTCGCTTCGACGGACGTGAGGGCGATTTGTTGGTCTCCATTTCCCTGAACCGGGCAAAACCATCTGCCAGACTTTCGCTTTCTCGAGGACTCGTTGATTCCATTTCCTGAGCTCGACTTCTCTTCGATGAATGAGCAGGGGAACCATCATCCACAGTGACGAAATTATCTATAGTGGAACGGAGTTTTGATTCTTGCGTTGATGTGAGTTCTTCACGTTTCCTGGAACGCAAATGCGATTCATTGACACTCACACCAAACGGCAAATCGCCGTCTCGTCTCGCTGAACCGAAAAGTTCAGATTCTGTCCGCCTAACCACGCCAGAGCAAGATTCCTTATTTCGTCCCGAACCCTGCGAAGAAAGTTGCGTCAAGTCTTCATTTTCGACAGGACGTGCATTCGCGCCAGGTTTCAACATCGAGCGCACATCGGCGGTTTTCGGGATGCTGCTCTCGTTGACAGGCGCCCACATTTTCTCTAGTCGCTCCGCCAACGCATTGACGATGGCCGGTTCACCTTCACAAAGCACGGCGCGTTTGTCGGGCGCCAAGTTCACGTCAACCGACTCGGGGTCGAGCGAGAGATTGAGAATGAATGACGGTCGTGCACCAGGATTACCGGTACCACGTCGATACGCATCGTTCACCGCGCGAGTCAATCTCGCCATGTCAACGGGGCGACGGTTGATAAAGATAAACTGCGGTGAATTTGCACTGCCCTTGCCACTACCCTTCGCAGAACCGCCGGCCCCTGACGAGACCAAACCCGACACATTCGCACGAATGCCGTTTTCTACGCCGAGTCCGTCGGCGGTGAAGTCCACAAGTTTGTTAAGCACATGCACGCCCAGAATCGCACGCGTCGAATGACGTAGTAAGGATAAATCGATGTCACGCTCCGCGTCGCGAACACCACGTTCGGTGGCCAACGGCACATAACACAAACGCGACTGCTTGTCGACTCGCAATTCGATTCGCGTATGTGTGGAGACTAGCGCGTACGCCTGTGCCATCGCGACGACCTTGGCAATCTCACGCGACGCATGGTCTTTCACGGCTGTGCGGCGCACTGGCAAGTTTTTGAATATCTCGCACGCTTCCACGGTCGTACCGGGTCGGCGCGCAGCCGGCTTGCGCATGGTGAGCACACCCCTCGTGGAGTACTCCAGCGAGAACGCGCTGCTATTCGGTTCCCCCGTACGCGTGACGACACGGACGGCCCTCGACGTGGCGCACACAGATGATAACGCTGTGCCGCGAAAACCGAACGTCGTGCCGCCCTCCTGCTTCGACGTCGCGCCCGCGGTGCACAGGTCGAGGAAATCCTCACTCTTCACGCCGCACCCGTCGTCCGAAACTATCACGCCGTCCAAGCCACCGGGCCCCCGCAGCGTGATGTCGATTCGACTCGCACCTGCGTCCAGCGCGTTTTCTAGCAGCTCCTTCGCCACCGCGCGCACGTCGCCCAGCGCTTGCCCGCCACGAACTCGCTCCGCGTCTTCCGCACTCAGACGATGAATTCTCGACGTGGATGAAAGTCTTCTCCTCGGTGTTGCTTTCGATTGGTGCTCGAATGCTTTCAGAGGATCCGCATTGGGTGTCCTTGGGTTGGTTTTCGATTCGCGTGAAGGAGTGGCAATACCACCGGCACTCGACAGCCGTCTGCCCCCAGACCTCGCGCGAGGAGTGCTGAAAGCACTGAGGTCAATGCCGGCTGTGGGCTTGTCGGGTGAACTAGGAGGTTCGTCATTCATCTCAAGTGTTTGGTGCGAACATGCGATGCAGGTGGGATCAAGTCGGTGCTTCTTGCCGTTTGGTATTGACGTGTACGATTTCATTTAATTGCCTAACTGGGTGTTTCCCAAGTTGTGTAAGGTGTCACAAATGATTGCGGCAGTTTCAACACCCGCTCGCCTTTCGAAAACTTATCCTCAAATGTACGGAGTCCACGGTGTCTAACCGAAACGTCGTTACGTCTTCCGTTTTACCCTCAGCCACTGCGCCTCAACGTTCGTACCCGTATCGGAACATCATGGCCCAGTACTTTCCAACAAGTTGTTTTGCATCGTTTGATAGAGATTGAAACTTGTTCGGCGAGTACAGTCGAGTTTCCGATTGATGGTTCTTGAATTTGTGTTCCAGTTCAGGTGTGAACGGAATGCCGAGGTCAGCGTACGCCTTCTTCATTGTGCCGTTCATGTCACGAGCCAGGTCGTCGTAGGACAAGTGCGCTATCGTGCCCGGCCGCAACTTGGTGATATCCTCGCAAAACGCACGCTCGTACTCGACGCCCTGTATTACCACGAAATCCTGTGCCTGTTTCGCGGTGAACGTCTGCAAGGCGGTACACGGTCGAAAGTATCTCTCAACGAGCGCGTTGCATTGCGACTGGAACAGTTGATACGGGTGACGATGGATATGGATAAACTGCACGTCCCCGTCGAACAGCGCGTCGAAAAGCGCCACACGACTGATGTGTATAGGTGACTTGAGCACCAATCGACGCTCGCTTCCCGGGTCGGACGTCTGCATTCGGTAGGAGAGCTTGCGCAGAAAATGGAAAAAGCCGGCACGCCATTGCTCGAGCTTGTCGCTTACTTTGGGATCCTTGAATGTGGCATACGGTAAAAATCGCTTGTGCGAACGAAGGAATGCCATCATCATATATTGTGACGCGCCATTCGAAAGAATGTTCGTGGCAAGTTCATCCTCGCATGGTACCTCCCACGCCATCTTCACCTCGTCCATAGGTCGCGTCGGTGAGAGTACTGTGTTGAGCGGCCAATAATGCGCGAACCGTTCCATTGTGAGAAAACTTGGCGCGAATCCGACTTGAAACACATTTGGAGCGAAGAATCGGTCGTCTAAACTCAGTAGGTTGTGCAGCAGCGTCGTGCCCGACCTGGGGTGACCGAGGATAATCAGCGGCTTCTTCGGAATCTTGGTTCGTTGCACGGCACGCGAGAAAAGAACGGAATCAAAGATTGCGAAAATTGAGTTGAGGATTGAGAATAGGAAAAGCATCGCCAGACGTGGTGCGAACACTTTGTAATCGATTTCGTTTCGCAATGGATAAAGTGTTCGGACGAGGCCTTGCAGAGTGAAACCAGTGAATGGATTGTCTTGAAAGCTTTCTAGCCATGGCTTCTTGCTCAGTTCGATAACAGTCGGTTCATCTGCGAGATCCTCTTCTGTCACCATCGTTTATTTCTCCGTGCAATATGGATTTCACAACTGAGCCGACTCTCCATCGCACCAATCAAGGTCGAAAAATTGAAGAGCACTCGCTTAACTGAGTGTAATTGGGCAGATTTGGATGATTTCAGTGCGATGATTTGATGAGAGCACTGTAATTAACATCCTGCTTATATAAATACAGATACGCTCGTTATTCAACAAAATCTTATTCCAATCGTGCCTCGGGCATTTTCAATACTCTAAACAGATACTTTAGAACATAGACGGAAATCCAAGAGATGGATTCAAACATGAAACGACTAGTCTAACAGGATTGCGAAGACGATACTTGGGTTCTCTTCCTGATTTCTTGAATTTTTATCGTTATTCCAAACTATGATTTTATCAATAATTGAAGCTTTTCCGGCTTCAATATTCATACCTGTGACCAATTCCATTCTCTTGTTCTGCAGTCTTACCGTACATCAGATCCGTTTCGAACTGTTCTAAATAGTTAACAGAACTCAAATGAACTAATTTTGTTCTCAATTAAGAACGACTCAATTTAAGGCAAAACTGTTATCTAAAATGCTCCGATGAGTTTAATTTTACTGAGTTTCTAGCATCACGTTCAATTGACAAAATCATTTCCAGCAATATTTTATCCATAATTCAATAGTGTTTGATTTCATCTAGTTTTATTTTTGCTGTTTGGAAGGTAAATCAAAATATCAAAGAAAATGGAGACTAGGAGATGCGATAAATGCAATGATCTGTACAGTAATACAAGCTCAAACAACAAATGCTTTATCTAATGCAGGTACTATAAGTTTTGTCTTGATTTTGTAACACAGATGCTATATTTTTATAAATGAAGTCAATAATTGGATTGGACACAGAAGGAACAAAATTCTGCCAAAGAAAACATTTGTGGGCTGCAAATTGGTCCTTCATGTGATTCACACAAAATTATGATATTGTATTCCGCACGAGAAACTTTTTTGTAATTTAAATGAATTGCCAAACGAATTAAAAAATTTCTGGTCCACTCAATAGCAATAATATTTGAGCATATCATTTCTATCAATTTCGAACTCTATGAAGATTTTGCAAGAATTTTTTATCTTGTTGTATTAGTACAGAATTTGGCACAACTACCAAAATGAAAAGTTTCATAGACAACAAATATTCTAACAGGGCGATAACAAGCTCGTTTCACAACTCAAAGTTGAAAAATCTACTACTGCTGAGAAATTTGAACAAATGCCGCCATATTTGCCTTATTTGCATGGGTTAAGTGCAATTGGTCTACTTGGAGTTCTCTTATTTCATTTCGAAGTACCACGCTTTGAAGTAGTATTTGCCGGTGTAAATGTATTTCTTTCTATATCTGGATTTCTTATTACGAGAAGAATTCTCAAAGAAATAAAATGGTTCGTTCTCTTTCAGAAAATTCTATAGTCCAAAATTTTTTCGATTATATCCTGTTAGCACTCTCACAACAGGATTGAATCTTCTTATTGCATTTGCAATTTTCCCAACCTTTTCTCTCTGACCTTTTCTCCAAATTTGCACTCAGTTCAATGGGGTAGCTTGGCAATGCCTTTTTCCATTTAGAATCTGGACGTCTCGATCAATAATCAAGGCTCAAGCCATTGCTTCATGTGTAGAGTTTATCTTTATAAGAGCACTTTTCTAAAACATGGCCGATTAAGCTCCTATTTCTTGCAAGAACACGTCCTTCAATTGCATTTTGTGAATAACCGCCCGAATTTACCAAATTTTGGCTTGTGGTCTTCTTGCTATACACAAGCCTATGAAATTCGAGCCGTCTCTTCCAACAAGAAAACAGAAGCAATTTCAAGTTTCGCAACAGAATTAATATCTCTTTCAGCATACGTAACGTTGATGGTATCGTACGGTTTATTGCCCTCAAATGCTTCCTCAATGCACAGACTAATCGTTAATGTGAGCCTGTGACCATCATTGCACTTTCTGAATCGTTTATTGCAAGATTTATATTATCTGTTCGATTGACGAGACTCATTGGACATCTAGCATATTCACGTTACCTAGTTCACTGGCCAGCCTTTGTTTTTACTCGATACATTTGCTCGACTTTAAATATTTCTTTACCGAATACAACCATATTGCTCTATTTTGCAGAATAAGGTAGAGAACAGATTTTGGTATTCCAAAAATAAATCCAAGTTGATTTTTCTGGGCTTTGCAATTGCTATAGCAGGAATACCAGTACTGAAAATCTTGACGAAAGGTTTAGGATGGAGAACAGGTTCCAGAAAAGAAATCGATACTTTCTTCGAATCGGCGAGAAAATTACCTAGATAATTCGAATCACTATGCATGGATGGTAGCAAACCATACGAACATGAACATAAATTGAACTAAATGATCTGCACAGTTGGAAAACTAGAAAGGTAAGCGTAGTACGTATGTAATTTTTGGTGTGTCATTTACGAATCAGCTAATTCCTGCATTCCACGTGATTGGCACAAGGCAAGTGTTTGGTTTGAACTACATTTCCAGAGCGGATACAAACTGTTACCGCTTAAACACCTCGAAACGAGTGACAAGGGTGAATGCGACAAGATTCAGAAGCAAATGTGGGATAAAATGAAAATGTTGCCTCGGAATTCAACAGTACTCTTCTCAAACCCTTGGTGGTTCAAAAGGGACAGAGATCTGTATGAAATAAATTTTCCGACTTTCAAAGATTCGAAAAACTTATCTCATAATTTCGGATTCATCGAATCGCCTCCGGGAATTTCTCCCAAGTTCAAGTCATTCTTCGATTGTAAATCTCTTCTTTACCTTCCATTCACAACATTGTTGGACTAACTCAGCCAAAAATTGGTCTGGGATCCTTTTCAATATTGCCGGAATTCGGGGAAGATTTCCTCCATGTAATGTCAGAACATAGCAGAACCGGTTTATAATGCACTATTTGATAAGGTGCTCGACCAACAATTGTTCCTCAGATTTTTCGGTGAGCTATAGGTAAGAAAAGACGGGATCCAAGTTAATGCCACAGAAAATGAAGATGAAATTGTATGCCAACTGCCCGTCGTAGATCCTATCCAGAATCCTGCAAATCTACCCCTTTCTTAAATTAATTGCAGGCCTGATTTAAGGCATATAGACATAGCTGCTTCTTACTACTTGCCACACATAATAGAGAAAAACTGTATGAAGAATTCCCTGTGTAAATGTATCAATGAATTAGTTTCGTTTGTACAGAAGCAATTAGATAAATGCTTATTTGATGAATCCTTCTACATAATTTAATAACTTCAATTCTATGTCTCTAATAGTTCGATTGAGAATTGGAAAGAGTCTTAAAGGTTTACGCAGAAAAGAGCATGATTTGATTAAATTCAATCAATTAAGATTCATTACAAAATACCGAATAATAGAACACTAAGATCACTTTCACTCCCCTGATTCAACTTGAACGATTACTCGTCACACAGAGTGGTACGATAAAACAACAAAGCGATTGTAGACGAATTCGACTCCAAAACACATTAGGGCACGAAATAAAGTGGCCATGAACTTGAGAAGTCTAAAAAATAAAATTCCTCGAAGAACTTCGAAACGAAATATAGGAAAAGAAATTGTTTATCATAATGACTAAAACGGAACAAGCTCAAGACATAGCAAAGCAAGCAAAACAAAAAATCTCAAAATAGTCTACGCTCGTAATCAAAATACGAGGTCATTTTCATGCTAAGCTTATTACTCAGAGCACATTAACATGATAAATTCGACCTTTTACTAAATTCTGGGACAAGCGAAGTAATGTATTGAGCAAATTGGATATCAAATTTATATTCAGATCAATTTAATTAGAGGGAGGGCTTCTACCAATATGAAATTTTCTGCAGGAATTCTGTGACTTACGTGTTTTCCAGTAAATTCATCTGCATTATGAAGTAGTGATGTTTTCGAACTACCACAAAAATAGGTGCCATCACGACATGGGGAAGACAACCTCAGGGGATCGAGATTTACGGAGTTTGAGATGAGCATATCAATAATGAGGAAGCAAGAGTCATAGTACTACGTCTTCAGAGTATTCCAGCTCTCACAAATAATTTGAGAGTTCGAGAACGCCTTTACATACGGTTCGAGACATAGCACTGGCTATTCACACTGTGGAAACTTTATAATCCTCATGTTTCTTCTTTTCGTGCTGCATTCGAACCTACAATAGCCGTTCCTAACACAACTAAAGTAGATCCAATCATGGCTAATACTCTAGGAACTTCGCCAAGAAGAAGTCCTAGGCAATAGCCGAAGGGAACATCAATATTACGCAGTATAGTTCCTGTGCTAGCACGACAAAACTTGAGAGCAGCGTTTAGCATGCATTGCCCTAGAAATCCAAAACTACAAGCCAGGGCTGCGACCGCTATATCCCTTGGTTTGTCCATGATTGGTACGGAAGAACCTCCCTCGATGATACCGGCGACGAGAGTGCCGATTCCCATGGCCAGAACGTTAGCGATAAAATGGATTCGACCGGCCAGCACTCGAACACACACAATTTCTGAGGCCGTTAGGAACGCACCGCACAATCCGAAAATCACTCCAACCACGTATGAATGTGGTATTTCAGTCGGTGACGTTATAGTTGGATTGGCCACAAGTACAATTCCAAGGAAACATAACACGCACGCGAATACTTCTCGTCTGTTCACACGTTCGCGAAGGATTGTTGTCGACAACAAAAGGGTAAAAATTGGATCTTTTCGTAAATGTCAGCGCAGGAAATAGAAGACATCATTTTGGAAATGCTGCACTAGCAATCTCAAATGACAAAACGTACTAAGGAAGAAGACGCTTGTTGCCGGACCTAGCGGCACACGGCGCAGCATGGGAAAATCGAATGCCAGAGAAGCACCACCAAGCACTCCACGAAGCACCAATAATGGCCAGCTGCTCTGGGGGATGTTTAACGCTTCTTCGCGGTTCATAAAGAAGCAAGCAATGAACAGCGCCAGAGAACTTTGCACCACCCCACGCAGGAATACAATATTCGTTGCCGGTATTCCGGTGTACGCTGTCACGTACCGAATAAGAAGTGCCATGGTTTCGAAGAATATACCTGACCCAACGATTAGCGTATATCCGAATACCTCATGTTGCAATTCGTCCGAGCTTTCTTGGGGTCCCTTTTCGATGTCCCGCTCAAGCAAAGGAACAATTTCAGAATTAGGCATCTGTTTGACTAGTTGCGAAGTAACTGTCCTCCACAGCAGAAACCGTTCTAAGCCAAAGCGTAAGTCAATACGTTGTTGATCGCTCGGTAGGGTTTCTCAGAAACATCATTTTTAACTTAATTTAGTTTGAATGAACGATAAATGTCAAATAATTGACCTGGAAGTTAGTTACCTACGATACAATCCGGACACTCGGCCACCGGGAGAGATGTCTAATGGCATCGATATAGTGAAGGGAATCACTGCAAATTCTACATTGATTCGAAAGCAGACATCAAATCTACACTCTGGCAGAAAGCTCGAGATTTGTCACTCTGAGATCATTAGTAATATTACAATTCAATAGTCATGATGTGCTCGTAATACTAAAGGTCAGGGAAAACGTGAATTGAGTTTTGATTGCAACCTGGGATCAGTTTCAATCACAATTTCAATCCCGATCCGCTAAAAGATGATTAAATCTATATACAATCCGGATTATAAGTGCTTCTGAGAGAGCTTTTGAACAAGCACACAAACAATGAAGACTATATTAGATTAATGAATTCAAAAATTATTCTTTTACTTTTCCTGATCACACTGGATCTCGCCTCTATCTTAGTGGACTGCAAGGTTGGAACTGGAATCGCTGTGGAAGCGATGAAGCTTCGCTAATATGACAGACCCGTCTGATTTACCGATTTCGCTTTATTTGTTTGCTGTGATTAACTGAAATCAGAAAAATGACTCTGAATGACTAAGCAGAAAGTAAATTTTATAATTAGTTCTTCATATGCATCCATGACTTCAGATTTAACATTCAAAAATTTGACTATCGAAACCTTTCCAGGTGATATTTCTGCTTCATAAGTGTTCTGCTTTTAAAGGGAAATTGATCAATTTCGAGACTATTCTAACAGGAAGTTTCTGAATGTGTTCTCATAATCAATTGCTAGAGAATACCTCCCTCGGAGGCAATCTAATGCGATAAAGATTCGAAAATTCATGAATTGCAATGGATCATTATTCAATACAGAAAAATGCCATTCACACCGCGAAACATAAGGCTGTGCTCACTTTATCCATAGAGAACAGCAAATTCTCATTTACGAGAGCTTCAAATACGATAAATTACTTTGGATTTTAGTATATTCTTATTCCACTGCAACTTTAAATTCTATCTTCAGGTAATTCTTCGGTTCTATGATGGCAAAATGCCAGAGAACATCATCTATCTATTTTACTCTTCTTTCAGAATTACAATAAATCACCTGAAATTGCGAACTTAAGCAATGAAATTTTTACGGTGATTATGCTTCGATTCTCGAAAAATGCCTAGAACTAAATAAGAAGAACTAAATTTGACGGTTATAAAGTAAAGTCATCATGGCATTCTTGAATCTAAGTTGAGACATTCAGAATCGAGGTTGACCAATACCATGACTACAATCATTCATCTATTATTCTCTAGAAATAAGTTTGCAGAATTAGTACATAGTTCTTCATTGATGATGGAACAACTGAATTGTAGCTTTCTATAAAAATTTTTGCCTTCTGTTGATTAGATAAGGTGTTTCGAAAAAGAGAAACTTACTTGAAACCTCTGAATGAAACCCATAAATTTCCAATGTGAATCGTATAACGATCGTGCAATTTGAACAAACTTGAACAGCCCGATTTCCACCTATTGTTTGAAAAATGGGAACGGTTGATCGTCGAAAGCGTATTCTATAACTAGTGTGTGCTGATCTTGTCTTAAACGGTGCAAGTAAATGAAAATTTCGAGAGTGGATGAAATGGAAGTACGAATTGGCAGAATAGAACGAAGACATAAAATTTTTCAACGCATATATTATGCCGAGCCTTGTATGGTTGTTAATCTGTATGGTAATACGTCGATACGGACAAATATTTGAAAAATAGAAAAACTTTAAATCCAAATGGGTGGTTGGAACTTATTATTTGAAGTTCGAAACCAGCTTAGTTCCAGGCATCATGATAAATATTCTGCTTTGTAATTCTACGTGATGCAATCAATAATCTACTATTCAGTACTCCCCAAAGAGTGCGGTAAATCACACCATTTTCTAAGAAGCAGCGAGATAGGATGATCAGATGACGGTGAAATACTAAAAACGTTGCTGTACTTATCCTCAAATCCACAAGCAGACAGAACAGCAGATTAATGTTTGTGAAGCAAAGAGAAAAATATTTTAGGCTGCGCTAGTATTTGTTGGGCCATAAGCGGAAAACGGAAAATAGAACTTCTCAGGTTGATGTGGTGAAATTGAAATTAGCAATGAGACCAAAGCACTGAAATTGGATTAGGGATGGGCGCAGCTGTAGATAGAACTCTACAAAGGGTGAGTTTACTATGCAATTTATGTAGCGAAGAACTAAAAGAATAACTGGAACTGATTGAGAAAGACAGCAAACAATTAAAGCACAAGCACTGTACAAGATTTTGAAGCAATAAACTTAACAGTTAAATTTCTTATGCTTAGCGGTTCCTTGCTTCTGTTTGGGAAGAAAGACTGAAATTCTCAGGAATGGAGTGAGAAATAAGCTATAGAACCATTAGCTGTTTAACTCTTACCAATATAGGCTGAAAAATATAGGAAGAAAGATCTTGAAGAGCTGAAAAGAGCCATTTTGAATATTGGTGCAGGTAGGAAGGCCTGTATGATGAATGATCCTCTAACAAAATGAACAGAAAAATCTTTGTAAAATATTTCCAAGACGCAATTTAATCGGTCTTACTTCGAAGAGCATTACTGTTTATGAATTGTTGATAATTTATGAACCCAAGTACGGTTCAGGAAAAATCGTTCCAGAGATCTAAAGACAAACAAATTTTAACAAAATCAGCTCGGAATGGCAATTATGTGGAAACATGTTCCTCCCGCAGACATCAGTCTCGGCAACCATAGATAATTCACGTTTTGGGTGGACTACTTAATGCAGCCATTTCAGATGCCTCCATGTCTTAACACTGAACTGGATGTCGGCATGATAATGCAGGTATAGTTGCTGTGGTCCACTCTGAGTTCATAAATTCCCATGAAGATTATCCTTAAATGTAATAAAATTGTGGTTTCTATGATTCTTATCTGCTAAAGTATCCTTAAACACTCAAACATAACGATTTTTTCGCGAAAGCATTTGCATCTTGTAATTTCAGTTTAACTCTAAAGTAATCTCTGCCAAAGTGCTGATTTCATGTTCTGCGATCTGTAGTACTCTCGCTATTTGCTTGTATCTATGTCTAAGAAATGTATGAGGGCAAACTCCATGCTTCGGTGAAGAGAAAAGTCTTCGAAGTATCTGAATTTGTCTTGCATTACGAGTTATGATAGCTCTGTGAGCTAGGGAGGCTGAAAAGAATTCTAGTACCGCGATTTAGTTCATAGTCGAAGTTTTCCACATATTAATCACTTTATGGATCTCATATTTTCCAATATACTCAAAAAATTGGTTCAGATCCATTAACGTAGTTTGGGAACTCCAATTCTCAAAAAAATATGCAGAACAGCTACTTAAAGGTTTTTTCATCCTTAATGGCGTAAGAAGTTATGCGATGTCATGGAACGCATTGTTACAATATCTGAAAAAATTCAAGAACAACTCAGACAGGGATAATTATTTCTTAAAACGTAGGGACTTGAAGCATTGTCTGTCAGGCGTGTATCGTAAGGAAATTCTTTAAGTTGTTGCATGTTCGTCGAATATTGTTAAACAGGTATTGTAACGGCGCTTTTTTACAAGGTCAACAGACCGCTAAGTAT
>JAAUYH010143997.1_pt1 | contig 23803 bp, 15 predicted proteins | sample 7278061 | NCBI WGS metagenome assembly JAAUYH01 (sample SAMN14350203, study PRJNA611818) | marine sediment metagenome | isolation source: surface marine sediment (0.6m) | place: French Polynesia: Moorea | collected 2018-08 | reverse complement strand
CGCTTCATTCACGGCCGCCGGGGCATCGGTGTCTTGTGATGCATGAACCAGGGCAGGAATGCCATACACCGCAGACCAGCGCTCGATGACCTCGTCATCAGACCAGGACGCAGAGCGGTGCGGAGCCAACCGAAGAACCAGGTGAACATGATTGGACATGACGGCGTAGGCCAAAATGTCGATGGCAAAAACCTGAGCCAGCAGGTTGAGTCGATCAACGATCCATTGGCGCCGGTGCTCAAAGCAGCGATCTCCATCAGCACCACACAGAAAGGCACGCCGCACGCAGCGACTCACCACGTGGTAGTAAGGGGTGATTTCCGGATGGACCTGGCGCTTCCTTGCGATGGTCATGGGCTGGTTCCTGGCTTTGCGTTTGATCACGATGCCCAAGGCGCCGGGCGCAGCCAACAGAGAACAGCAACCAACTCAGTAGGATTCTTTCTATTTGTGGCCTGTCCCGTACGGCCATCGTCCCGTACGGCCTTCTATTTGTTGCCTGTCCCGTACGGCCGTCCCGTACGGCCGTTCCCCGAATATATGTCAGATGACCTCTCTCTCCGTCGAACCGCAGGCCTTGATCACGGGGAGGCGTCCATATATGTCCCGTACTATTGCGTTGCCTGTCCCGTAAGGCCCGCCGTAAGGCCCGCCCTTTGTTGCCTGTCCCGTACGGCCCGTCCTCCGTCGAACCGCAGGCCTTGATCACGGGGAGGCGTCCATATATGTCCCGTACTATTGCGTTGCCTGTCCCGTACGGCCCGGCCCGTTGTTGCCTGTCCCGTACGGCCCGCGTACGGCCCGCGTAAGGCCCGCGGGAGGGTGGTTCCAGTCGCTGCCTCGTTGGGCCGGTGGCTCCGTTGATGTCCAGATCCCAGCACGTTTCTCGCATAGAACTGGATGACGAACCATGAGTCTCTGGCTGCGCGCTGTCGCAGCCGTTTCGAGGGTCAAAATGGAGGATCTTATGTCCCAACGCCTACTCTGCTGGACGGCTGCCCTGCTCGTGCTGGCCGGCAACGTCGATGCCGCGCCCGTGGAATCCGTCTTCTCGATCCAGGGCGAGCTTCGCGAGGGCTCCGCCCCCGCCAGCGGCAGCTACGACATCGAAGCGTCGCTGTTCAACGTGGCTACCGAAGGCCAGGCAATCGATGTCGTCACACACAACGGGGTCGCCGTCACCGACGGATTTTTCTACATCGAACTCGACTACACCACGGCACCATTCGAGATGGGGGAGCAGTACTGGATTGAGATCGCCGTCCGGCCAGCCGGCTCAGGAGAATTTGTGCCGCTGACCCCTCGCACCAAGCTCACCGCGTCGCCATACGCCCTTGGCGCTGTTTCCGTTCTACCCGGGGCGATCGGTGCTGAGCAGATCAACCCCAGCGAAGTGCAGGCGCGAGTCGATGGCGCTTGCTCGGTGGGTCAGGCGATCCGCAGCATCGGTCAGGATGGTTCCGTGACCTGCGACGTTGACGACGATACGACTTACTCCGGCACCGACTTCGCAACAAGCAATCAGGCCTGCACCGTGGGGCAGGTCGTCCGCGGCTTCGATCAGAATGGCAAGGTCATCTGCGCCAAGGACGAGGACACGACCTATTCCGGCACAGACTTCGCAACAAGCGATCAGGCCTGCACCGTGGGGCAGGTCGTCCGCGGCATCGATCAGAATGGCGTGGTCATCTGCGCCAAGGACGAGGATACGACCTACTCCGGCACTGACTTCGCAACAAGCGATCAGTCCTGCGCCGTGGGGCAGGTCGTCCGCGGCTTCGATGAGAATGGCGTGGTCATCTGCGCCACGGACGAGGACACGACCTATTCCGGCAGCGATTTCGCTCTGAGCGACGAGGTGTGCTCGAGCGGCCAACTGTCGACCGGTGTGGACGATAGAGGGACAGTGGTTTGCACGCTACCGCCAGGGATCGATATCATCCCTCGGCCGAACTACACCTCGACCGCGTACGACCAGGGCTCGGATGACATCGGATTCGGGCTCGACATGGCGATCGGCGTCGACGGCTTTCCCATTATGAGTTATGTCGACATCGACAACGGGCACTTGCTCGTGACCCACTGCGAGGACCCCATCTGCCAGTCGAGCACCACCTCGATCGTGGATCCGGCTGTCGGTAGCGGTCCTGCCTTCACATCGATCGCGATCAACGGCTTCGGACAGCCTGTAATCGGTTACCACGACGCCGACGACCAATCACTGAAACTCGCCGTCTGCAACGACTTTGCCTGCGCCGGGTCCGACGAGACCATCAACACGGTGGATAGCGGCAATGTCGTGGGGCACTACGTCTCGATCGGGTTCGGATCTGACGTCGGCCCCCGGCAGGAGGGCTATCCGATCCTCGCCTACTACGATGCCTCACTGCTGGATCTCAAGGTCGCGTTTTGCGACACCATGGACTGCAGCGCCATCGAGAGCATCCAGGTTCCGGACAGCGATGGAGATGTCGGCAGTCACCTTTCCATGGTGACAAAGAACACCGATCCGCTGATCAGCTACTACGACGCGACTCAGGGCGATCTGAAGTACGTGCGGTGTTCGGCATTCGGATCCTGTTCCTCAAGCCCGAGAACAATCGCTTCTGACGGCAACGTCGGTATGGAATCCGACATCTTTCTCGTGGGCGGCAGGCCGACGATGGCGTTTCAGGATGACTCAGGCGCCATCTTCGTAGCGTCCTGCGGCAACGACTCGTGTTCTGCGTCCTTGATCACGGTCAATCCGACCAGTTCCAGCACCTCCGTCTTTGGCCAAGCCCCCCCGGCCGGCGTCAGCGCGTCCAATGGCCTCCCGATCATCGTTGCCGACGACACCATGTGGATATGCTCGGACCCCGCCTGCAGCACCGGTAGACGCGAAGGTCTGACTGTAGTCAGCAGGCTGTTCAGCGGCGACAGCGCCATTGCCATTGACCATCTCGGCTATCCAGTCATTGCCACCGGGCGAGCCAGTCAGGGCATCGAGCTCGTGCGATGCGGATCCCGTACCTGCAGGGAGCCGTGATGAGGTTCGTCGTATTGACGCTGGCGCTGATCGCTGCGGCACCCGTGGAGCCAGCAGGCAACCCGAATGGGACTTTGGAGCTCGCGCGCCCAGCGGTGGCGAGTACGTCCAGAGCGACCTCACCGGGGCGTTCGATTACTGTGACAGTTGGGCAGGCAATCTCGAGCGGTGTCCTGACCGGTCCCGGTTTCGAGGCGACGCTGGGCGCCCGCCTGCGAAAAGAGGCGTCCGGCCAAGGAATTTTTGCTTCGGGCTTCGAAGCCGGCGAATCCGCACGGTAGAGCCGGCACGGCGACCGAAAACCGCTACCGCGCGTGCGATCAGTGCTGGCTTTGGGATGTTATCAACGTGGAAACATGGTGCCCTGACCCTTCGATGGAACATCATGCAACTGAAGGGGTTTGTGGGGGCGCGCTCATCCCTCGCATCTTCCCGATGACGCAGTCAAACCACTGCCTCCTTGACGGGGTTGTCGCAATAGATAATTCCCGGGAGGCCTGGAAACGCATAACCCCGGGGATTGGCGCCTCGATTTCTGGGATCGGAGTAACGGGACTGAGTCAGGCAGCCCTACCCATTCATTGCTTGAGCCTGTTCACCTGCCGCTGAAATGAATCCCCCGCTCAGTCTCGCTTGATGTACTGGGCGACCTTGTTGGTGATGCGCCAGCTGCCGTCGGCATGGACCAGGTTGAGATAATCGATATACCCATGCTCGCCGTTCTCGCCCCAGGTGAACTCGACGGTGGCGTTGGCGGCTTTGCCGGTTTTGAGCATATTGGTAATCCCGATCCGGGCGTCCCATTCATTGCCGGTGTCCACCACCTCGGCAAAGGCGTCCCGGGTGAAGAACTGGTACTGCTCGTTCTGATTGTAGTACTGGATTTCAGCATTGTCGGCGAACGCGCGACGAATGTGGGCTCCCGAGCCGGTGCCGACGGCAGTGATGTACGCCTGCACGGCGGCTTCGGGTTCCGCGAAATCTTCCGCGATCGCAGTCGTGTTCATGGCAAGGAACAAACAGTATAGGGAGTAGAACATCACACGCATGGCAATGGACCTTGTTGAGAGTTAGTGGTGGTTGATCTGGACACTTTGGCGTCAGATACTTTGAACCATTCAGGCGTCAGTTTCGCTCAATTTCTCCAGGGCGCGGCGCCAGGACTGCAGATTTAAATGGGACTCGGTGCCATCAATGCCCCGGGCCTCGAAAGCGGCGATGGCCTCGTCGATCGCAGCGAGAGCTTCCGCCGGCGGCAGATCGCCCATTCGCGCCGCGGCATAGTCCCTGCCCGCCAGGTAGTACGGTTTGGTCGGCAGCAGACGGGCTGGCATTGTTTCGATAAACTGATCCAGCAGGGTCAATGCTTCTTCCCACCGCTGCTGATCCAGCCGCATTCTGATTATGCTGATCTGGGCTTTAACCTGATGGTACCTCTCCTCTGGCGCACTCAGCCTGGCGTGCTTCAACAGCAGGCGCTCTGCATCATCGTAGTTCTTTGCGAAACGCCACAGGCGAGCCTGCTCGCTTTCAACTGTCAAGAATGAGGGATGCCCTGGCGGCAGAGCGGCATCGTAGATAGCCTTCGCCTGCTCCAGGGCGCGGCGGGCTTCAGAAAAATTCTCCAGATCAGTGTAGATAGAACACAGGGCCAGGTAAACAAAACCCATCCTCAGTGATTCTCCGTTCCCGTGTTCGCGCAGCAATTCCGCCGCCCGCAGTTCGTGATCCAGAGCCTCCGGAAATCTGCCGAACCGGGCATAAATGTTGGACAGGTTGTGGTGGTCCACCGCGGTGCGCAGGCTGTTGTCACCGTGGAGTGCCTCGCGGTCGGCCAGCAGGGCCAGTTGGGTTTCCAGCTGTTCCTTCCAGCGACCCTGTTCACCCAGCAACTCCATCAGGCTGTTGCGGGCGACCAATCTCTCCCGGGGGCCGTCCGAGTCGGTCCGTTGGTCGCTTTCTTCAATGGCTGCCCTCACTGCCTCCTCGGCACCGTCCAGGTTTTTCAATTCGATACGCAGATTAGCAATCTTCATCCAGGCCTGGCTGCGCCACTTGGCATGACGTTGTGAGGTGGGCTCCAGGTCCACCAGTGCCCTCTCCAGGATGGCCAGGCCGCGCTCGCGCTCTCCCAATCGGCCCAGGCCATGGCCCACCATGAGCCGCATTTCCGCCAGTGCCGGTGGTTGGTCCTGTAAGTCTTCGTCCATGTTTTTGGCGATGTGGTCGTAGACCACTTTGATCGAGGTGGGGCCCGATGTGCGTTCCGGATCCGCCGCCTGCAGCGCGCCAACCACCAGTTCCCGCACCGTCCGCTCACGCGTCAGGGCATTCTGCTCAGCCTCGAGTGCGCTCGTCGCGGCCTCGACAGCGCGCTGCTCGGCCCGGAATGCTGTGATTGCCGCCAACAGGCCCACCGTCAAAGAGCCGATAACGGCCCAAACCGCGGTGCGTCGCCGGCGTCTCTGGGGCGCCGTGCGCAGGTATTCCAGCCGGTCCACCAGCTCACCGGCGCTGGGTCTCTGGTCCGGGTCGAGTTTCAGGAGGTCCACGATGAGTGCGCGGAAGCCTCGGGAAATTCTGTCCATGGATGGCGGCTCACCGTGGCGGTAAACCTTCTCCAGCGATTCCACCGATTCCGCCTTCCAGGGATAGCGTCCGGACAGACAGCGGTAGAGCACAACGCCGAAGGAGAAAAGGTCGCTGGCCGATGTGGTGGGCCGGTCGTCAAACAGTTCCGGCGCCATGAAGCGCGGTGAACCCAACGTCACCGCCAGCCAGCGGCCCTCTTCCCGCGCAGCCCCAAAATCCATCAACACCGGGGTGCCATCGGGCTGCATCATGATGTTGGCCGGTTTGACGTCGCCGTGGACGATGCCACGCCGGTGAATCAGTGCCAGCGCCTGGGCGATGGGCAGCGCCAGTTCAATGGATTCGGTGACCGGAAGCTGGCCCCGTGCCTTGAGCGCCGCCGCCAGGGTGTGGCCCGGCAGCAGATCGCTCCAGATGCCGACCCGGCCGTCCATCACGTCGGCGCCGTGCACCGCCAGGATGTTGGGGTGGCGGGTGCGAGCCATGCTGCGGGCCTCGGCAATGACCATCTCCGGGTTGCTGGCCCGGTCCTCACGCTCGTGTTCAATCTTGAGAGCCACCTCTCGTTTGAGGACGGGGTCGTAGGCCCGGTAGACCTCGCCAAAGGCGCCGGCGCCGATGGCCTCCCGCACCTCCAGGTGGCGCCATTCGAACAGTGCTGGCTCTGTCGAGTCCGTCTTTTCTCTTGATCGGAAACTATTAGCGATATCGCTGATCAGGCGCATGCCGTCCAGGTTATCGGTGGTGTCCGAGGCGGACTCCCAGTCCGGCTCGGACTGATCCGCGATCTGCTGGGCGACGTCGCTGGGTTCGCCCGGATCTTTGGGTTTTGTGGGACTGGTCATGACTCGATCAGGGCGGCCAGTTCATCCAGTGCCCGGCTGATCATCATTCGCGTGGCATTGGCAGAGGGCCGCTCGAGCTCCCTGGCGATTTCTGGAAAAGTCATGCCAAATTCGACCCGCATGATGACCGCGTTTCGCTTCACTTCCGACAGTTGGCTGAGCGCCTTTTCGTAAACCTCCAGCCGTTCACGCCCGATGGTCTGTTCCACCTGGGAGATCTGCTGGCCGGGCAGAGACTCGATCATGGAAACTGTGCTGGGGCGCCGGGCGTTTCGCCGCAGCTCCTCGCGCACCAGGTTAAGCAAGATGGCTCGGAGATAGGCGAGAAAACTACCCGGCCGCTCCGATTCGAATTTGTCCAGGCGCTTGAGCGCTCGCAGAAACGTGAGCTGCAGTAGATCTTCAGTTTCGGATAAATCGCGCCCATAGGCCGGAAGCCGGCCCCGAGCCCAGCGGCGCAGGATCGGCATGTACCGTTCAAACAACCCGTTGGCCGCGCTTTCTTCACCGGCGCGGTAACGCGACAGTAGTTGGGTGGTGCTGGTGAGTGTCTCTTCGTCGCTCATGTCCCTGGACCGAGAACCCGTGGATTCCTTGGTGCAATTTTCCGGGCCGCTTCCCGGCTGCAACAAAACGCGATTTTATCAGGGATACGGGCGAGATTTCTGGGGTCGATTTCTGGAGTCACCCATTAGCCAGCCGGCGTGTGCGCTTTGGCAAGCGCCATGCATTGCATATCAAAAGTCTCAAAGGATTCTCTTCATGGCTCGTATCTTTCTACTCTGGCTGGCGCTGACCGGCCTCGCCTCGGCCCAGGCGTCGCCGCCGTCGGTCCCGATGTGGGTCAACAATCTTGGCGATTTTGCGTTTCAGGACCGTACCTTGGCGGTTGCGGTTGATTCCCAGGACAATGTCTACGCGGGCGGCGACTTTGGTCTGACCGTGGACTTTGACCCCGGCCCGGGTGTGGCCGAGCGCACCGCCACGTCGACCGATTCCTACCTGGTCAAGTTCGATGCCGCGGGAGATTTCCTGTGGGTCAAGCACTTCGAGGCCCAGGGCCGCGTCACCGACATTGTCACGGACAGCAATGACAACGTCATCGTGGCGGGCACGTTCAGCGATACCCTGGTGGTGGACGGTACGCTGACGCTGGTACCCGTCGCTCAAAGCGACCTGTTCCTGGTGAAACTTGATGCCAGCGGCAACCTGTTGTGGGGGTTTTCTTTTGGTGGCAGCGGCGACGATGACCCCCACCATCTGGAGATCGACTCCGATGACGCCATTATTCTCTCCGGGATCATCAACGGTACGGTCGACGTGGACCCGGGCCCGGGCGTTTCCGAACTGGTTGCAGGCATCGACGAAGACGCCTTCGTGGCCAAGTATTCAAGCGCAGGCAGCCTTGCCTGGGCGCACTCGTTTGAACAGGTCTCGCCCAGCGGAATTGCGCAATCAGAATCGGCGCACGGCCTTGCCGTCGACAGCCTGGACAACGTGTTCGTGGGCGGGCAGGCGGAGGGTAACGTCGTGTTCAGCGGAAATACGGTGGCCACCGGCGGCACCGCGGCGTATCTCGTCAAGTACAACGCGGCGGGAGTATTCCAGTGGGTGAGGGTCACCGAGGGACAACCGGGTTCGCTGCGCGCCGAGATTTTCGGCCTGGGCGTGGACATAGCCGGCAACGTGTATGCCACCGGCATGTTTTTTGGCGAAGTTGATTTCGATCCCGATCCCGTGGATCAGGTGTTGGGTGATTCCGATTCCAGTCTGGACCTGTACCTGGCCAGGTTTGACCCAACGGGCGACCTGAACTGGATCGGATTCATCGCCGGCCCAGTCACCCAGCAGGTTTTCGATATCCACGTGCAGAATGATGGCAGGCTCACCGTCGGCGGCAGCTTCAGCGGCCGCGCGGACTTTGACACCGGCATCGGCGTTTCGGAGCTGGTTTCTGAAACCAGCGGCGGAGACTGCTGGTTTGCTCACTATCAGCCTGACGGTGCTCTGATCAGCGCCCATCACCTGCCCGGTACGCGAAACTTCAGCGGCCAGGCACATTGTTCCATTGAAGCAATCTCCCCGGTCTCCGGAGGCGACCTGGCCATGGCGGGGTCCTACCGTATGGCGGTGGATTTCGATCCGGGAGCCGCCGAGCTGAAGTTGACGCCCCAGACCATCGACGGCTTTGCAGCCCGTTACAGTCAGCCGGTACCACTACCCCCGGAGATCTTCCAGGATGGGTTTGAAACGGAAGGCGCGGCGCCCGGACTCTGATACTCCGAACCGCTACTGTTCGGTCAGCCCGGTTCGGCGGTCTGCAAGTCGAAAATGTCACGTTGCTCGCCGAAGCGAACTTGTCTCATCATCGGGCGCTTCCTGACTGGCAAGCTGCCAGCAGGTTTCCCGTCTATTGAAAACGTTGTCCAAAGGCCACCACGGCTGACCTGTCCAACCAGGATGTGCAGTTTTCAATGCGTGGCGCATTAGACATTGGGAATTGACAGGAAATAGGAAACCGCCATGCCCCTCGGTCGGATTTGTATGGTTCTCGCGTTGACGGCGTGCTTCTGGAACGCAGACGCGCAGTTGCAGGATGTTGTTTCAGTTCGCAACGTCAACGGCCTGGACGGATTTGTGATCGTGGGCGAGACACCAGGGCACTTTTCCGGGATGGACGTTGCCATGGGTGGAGACGTCAATGGGGATGGATTGGCCGATCTGATGATTGGCACGCAAAGCGAGTACCTGGGGGGTGGCGGATTGCCTGCGGGATCGGTCGCGCTGATCCACGGATCATTGGTCCCGTATCCCGCACGCTTCGACATGAACGACTTCGATGGCTACAACGGTTACAAGATCTTTGGCTCTGGAGATGCGCCCCGCCTGGGAGACCCTATTGACGGAATCGGTGATTTCAACGCGGACGGTTGGCGCGACCTGGTGTTTGGAAATTTCCAGTCCAGCCCGGGAGGGCTGTACCGAGCAGGAGCGACCCACATCCATTTCGGTGGCCCGGTCGGTTTCTACGCGCAGGTGCCAGCCCCCGTCACCAGAGGGCTGGCACTCCTAGGCGACCAGGAGGGCGGCCGTGTCGGTTCCTCGGTGGCCGGAGCAGGTGACATCAATGGGGACGGCATCGACGACGTTGTGACTGGCGCCCCCGGGATGACCACTATTCGGCGCGTCGGCCTTGAGATCCTGGAGTTCCCGGCCGCCGGAAAAGTTTACGTGGTTTACGGCAGCGCCCTGGGATTTTCCTCAACGTTGGCGGTTCGCGACCTCGACGGAACCAATGGTTTCGTCATCAACGGCCTGGATGCAGCCGATCAGATTGGCGCTTCTGTTGCAGGCGGCGGAGATTTCAACGGAGACGGACTGGCTGACATTGCCATCGGGGCTCCAGGGGTTGACACCGGCGATGAGGATGCTGGCGCCGGGTACCTGTTGTTTGGCAGCGAATCTCTAACAGCGTCTTCGGTTTCTCTTGCCGGACTGAACGGGAGCAATGGTTTGCAGATCACTGGAACTGCTGAGGCAACCATCGGCTCATACGTACGGTTCGTGGGTGACGTCAATGCAGACGGATTCGACGACCTGGCGGTGAGTGGGGTTCAGTCGGCCGTGGTATTTGGCCAGGAGAGTCCACCTGCCATAATCAGTACGTCCAGCCTTGACGGCAGCAACGGGTTTTCGATTCCCATCGTTAACACGCACCTCCGCGGTGCCGGCGATTTCAACGGAGACGGCATCGATGACCTGATGATTTCCGACCGGGATTCTGGCATCGCTTTTGTCGTTTTCGGAAACCGGCAGGGGTTCCCGGGACTGTTCGACCCCTACGGTCTGAACGCGTCGGCGGTAACGCAAATCACAGCCGACGGTATAGCGACAAACCGGTTTACACCGGACAGCATGGCCGCTGGCGATGACCTAAACGGCGACGGCATTGACGATGTCGCCCTGGGTGCAGCCAACCATGAGAACAATAAGGGCGGCGCCCTCGTGGTGTTTGGCAACAGCGCCCCCTTTGCCTCGGGCAATCTGGCCCGGCTGTTCGATGAACTGGAAGACGATCCCTTCTCGCCCGGCAGCCGTATCGACATCGCCCTGGCCCAGAACTACCTGGACCACGAGCCCATGGCCGGCGTGGCGGTGGTCGGAAATGACAGCACGCCAGACCAGGGCCAGTGGCAGTTCGGCAGCGACGGGGTGACCTGGTCCGCTATCCCCACGGGGGTTTCGGACGTCGACGCCCAGGTCATCCAGGCGACCGACCGTCTGCGATTCTTCCCCGCCGAGAACTTTTCGGGGGAGCCGGGGCCCCTGACCGTCAGGTTATGGGACGGCCGGCTGCACTCTGCCGGCCCGGGGGTCTACGACATCACGCCCTTTATCGGCGGCCGCGGGGGGTTTTCCAACGACGACAACCTGCTGCAGGTCAGCGCCCACATCGAAGCGGTCAATGACGCGCCGTCCTTCCTTGCCAGCCATCCGCCGGTGGTCAACGAAGACCCCGGCGGGGTGACTCTCCAGAACTGGGCCACCTTTGATCCCGGGCCGCCCAGCGAGTCCGGCCAGATCCCCCTGGCGTGGCAGGTCGGCAACATTTCAAACCCCGGTCTGTTTTCCGTGCTGCCCACCGTCGACGCCCTGGGTCACCTCGTGTACAACCCGGCGCCGGACACCAGCGGGACCAGCACCTTTGATCTGCGGGTGGTGGACAACGGCGGCATTGCCAACGGCGGCGCCGACACCTCGGCGTTCCAGGCCTTCACCATCACGGTCAATCCGGTGAACGACCCGCCCACATTCCTGGCCTCGGACCCACCGCCGATCCCCATGGACGCCGGAGCCCAGTCCATCCCCAACTGGGCGGTAACCTACGCTGGCGCGCCGGATGAGACGGGTCAAATGGTCAGCCTGAGCGTCACCGGGGTTTCCGATAGCTCGCTGTTCGAACAGCCGCCGATGGTGGACGCCAGCGGCAACCTCCACTTCACACCGGCCCCCGGGGCCCGTGGCGCCAGCACCTTCCAGGTAGTGGCCACCGACGACGGCGGCGTGGCAAACGGCGGCCAGGACACCTCAGCACTCCAGCAGTTCACCATCGAAATTACAGGCGCGGATATTTTCAGGGACGGGTTTGAGAATCCTGCTGGGCAGGATCGGTGATGCCGTCCCGCCTGGATGGCCAGTGCGCGTTTCATTCATGCGAGCGTTAATGTCAATTGAAGGTCAGCGGAGCAGGCCACAGAATCGATGAAAAAGGGAATTCAAAAGATTCTGGATGGCATCAGCCATGCCGCGTTTGACGCGTTGATGGCCGGCATTTTTCTGGTCGTCTGGGTTTTTGCCGACCACTTTTCCCGCGGTCGAGTGGCGGAAATCCAGGGTGTTTTCCAACTGGAGTTACTCGCCGTTCACTGCGGCCATTTCCTGGGATTCGTGGTAATGGCCGAGTCCTGGCGCTTGCGTTGGTTCCTGGCAACGTTGCTGTTACTGACTTACCTGTCAGTCTTCGCTGGCCTCACCTACCTATCCCAATCGTGGACGCCGCTCATCGCCGGCATCATGCTGGTATTGAGCAAGGTTCCCCTGGTTAAAAGCGGCCTGTCTGACAAGGCGCAAAAGCCTTACGCGGCGCTTTGGGGGGGGTCCGTGATACTTTGGTTTGTCTGCTATTCCATCGGAGGGAGACTCGCGGGCCCAGGGCTGGTGTTCATTCATGAAGTCGACGCGACAGAAATTCACTACACCATGATCGCCAGCGGGTATTTGTACTTTTCCGGCCTGGCTGCCGCCAAGTTCGCTCTCGCACCGTTAATAAATGACCAGGGGCCAGCGCGCCAGAATCGGAACCGCATCATTGCGTGGAGACGCCAGCCAAAGGTGGCATTCTTGAGTCGTCGCCGCCGTCCACCTCCCACCACGCTTCCAGCCGCCAAGGGAGGTCGTGATCGTCCGGGTGACTCGAAACCGTAACGAGTTCTCGTCGTGACGGTCTGCGGGACAAGCGTCCGAAACTTGCTGAAATCCACCAACTGGGTGGCTCAGTCGCCGTCGCCTGGTGCGCAAGGGCCAAGGTCAGGTAGGGCACCCCAATACGTGGCAATACAAGACCTGAAATGACACACCGAGTTACCGCGCGGAAACTTAAAAAGGTGGCAATGCAAGATCTGATTACGGCTGGCTAATGGTTGACCCCGGATTTCTTCCGGATTTCTTCAAAACCCTTCTGTGCGCTTTCGCCTTGTTAACGTATTTAACCTTAGTAAAAGGCGGGGAAAACTGGAGGAAAAACGATGTACCGATCCGAATTTCTGACGTTGGCATGGCCCTTTTTCATTACGGTCCGGGTTCGGCGGCTCCGGCTCTCCCAAGTCACCCAGGGCACTATGACAGCCGGGGGTCGACAAGCTCTGGGTGGAGAATTCTCCGCGGGGTTCAGATTGGGGACATCAGCGTCACCGATCAGCCGGCCAGCGGCGGTCCCTGATCCATGGCAGGTGGATTCTGGGCCGCCCGTGCCCCCGAGGCCCCCGATTTCGTGTTCGCCAATGGATTTGAGGAGTGATGGAGATTGCACATCCGTTGACCAATCGCGCTTTTTTGCCTGCAAAAGGTACCCGGGAAATGCGAATATGGCCCTAATTCAGCTGAATCAGCGCAGTACAGCGGGAGCACTCCCTGTCGCTGCCAATAGCTGTTACTTCCTCCACTGGGTGTCCGCAGGAACGCCCGCTATGGTTCAGCCCAGGCAACAGGGGTAAGCAGGCGATGATCAGGTTTTCTGTCAACGGTGAATCAATACAGTATGACGGCCCAGGCGATACGCCGCTGCTGTGGGTGTTGCGGGATCAACTTGGGCTGACCGGCGCCAAGTACGGCTGCGGCATCGGGGTTTGCGGAGCCTGCATGATCCATCTGGACGGCCGGGCCCTGACCGCGTGCACGCTGCCGGTATCCGCCGCAACGGGCCGGCAGGTGACCACCATCGAAGGCCTGTCCGAAGACGGCTCTCACCCGGTCCAGCAGGCCTGGCGGGAACTCGACGTTCCCCAGTGCGGCTACTGCCAACCTGGCCATATCATGGCCGTGGCCTCGTTTCTCGAAACCCATCCCGCGCCAACTGACGAGACCATCAACGCCAATATCACCAACCTGTGCCGCTGCGGCACCTACGTCAGGGTTCGCAAGGCCATTCACCGGGCTGCTGAAATCCGGGAGGAAAGCCGTGAAAGCTGAGATCAATCGTAGCCGGCGCAATTTCCTGGTCAGCGGCCTGACCGCCTCGGGCGCGCTGCTGTTTGGTATTCCACTGCCGCGGGCCGGGGCCAACGGCTCGGGCCAGATCGGTTTTTTCATCACCATCAACGCCGACAACAGCGTTGTGATCGGCAGCAACCAGCCCGAGATCGGCCAGGGCATCAAGACGACCCTGCCCATGCTGATTGCCGAGGAACTGGAGGCGGAGTGGAGCCAGGTCTCGGTACGCCAGATGCCCCTGGGCATTGTCAAAACCGAGCAGGGTTTCACCTGGAAATACGGCGGCCAGGGCGTGGGCGGAAGCACGGGCCTGACCAGCAACTGGACCTATATGCGCGAGGTGGGCGCCAGCGCCAGGTCGGTGCTGCAGCAGGCCGCCGGACAGCACTGGGGTGTTGCGGCTGAGCAGTGCCGGTGCCGTCTCGGCCACGTCATTCACCCCAACGGTAACGATCGACTGCGCTACGCGGACCTGATCGAGCAGGCGTCAAAACTCCCGCTGCCGGAGCAGGCACCCACGCTCAAGCCGGTGAAAGAATTCACGGTTGCCGGCCGCCACCACACCACCACCGATATTGACGACATCATTACCGGCCGCACCCGCTATGGTCTGGATACCCAGGTGGAAGGAATGAAGTACGCGGTCATGGCCCGCTGCCCCTATCTGGACGGGGCCATGGAAAGCCTGGATGACGAGGCGGCCCGCAGGATCCCTGGCGTCATCGACGTGGTGCCCATCCCGGGGCCGGCGCCGGGGGAACCCTACTTCATCCTGGCCAGTGGCGTGGCGGTGATCGCCGATTCAACCTGGGCGGCCATCAGGGGCCGTAACGCTCTGAAGATTCAATGGTCAAAAGGTCCCCACGCCGACGAATCCACCGACAGCTTCGATCAGCAATGCCGCGACCTGTTGGCTACCCGCGGCCAGATCGTGCATGACGATGGGGACGTGGAGGCCGCTTTGAATGAGGCCAGCTCCACCTTCCAGGCCGATTACGTGGTGCCTTTTGTGTCTCACGCGCCGCTGGAGCCCCAGAATTGTTTTGCCCACGTCGAAGACGGGCGTTGCCGCGTCATCGTGCCGACCCAGATGCCCTCCGGCGTGTCTCGTCTGGTGTCCCGAGTCACCGGCATCGACCGCGAGAACATACAGGTGGAGATGACCCGGGTGGGCGGCGGCTTTGGACGCCGCCTGTCGGTGGACTATGCAGCCGAGGCGGCACTGGTCTCCCAGGCGTCCGGCCTGCCGGTGCAGCTGGTCTGGACCCGGGAGGACGATCTGCAGAACGATTTCTACCGGCCTGCGGGCCACCACCAGCTCATTGCCGGCCTGGATGAAAACGGGCGGGTAACGGCCTGGAAACACCGTCTGGCCAGCGCCAGCAAGTACTACCGGCGACCCAATGTGCCCCAGGAAGACATGTGGAAGCCCGAGCTGTACTCAGACGACTTTCCCGTGGGACGTGTTGCCAACCTGCAGCGGGAATATTTTCCGGTGGAGTCCGGCGTGCCGCGGGGCTCCTGGCGGGCACCGGCCCACACCGTCAACGCTTTTGTCATCCAGAGTTTTATCGACGAACTGGCCCACCACTCCGGCCAGGATCCGCTGGCCTTTCAGCTTCGCCTGCTGGGTGATGCCGAAGAACTGCCATACGGCGGTCACGGCGGGCCCACCTTCAATCCCGGTCGGCTGAGCCGGCTGTTGAAGTTCGTGGCCCATCGCGCCGGCTACGGCCGAACGCTGCCCAAGGGCCGGGGCATCGGGCTGGCCTGTCACTTCACCTTCGGCGGATACGCAGCCCACGCCATCGAGGTTTCGGTGTCCGAGGCGGGGCAGCTGACCATCGAACGCATCGTGGCGGCCATGGATTGCGGCTACGCGGTGAATCCCAACGCCGCCATGGCCCAGGTCGAGGGCGCCACCATAGACGGGCTGAGCACGGCGTTGAACCTGAAGATCACCGTCAAGGACGGGCAGATCCAGCAAAGCAATTTTCACCAGTACCCCCTGGCGCGGATAGCCGATGTTCCCGAGCGCTTCGAAGCCCACATCCTGCCCTGGGACGAGACCCCGACCGGCGTGGGAGAAATCCCGCTGCCGCCGGTGGCTCCGGCACTGACCAACGCTGTTTTCGCCGCCACCGGCAAACGTATTCGGCGTTTGCCACTGGCCGATCAGTTGAAGGATTCAGCCGCCTGATCCGGCTCGCCGACACCGGGGGGCAAGTCGCCGATGCATTGGTTTGAAACCACATACCAGGCACGGCTCAGGCAGGATATGCATTACGATCCACGCGCCAGGATCAGCGTGGTCCTCAGCGGCGTTTTCTTCGAAGAGACACCTTACTGCAGCGGCCGGCGTCAGCCGCTGGATACGCTGTTCAAATCCACCCGCGCGCGACACAGTACCGAATTCGGAGAATCGGGCGCCCGGGTTCTAGCGGTTGAACCGTCAGAGGACACCCTGGATGAGCTCGACATCGGAACCGAAAGGCGCCTGGTATCCCTGGCCTGCACCGAGTCTGTTTCACTGGCGGCTCTGCTGATTCTGGCTGCCAGGGCCAATGACCGGAAGGCGGTCGAAACCGCCTGTATCGAGCTGCTCTCCCTGGTTCGAAACGCACTGAGGGAGCGACATATAGACAGCCGCTCCCTGCGCAGGCTGACCGAAGAAGCCAGAACCGCCATCCTGGATCATCCCGAACAGGCGCACTCGCTGAGCGGTTTCGCCAGGCGCGCCGGCGTTCACCCGGTGTATTTTGCTCGCGCGTTCCGGAGTGCCACACGTTGCTCCATCAGCCTGTTTATGCAGCTGCAGAGGATTCGTAAATCCATGGTGCTGATGCAGAATCCGGCATTGGCGCTGGGTCGGATCGCCAGCGAGGTCGGGTACTACGATCAAAGTCATTTCAGCCGGCATTTCAGACGCCTGGTCGGATGCGCCCCCGGCGCGTTCCGCCGCAAGCTTGCCAGCCAGCACGGGGTTTCGTTCGTACAAGACGGCAACGGTCGATCTGTATAAAACTGCCGGTTCAGGTTTAATCGGGGACTACCCATGGCTTCCATTCAACAGACCCTACTGGGCCTGGCCGCCGCCACCTGCCTGATCAACGTGGCCGGCGCGGGGCCCGTCGATACATCACTCCAGGCCGACACCATTGGTGGGTTTGCCAAAACCCTGTCGGAACGCATCGAAGAAGTGCCCGGCTTTGCCGTGGCCGTGGTGCGTGGAGATGAAGTGGTACTGGCGGAGGGATACGGCCATGCAGACATCGAAGCCGGCGTTAAGGCTGACGCGGATACGCTGTTCTACATCGCATCCACCACCAAGTCCTTTACCGGAACCGCGCTGAACCTGCTGCATCACCGGGGTGAGATCGACCTGGACGCGAGTCTCGCTGACTACGCGCCGGGCGTAACGTTCAAGCCTGAGATCCGCGCCGATGAGGTAAAGCTGCGGGATCTGCTGACCCACTCCTCCGGCATCGACAACAGCCCCATTGGCTTTCGAGTGGCTTACAGCGGTGAGCATTCTCCAAAGATCCTGTGGGACCTGCTGCAAAGCTCCGAACCCAATACCGAATATCCCCTGGGAATGTTTCAGTACACCAATGTCGGGTACAACATCCTGACCCGCCTGGCGGAGGAACGGACGGGCAAACCCTGGCAGGACATGCTGCGGGACGAGATTTTTGGGCCCCTGGGTATGCACCGGACTACGGCCTATGTCTCCAAAGCCGACCGCAATGGCTGGTCAAAAGCCAGACCCTATTTCGGTCTGATGCCCAGTGGCCCCCAGCGGGCCTACCTGGAGAAGCAGGACAACACCATGCAGTCCGCGGGAGGACTGCTCACCACCGCCAACGACGCCGCACGCTGGATGTCGGCAAACCTGTCCGGCGGCGTTCTCAACGGTAAACGCCTGCTGCCCGAACAGCCCCTGGGCGAAGCCCGGGCACGCCTGGTACCGGTCGAAAAGCGGTTCGAAGACCTGGAAGCCACACACTACGGGCTGGGCTGGGCCATCGGCTCATTGCACGGCCGCGAGGTGGCTTTTCACCCCGGTGGTTTCGCCGGCTTCTACTCCAACATTACGATCATGCCGAAGGAAAACATCGGGGTTGCGGTGTTTACCAACGGTGCCCCTGGCGAAGGCCTGGCCCTGGCCCTGATGCGTTACGCCTACGCGGTAATGCTGGCAATGGAGGGGGCGAGCATTGAAGCCGAAACCCAGATCGCAACGCTGGAATCCAGGATCAGTCAGGTCAAACCCAGGATCGTGGCCGACCTGGAAAAACGCAAGAAAAGACAGTGGGACCTCAGCCGGCCATTCGAAGACTATGCCGGCGTCTACCGCAACGAACTCTACGGGGATATCGTGGTGTCGATTCGCGACGGCGTCCCGCACGTCACAATGGGCAATATGTACGCCAGCGCCACGCCGTTTCCCCACGACGAAATGGAAGCCATGCGAGTCGAGCTGGTTCCGTTCCGTGGCGAACTGCTGGTCTTTCGCATGGAGGACGCCAATCCACCGTCAGCGTTGCGCTACGACGGTGACCTGTTTGAACGCGTGCCCTGAGCGCCGCCTGCTGCCGTCGCTTAGAACATGGCCGCCGACAGCTGCAGGATCCTGGGAAGCGCCCTCACCTGCTTTTCGTAGGCCTGCAGCAGGACCGGGTCTTCAACGTTCCAGGACACCTCCTCCAGCGGCAAATTTTCGAAAACATCGGTAGCCATGGCTTCGCACCTGGAGATCAGGCTGCCCAGGTGATCCTCGCCTTCCCAGCCGGCCTTGAGCTTGTCCGGGAGATTCCAGTTCTCGTACAAAAACAGCGATGCATGCCTGCGATCGGAGCCGCACTGGTCCTGCAGGCCCTGGCTGATGGTGATTTCGGGATTCCCGGCCGCGCGGACCAGTGACTCATTGGTTTCGGCCGGGAGGGAGTCGGCCAGCCACAGCAGGCCAATGTTGTGCAACAGCGCGGCAGTTCTTGCCGTGTTGGCATCAACCGACGCGTGGCCCGCCAGGTCCGCCGCCAGGTTGGAGGCCATGATTGAGGTGCACCAGAATTTTTCGGCGTCGAAGGAGGGACAGCGTCGGGGACTGAATGACTGACCGATGGCCAGGGCAATGCTGGTGGTGCGAACCACGTTCAGGCCAAGCCGGGAACAGGCGTCAGCGATGCTGGTGACCGGCGCGACCGGCCGGGACCAGGCCGAGTTGGCGGTGGCAACCAGCCTGGCCGCGATGGACGGCGACATTCTCACCAGTTCAACGATGCGACTGATGCTGACGTCTTCGTCCGACAGCTCCAGCAGCAAATCGGCTGCGCCAGCTTCCAGGGTCGGAATCTTACTGGACTTCCGAAGGGGTGATACCGCGGCCCCCATTTATCCTGCCCTCCGTCCGGCATTTTCGGGCGACTCCGCCGCGGGGCCATCCACAAATCCCCGGGCGACCAGCTCCGGCACCTGCTTCGCTGCTACCGGCTGACTGAAGAAACTGCCCTGCACCCGGTCGCAGTCCAGCCCCTGCAGAATCTGCAGCTGCTCAAGCTGTTCCACGCCCTCGGCAATTATTTCAAATCGCAACGCGTGTCCCATGGCCATGATGGTACCGAGCAGAACCGCGTCCTGGGGATTGGTTGCCATGTCCTGCACAAAGCTGCGATCGATCTTGAGGCAATCGGCAGGCAGTACCTTAAGAGATGCCAGCGACGAATGGCCGGTGCCGAATTCATCGATGGCTACGCGCACGCCCAGGCTCTTGAGTCTTTCCAGCACCCGGCGACCATCAGGCGCCGATTGGATACCGGATTCCGTGATGGCCAGTTCCAGCTGGCCGGGCTCCACTTTTGCCGCGGTCAGGGCCTCGAGGATGTTGTCATACAGCTGCCTGTCGCTCAGTTGGCGAGGCGCCACGTTGACGCTCACCCGCATGTCACCAAGCCCCTGGTCGCTCCAGGCAGCCAGCTGGCAGGAGGCCCGCCGGATTATCCAGCTGCCCAGTTCGTTGATCAATCCCAGGCGCTCCACTTCGGGGGCGAATTCATCTGGTGGCAGCATGCCGCGGTCCGGATGGTCCCAGTGAATCAGCGCCTCCCAACCGACGATCTCTCCGGAACTGATGTCCACCTGGGGTTGGTAGCGCAGCAGGAAATCTTCGTTACTGACGGCTGCCCGCAACTCCTGGGCCAGCTTCAGACGATCGGCCGCTCGCTGGGACATTTCCTTGCGGAAGAACTCGAATCGATGGTGTCCGGCGACCTTGGCCGCATACATGGCATTGTCCCCGGCGTCGATCAGCTCCTTGGCGTCGTTGCCGTCGCTGGGGTAGCGGGATATGCCGATGCTGCACTGGGGCCTGAAGGTTCTGCCGGCAATGGTGACCGGCGTCTCGATCCGGGCGATGCAGCGTTCTGCCACCACGGCGATGTCTGCCTCGTCCGACAGCCCCTCCAGCAGAACACAGAACTCGTCGCCGCCAAGCCGGGCGATGAAATCGCTCTGGCGTGCGGCGTCCCGCAGGCGGTTGGTGACCTCGATGAGCAGCTGGTCGCCGGCATCGTGGCCCAGGCTGTCATTGACGCTTTTGAATGCATCCAGGTCCACGAAAAACAGTGAAAACCCCTCGCCTCGCCGCTTCGAGGTGCTGATCATTTCCTGCAGCCGCTGGTTCATGTAAGCGCGGCTGGCGGCGCCGGTCAGATTATCGAAGTAGGCCATCTGGCTGATAGAAGACAGGTGGTCCCTGATAGCGTCCTGCAGCTCCCCGAATTCCCGCGCGACCTGCCCGACTTCGTCCGGAGCGTGGTCGAGCCCGTCCAGGTCCGCCTGCAGCTTGAATTCGCCTTCCACGTACTCCCGCATCTTTTGGGACAAGATGAGGAGCGGCGCGGTCAGCCTGCGGGACAGGAAAAGGCCGAGCAGGGCCGATATCACCAATACCGCCCCAAAACTGTAGGCCACGTAAAACGCCAGGCTGCGATCCTGGACAAAGACCAGCGTCGCCAAAGCCGCCGGCACGCTGATACAGAAAGTAATCCCCAGAAACAGCCTGGTTCGAATGGTCCGGATCATCCTCTCGAACACCCTATAATTTTTCCGCCCTGAATCCGTTTTATCGGCCCGAAGGGCCGAAAATTAACGATTTGACCCGCGGTTTTCCGGTATTCGAACAAGTTCCTGGCCTATCGGCCTGGTAATGGGCGGCAGCATGGCCCTGAACGCGTCCAGGCTGCGGCCCCATGATTGGGGCCGGCGTGAGAATCTGGGTGTGGCCGGGGACTGCGTTCCCTTCGGGTTCCAATGCTACTCGTTGTCGACCCAGGTATTGGCGCCAACCGCCGAGTCGCCCCAGAGGTAACTGTCGCCCCACAAGTAGCTGTCACCCCACAGGTAGCTGTCACCCCAGAGGTAGCTGTCACCCCAGAGGTAGCTGTCGCCCCACAGGTAGCTGTCACCCCAGAGGTAGCTGTCACCCCAGAGGTAGCTGTCGCCCCAGAGGTAGCTGTCGCCCCACAGGTAGCTGTTGCCGTCAAGCCCCATGATGTAGTAGTTGCCGTTCTCGTCGCGATTGGCTCTACCCCCGAAGTGGGCCTGGCCAGCCAGATCGGCAGAGACGTTCAGTCCAAGATTGGCGCAGCCCGTGGCGCTGGAATAAGCGGCCGCATAGGCGTCTACCAGCCCCGCGCCCTGCTGAAACAGGCTCAGCGCCAGGCTGCCGTCGGAGCGGATCGCGGGTCTGGCGGTGCGCATCAGGCGACATTTCACGTCGTCGGGCGTGAGGCTCGGGTCGTCCTGCAGCATCAGCGCAACGGTGCCGCTGACCACGGACGCCGCCTGGGACGTACCGGACATGACAAACCAGGTAATGTTGTCGTGCAGCTCCTGGTGATCGAAGGAGAGCCGGGTCAGCGGCGACATGAGTCCCTGGATGTGCCCGCCGGGTGCCACCAGGTCCGGTTTCACGAACCCCTCGTAGGTCGGTCCTGCCGAGGAAAAGCTGGTGAGCACATCGTCGCTGATGTCGCTCGGCGAGAAGCTGTCGGTCATGGCGCCCACGGTGATCACGTAGGGCACGTTTCCGGGAACTCCAATGGTCATGGCGTCCGGACCTTCGTTACCCGCCGAGGCAACCACGACGATGCCGGCCTCCCAGGCCGCCATGACTGCCTGATTGAGCGGATCTTCCCAATAGTGCGACTTCACCGGGGCGCTCAGGGAAAGGTTCAGTACGCGGATGTTGTACTGGTCTTTGTGCGCAACCACAAACTCGATGCCGCGAATCACGTCCGCGTAGCTGCCCTGTCCATGGTCGTCAAGCGCCTTGACCACCACGATGCCTGCATCGGGCGCGATACCGTTGTAGCTGCCGGTGGGCTCACCGGTGGAAAAATCGTAGCTGTCGTCGGACAGCACCGCGCTGGAAGTCACGTGAGTACCGTGACCAAAGCCGTCGTTGACCGTCCACTCCGAGTCCCCGGTCTGGTCGGTGATGGCGTTGTATGTAGCCAGCAGGCGACGATTGTCGCTGCTGTCCTTGTCCAACCCCAAAAAACCACTGATCCCGGTGTCCAGAAACGCGATGCTCACGCCGCTGCCGGTCACGGCCTGTCGGTGCAGGTCATCCGCTCGAACGATGGTGGGATGGAAGGTGTCGCGCTTGAAGCCCTGCAGCAGCATGCCGTCACCGGGAGTGAACTCAATGCCCGTGCCGTCAACAAAGTGGATTGCGATCTGGTAGGCCTCAGGTGTGGCCAGGGGCGTCCCGGAGAATTCAAAACCAAGTACCAGATCGCCGTTATCGATGAATCGGGAGTCCGAAAGCAGGTCGCCTGGGATGGTCACGCCCAGATTGCTGGTGCCGGCCACGGCCAGGTGTCCTTCGGCGCCCAGCGAGAGCACGTTCTGGCCGTCGAGAGTGAGTGACAGCAGCGCACCGTTGTCAGCAGGCCAGCACACATCGATGGATTCGATTTCAAGGCGATGCCAACCCGTGTTGCGAACCGCAAGGGTGGCCCGGTCCTCGAAGAAATTCAGGAACGGCTCAATCCGCATGTAGTCGTTGACCTCGGCGACCAGCTGGCCCAGAAACTCGCTGATGGTGCCGGTGGCGCCGGAATCCGACTCCGGGGAATTGGCGTCACTGCTCCGGGCGCCCGCATCCCCGAACGCCTTGTAAGTGCCGTCCGCGAAGAAGAAGACCAGGTCGTAGTCCGAATCCCCGCCTTCCGCGTCGCCCTCAAACTTGAATTTGAACCTGGTGTCTCGGTTGCCTTCGAGTCTGCGATCATCGCTGCCCCAAAGACTGGCGGGGATGTCGATGGAGCGCCGACCCGCTTGTGATGGCTGGTTGATGCCCCCGACGCCTTCGCTTTCGCCGTCAATGCTGACTTTCTTCAGCTTGCCGTTTTTCGCCGGCCAGGCCAGGCTGATGGACTCGAGCAGCACGTCGTCCACCGATGTATTACTTAGCTCCAGCGAAATCCGCTCGTCATCGAATTTCAACGTCGCGTCCGTCTGAATCACCCGGCTTTCTCTAGGTGCATTGGCGGTCTTCAAACCATGATTCGGCGTCACCCTTATCTCGTCTGACACACCCTCGATGGCGTTTAGATCAGCCGACGCGGTCACGACAATGGCGTTGATCAGATCCAGGCGGTGGGTGACCTGCCAGCCCTGCTGCTCGGCCAGCAGCAGAAGTTGATGGGTTCTGTCAGCCTGGATAATGAAGGACGCCAGCTGCTCCTGCTGCGTTGCCCGCTCCGGGCCCAGCACCCATCCGGCCGCGAGGGCGGTGCCGAGCAGGAGAGCTGCCGGCAGTACTTTGTGACGATGGGTAGTTCTAGTTATTTTCATGATGCCTTCCCTATTTCCGGGTTATTCCTGTTCCTTCAGGATGGTCAGGCTGGTGGGCGTCACCGCTTCGTTCCAGACCGATGCCTCATTCCATGCCGATCCTTCGTTCCACATGGAGCCTTCATTCCAGACCGAACTCTCGTTCCACGCCGAGCCTTCGTTCCACACCGAGCCCTCGTTCCAGAACGAAGCCAGCATGCCGAGG
>JAAUYH010067509.1_pt1 | contig 23809 bp, 19 predicted proteins | sample 7278061 | NCBI WGS metagenome assembly JAAUYH01 (sample SAMN14350203, study PRJNA611818) | marine sediment metagenome | isolation source: surface marine sediment (0.6m) | place: French Polynesia: Moorea | collected 2018-08 | reverse complement strand
TACTCTATTACTTCTTAGCCTTAATTTCAGAAGTGACATCGGTGACTGGGTTACTTTGTCGGTTTTTTTGATTTTAACGGTGGGTTATTTCATCATTATAATCCGCAAAGGAATCGGGGCGGGTCTTGCTGTTGTCGTTGGTGCCGCTATTATCTTTTTCATTGGCTTTGGCTTAGTTGGTGGCGTTGTCGGCATCACTGTAGCTGTCGCTATCACTAGCATTATTAGTAATGCCGTCGGTGGTGCCGTCACTGTCGCTGTCGCTATCATCGGTGGTGTCTTTGGTGCTGTCTTTGGCGCTATCACTGGAATATTTCTCTTTCCCAAGACTACCATTGGCGCTGGCGACAACGCCAGCGCCAGTGCTGTCATTATCTCTGTCGTCATCTTTGTCTCTATAATACTGCTCAGTGCTTACATTAGCTGGCGCGCTTTACAAGGAAATATCAAAGATGCTTGGATTCGGACGAGCGCGATCTTTTTTGCATGCATCGGCGGTACCAGCTTCCAGGGAGCCGACTTAACCGATTCTGACTTTACTCAAGCTACGCTCAAAAGTACTGACCTGAGAAATGCTGTTACCACTCGAACGAACTGGCATCAGGCCAAAAAGATAGATCGAGCCAGAGTAGGCGGAACCATTCTGCTTGATCCAGATGTCCGGGATTTACTAATCACCCACCGAGGCGCTAGAAAATCATATGTCGGACTTATCCTTAAAGGAGCAAACCTAATAGGGGCAGACTTAAGTGATGCTGACCTAACAGAAGCAGATGTGAGTAACGCAACATTTGAAGGGGCATGGCTGGAGCGAGCCAACTTTACCAAATCACAAGCCCTCAACACCAACTTCCATCAGGCGAATCTAACGAGTGCCTGTCTAGAAAACTGGAGCATTAATAGCGCCACTCAATTAGAAGATGCGATCTGTGATTACGTTTATCTCCTCAGAAATCAGCAAGAACGTCGCCCCAGTAGTGGAAGCTTTGCGCCTGGGGAGTTCACCAAGCTGTTTGAAGAAGTACTGGACACCATTGACTTAATTTTTCGCAATGGATTGGACTGGAAAGCCTTTGCCTACTCATTCAAACAAGTCCAGGTTGAGAATGAAGACACCGAACTCGCCATCCAGAGTATTGAAAATAAAGGGGATGGTGTTGTTGTCGTAAAGGTTCAGGCGGCGCCCGATGCTGATAAAGAGAAGATTCACAGCGACTTTACGCGGAATTATGACCTGGCGCTCAAAGCCGTTGAGGAACACTATAAGGCTGAGTTGAAGGCGAAAGAGGAGCAAATTCAAATCTATCGTCAGCAAGGCTCAGATATGAAAGAAATTGTGGGGTTGCTGGCCAGTAGACCGATTAATGTAGACGTTAAAGCCACAGCGGATAGTAAAGCCATGCAGGGAAGTTCTGACCAGAGCCGAAAGATTGAAATTGGGGATGTTGGCGGCGATTTCAACGTCAGTGGTTCAGCACTGAATTTAGGCGATATCAGCGGCACAGTCACCAACACAATTAACCAGTTGCCTAGCTCCGCCGAACCAAATCAGCCGGGAATTAAGGAGCTGCTAACCCAACTGCAGGAAGCGATCGCGTCCGAATCCACTCTCAGCGAGGACGATAAAGCCGAAGCCCTAGAGCAGGTAAAGGCTCTGGCCGAAGCGGGACAAAACCCCAGCGACGTGGGCATGAAGAAGCTAGCCAAACGAGCGACTACCATGCTAAAGGGCATTGCCGCCGGATTACCCACTGCGGCGAAGCTAGCTGAATCGTTGAGTCAGTTATTGCCTGCGATCTCGTCTCTGTTGGGGCTGTGACCTTGTGAACAGGAGAACTCCCCCTAAATTCCCCACTATTTCCGAATGACCAGCATTTCATTCCCACCTTTTTGCAGCTCATACTCCACCCTCGTAACCTCCGCCTGATAACCCGCCTGACTCAACGCTTGAATGACTTGCTCTAGATAAGGAGATCGTTGCAACATCAGAGTCAACAGAGGAAAAATTCGCACCTCTTGGCTAACCCTAAGCATTTCTAAAATTGACTGATAATGAAACGGAAAATCATAATGTTCCGAATATAAAAATAAAAAATGAGAGCATAACGCCAGATCGAAGTCATCATCGCCTAAATTTAGCGTTGGCAATGCGCTAATTTGATAGCGCCCTGCCTGTTTGCTCGAGTCATAATCTTGGATAAATTGATGAATTGCGTTCACCCGATTGGCGCGTAAATCATCTGGAGAACGATGATACGACCATACCCAATCATCTGGAGAAGCCTTTACCTGATTAATAATATCGTCAACAACTTGATTGAAGCGCTCTAGAATTTCAGCCCCACTAAACTGATAAACCGGGTAATCGAAATAATGTTTCCTCCCATCTGGGTTGCTTCTGCATTAAAGCTAGCGGGACCATCCCCCACCCCTAAAATCCGATTCCCCAGATCCGTTGGCGAGAGAGCGAACATTTTCATGTACTCATCCAGCGATCGCCCAAAGGGAACCACTTTTTCCAGTTTCATTGGCATAAGTCTAGTTCCCTTGTGCGATCGCGCAGACACCCTTTACCAACTTTCACCGCAACAGAAATGCGGGAGATAGAACATAAAGCCCATTGACTTATCTATTCATTTACCCTCTTTAGAGGGGACTCTATATTTGCACAAATCTTTATGTCCTTTCCCCGCCATTGCCCAAAACGGTGAAAGTCAGCTTGCTAGTTATGCTCTACCTCTTTGATATAGAGCATAACCATCTCGTAGTTGGCCATGCTGCCTTGGGCGAGGAAGAGAGTCGCCGCTTTGTGAAAATCGGCGATCGCGCCCCGGCGGTCTCCTAAATTGATCCGCAAAAACGCCCGGTTGCCATAGGCTCTAGCGTAGTGAGGATCAGCTAAGATGGCTTGATTGTAGCCTTGCACGGCGCCCACATAGTCACTTTGCTCCGCCTTCGCTTCGGCTAGTCTCATGAAATCTTCAACGGTTCTGATTTCGCTTACGTCTTTCATTGCTTTTCCCTGTGTGTTTAGATGCATTACGTGGACAATACACCAATCCGAATATGCAGGCGGAGTAATCGTAAACAAGACGAAGATAAAAAATATTAAGACTCACAAAGTTGCTTTTCGTAGGCTCTGAACGAGTTAAAAAGGCTGAACTATGAAAGGTAGAAGGATTACGTCCTGAGCGCCCAAAAAGGCTTTATCAATATTTTTATTGCTTATCAAAAATTATTGTCGCCATTGAACAGGGTGATCCTGATATTAGATGGCCGAAACTGAGCATCAAAAGGCGGCGTCTGATCAGGTATCAGAGGGTAAAGGCGATGATGCATCAATGGCGACTACCCCAACTGAAGGCTTGGTGAGCGATCGCCAGAATTTCGCCAGTTCAATGGTTTCCTCTCCAATTGCTGAAGCGAGAGCCTTTTCTGGAGGATCGCTTCAAGGGGAGGCGACAGTGAGTGCGCCAGCGCCACCGGAACCGATCTCAATAAGCGTTGAAGATCCCGGGCAAATTATTGAGCAACTCAAAACCGTTCCGCCTCCCCAGCGGCCCCGATTTTTGCGCAAGCGGGCCTGCCTCTGCCCAAGCTTGGGGCAATCAACGCCAGCAGTTACAGGTAGACGCCGCCAGAAATCCCAGCTCCGACAGGATTACCTGCCTGAGGAGAGGGGGCGGGATGGGACCCGTCACGCCTCAGGCAGGGGAAAATCTAGGAGACCTCTGAAGTTGACCAACCGTTCCCCCCGTCAGGCAAAGTCTCAGAACAAGCGTCTTCTCAAGGCGGAATCAACGGTCAAGGACGTTCAAGCCGCGCCGCCTGCGCCGCCTTGGAATCAACGGTCAAGGACGTTCAAGCCGCGCCGCCTGCGCCGCCTCAACTCCCCACTCAAATGGCTCCGTCTCCAACAGTTGTCGGCGCCCCAACTTTTACCCCAAAAACCTCTAAATCCGCCCAATCTTACAGAGGGGAATACATGAATGAGCCCTGAAAGCAAGAAGCGCGACATGGCTAAAATCTCCGGAAAGCAAGATTTTCCGGAAATTTACTAAAAAAAGCGGATGATGGGACTCGAACCCACGACATTCAGCTTGGGAAGCTGACGTTCTACCACTGAACTACACCCGCAATAACAGAATTAGAGAAGTAGAAGTTTTTCTCGGTCGGTTGATTATTATAAGGCTATTTGAAAACAAGGTGTTTGAAGGACCGAGTTTCTTTACGATTCGAAGATCCTTTAGACTCTTTTCAGAGTGACCGTCAATGCTGAAGAAAGGGAAGAATGAGATCGTTACAAAATGTTGCTCTCTTCAAGGGGTATTCTGAAAAGAATCTTAAGCCTTGCTTTGTCGACGATGCTCCCTAAGTGTATAGTGTTACGAATTTAACAACTATATATGGCCACTGATTTCAGTGGCCATATATAGTTGTTAAGCCTTGTTCCGCACCTCTGTCGTCAATTGGTAGGGAACGGATGATAATTTCGCTAGCTTGACTAGAAAGGATGTTGCAACTCATCGTCATCTGTTGATTGGAATCACACTCGTAAGGCTGCTCAGCTGTTCAAATAAGGATTATAGAACCCAAAAACTAATTGCGCCCACCAACTTTGTCCGGAACCGTTATACTCTCTTAATCAAAGGGTATTGCAACCGCCATGGTAGGCGTTGTTATCTCTCCTACAGTTAAGTGATTGCAATGATTACTTTTAGTATTGCAGTTTGCCTTTTGTCCAAAGTTCCTGATACCCTTCTCAGCCTCCCAGATCTGTGAAAGCGAGCGCCTAGTATGTTTAATGCAACTGAGATTCTGATTTCTGATTTCGTTGAGAAGCTCAGAGCTGGCTACCATCGTACCTATGGCGGCCTTAAGCCCGATTATGAGGACATCATCGCTTGGGCGGGGAGCATGGCTTTGGAAAACATCGCCAATAGCGACGCCCTGTATCACAACGTTGAACATACTATTCTGGTGACGTTGGTGGGTCAGGAAATCCTCAGAGGCAAGCATATTCGTGAAGGCGGCGTAACCTGCGAGACATGGCTGCATTTTATTATTTCCCTGGTCTGTCATGATATTGGCTACGTTAAGGGGGTCTGTCGGGACGATCGCGATCGCGAAGGGAGTTACGCCACTGGCAAGCCTGGCGAAGTGGTTGATTTACCGTCGGGTTCCACCGACGCTTCCCTAACGCCGTACCATGTGGACCGGGGTAAGCTCTTCATTGAAGAAAGGTTCGGCAATAATAAGCTGATTGACGCGGAAATGATTAAGCGAAACATCGAACTGACTCGGTTTCCCGTGCCCAAGGAAGAAGATCACCAAGACACCAAGAATTATCCGGGCCTTCTCCGGGCGGCAGACTTGATTGGGCAATTAAGCGATTCCCGGTATCTAAAAAAAATCAGCGCCCTATTTTACGAATTTGAAGAAACCGGGCAAAATAAATATCTTGGCTATAATCACCCTGGTGACTTACGTCACAACTATCCCAAGTTTTATTGGAACGTTGTCCATCCCTATGTACAGGATGGTCTGCGTTATCTTTCCTTAACTCAAGAAGGGAAGCAAATTATCGCCAACCTATATTCCAATGTGTTCGTCGTTGAAAACGAACAATATGTAACGCCAACTTAACTTAAACCCCCTATGAACTGGCGGCAGAAGCTTCAACGTAACTCCCTTGCTCGGTTTGGAGCGCTCATTCTCATCATCTTTTACCTTGTCGTCCTTCTAGGTGATTTTGTCGCACCCTACGATCCCTACGACTCTCAACCCAACGGCTCGCTGCTTCCTCCCACCCAAGTCTATTGGCGCAATCAGGAGAGTGGTCAGTGGATAGGCCCCCATGTATATCCCACCACTCAAGGCCCCGTTGATCTGGAAACCGGAGATCGCGAAGTTACGGTGGATTACAGTCAACCCTCTCCTCTGAGGCTCTTTGTCAAGGGCTCCGAGTACGATGCCTTTAAGCTGATACTGCCGTTACCCACCCAATTCTCCTTCTCAGAACCCAAGTTCGAAGAGAGGGAGTTGTTTTCTGGTATTCCAGGGGATCGACATCTGTTTGGCGCAGTCGGCCCCGGGAAATTGAATCTTCTTGGCACCGACGAGCAGGCGCGGGACCAGTTCAGTCGTTTAGTATATGGAGGACGAATTAGCCTTAGCATTGGCCTAATAGGGATTGTCATCTCTTTCCCCTTAGGTATGCTGGTTGGTGGAATTTCTGGGTATTTTGGCGGCATCGTCGATGCGGTATTAATGCGCTTCGTAGAAGTGTTGATGACAATCCCCAGTATTTATCTGCTAGTTGCGTTGGCTGCGGTGCTGCCGCCTACCCTGACAAGTGCTCAGCGCTTTCTACTGATCATCTTAATCACTTCTTTTGTCAGTTGGTCTGGGTTAGCTCGGGTAATCCGAGGTCAAGTGCTCTCAGTGAAGGAGCGTGAGTTTGTGCAAGCTACGCAGGCGATGGGCGGACGGTCACTCTACATCATTACCCGCCATGTCCTTCCCCAAACCGCCACCTATGTAATTATTTCCGCTACGTTAGCTGTCCCAGGGTTCATTGTGGCTGAGGCTGTGTTGAGTTTGATTGGGCTTGGGATTCAGCAACCTGACCCTTCTTGGGGGAATATGCTCTCCTCCGCCACCAATGCGTCGATTCTCGTGCTCCAACCCTGGCTCATTTGGCCCCCTGCTTTCTTAATTGTGGCGACGGTTTTGGCCTTTAATCTGCTTGGAGATGGGCTAAGGGATGCATTGGATCCAAGAAGTTTGAAGCAGTAAAGCGAGTGAGGATTAAAGCGACCTGATCCTGATACTCTGGGAGTTAGATGCTTTATAGAATGTGTGGCGTGCAATTCGAGCTGGGAGAATGCAGCGGAGTAAGAATAGGGAATACAGAATACAGAAGTCAGTCAGGACCTGTATTCTGTCTCTTGTCTCCGTATTCTTCCCCAAGGATAACGACCCACTTTAAATTGATAGCCAGTGATGGCGTCGTTTAACTCAAGATTGGGCTTTCGCATATGCTTCGTATTGCGTTGGGAATTCTTTTGGCAATTTGTCTGTCGGCCTGTGGTTTAGTGGGGGGAGGACCGCCTAAGGCTGTGGTGGAAAGTGCGATCGCGCTACAGTTTAGCCAAACCCAACAAGAAATTTCTCAGTTACTCACCCCCAAGGGGAATCGGAAATCGACCTTCACCGTTAGCCAGGTCAAGGTTAATCGGCAAACCCCGATGGCTATCCAAAACGCACCCGCTTATCGGGTTGAAGGGACTTTTCATCTGAAGCTGAATTTGCGTACTCGCCGGGTTTCCGACCAAACGACGCCTTTCGAGGTCTATCTTCAACCTCAACCTGACGGCCAAACCTGGCGACTTGCCCGTCCGCTCGCTAATCAAAAAGATGATGAATCGGGTTGGACTACCTACCCAATAGAATCTCCTACCTGAGGGTAAATTTTTATTCAACTCAGTGTTCTCTGAAATCCCCTGAAAGCCAATGCTTAATCCTGAGTCTCAGGAACAGGAGAATTCAACAGGGGCGCCCCTGCAATCTCTGCTAAGGAATTGGTAAATTGAGTCAACTCTTGCATGAGTTGCTTTAACTCAACACGCATTTGAGTTTCCATATCCCAATTTTGTTCATGTTCCTTAGCGCTTCGCCCGGCCGGGCGGGTGGTTTCCCAGACCTGTAGTTTTGGGTGCCATTTAGCTGTAAAGGGTCGTAAGCCATCATTCAAGAAGGTGATTGCAATATCACCCACCGACTTTTTGGGCAAGGCACCGACATCAGGGCCAGCCTCTTTGAGGATTTCCCTCGTAATTCCAAATAACGCATAAAGGGAATTCAGGGCTTCTCGCAAGAGGCCATGGTCATCTCCCAATTGTTGAGTCGCGATGCGCGTTTTCATTTCAACGTAAAGTTTCCAAGCAGCATTTCGCGCATTTTCAACGGTTTCAAATTCAACCTCACCAACCCAAGGAACTTGGGCCTTTACCGTCTTAACTTTCAGAATACTTCTTTTGGCGACAATGAAAGTAGCGACTCCTAAGCCTACCAAGGCTAGTGCGCCGACACCTAGTCGGCGCATATTTCTTTGCTGTTCATTTTGCTGGCTTTGGAGACTAAACGTATCATCATAGACCCTTCTGATGTCTAGTTCTGTCAAGCCCGCCGAGTTGCTTTTATATAACTCAATAACAAATTGGGTTCTTCTATCAATATTGCTGTTAGCATCACTTTGAGCCAGTGATTTAAGCTCCTCCACGAGTGAGCTATCAGCGCCTAAATCTGCAGTTTGAGAGAACGCTGACCGAGTATAGTCAGGCAACACCGAGAAAGTTATAAACAGAACCAATAGTTTGCTTGAAAATAACTTAAACATGCGCTTCTTGACGCTCCTCGGTCGTTTGACTGATCAACCCTAGCCTATTAATGAAATCTGACCTAGCGTGACATAATCAACTAAGTTCCCTTCAATAATTTGCTGTCTAGTCATCACATGTAAATAAGTTTGCTCAGTTTCAGAGCGATTCCCATACATTTTCCCTTCGTTGGCGGCAATCTCATCCATTTCCGAAGGGGCTAATGCCACAGCCAGTAAGAGCGATTGGTTGGCAACCAAGGTAGCGGCGAGTTGGCGCTTCCCTATTAGCTGAAACCTTTCTCGCGGTAGTCGAATTCCTGTTTCTTTTGCTAATTCTTCCATTGCCAGAGATAGGTGATCAATATCTGGTTTAAAGGAAGACCCCCCAGGCAACTCAAATACAAATCCCGGCTGATTCATAACAGCGGTTCTATATTCCTTGACCAGAATAAAACGATCCTGATTCCTTGTTTCACCAGGGCAGTAAGCGCCAACCGTAACAATGCTGGGTCTGATGATGACAACCTCGTTAGATTTTACCCGGTTCTCACCATTCACTTTGATAGCCACATGGATCACGAACAAAAGAGGAAACGCCTTATGTGGACCCACTCGTAGGATCCACTCTATATTCGGCGCATCTTCCAGAATGTGACCCGCTTTAGTTTGGGAGGCGTACCATTCCTGGAAGTGTCTTGTACGCCAGATTTCTAACGGAATTAAGCATTCAGCGCCAGACCGCCTGGCTCCAGGGCCTAGTTTATTACAAGCTGTTTTAACGGTTTCTTCTAATGTGCGATGTAACGCTATATGATGCCGTTCCGCCAAATTTTCCATGTAGCGTGTTTTATAGGCTCCTTGGGGAATTCCAAGGATGACTTTACCGCTGTGGATCTGCAGCCCAAACTCAACCCGAGTTGTATTGGCAGGCATGGTGTCCCGTTCGGCTGGGGCCCAGAACAAAATGAAATCGGAGCGTCGCATCGCATCTAGCTCCCAAGTTATTTGCTCGTCGTAGTCACTGCTACGCTGACCATCCTGGGCTTCTGGAATAAAAACGACGCCATCATAGCCAAACGACTCTAGCAGAGCCAAGGCTTGTGGTCTCCAAGAGGGAACATGAGCGTCCCGCGGGGTAGGCCCTGCTAAAAATAGGGACTTACAAAATGTTTGGGGAAATGGTTGACAGGCATATACTAATTCCATCTAACCCTGACCGACCACGCTTGGTTGATCGTTGAACTACTCTCAGGTCATGGATTATATCGAATTTTTCTTCAACTGGGTGCGATCTTCTTATAGCAAGTGTTTGGCGACATTAACTCTATCTAAGAAAAGCAGCAGCTGAAATTCAATCCTATTTTGATTGATCCATGCGGCTGTTTGACGTCCAATATCGATTATGTTCGTCTGGATTCAACACAAAATCCCCCAACTCTGGGGGATTTTGTGAGCTTTCAGCATTTTGCTACGCAGGGACAAGATTACGCGAATTACTCGGTCAAGCGCGTGAGCAGTAAATTAGACCGATCTACAAACGATGTCATCCCTTCGGCGTCAAATCCCTTTTGAGCCATCAACGCCAGGTCATACACCTGCTGACAGATTAACTTAGCCATCTCCCCTGAAGGAGAGGATTCGCCGCTTGCCTGAACAATAGAACCCTGCTCCAATTTGGCTAAGTTTTGAATCAAGGGGTGGGCTGTATTCACCATCAGGATATGTTCCTCGGGAAATTCAGCATTCTGTTGCTGCATCATCGCCGTCATTTCCTGAATCCGCCGCATCGCCTCAGGCAATAGCACCATCGCTGGCGGGGCCGCCTGAGCATCATCGGACTTGAGGGATTCAGTCCGGATGGTCAACTTGGGACGATTGAGCGCTTTTTCGAAAAGTTCTTTAATCTGCTCGCTCCGAGTCTTATTCGTTGTCGGATCAACAATCTCACCAGACTTATCGCCATCAATCAGGGTCTGATCAAGGTCGGCATCCACACGGGCGAATTTTACATCGGAATACTCCCGCTCTAAGAAAGAGATGAAGTGGGTGTCAATGAAAGAATCCATGAACAGGACTTCTAGCCCCTGACTTTTATGCAGTCCAACATAGGTCGCTTGGGACACTTCATCCGTTGCGTAAAAGACTCTATTTTCGTGACGCTCCTTATTCCGCTCCAGGTATTCTTTGAGGGTGGTATAGTGAGCGCCCTTCTCATCCGTGGCGGGCTTGGCGTCAGAAGACACTTCCTGCCAAGCGTCTCCCTCGTCCTGTTGGACTTCCACAGTCGGTTGGCTGTCTTCCTCAGGCTTATCCTCACCGAGTTTGGCGGTGGTGCGGAAAATTAAGATGTCTTCAACTTGCTTCTTGAATTTATCGTCGTTCAGTGAACCAAACTTGACGAAAGCGCCTAAGTCTTGCCAGCAGCGGATATACTCAGACCGATCATCCCGATACAGCTCTTTGAGGCGATCGCCCACTTTCTTGGCGATATAGTCGGCAATTCGGCGGACAGTGCGATCGTTTTGTAAAAAACTACGGGAAACATTCAACGGGATATCAAGACTATCAATCACTCCGCGTAGCGGCATCAGAAACCGCGGAATCACTTCCTCGCAGTTGTCGCTGACAAAAACTTGATTGCAGAACAGCTTGATCTGGCTCTTGGTGACATCGACATCTGGCTTCAGCTTAGGGAAATAGAGAATGCCATTGACCACAAAAGGATAATCTGTGTTTAAGTGAACCCACAGTAAGGGGTCTTCCTGAAATGGATACAGATACCGATATAACTCCAGGTAATCCTCATCTTTGAGCGCGCTGGGCGCTTTTTTCCAGAGGGCGTCTTGCTTATTAATCGCCTCATCTTCCAGCTTGATGGGGACTGGCATGTAATCGCAGTAGGTTTTAATAAGCTGGCGAATTCGGCTGGCTTCTAGATATTCCTGCTCCTCATCCATCAACGTCAAAGTGACGGTGGTTCCATGGTTAGCGCGTTCCGAAGCTGACAGCTCAAACTGAGTGGTTCCATCGCAAGACCAATGAACCGCTTCAGCCCCCTCTTTGTAAGAGAGCGTGTCGATTTCCACCCGAGTTGACACCATGAAGGAGGAATAGAAGCCGAGTCCAAAATGCCCAATGATCGGTTGGTCAGCAGAATCTTTGTATTTGGAGACAAACTCCTCTGCACTGGAAAAAGCGACCTGAGTAATATATTTTTTAACCTCCTCGGCAGTCATGCCAATCCCGTTGTCTGAGATACTCAGTTTCTTGGCGTCTTTATCGAGGGTAATCTGGATCTCCGGACTTCCAACATCGCCAGAAAACTCCCCTGAGCGGGACACCATCGAGAGCTTCTGAATGGCGTCTACTGCATTGGATACTAACTCTCGCAGAAAAATTTCATGGTCTGAATAGAGCCATTTTTTAATGATGGGGAATATATTTTCAGTATGAATACTGATATTTCCTTGTTCCAGAATGGTTGTCATAGGTCAATCCAGATCAGCTATCTACAACTGTTAATCTACGTAATCTAGCTTTAGTAGTTTAGGTAAAATTTTAAGTTGAACAGGTCTTTATCAAGATGGTGGATTACCCCCCAAAAAGGGTTCGGATTTTTGGTAGTATCCAACGCTACCGCTCCAACCTTTACCTCACTTTATGAAGTCGTCTTAATAGGCTTACAACTCAAAACGAGAAATTTTCCCTAGGGGAGAATACAGGAGTCAGGAGCCAGAATTCATCTCCCTACTGGCTTCTGACTCCTGTATTCTGTATTCCTACCCCACTAGATTTTTTCGGTTTAAATTACACGCCTCTTAATACGTTTATACTGACTGTAAATTTCTTGTTATTTACGCTCCTCGCTTCTCGCCTCAGGAGGAACTTTGTGAAAAAGGAGAATAAAATATCTCTGGCTGATCTAAATCAATTGAGCGGGTTTGCTCAAGAATATATTCCTGTTGCGATGGACTGAAAAGACTATTAAATTTACCTGAATGATTAGCTTGGATAGACTGACGAACAGTTCTACCCGCCGCCTCAAAACTCACTTTCTTTGCTGCTAAACTGTAGTCTTCTATAATTTTGGGATAAAAATAAATTCCGATAAATTCACAAAGTCCTTCTACAAGAAAAGCTGGATTTTTCAACAGATCTTCGTATCTAACTAAAATATGATTGGGTTTCCCACTATGTTTAAAGCTAATCTCGATACTCTCCACCCAACGCTTTATGCATCGTTCGATGTCCCAAGCTCCATCCCACCATTGAGGATACTGATGGGTGACTTGATAAAGTGAGGCGATAACATCAGGTCCCCCTCTCAAGATGTGGATAATCTTCGCGTCTGGGAAAAACTTTTCAATATAGTCAATGTAAAATATGTGCTCAGGTGTTTTTTCTAGCAAAACACTTTTATATTGCTGTTTTGCGAGGGTTCTCAATATCTTTATAAACCGACGGCTATAATGTCCTTTAAAGATAAAAATTCGAGGTAATTGGTCTATCAGTTCAGGTTGATCTAACTCATCTCTGAAAAATCCTTCCAACCTAACCCTTAGACGACGGGAAACCATCCCCCATCCCATTCTTTTGGGTTCAAACCAGGGTTCCATATGATCAAAGAACTTTGTTTCTGGGAATGATGCAACGTCTGGATGGGATGCAAGCATACTCTGTAGTAAGGTTGTCCCAGAACGAGGGCATCCTACTAGAAAGACGAGTTTCGGCAATTTGTCCGCCATCCGACAGTCCTGCGATGTTTTCTCATTTTGGTTAGATTAATCGGATTATGCCCCTGATTTCAGTCGTAATTCCCGTGTTTAACGGTGAAGCGACGATTCTAGAAACCATTGAATCAGTTCTGAGTCAGACGTTCTCAGATTTTGAGATTATTGTGATCAATGACGGCTCTCAAGATTCTACCCTCAAGATCGTCTCAAATATTGCGGATCCCCGTCTCAAGGTGTTTACCTATCCAAATGCTGGTTTGGCGGCGAGTCGAAACCGTGGCGTCAAGCAATCTCAGGGGGAGTATATCGCTTTTCTAGACGCTGATGATTTGTGGACTCCAGATAAATTAGGAGCTCAACTCAGTCGACTTCAAGACAATCCTGAGGTTGCGGTTGTCTATAGCTGGACCGATTTTATCAATGAATATAGCGACTTTTTGCGTCCTGCCGCCCATTTCACAGTAAGTGGAAATGTTCTTCCCAAATTACTCCTCACCAATTTTTTAGATAATGGCTCTAATCCTTTAATTCGAAAGCAGGCTTTGATTGATGTCGGCGGTCTAGATGAATCCCTCAAGGCGGCGGAAGATTGGGATTTATACTTACGCTTAGCAGTGCGCCATCCTTTTGAGGTGGTTCAGTCTCCTCAGATCCTCTATCGGGTATCGGCGGATTCTATGTCAGGTAATGTTTTCAGACAGGAAACGGAAACGCTAAAAGTCATCGATAAGATCTTTGCTCAAGTGCCAGAGTCCCTAAAGTATCTAAGGCCTTATAGCCTTGCCAATATCTATAAATATCTTACGTTTAAAGCCTTAAATGGCGCACCTGTTCGACGGAGGGGGATTGTCGCTATAAAATTTCTCTTTCTTGCGATTTTGAATGAACCTGCTCTATTCCAAAAACGAGTAATTTGGAAGGTGCTCTTAAAAAGCTTGGTTGTAATAACTCTTCCCCAGAGTTTAGCCCAAAATCTGCTGGAGAGAATTCAACATTTAGCCAATCTTGAAACGCTTCTAATCCATATTAAGGCTGATGTTCCTCCAGTCTAACGGCGTGTAGTTTTCGGATTGGTAAGGCGGTTCAGAAACCTTGAAATCAGAGTGTAGTTAGGTTCTGTATTCAGTCTTATAAAGGGTTTTGCTCTTTTCATTCAATGGTTTGCTCAAGGAGAAATTCTTCGTTTAGGTTGATGGCCTGTTTGATTATCTGGAAAGACAGTAAATGGCAACTATATCAGTCATTATTCCAGTTTTTAATGGTGAGCGAACAATCCAGGAAACGGTTGAATCAGTTTTAAATCAAACCTTCTCTGATTTTGAACTGATTATTATTAATGATGGGTCTCAAGATAAGACATTAACCATTGTCCAGGAATTTAACGACTCCAGAATAAGCATTTTTTCCTATCAAAATGCCGGACTGGCTGCTAGTCGTAATCGCGGTATTGAAAATGCAACGGGAGAATACATTTCATTCATTGACGCCGATGACCTTTGGACGTCAGATAAACTCGAAGCTCAGTATCATGCTCTGCAGTCAAATCCTGATGCTGCAGTCGCCTACAGTTGGACCAACTGTATTGATGAGCAGAGTCAATTTCTGCGTCGAGGATATTACTTAAGTTTTAGTGGGGAGGTATGTCAGTATCTGTTGCTGACCAACTTTTTAGAAAACGGGTCTAACCCATTGATCCGCCATCAAGCTCTAAAGACAGTGGGTGGTTTTGATGAGTCCCTTAAATCTTCTGAAGACTGGGAAATGTATTTGCGGTTGGCGTTCAAGTACTCTTTCGTTGCGGTTTCATCTCCTCAAATCCTGTATCGAATATCCGTCGGTTCGATGTCAACTAACACAGCAAAGATGGAAGTAGAAACCGTCAAAGTGATTGATCGTGTTTTCAATCAAGCCCCTGAATCACTTTGCTATTTGAAACGATACAGTTTGAGCAACCTGTATAAAATCTTGCTCTATAGGTCGCTTGAGGGCTCTCCCCAAAAAAACAAGAGCCTGTTTGCGCTCCGATATCTGGGGTTGGCTATTAGATATGACCTCTTTTCTTTTAGGGGAGCCGTCCTAGGAAAGGTCTGCCTAAGACTTTTAGTGGTGATGACGCTGCCTGCTCGATATGTTCAAGGTGCGATCGCTAAACTCGGAAAATTTTGCGATATTTTGACCTTGTTAGGATATCTCAGGTTAGAACCTTGAGCTGTGGTTTATCTATTCAAGACCATCCGCTAGATGCTTGCATTCGTCCAATCACTAAAATTCATCTTGATGAATTTTAATGGCTCCTGCTAGTGCTGAGTCGCCTCGCCTCTAATGTTTATCTAGGGTTGAACGCACAGCCTGGAGCCTTTTTTCACTGTTGGTGTTATTTCTTAATGACTTTTGTTGGGCGGTCGGCATCCTCTTCATGATCAGGCGCTGATGTGTGGGGAAATCTGTAACGTTCACCAAGGCGCTTGAGCAACTATTTTCAAGGGAATACAAAACAAGGCTAAAAACCTTGGTAAATTGAGATCGCATACTTCTCTTCTCTGACGCAACCAAATGAGGTTACGGGTATGTCAGAGTTCTTGAGTTGATTGGCTGAGATATCACTCGAATACCACCATTTGTGAGGCGCGAGGAGTTTAATAATGCGAGTATTACTGCTGTATCCCCTTTTTCCTAAATCATTTTGGTCTTTTGATAAAGCGTTAGAATTAGTCGGATTTAAGGCGTCCCTTCCCCCTTTGGGCATGATCACAGTGGCTGCTATCCTCCCTCAGGATTGGGAGTTTAGGTTGGTTGACCGCAATGTCCGATTTGAGACTGAGGCAGATTGGGAATGGGCGGATTTAGTCATCATTTCGGGCATGATCGTCCAGAAGCCTGATATGCTGCACGTAATTCGCGAGGCGAAGCAGAGGGGTAAGCTAGTGGCTGCAGGGGGGCCTTATGTTACCTCTGTTCCTGATGCTGCGACTGATGCAGGAGTGGACTTTCTGGTTTTGGACGAAGGAGAAATTACCCTGCCGCTCCTCGTTGAAGCTCTAGAGCGTGGGGACTCATCAGGCATCTTCCGCGCCAACGGAGAAAAGCCCGATCTGACTATCACGCCGATTCCCAGATACGATCTGCTGGACCTAGGCTCGTACAGTGATATGTCGGTTCAGTTTTCCAGGGGCTGTCCGTTCCAGTGTGAATTTTGTGACATCATTGTGCTTTACGGGCGCAAACCCCGCACTAAAACCCCCACACAGTTACTGGCTGAGTTGCAGACCCTCTATGAGCTCGGCTGGCGAGGTCCTGTTTTTTTGGTGGATGACAATTTCATCGGCAACAAGCGAAATGTCAAGCTCTTGTTACGTGAAATTGCTCCCTGGATGGCAGAGCGTCAGTATCCCTTTCGTCTCTCGACTGAAGCGTCAGTGGACCTTGCACAGGATAAGGAATTGCTAGATCTGATGATTGCGGCAAACTTCACTGCGGTCTTTCTGGGTATTGAGACGCCGGATACCGATAGCCTGGCCCTGACTCAAAAGTTTCAGAATACCCGTAACTCTCTGATCGAGGCGGTCCAGACGATCAATCGGAGAGGCCTGCGTGTGATGGCGGGATTTATTATTGGCTTTGATAGTGAAAAGTCAGGCGCAGGTCAGCGCATTATTGACTTTGTCGAGGTGACCGCCATTCCTCAAGCGATGTTCGGAATGCTGATCGCTCTGCCCAATACTGCTCTATGGCATCGACTCAAGCAAGAAGGTCGTCTGTTGGAGGGTAAAGAAGAGACGCAGGGCAGCCAAATGTCACTGCCTAACTTTGTGCCGACTCGCCCGATCGAAGATATTGCCCGCGAATATGTCAACTGCTTTTGGGAGCTTTACGAGCCGAGCCGTTATCTATCCCGCGTCTTTCGGCATTTCATGGAAATGAGGCCATCTCCCCATAAAGCTCCGTTTCGGGCGCTGAAGTTGAACGAGTTGCGAGCAGTGCTGATCATCTGCTGGCGTCAGGGCCTCAAACGCAACACGCGCTTCCAATTCTGGCGTCAGTTATTCTCAATCCTCCGGCGCAATCGGAGTCGGTTTGTCCCTTACTTGACCGCTTGCGCCCTAAATGAGCATTTCATCGACTATCGTCAAATCGTGCGGCATGATATTGAAGCACAGTTAGCTGAGTATCTAGCCTTGAAAGTAAAATCTAAAACTCCGGAGCCGTCAAAATCTGCTGCTGCTTAGGCCAGTCAGATCGCTGGCGACAAAAGTTAAAACTGAGCTGGGCTTTGCTAGGCTGAAGCAGTAGCCCTGTTTCTCTTGATCTATGCGCGATCGCTATCTGGAATTAATTGACCGCATTGTAGCCATCACTCTAAAGGGCCAAATCCGCTCAAAGGAGCAGGTTTACCAAATGCTGCAGGCGGATATCAGCATCGGGACGGGGGAAATTTTTGAGCGGTGTTTACAAACCCGAGCCGATGATATCCAGACCCAACTCACCCAAGAAACCGATGAACTGAAACAGGCCAAAGCCACCCGCAAACAGCGGGCCTTGAAAACGATTCAGGGGGAGTGGCAGCGATGGCAAAAGGAAAATCAGGCCAATAGTGCGCTTTCCACCGTCGTTCAAGGGCTGAGCGCTGCGGAACCGGACGCGCGACTCAGCCAACTGTTGCAAGCGCTGGATCCCAACCAGCCTAACGCCTTAACCTCCGAACAGACGCAACAGTTAATTCAGATGCTGCAGCAAGCTCAGAGTAGCGCTACAGGATCTTCTCCGGCGCCTGATTCTGCCGCTTTCGGTCTGAAGGAGCTGGCGACAGGACTTCGCCAGGGACTGAGCACCTGGCGGCAGCTAGAAGCCAATGTGGTGAGTTGGATCTATGACCAGAGTCAAGCTGCTTTGGGCTTCGGCAATTTGCCGGAGCAGCGCGGGCCTTGGGCAAGTTGGGCGAAGGCGGTGAGCAGCACTGGACTGAAGTCTTTATTTCAGGATTTGGCCCGACATCAGGCTGTTACTGCCGAGGGGGTCCCCGCCCCGTCGCATACTTCGGATTGGGTGGAAATGGCCCTGATCTTACAGCGGCTGCAGTTATCCTTGGTCAATTGGTTTGACAAACAACCCTATGACCCCAGAGCTGGGAAACGGCTATCGATCGCTTCCTTTTTGACCTTCACTGTCGTCTGGAGCCAATTATCTCAACGCTTCAGTCAGCTCAATCAGAGGATATTTGCTGAGGGCTGCTTCCAGATGGCGCTACAGGTGCTGGTCCAGTTTGCCCAACAAGACTATTTTCCCCTCTACGGCGGTCTGTTCGCTGCTCTGTCGGGAGAATCGCTGAGGACCGTATTGGACTATCTCGATCAACCGCTCCGTCAAGCGCCCAATACGGAGAGCAAGGCTCGTATTCTGACCCTATTGGGCTATTCACAACGCGCTCTAGGGCAGTATCCGCAAGCTTTGCAACTGCATCAGCAAGCGCTGCAGATTGCTCGGGAGGCGGGGGATCGTCGCTGTGAAATCGCCAGTCTGAATCATCTTAGTCGCACTTGGGTGGTGCAAAAAGACTATGCCGCCGCCATTAACCACAGCCAACGCGCCTTAATCCTGGCGCGGCAAACCGGCGATCGGCTAGGAGAAGCCAATGCTTTGGCGAATTACGGGTACAGTGAAGTATTCCAGGCGCAGCAGCAAAACCAGCTTGATCCCGACCAGTACGAACGCATCCTGGATTATCTGCAGCAGGGACTGCAGGCGGCTGAGAAGGTGGGGGATCTGCCCAGTCAAGCCCTTTGCGCTAACAGTCTGGGGGTGGCGCAGGTAGTCTTGGGGCAGCATCAGGCGGCGATTAAGTCCCTCGAACAGGGTCTGAAAATTGCTCAAGCGATTGGCGATCGCGCATTGCTGGGCCTAAACTACGCTTACTTGTCCGAAGCTCATCGGGGGCTAGAGAATCGGGAAATGGCTATCGTCAATGGCTGCTTAGGCATGTATCTGTTGAACCAAATCAACTCCCAACAGTGGCGACAACCGGCAGGCCTCCTCAGCATCCTGTATGGGCAGTTAGGGTCTGAAACATTCCAGTCGATTCTGGCGCAGTACCGGGCCCGATTTCTAGCGGTGATTGGAGTGGATGGATATGATTATTTGCCGACCTTGCTGGATGAGTATCGACAATCGCTGGAATGAAGAAGACTTATCTATAAATGCTATTAGGGATTTGCAGAAAAATAACATCCCATTCACCCATCTACCCATCCACTGCCTTTCTCTGGGACTTTATTTTGACGCAACTCCCTTCCTTGGTGTGGAGGCGGCGGCGCTTTTCCATTGACTGTTAAGGCGCTTGCAGAAAAATAATCTCTTGCAGTTAGATAATAGACTCATGGCTAGTGGGGATTTTTTACTCCCTTTCAAAATTTCTAGCGATGGAACCGTGTTGACCGACAAATCCATATAGCCCTCTTAATCCCTTGTTTTTTGGAAAAAGTTCTGATGCAACGACGCAGCTTCTTTAGTGTTTTACTGAGTCCATTCGCGATCTCCCTGATGGATCCCAATTCATTAGCTCAGGTGGAAGATGACTTGATGGACATTGAAAAAATTATCAAATCGGATGAGGAGTGGCTGGAAATTCTAACCCCAGGGCAGTTTAATATCCTGCGCGAAGAGGGAACGGAACCGCCCTTTTCAAGTCCCTTAAATTCTGAGAAACGTCGGGGGACGTATATTTGTGCGGGATGTCAGTTGGCCTTATTTACTTCGGATATGAAGTATGACAGCGGCACAGGGTGGCCCAGTTTTTTCACGTCAATTGAGGGGCGTTTGGAAACTAAGCTGGACTTTAAGTTGATTATCCCGCGAACGGAATATCATTGCGCCCGGTGTGGCGGTCATCAGGGACATGTGTTTAACGATGGTCCGAGCCCGACGGGGCAGCGTTGGTGCAATAATGGCTTGGCTTTGGAATTTGTGCCTGAGGGAGATGAGTTGGGCTGAGGGAGCCCAGACTAATCCTCCTCGTCCCATTCATCCCAATTGGGGTACTGAGGCGGTGCTTCCCCATATCTTTTTAGTATTGCCTCATAATTCTGTCTAGAGTCATCCGCCTCAACCTTCTCTAGCTGCACATCAAACTCCCACCAATCGCCAAAATCAAAGATATAGGTCATAGACGACCCTTCAGTCAGGGGAAGATCGCCAATTTGCACATCAGGAGTAGACGGATACCCATCAGCATAGGGGTGGACGGCTTCAATCGTTCGCCCCAGATGATTCTTGTAGCGGAACATATCCAGATGATCCGAATCGAAATCAACCGAGTCCAAAATCATGCCGCTGAGGTCCGCCAGGGTCATATCGCTGGATAGAGCGATCCGTCGCCAGATTTTACCGAGCGAAACCTTGAACACATACACCCCAGGCCGAAAGGCTTGGGCGGGAGCGGCTAACGTATTCTCCCAGTCTGGGAAGTAGGGCTGCAGCGTTGGCTGCAGTTCTCCAAAGGGAATGCTGGGATCATCCTCAGATTCCCACATCATGCCATGTTCTGTATAAGCATGAATAATGGCTTGCATCAACGCATCGCCAAAGGGTAGTTTCTTAACTCGCTTTATCCGCCAACCTTTACCGGCTTCCGGTTGACCCGATTCGACTTGAACTAAGCCAAAAAGGCTCATGAGCGCTAGATTATGGAGTTCAGGCCAATAGCTCAACGTGTGCTGGTCGCTATAGCTGCTGAATTCTTTATCTTGATCTGATATGTGAGACCAATATTGGATGCATTTAGAACCGGCGTTGTGAACACTTCGCCGTTCCCCCAGCATTTCTCCATGTCCCCGAATCAACCAAGCTTCCAACAGGGTGCAGTAACGTTCTGTTGGATTGAGGCTCCGCCAAGATTTCAATAGTTCAGGCTGGAGAGAGAGAACCTTTTTTTTACCTCGGTTAACAATTTGCCCTATGCCTGAGGCTCGCAGCAGAAGATATAGGCCATTGATGGGGGAGTAAGATTTTTGGGTCGGACGTTTTAAATCCAGTTCGATCGGTATGCTCAGACGCTGATTCAGATCGGACAGCAGTTTTAAAGGAATGAGGCAATATTTGCCGCTTACGCCAATGCCCTCGTCACCTATAAAATCCAGCAAGGTTTGGAAGTCTTTCAGGATCGAACCCGGTTGAGTTTCGGTGATTTGCTGTTGCTGGAGCACTGCAATCGCCCCTCTCGATAGAGAAAGAGAAACCTGGGAAGCAGCCTTAGACAGTGCGGCATGAAGCTGCGCTTCAAAATCCCCTAAGGAACCGTCGCCCCCAAGCTGAATCTCTTGAGATACCCTCCCTAACAAAGAATCTACCAAGTTTTGTAGCTTTGCTTGGCCAGAGTTTGCCGATGAATCGCCAATCTGCGGAATTCGATCGGCTGGCGATCGCTCCAAATCAGATGCATTGGTAGAATTAGCGGATGATTTTAGGGACTGATTTGATTGCGCTTCAAACGCCTTCTGTTTGTCCACTGTGGGTATGTCAAAACCAGTTTGATTGCCCGCTATAAAGAAGGATTTCGCCACGCCAAAGTTATTGGGATCTGACATCATCTCCCTGAACTGGGGCTGAATCCGCTTCAGGAACGTCAGGATTTGGTTAGCATAGGGATGTTTATAAGCTCGCTTCAGGAACTACCAGAAAGCGATTAACTCAGGAATGGCGGCATCCACTTTATCTGGCTTAGGCAAGGATTCCTTGCGAGGGAACCAACGGGTTACAATATCTTCCACATGTTCTGGGGTCATGTAGGGAAGGGCGACCGGTTCGTCGTAAGCATAGCCAAAATAAATCAGGTTATCGATCCAATTCCCCGCCTGCTCCTGCATTGCTGGATAGTTTTCTAGATAAGCCTTCCCTTCTGGAGCCTGAATAAATTCCTCAACCAAATCTGCAACGTAATCTTCTAGGGCGAGGATTGCTTCTTCGTAATCCTCAATAGAGTCAAGTCGGTAGAGATCCACACTCATGGGAGAGTTACTCCTGGGGCAGCATTAGCTTTACCTGATATATTAGGGCATTTGCTAACGCCGGAAATGCTTTGCAAAATTCTATTGCATCCCCTGTTAGCCTTCTTCTACTGGGACTTGAGTTTTTACGCTGATCCCTGAGAAAACTCTTCATACCCGTTTGAAAAGTGCTTGGTTTTCTAATCGTTCTGCTGTCATCAATAATTTTCTGCTTTCAGAATTTAATTGTCAGAGTTTTATTCAATCAACAGGCGGTCTTTGGTTTCTTTCAGACGGGAGGGTTTGTCGATCCCACTCTGCGAAACTCATTCTTGCTCATGTTTATGCGAATGCTGTTAGTCGTCCCGCTGATGGCCTGCCTGACGCCGACGTTATACCCAAACACTTGGCAAGATATTCGACAATTAGGCCAATCGACTCATCGCCGTCCCCTGCTGCAATCTATTGTCGGCGGCGGGTTGATGTTTATCTACCTGGCGCTGCTCTATGTCGCCATTGGGTTAATTCCCACAGGGGTGGCGATGGCGCTTTTCTTTACCTATCCCGTATTTACGGCGCTGTTTACCTGGCGGCTTTTTGGCCATCGTCCCAGTCGTTTTCGTTGGGGTGTGATGGGGTTGGTGCTGATGGGCGGCGCTTTGACTATGCCTGCCTTTCAGCCCACAGCAGAGAGTTATCTCTGGCTTGGCGGCGTATTTGGACTTGGGTCCGGCGTCGCCTATGCGCTGTATGCAGTCAATGCCCAAAAGAGTTTTGAAACGATTCATCCAGCCCCCTTCACCTGGATCAGTTTTGCAACCACGTTAGGACTATCCGCCGCTTGTTTATTGCTTTGGCGCGGACAGTCGGTTGAGCTGGATTGGCTGCCCCTCTGGATTGGAGGGCTGCTGTCGGCGATTGTCACCTTAGCTGCACATCTGCTTAACAATTTCGGTATTCGTCTGATTGGGGCTGTATCAGCTGCGATGATCAGCGCCAGTAATCCAGCACTGACGGTTATTTTGGCCTGGTTTACGATTCAGGAGCGGTTGAATGGGCTGCAATTGGCGGGGGTAGGGGTGGTGACGCTGAGTATTGTTCTGCTCAGTCGGGATTACGCTTTGGCAAAGAGTAATACAGCGGCAGGGCATAATGACGGGAAGTAGTCCGTAAAAAGTAAGAAGATAGGCTAAGACTTGAATTTGGATTTCTAGTTTTTGGATTTTGGATTCTGTTGCAGGTGAAGGTAGAGGTATTGTTTGGATTCTATGCGTTGTGACTGTTCAAACTGTGATCCGCTGCAGGGGCGATTGCCGATTCCTGAGCCGTCTACAACGGCGATCGCGAAGATTCGGCTTTTGGGAATTGGCTTGCTCCTATCTGGGGGATTCTCGATCGTTGAGTGGACGGCAGGTTGGTGGAGCCATAGCCTAACACTGGTGACTGACGCCGGGCATATGCTGCTGGACTGTATTGCGTTGGGATTATCACTGCTGGCGACGTGGTTGGCTCAACTGGCAACCCGACAACAAGCTTTTCTAGGCTATCAGCGGGCGGAAACGTTGGCGGCTCTAGCCAATGGCGTTGGACTCTTAGTGTTAGCTGTATGGGCGGCTTGGGAAGCCGTCGAGCGATTTCAGCACAGTCATCCGGCTGTGGTCAGCGAAATCATGCTGGCGACGGCGATTGTCGGCTTAGCCTTCAATGCGATCGCTGCC
>JAAUYH010000615.1_pt1 | contig 23812 bp, 18 predicted proteins | sample 7278061 | NCBI WGS metagenome assembly JAAUYH01 (sample SAMN14350203, study PRJNA611818) | marine sediment metagenome | isolation source: surface marine sediment (0.6m) | place: French Polynesia: Moorea | collected 2018-08 | reverse complement strand
GGATGAATCTTAAAAATTGAATCACGGAAAAACATCCATTCGGACGGAAACGGAAATGAAACGGATAATCCTCGAATAAATTCGTTACATTTTATGTGGATAACGGTGATCACTTATCCGTCCGAATTCAGCCCTGACGATGACTGAGTTGTGCGACGTTGCATTAGCAAGTACCGATTTTGTTGAAGGTATAATTGACTCGCCTTAGACCATTTAATCAACACTAATACATTCAGGGGCTGTTGCCCTGTTTTCTGCTGACTCTTTTATCTACGAGTTTGGCTAGCTTTTAACAGACCTTCGGAAGTGCAACATGCAAAGTCGGAAAACGAGCTGTTTCGAATATGCCAATACAATCTTCGCAAAATCGAACCCGTAGAGAATCGACTCGATTCCAGGCCATCCTGTTACGGTCCCATAAATATCGGAAGCTGTCTTCAAGTCTGTGTATGACTCCTGCCTGACACCGCCATGAGATCCAGGCCGAATGGATCCTACATGACACGGTAACTATGAAAGCTTGTCGGCAACTTGATAGTGAGTCCGAAACTTGTCTCTGATTCTTGTTTGAGGTGATGACAAGCAAGAAATGAATTTCTTCAACCTGAACGATTCGCATATTCCATAGTTTTTTTCATTGACCGAAAGTCTTGAAACACTGTGGTATAACAAGCCAACGCACCTATCGACATGCCCAGGGCAAAATTCCTTATCCCCGTGCAATTGGTATCTAACATTTCCGGTACACATTTTTCGTTCGTTTAGATTTCGGGTTACATCGCACAGGCAGAATATATCCGGCCGCCGATCGTCTTTGTAAAAGGGAGGGAACAGTTGATCCCGACTTAGGCGGCGGTACGTTGTGGATAGAGTTTAAGGCTCACTTACGCGCGGCAGATATGTCCATAGTGCCTGGAACTGGTGATCGCTTCTAACTAAGTACACATTCTTCGCGTTGGGCACGACTACACAGCCGTCGTGCTACGGCTTTTACCGCTGTTCACTCACCGACACGCCACTGGGGCCTAATCCCAAGTTGGGCTCTGCGGAGTGATAGATCAAACAGGACTTCAGCCCACTCGCAAGGCCGGCTGTCGTGCATGTAGAAGCGGTGTTTTTCAACAGTAGCACGCCGTTCTACTGTAAACAAGACTAACTCCGTAACTGATCTGCCGCTCTTAATTATGGCAGTTATCATTGGACTGTTCAAAATATGGACCCGGCGGCTCATCTAGATCTCATCTGGTTCGTGCAACTGCCTGCTGACTGATGCATTAGCGAAGTGTGCCCTACTAGCTGCAATATCAGGAAACATAGCGATATTTCAATTAAGTGGTTAAACGATGCTCCAGACTTCTCAAACAGAGCTCTGCTTAGGACAGACTTGTTTTTCTTTTTGAGTATTTCAGGACCTTATGTGTGACCAAATGTTAAAATTCATCGGCATATCGAGATTTTTTCGGTCCGTGTCTGTCGTTTATATTCAGATAATGTAATCTGAATTCACAGAAATACTTACTCTGTACTTCTAAATAGACCCGTCTACAGTTAAAGCACCACAATTACGAATGGTTCTGACTTTAAATTCAAAGATAATATCTTGCACAAATTATCTCTAATTTCCTTTACGGTACTAGTGACTGCATTGCGACCAGGTAAATACGATTTTGAATCGAATTCCTCATATGCAGGAACCGTTTGCCCCATTTAAAAAACATTTATATAAATGCTCATTCCTTCATGCTCATCACAGAATGAAAGTGAAGCGAGAAAACTAGCGGTTCTTCGTACATTTTCCATCCTAGCTGCTTCTTGAACTTGTCTTCGGGATCGATCGATATTGGTACCATTTATATGGCCTGCGTTGTGTAGCTCCAGTCATGAAGTTCCGCCTTGCTTAGCTCTAAACAATACAGACCCTTTCCGGGGAAGCTTCCCATATTCTTTACATAGTGACGAATATGCCACTCTTCGACCACATAGTGTTCGCATGACACAAAAGAAAGTAAATTTGTGTTGTCCGGAACGTAACTTTGCCTTTTTGCTGAATGATCCAGACGGGAACAATTTAAGTCGTCAATCTTTCTCTTTCAGAATCTGATGAATTGCTGCCGGCGCGTCTTCGTAAGCCAGTTTAAGATGAAACAGTATAGCCACAATCATCGCTGGTTTAACCGTGGTAGATTGAACGTGACACATTCTAGTGAAGATAATGAATTGCGGTGATTATTGTGAACTAATCTGATCTATTTATCTTCTTAAATTCAACAATGTAATTTGTCCGGAACCTATCCGGGCTCGAGATTTCTATGTCAATCATGCGGACCATTTTAACTGAATCGGTTATGCAGGCGTACGGAATCCGTGTTAAACGTTTCGGACTGGACTGGCTACGGCACTGATCCAGCAGAAGAAACCTACTCACAATGCTTATGGGCCATCACGACTTCGTCTCACAGAATGCTGTCATATCACCTGAGATAAAGTAGAAACGTAGAGGATGCTTCGGGAATTATGAACGTCAAATGAGCTGTCCGACCACCATCAAGAAGCGCTGCAGACAATGCAGCGAAGGCCACCCATATGAATTTGTTAGATCGTAGTCGAAGGAAAGCACAAATCGGTCAGGTCACAATGATATTAACTATTCCTGCTCAGCCAAGGGGAAACGCCTTGGATATAGCAGGTGGAGCTCCGATTGCTGTCACACCGGGAAGAGCAGCACATGCGACTTTGTTCAACACCGAATTTCGATCAGCGATGAAAGGAGGAACTGCGTTCGTTCCCCAGGACTAACGCTGTGCATTCTCCTGATAAACTATCAGTCCTTTTACTAATTTCATACGGCTGTAGATTCGAATCACGGACACGAGATGCCTCACGATGGTTTAATTCAATGTCTCTAGGAGTTTAAGTAAAGTAATTAGGAATAACTGGGTACATAAATTTGATCCGGAGCAGTACATTTCTGTCTTATCTGCGCATTATTGTTCAGATCGAGTCATGACGTCAATTTGGTACTTCCTTCTCCACGAGCTGCAGCAGTGGCTTCGATCCCCGAAATCAAACACTCTTTTGACCGTCAATATGAATCTCTAGTAGTGCAAATATGGGCTCGTTTGTTTCTATCTCTATGAAACACCGTTTTTCCTTTCTTCTCAATTCCTTTTAATTATATTCTTTTCCATTTTTTTCTTTTATTAAGATCCTTTTTTATGTCCTCCTATCAATTTTTCCCTTTTAGTTCTACATTTAGTGATAGAAACCAGCCGATTCCTACAGATGCACCTAAATCTGAACTTTCGATGATTTTCGCTCAAATCTGGGACATTTTTCGATTTTACTAGAGACATGTTTCCACGTTTACCACCTGATCTCTTACAGTTGTGGAAGCCTTAGTTACATTGCAAGCACTCAAACAATATCGTCCAATAAATTTGGAAGATGATAGTACTTAACTCGCACGACGGAGCTGCTCAGCTACGTACAATATTCTTCCAGTTTCTCTGATTGCGGCTCTGAAAGAATAATGACAATGAAGCCTCATTTGCTGCTGACTATGAAATAAGAACATCCTTTCAGACTACATCGATACATACATACCAAACAAAAACTGCGTAAATAGGCAACAGAAAGTTCGTCATTAGCGATACTTATTTTTGAGTCTTTGATCCACAATGAAAGCTTTCTAATTCAATTTTCCAGCCATCTCTCCAGTTAGGGAACAAATCAAAGTAGCTCCAAGCATTATAAATTGTGCGAAATACTGAAATGTGCTGAACATTTTCATTTCCATTTGCTTTTGAGTGCAGAAAAATGGGTCATTTCGGTGAACGTCGTCCGATTTTGAGCCTACGCCAATGATTGCAACTTCGCTACCAGTGCTAGGATTGTAGCACCGCTCATGCTCGTTTGATGACCGCTCATTTGCATGTATCGTGAGCTGAACAGCTTGAAGTGATTCTTAATCTCGACATAGCTCACATAGCGAATCAAAATGTTAAACAAAGGAATTTCCGTGTTCACGAAATCACATTTTTCACACACGAAAAAATCCTTGAGTTTTATCGCTTTTCTGCAATGTAGCGCTTTTGTGACGTCTTTACTGATAACCCTATAGTGGCAAGCAGTGATGTCCAAGTGACACGCTTGAATTTACTATCAAAGTTACCATTTACTTTAACACATGGGCTAGTTATACATACAATGATGGTGCCCATCATTGTATAAGTGGCCAAACGGAATCCATGGTTTTGCCGATCGGAACGGCCGTTGTCGAACAGCTTAGAAATGCTCGCAATTTATAATGAAATATATTTGACAATGCATGTTCAAATTTCATGATGGTCACTTGTGGCCAAATCGCTAGAGCAGTTGTAAGCTTTTATCCTGGTGATCTCTACATATAGCTTAGAGCCCCAACTTAGTAAATTTACCGATTTTTATTTGTTAGAACAAACCTGCAACGTCACGAAGAGTGATTACTTCCCAGCACCCTCCTGGATTGACACACTACCGAGTTCCTCCACAGTTGGGTCTACAAACCTGAATCAGATAACTCTGTGGTTCCGTTCCTGTACTTCGAGTTCCGCTTGTCGCGGCGTAGACCCGCTTACAATGGGACATACGTGACGGAGTTGTGGCGTGTCCTCGAACGCTTACCCTCGTATTACCCAGCTTCGTGCCAGTTCGTACAACAGAACGGAAGAACGCTTATTGCTTCGCAATTTTCAATGCACCCATGTAATCACTATACACAGGGAAGCCATTACTATCTATAAACTTAAGATACAGATGAATTTAAATGAAATCCATAATATTTCATAGATTCTAGCGGAAACATTGATGAATGAGGATGATATGAGCCTAAAATGCAATTTTATACAATCTCAATCATTCTTTGCTGCTTAGTCGGCCTAGCCAACTAGAAATAAAGGATTTAAAATTTTCTATGATGGCAATACAATAAACGGATGCACTAATTGGTGCTACAGATCCACAAATGGATACGAAATTAAGTGGAGTATAAGGCAACTGTGAAGAACCGAAAACAATCTTACAATGTGTTTCGACTACAAAATGGCTCATTCGCTTTCAATGACCGTCAAGTGATGCTGAAAAGATAAGAATAAAACTCTGAAGTATCCTGTAACATCAAAAACGTTTCAATGTTTCACATTGATGCACATACCATAAGAATATCACAGTTTCTTGCAGCCGTAATTGATCGAGGAAGCTCGCACCTTCTGAAATTATATTATATTTTAGAACGGTGAATAATTCTTGAGTGACAGCCATTTATCAAGGTAATGAAAATCACATCATTGGGAGCTGTAAATCGCATTCTGAAAACTATTTCCACAAATTCTATTTCCCAAGTAAGTCAAGTTGTTTTTATAATGTTCTACTAAGCTTTGCATAGTTCTAGAATATTTCTTGGTTAATGCCAAGCAGAGCCACGATGCTGATCAGCAGAATTGCCTTTCGGAAAATCTACCTTTTTCTAGAGCAAATTAATGTACAGTTTGTCCAATGCAAAATTACTGTTTAGACAAGTACGAATTTGTGGGTTTACGTCTAATGAGGGATGTAGAACCATATGGGCAGTAGAAGATACAATACGGGCAAGAATATGTGGGCAACGCCGCAACAAGGCCACCCTAGGAGGATGTCGCACGATCTGTGCACTAAGAATCCCGTAAATCCGACGTGAGGAGCTCCCAGCATTATGACCAGTGGTTGTCAAAGACAGAAGACCCTACAGACGGAGTAGTTCGGGGCCGAAGATCATTGAATTTACTCCAGGGATTCCTGGGGCTACTCATAGTATTTCTCTCTAAAAATTATGATGCTACCTAAAGCATTACGAAAATATAACAGTACTAAAGCTAAGACTAATAGGGTAAGTACTAAAATTAACTTTCTCTATTGGGGTGGCAGGGCATATGGTCAGGAAACACTAACGCATGTGCTCCTGTAATTCCGGGTGCCACCTCCCGTATTCCGGTTAACCAGAACCTTCCGTTATTGGGATGAAAAGGGTCGCGACACCTCAGCTTCACTATTGAAATCTTTCTAGCTGTAAGTCCAAGCACATGGGACTTAGGAAAGCTTCATATCTAGTGACTAGTAGCTCGGATACAATCGATTGAACAGAATAGCTACTACACTTTCACTACTAACTGCAGTGAAAATAACGTATACCTTAGATCAAAGTATCACACTCAGGGCGTATTATGATCTTACGCAAAGGCTTCTAGCATTACAATCACAATCCGTAATATCTTCATTATGAGCTGAGTTAGCATGAAAAGTTTCAACCTTTCCCGGATTCCCTTCGCAGTGGATCTAGTTCAAAATTGCTGAGTAAATACCTTATACTCAAAACTTCAAAAAGTATTTATTTTGGTGTATTTTCTTGTTATAGCGTCACCTAACATTTTTTTCGTGGGGTTGATATAAATTTATTATAATTACCAACATACTAAAGTCAATATTAACAGTTTTAATACACCGTACGTTATTGAACAAGATATAGACATTTTCTTAATAAGTATAGCAATAGCTACAATTGCTCTACCCGACTTTGTCATCTACCAAATAGCTGTCAAATATCCGGAAAACTTATACATTTTTGGGGAAAATGGGTCCTCTAACCCTCCAATAGTAAAATTTTCCAACTTGGTATTTCACTCTTTCTCCCTCTGCTCTTCTCTCATTCGATTTTAATTGCACATTGGTAACTTTTGGAAGCCTACTAAGTTATTGGCAATTTTGATGGCACGGTTTGGTTGGTTGGACATATTAAAAGACGTTTTAGAGTGCGACAGCGGGAGATGGACAAGTGTCGACTGACGGATGGATCAAAGGAGGCTTTAAGCCGGGGCGAGTAGAGAGCTATGTGCGATCGATAAGTATTGCCAGCCGCGAAGGCGACAGACAGAGTCTCCACCCGATCGATCTACACGAACCGAACGAACTGCTCAGCAAGGGCTTCTCTGAGCAAGAGCAAGAATACCGCGATCACGAAAAATGCACACTAACGTCAACGACTTGATCTATCAGCAGTTGAGAAAGAAGGCCAGGATCGCGGCTCAAGCCCTACAAGAAGAAAAAATTACAATCCACACCGCCATAACAGAACAACCATTTGGCGGACAAGCAAGAGACTGTGGAGTAATCAATTCTGTCCCCACCGAGGAAGCAAGAGAAATGGATGGCGCACGACAGGCTTTAGACCCAATGGCCATTCAGGAGACTTCGTGGAATGCGACGAATATCTACAGGGCCTATACAACTACCGATAAATCCCTGAACTCCCAGGACCGTTCATCCGAAACGGAAATCAGATCCTAAGCGACATTAACAGGCTCCTGTCGGGGGCCTACCTTAACCCCATGGCCTTCGCACAGAGCTGTGAGCATCAGAATTACCAAGTCAAGGAAGAAGCGTTGGGACAATTTGCGGTACAGCTCACGCAGGCACTGAACCAACTGGCAACCAGGGCGGATCGGACGAGGCTAACAGAAGAGCAGAAGGTTTTGAGCAGATCCTCGCGTACCATTACTGAAACTAGTACCATAACAAACGCAAAAGGCTGCGGCTCGTTGGGATCCAGTACAACCTGCGAGCAACTCCTCGCAATAATCCAGACTAGGCTATCCATAGTAAAATCAAGATGGAACCGGCCCCGCACACCACATGGCGTAGCCCTGATAGAAAGGGCCAAGTGGTTCGCTCAAAAAGCCAGAGAAATGGTGGGCGCCATAGTAATGCGACTGTCCATATCGCAGTATGACGTCGACGACCTGATCGATCGTAAGGAACAGCTGAAGGCCTAAGTCATTTTACTGCGTCTGTCGTCATGGAACGCAGTTCGTGCGGCATCCGGCCACGACGATGTATACACGCTAGTAGAAAACCTGGCAAGGTATGCCAGCAATAATAAGCGGCCAACGGAAGTGGCAATCCAACCTGCCGTGCATGAAAAGTTCGCCAAATAATCCAGGGGCGCAGCTCATCTTTGAAGCGCCAAGAGAAGACAATCACGCCCTTGCAGACGATGAGGTCGATTCTTTGGCACGCCACATCGAGCACGGAACAATCAGGACAGTCTCAAGAGAGCACTGTGGACTTCTCCTCAAAGCAGTGGGTTCGACGGTGGCTAGAGTCGCGCCAGGAAGCCACGAACTCCATCCTATCTCGGCGCCACGACGTCTCAAAGACTAGGTACTTGCTACACAGGAGGAGATATGGAAAACTTCCGGTGTGGGCCGACTCACGGCACTGACCCTCCTAAAAATTGCCACCCTCGTATTCGGTCCGTCAGACAACCTGATCCAAGAGCATTTCGGTGAATTGGTCTAAAAGATCCTTCTACCGAACGACCAAGCAAATTGACCATGCGCACAAGGGAAGGTGGGATAGAAACCGAAAGTCCCAGGAAGCACGCAGGGAAAAGAATCAGGATAACGGAAGATGTGGACTCGATAATGCGCGGCCTGAAAATCTTGGTGCGGAAACTCCTGCACTAGTCCATTCTTCACTACCAGCACATGAATGACCTGCATGCAGCTCAGGAAAGCCTACGACGACTATATGGGACGAGCGAACGTCACAATAATAGCGGTGGCGCTGAAAACGTGGTTACAGGAGCATGCAACAGCGCTCAAAGAAGCAAATAGAAACAAATGTCAGGAGAAACTCCCTCCCCTGGATAATCTGGGACCCGATCCTAGACGATCACGACACGCGTAGTTGAAGCTGCAATGAACGCATGATACGCAACGCACGCCCTGGATGTCGAAGAGGAATAGATGCATATGGGAAGCTCACAAATTACCAACGTGGAAAAGTTTCTCACACAGGCGAAAACCAGGGAACTAGAAATGGGCTACTCAGAGATGACAAAAACGCGTCTTTAACATCGCCCCAGGACACCCGGGGCAGGTTCATTAACCGAAATCATCCTGAAGATCAGCCAGGACGAAGGTCGTATGCTGTCACGAGGGGTGAGGATAGCGTGCGAGTAACACAAGAGCACAGGAGGCGTAGCGACGAAAGCCTCGATCTGATGGAGAATACCAGGGAGAGAGGCCATATAGGGAGAAAGTGCTCGAAGATCGAGTGGTGCGAACCCGAAAACCGTTGGCCTGGCGATGTCTATGCCTTTGCACTAGACATTCGCCGCAGGGTCGGATTGGAAAACGGGGTGGAGAAATCGCTTGGGTCTAACAGGTGACTATACGAACCCGATAAAGGAGGGACCGACGTAAATATGTCACACATCGCACAGCCCGAACCGAAAAGTTGAAATTGGAAAAACATACCAAACAATCACAGGGAGCGCCCAAGCAAGCTGGTCAAAGGATGTGCGGGCCCCAGGTAAAGCAGCACAATACAACGAATACGATGCCACGTTACCCGAGACGGAGGACTCCGAAGAGCGCCCACAGGTCATCGTCCTAACAAGCTCCAGGAATCCAGGCCAGTACGTCCACCCCAGCGAGGACCTTGTTGTATGCTCGTACAGGTACCCAGGTAAGAAATACAGAACCGGAGCACAGTGGCTCATCCCGGCAGGGCAGGCCAGGGGATCGAGCCCAATCGAGAGAGATTTACCCACGCTGCGCAACGAGCCCACGAGCCCAATGCTCCAGCGTGTGAGGCCCGTTCCACCCAAGCTCTGTCTTCAGGTCCAGCGTAACCTGCACAAGTAGTCAGATTGCTTAACGAAAAAAGCCGTCCAGAAGCTCAGAAACGCAGAAGAGTGCGTGGACATGGTATGGGACGCTGCCACCATAGGTAACCCAACCCAGGCGCATAAAGCGATGTCATGTATCAGAATCGGTCCACGAAATACACCCTACCGTACAAGAGGTATTACGGAGTGGTTTCATCTTGGAGACCCCCGCATAAGAGGAGGCCTGAATACACAACCCAACCAAGCCGAAAGCCTCCCAATGGGACTTCAACGCAGAACCCATGCAACAAGAAGGAAGTAGAATAGGATGGAAGACAAGGAGATACTAGACGGACTAGAATGGGGTGTATCAGACTACTCGCATGCAACTCCACCAGTCTGCACTTTCATCTCCGCGCAGGCCTTAGCCCTCAATCAACACAATACCTTCGCAGCGGAGTTCAAGAATGAAATAGCGAAAGGATGGATCGGCAGCCCGAGCCCAAAGCCCAAGACAATCCCATTCATAGTAGTGCCAGGAAGGCTCGTGCCAAAGAAAGCTAGAAGCAAGTTCCGGCAAGCCTCGGCCCCAAGGCAGGACGCCAAGGAAGGCATCGTGACGATAGGGGAACAACCTCCGAAACCGATAAGCCCGAACTTCAACACAGTCCTATCCCCAGCACTGCGGTTCGAATGGGCAAGCATTGGGTCTCTCGGCGACGCCCTCAACATATTGGCGCACGCAGCAACGAAGATTAACACTCCGATACGGGGCAGAACCGTCAACCTTCAGTCCTGCTTCAGAAAGATCCCACCACCACCACTACCACCACCACCACCACTCGCCAGTACAGAGAAATGGAAGGCGCACACATACTTTGAGGAAAGATACCACAGCGACGACAGATTGAAAATGATACGGGCGTCTGCTGCTCACAATTCTCAGAGGATCTTACTACTCTTAACCGAGCTATTACGCAGAGAGGCACTAGCGGCGCAAGAGAAAGAAAGAACAATCCCGAAACGGACTTCGGCGCAGAAACATCAACGCATGGCGGCGACGGAGGGAAAAGGAATTCCCCGATGACCCTAGGCGATCATCACCGTGGTTTACCCGAATCTTCCAGGATCACCTCACGCTCACGGCCGTGGGAAAGCATTCTGAACGTTCAGTTAACGAAGCGCTCGACTGGGTGTTGACCACCCTTCAGATAGAGCTCTGCAAAAAACCAGAATCCACAAAACCCTTCAGCACAACCTTCTCATCAATCAGGTCCACGTTCGACACCACCGACCCCACGGCCATCATGTGTAGACCTACGAAAGAGAAGGTCGACAACTTCAGAAACACCTTGGCAACAATAGTGCTACTCACTGGCAAGCCCAAACCGAGGAAATTGATGGAAGAATTTGTCAGGCAGCAGGCCTTCCTAGCCAGACTCCTTCCCGAACCACATTTAGACTGCAATGCAGCATTCTCCTCCCTCTGCTCAGAACCCGCAACAAAGGCAGAGACGGTGGTACTAAGCAAGGAGACCTGAGTAGACGCAAATCGCGTGCTACAGCTCATCTCCCTGTGAAGAACATCCCCGCTGACGAGAAATCCAACGGTCACATACTGGGGGAACAGGCCAGCGCATCAGACGCAAGCGGAGCGTAACACGGAGGAGAATGGGGGCTTGCGTGAAAGGAAGTCTCATGTTCGGGTCCTGGCCAGAAACAACCCGTCGGGCCCTAGCCCATGGACACCGGAGCTTCTCAGCTGCGCCGCGGCTGCTTGGATCGTAACGGAGGCGATGCGAACGAACAACGGAGAACAACTCGTTCTCAAAAATGACAACATATGTGCATGCGGCATTGCAAGCACATGCCGCACAACGGCGGAGCCAATGTGCAAGACGCTACAAGCCTTATGGACGGCGGAACACGCCTCAAGAAAAAGAATAATAGTGGCACACATTGAGGGTCGACGCAATACTATTGCACAAGCGCTCAGCAGAGGAAGACCTAAACTATACCCCCGCCTAGCCACGCAGAAACGGGGCTTGTCAAAATTCGTAGAGCTACCCACGGTCTGGCACCAATGGGTGGATGCATTGGTCACAGAATTCAAGAAACAAAGCAAGCAGCAACCAATCAAGTGAATTGTCAGCCTATGCAATGCAACCATAGCATCGCATATCCAATGACAGCCTCGAAGGATGAAGGGTCGCCTGCAAAGGCTCGGAACCATTGGGTGCGAGACAGCTCGAAGACATAGCCTCGTCGTTGTCCATTGCTCCCGAAATCCGCTCGACCTAGGATGATTCACCCACCGTACGCCGGACGCTTCGTGATACTCCAGCACGGGCCAAGACATCAGCCAACTAGATCATCCGCGGGGTAGGAGTGAAGAAACGCGGAATAGCGGACAAAAATTAGAAAGAAACTCAACAGCCTCAGGAATGAGGCTGCAAGTGTAGTGCAATCCTCGATGGAAAGACGCACAGAATAGCAAAAAACAGTGGTAGAAGCCCCTGTAAGCGTGAAAGTCAACGAGTGATATCCACGGATGTTTTGGCTTTTGGTCGAGCGATTCTAGGTGAGTCACTGGGAACCGAGAACGACTGCCGGTCCCAGGATAGCTAAGTAGAGGAGTCGGTAGCAAACTTGTATACCGTCCGAGAACGACTGCCGAACTCCTACAGCGGATACTGAAGCGTTCCAGTTGGAGTAAATGGAAATCCACTCGTTCCTTCCTGGGCGCCGCATTACGAAACTTCACAACAAAAACGGTTCAGTTAAAGGGTTGAGAAGAGAATGACACGTGAGTCTTCGATCTGTACTCCTTAGCACCCAGTTGGTAAGAACTTATGGCAATTCACAAGATAGGCGTGAAAACTGAGCCCCCAAACTATTCTGGTTTACTGGTGGTTTCGCTGTTTCTTCTAATATTCCTCCTGTGTCACTGCAAGGGTCAGGCACATTGAATATAGTCCACTGACTCCAGTTCAACCTGAAATTAGAACACCCAGCTCCAATTTGGATAAAACGGTTGTCTCTCAGAGATTTGTAAGCATGCTTGCCGGGACTGCCCTTTCAAATCAATTTTGAATAATTAAATTCCAGTTTCGGATGACCAATCAGTTTCTTTCGCCTGCACTTGATCCGTCCATGGGAAGCAGAGAAAACATATCCAATCTCAGGAAATACTAAATATGGTTGCACTACAGCAAGCAAGGCCTACACAGCAGGTTCCGTTAAAAAGATGTCTTCACACAGCGCATACTAGACTGAGTTCTGCAAAATCGCCGGAGTCGATCCCGACAAATTTGTTGAACTAGCTGCGGGTGAAGCTACACCGACAGCCCACATACTTAACGCAGAGGCAGAGATTCTCGCGGCCTTTGCAACATATGTAGTGCGCTATCCAAGACGGAAACGGAAACAGGAAACACGACAGCGTACGCCAGGAAATTTTTCGTAACTGTACGCACTAACTGCGCCCGGGTGCACGATTGACGCCCTGGCCTCTGTAGCGCCGCAACCGCGGGTAGTCAACTACTACCAGATATGAAATGACACAGAGCTATAGTCGTCTCTCCGCGAAAACCGAAGATTCCTATCATACAAAAGCGCCTAGGCGCCATCAAAAAGACCATGCAGCTACAGTCGAACCAGCGTCACCGAGTGCTGTGGGCCCTATTTTTGACGCTCTGGCACGGCATTCTCCGAACAGGGGATTACCTTAAATGAAACAAAGAGGCAAATCGACCCTGGTCTAAGGATACAGACATCCATCGAGCACGCTTGCAGGTATCGCAAGCAACAGATATTCGAGGCTCACCCATAGGAGCCCGCCTGACCCTCCTCCTGGGATCAACCAAACGGACCCGACCGGCCAAGCCAACATAAGGCGCAGATTCGTATACGACGACTCACTCAACGCCCTCAGCGCTACCGCAGCTATCACGAACATGCTGGATGCGGACCCTACAACCGGAGACCCATCGGAAACCCCGCTGTTCAGAGACCGCGAAACAGGATAAGCCCTAACTTACGAGGCGGACAAAAACAGGCTTAGACATCACCTGAAATGAGCAGGATACCTGGATGATTCGCTCGCCCGCATTCGCTCAAAATCTGGGGAGCAACCGCATATGCAAATGCAGCATCAGGATGGAAGATGATAGCCTCGCTGATCGATTGATGGAACAGCGAGGCGCGACAATGCTACATATGGACATCCGCTCTGAGTCTCGATATGACGAGCAGAGAAATACCAAGGACCTAAGGTCAACGGCTAGCAGATGGCTCAGGACCCTGGGCAGTGCAGCGCGAAGCATCGACTCACCGACCACGCGCGATTTGACCACAACCGGACACGGGGGTCGCGTGGACGAAGGGGAGTGCGCATCGCGCGACGACATGCGCGAGGAGCGCCTGCGCGGCAATCACAGCCGGGCACCGAGACCAAGGCTTGAGCTCCTCTTCCTCTTCCGGTCGTGCGACGGCCACGGAAACCTCGTTGGACTGTGAGAGCTCGGCTGGTTGGTTAGCCTCTCCCTCAGATCTCTCCAAAACCGCGACACGCGGGTAGAAGTAGGAAGGCCTAACTAGGCGATCCCAGTGTAAGCAAGACGTAAACTAGTTAGAAATTCATCCGTCGACCTCTAACACTACTCTAAAATGGTACATTAGATATCGGGTATCTTTCTCCGAGGTTGAGAACGAAAGTTTCGAAGTTACAAACCCATCATCTTGCTGAAAGTTGTATTTTTCGTAGTTTCTGAAATATCTATTCAGTTTCAGAACTTGAATTGAAAGTCATTACGCCGTAAGGTTCTTTACAGATTCAATGGTGGTTTAATACTACGAATCGGAAACCAGTTCCTCCATGGTATGCACAGTACACTGTGCTCTGTCCTATTTCTATATAGGGTTAGTTGTTTGAAAGTGCTAGTCTGTAAAATTGTTGTCACTAAAATTTAGACAGGTGGTGCGAGACATCTTCCACCAAGTATCAAATGTCTGCTATCACCCAATGATCTATCCCCTATCTCCCGTGATCAAGTAACGTTGATCCGATTAATCGATAAGCCTGTAGAAGTTTTGATCGCTTTTTTTGCACAGTACCATCCCACCAACTCTTCTTAACCGATGCTAGATATTTGCCCGAAAAGCATGGAACTATTTTCCAAGCTTTTAGCTGTAGTGTGTTTCAATCTAACGTTTTTAGTGAAATAACCACGTTATTTTTTTGTTATTCTCAAACGGCAATTGTGAAGATGTTGATTTGACTGATTGCGGTTTTCGATATCGCAACGGGATGGTTTTTAGAGCATAGTACGGGGAAGATTATTCTGGTTACGAACTTCTGTTGTGCGATGATTAGTAAGCTTCCTTCGAAAACGGCGCATATATGATGCTTCTAGTTAGCCAGTTGGATGGCATTGCTGTAGCACGTTACTGAACCTACTGTAGCATCTCAAGACTTCACTGACAGATATTGCACTGTACTGTACTGTACTATACAAACAATTATGTTCGAGTTCAGTTGGCGATTAAGTAGGTGTGGGCCTGTTTATGATTCACCTTATGATTTCCAGAAATTTTAAATATGTCACTAACAAATAAACCAATAAAATTGATGCACTTATCGAGATTTGATAGGTGTCACGCTGGTTTTGTTTGACCAACCATGGGGTTCGGGTTTCCTACAAAATTTGTACGGAATCAATGAAACGAGATTGTGTAAGAAGGCTACACTCCCAAATTCGGAACCCTCAAACGCACCGACATATCTCGTCTATTGGTGACTATCGAAGGGCAACCCCAGTTGCAGCCACAGGACTGTGATTTCGAAATCGGATGCGTATGAAGCGATAATATGATAAATATAAAAATGGAATAAAATTTAGTATAAATCCCCATAATACAGTATTCCACATCGGAAATGGGATAAAAAGGAGGTACAGTAGAGTTTAATGTTACGGCGGTCGGCGGCGTGTGACGTGTGCTAGATAGGTCGTTCGAGATGTCGGACGCGGACCAAGACGAAAACACAGAAAATACGAATAATAACGAAGACGGTGGAAGACCCATGGCTATAACAGATGAAAACGACAGTGAAGCTAACGCAGAAACGGATGAAGATGCCGGCATGGACACAGTTTGCGAAACTTGTGGGTGTGAAGAACAAGAACATGACGCTCATCTTTGTCCTGTAGAGGGTTGCGAAGGCGACAAAATTATATGCAACGTTTGTGAAGAGGTATGTGGACCGTGCCACGCTCACAATGAGGAGTAGAGGTCAGGAAGCTGTTCAGGAGCGGTACTTGACTAAGCTGAAGTACTGCTGTACTGACCAATTGAAGCAACATTTCGTTCATCCAAGCTTCCTTCCTTCCATTCATGAAGTAAACAATGTTTTTGTGCCTAAATGCGAGAACAATAGTTTCGAAAGTAGTTTTGTGCGTGCTAGTGTAACAATCAAGCATACATGAACTGCTCTTTGTCATCTTCATCTTCGTACGTGATTGCTGCGAGCGTCAAAGAGTGTGAAGAAATCGTTGGTCTGTGTCAAAAACTACGATAAGATAGACAAATTGATGGTGTGTGAGGGTGAGTATTGGAGTGAGCACGTGTGACAACTACACGAACATGAAACGTCTAGATGTGCACTGTGCAGACGGCACGACAAACAGGAGACACATTCGCTAACAATCAATAGTTCACCCAATTTAGCATCAAGACCATCCCCAATTTGTTTTGAGGACGTGGGCAAGACTGATGATGATAGCCATGACTAAATATAATATCGCAAGTGCGGATTTGGCTACGAACTTACTCGATAAAATAAAGCGCAGTTCAGCGCGTCAAGAACTTTACGCACATGGGTCGTTCTTCTCTTGTTCTACAGATAGACTTCCTACTACACCGCTGCAATTTCTCATGCGCCTGTTGTCACCGCTTGTTGATTTGTACTTTCGAATGTAGGCTGTCGAGTCAATAGTGCTCCTTCTGCCCCCGTCAATGCTAGCGCTGCTGTTCCTGGACTTCTAGCCTTCCGGGCAACACTATTGTTTGGTCTCTGTTGCCGACCAGCTCGGCCATACCATCGACCACCAACATTTCTCCACCGTTGTTGTTGACTGCTGCTATGTGGAGAGTCCACTCTCCATCTTTGCCCACTTGCCGCTGGGCTTGTATTGCTATCCGCACTATTCACACTTCGTCCACTCACTAGCGATGACGAAGCGCCTGGTCCTCGTCCTCCACTTCCGTACAGCTTAAAGTTCAACGGTCCCGAGTCCAATTCCGTACCGACCACACCATTGCTCGCTCGAGTCATTCCCGCTACTGAATTTGCAAAAACCAGTCCCGATCCTGACGCTCCTCCCATCGGTGGTGAGCCAAGCACATGACCTGACGCATATGGCTTGTGCGGAAATCTACCCGTGGAAGGCGGTCCGTCGGATCGATTTGTGTCGGCGCGACTATCTCGCCCACCTGCACCTCCGCTACTATCCTTCCTACCACCCATTCTGAGTGACCTTGAAAAGAATCTTCGTCCGAATGCAACGACAGAAAACGATCGACTCGAATCTCGTCCACCTCCGCCGTTCCTTCCTATTCCTGTGTTGTTTTGAGTAGTTGCGCCATTTGCGCACTGTTCTCTTCCCACCGCCGCGCTCGTAGCCGCTGCCTGCGAACTAGCCGACAACGACGAGGAGGAAGCGGACGCAGCTGCGATCCGCACGTCGGAAGCCAGAACCTTAGCTGATGATGCGACATCCGGATTTCTAGTGGTCATCGCCACGGCCGCTTGCTCTACCATAGTCACAACAGCATCAGCCACAGCCGGCGAGAGCGCGATCGTAGGCTTCGCGGTTCTAGCGGCGTTTCCAGTGGAACCCAGCAATAAAAGAGACCTAAGCGCAGCTAAAGAGCGTTCCACAACCGTATCATCCCCGTGATGTGTATGAATAGAAATGAGTAGAGCGTTTAGTGCGCCTGCGTGAAAAAATTCTCTCGCCGCCATTCTGGCAGCATTAGTGGCTCCATTACCTGCAACACGCACCAATTCCGCCGACAACACTTGAACAGGCGCAAATTCCTTGTGCTTATTCATTGCTTGGACGACAACAGATGCGAAAGCGGCGTCCACAACGGCATAATAGTGACCACTACTTCGATTTCTTACGCTTGGAATGGGTAAGTGTCCGTGATGTGAAGAAGTGGCAGCAACGGAATGTCTCGCACATGCAACAAGGGCCAATAGCCCAGCGGATGCGCCTTGCGGCGATCCATATAAACGGGGAGCTGCACCGATAACCGCTTGTGCGCACAATTCAAAAGTAGAGGGCGCGGGAGGCGCTACAGGCTGGTTCAGATGAAAGGCTATAAGGTCAGCCGCACGCAATAGAATGCCAGTGTGGGTGGGGTGCTGCCGCATAGCGACAACAACAGCAGATAGAACGGGGTCGCGCGGAGATTTGGCAGATGCAGCAGCGGCATTCTGTAGGGCAGCGAGAGCAGTGTGCACAAATGCAGCGCTCATAGCTAGTCGTTCGAGCGCGCGTAAAACAGCAGGTTCGAAAGCGTGAGGCGCAGTGTTAAGCGCAGGATGTGCAAGCACAGCAACACACAAATGAGAGACACGCAATTGACCAGGATATCGCTCGAGCACACGTAATACAGCAGCGGCGACAGCAGCAACATCAAGAGTGACAGGAGTGTGAGATAAAGAGCGACGCAAGGCTTCACAAGCTTTGGAGGCCTCTTCCGGGCTTCCTTCGAGCATAGCCAACAGAGTCGGCTCAGCGATCGTACTGGCGCTATCCAGTGTGCGACCGCTAAGCAAAGAATGGGATGACATTGCGGGGGGAGATGCGCCCAGGGTTGGAATTGGAGAGAAGGGGAGTTGTCAAATTGGAGTAGAGGCACGAAGTCGGTTAAGCAGACGAAACGCACGGGCGGCGCACCCCCCGCGGACGGTGTGAGAAGAAAGGGAGGAAGCTCAGGCGGGTGTGCAAGAAGGGGATAAGGAAGGGGGCCGGGTGCAGTACTGTGGAGTAAAAAAAGAAAATAAGCGGATCGATCTTTACTGGAGTGCAGCGACACACAGGGTAAAGTTGAGAATTCAGCAATAAAAGTTGCATACTGTAAGCAAGATGATAGAGCAAGTCAGAGCGTTCCACGTCGCACAAATAGACTAGGGCTTGTGCTGCTCACGTCTCACACGCGTACCGCCCAAACAAGACACGCGATTCAATAATTATCTAGAGTTTCCAGTGGGTGCGAGATGAGTGGATGGATGGATGGATGGTTCGTTGGTTGGTTAGTTAGTTAACTGTTGAACAGTACGGTAGAAGATTGGATTGAAACAATGAATGAAACCCGACTGTACTGCACTGCACTGTTCAGGACGCCGTAGAAGCATAAAAAGACGACGGTGAAGAATAAAAAGAAGCAGAATGGGAAGAAGCAGAAGAAGGTTCATCATCAGAATTGCATTGGATTTCGTTTATCGATTTCCGAAGTTTGTTAGTGGGGGGGAGGGGTGAGAGGGCGGGGAGGTGAGCGAGCAATGCTATACAGTAAATTGCAGTACTGGGCAGTTCTGTACCAGAGCAGTGGTACAGTACTACAGTACAGTACTGTAGAGGTTGAATAAAAAACAGTATAATTAAAGAAAAGAATGCAAGCGTGTGCGAATCGAATACAGCCCCGATTCTGTACAGTAACGACACGGTACGCAACATTGCCTGTGGTGACGTTACGTGCACAGAGTGGCGGTTTCTTTAGTCGGTGAAATTCCAATATTAGGTACCGTACTGTACAGTACAGTATCGTTCGTACTCTACTAACACTTCTAGACGCCTGCAAGACATTCCATAGCTTAGAATCATCCATGAATGTTGTGTATATTTATATGTGGATGAACGCAAGTCTTCTCTACCGCTAGCCGAGCGCACTGTCCGTGCTTATCCATTTTTGTTGTTTGTTTCCTACTTGTACTTTCTCTTTGACGGTGTTTAGTAGCCCTGCACTTCTGCCTCTGTCACCACTGCCACCATCTTCACCACACCGCCACCTTCATCACCTTTTTAATTTGTTAGCTGGCATTAAATTAACTCGTAAATATAGTGCTGATTTCTTTTATGAACTTAAAATAACACTCGCCCCACACCCCTGAATCATTGACATTTGTTTATTACAGTGAGGTATGGATGGATACTGCACAGGACTGTTCTGATAAATATACTGTATTTATTCTTTCACTGTAATACTGTAATGTCGGTGGGTAAACATATTATTTTATAAAACCACGGCCACACTGTACAGTACTGTACACGTACTTTGTGTTCAGCGTCGTCCTGCTGCTGCTCGTACAAATTTTTTTCCCTAATTATCTGAACCTGCTTGCCTACCCAAGATCAGTCTATTCAACCATGATCATTCGCTCGTACATTCAAGGTACAGTGACACTGAACAGTTCTACTCGATAATCTCATGGGGATGTGTGAACGTGCGAACGTGACCTATTGTGTACAGTACTGCAGTCTGCAGAACTGCGCTTTGCTAATGATTCAGCTACAGCAGCATGAGTATCAGTGCTAAATTCTGCAGCATACGGTACAATATTGCCAGCCACGAGCTTCACTACCAGCCGAAAACCGAAATGTCCAAGCAAATTATTGGTGTTCTTCATATTCTTCGCAATCTTAGTCTACCGACGGGGTTAGAAAAATTTCAACTGCTGTGCTCTATGAGCACGAGTCCTAAGCATGAGCGCCTGATTGCGGATCGGTCATTTTTGCCTAGTTCGTTTGCTTCTTTACTCATCTATACATTGCGTTTCCTCAGTAGACTTAAGATTTCCTTTCACTTAAAGGTTAACCGAGTTCGGGTTAGAACCATCTGGCAGGAAAAACAAATATACCCTGTGAAGTGCCGCGAGTAGTGCACAGAATGCTGCAACCTCCGCCATTAGCTCAGGCGTTAAATGCTTCTGTACAGCTCTCACAACCACTGCACTCATTTCTCCTCCTGGCCTTCCAACAACTGCTGCACATTCTTTCGCCCACACTAACACACTTTGTTGCTGCCGAGACATTGCGTCTTCTAGGCAACTTCGTGCCGCGTCCAATTCGCAGCTCTTCAACGCACTTTCCCAAGCAAATGCTTTCACTGCCCCAAACAATGGCTGCTTCAGTCCTCGTGACTCTGCCATAATTGCCCACTCTTCTGCCATACGTTCATTGCGAACTACCGTGCCAAACACAATTCCGACTAAACACTTCATTCGCGTGCTCACTCCTCCGTCATCTGCTACACGAGTTAATGCTGATGCGAATGCTCTCCCAACTCGAACTTGTCGAACACATTTGAACACAGGAAAATCATGTCCTAGCTTTCGCTGCAGGTAACGACCAACCCGAGGCCAGCCACCCGGGACACCAACACTACGCACACTGCGAATAGAATTGGCGGCCGACGAACTTGTAGATGATGGCGGTGTCACCACTATTCCACGTTCACCACAACATGGACATGAGGAGGGTGCAATCAAGGCCTTTGCTGCTGCGCTGCTGGTGGCAAGCAGAGCGGGCAACGATGCAGCAAACACCACCCACTCTACCTCATTAGGAGGTAGATTGGCGTAGAGACGGTCACGGGTATTACGTGGAATTTCAGCTCCTGCACCAAGACGACGCGCGACTTCACGAACCGCAACTGCAGCTGGACTGTTTGATTGACTACGCGCACTGCATCGACGGGCAACCGATTCACAACACGTCGCACGCGCACTCGCATAGGCAGCAACAGAAACAACAGGTGACAGACACCAAGAAGATCGAGGCGTTCTTGGTGAGTTGAGTAAGGCTGCTGATAAAGAGGTGTGCATAAGTGATGCAGGAGCATATAATGACTCCAATGTAGCGATACTCACTTCATCGGCATTGTTGGGCTTGGTGATCGATCCTAACTTGCTTTTTTCTCGTTTCGCGGCAGCATTGCGACGGCTCCTCAAACGTAGACCAGTGAGCGAAACAGAATCGCGTGCCCAATCCACACTTGCACCAATTCCAGTGCGTGGAGTTGCACTGGGGCCATTAGGAGCTGTGCCATCGCTACCAGCAAGGGGCGCGGTTTCAGTGCGCCGGGCAGTGGCTGGAGTGGGTAGGGTGGAGGAATCAGGAGGAACCGATGAGTTTCGGGGACGCCGCGGAGGGGAGCGGGGGTTGTACATGCTGGTTGAGCGTGGGAAGGAGGGCGAACGCTTTCTAAAACCACGTCTTGAACCAGAACGCCTCATGCTGGCTGATTGCATGGCGGCGGCGGTACGAAGAGGGTCAGGTAGGCAGGAGGGAGAAGAAGGAACGGATCGATGGATGAGTGGGATGAGGGATTGGACGAAGCGCGAAGACGCAGAATGAAACGGCGGGGAGCAAAATTTATTTAATATAATACTTTACACTACGCCAACGTGGACGTTTTTCTCCCGTAGACTGCCAAGTGGTTTGTGTGTACGCACGATGCATCGTACTGCGTCGTCATTGGTTGGATAAGTTCGAAGGGGACTCCTACTTTTGGCGATGGCGAGATGTCGGCGAGCAAGCAAGGAACAAACGAACAAGCGAATGTTTGGCTGATTGTGATCTGGTCACCGCCTTTACAATGCTACAATACTGTGTTCTTCTACAATAATACTACTGTGTGGACAGGAGAGTTAATCGTTCATGCCACAGCTAGGAAAGAATCGAGACATCACTAACCATTTTTTTCCAAGTAAACAAGCAATGCAACTTAAAAACATATCGGATTTGAAACACTGTAGTTGAACAGAGTCGAAAGCGCACAACAGGAATTGATCGATTGATCGATCATACATTCGTGTGTGGTTTTTGAGTATGTTGGGTAGGGATTGTGCAGTACAGCAGTACCCTGTACTTTGCAGTACACTGTGGACAGAACCACTAGAGAATATAGGTTTGTGACGTGGCTGCCGAACTAGGTTACGAACAGCTCAAACTTAGTGCTCATTCAAATCTTGCTGACGGTCTGTAATTGACATTTCCAAGCCGGGTCGAATCATCACTGCGAAAGTCGTATTACGTTGGAATACGTGTTATCAATTAGTTTCGTCCCTAGCGAAAATACTGAGACGGGCTGCATTCCGCTGTCATCTGTCTCCCGTTCTTTATCTAAATACTGTAGTGCTGAATTACCGTACCCTGTGCTCATGAAGTGCCTTTTCCCTAAATCATTTAACATCAGTCCAATTATGTTTTGTTTTTCGTGGAAATGAAACAGAACTGAACTAGGCACGATAATTTGGACATCTTGACCGTGATGAACTTTCTCTTTATACACTCTACTGGAAGGTTTCCTTCTAGGTAATAAGCTTCTGATTACCACGACGCTCAACTCGTTTCCTAACCTTGAACACTTAAGCACCAAAGTTACCATTACAAGAAGTAATTCCTATCTAGTGATTCTAGTTGATTACCGCAATGTAATCTCGGTAACTTGTGATAGTTTCAGGGGCCATCGTTTGTAGTACTCTCAATGATTACTTGGACTTAGATGTTAGAACTCTATAAAGGAGGTGCGTTCTCTGCTTTGGTAAAGAACCAAGTCTTGGAAGTATAATCAGCATTGTCTTGAGTCTCGAGCCTCGATCGCTCCGGGGCCTGGGACCGCTGAGAACCTTCCCAAACACAGCGACTCTGTTTCTAGTTGAGGTTTTTCGACACGTGCACTAACTGTGAATTACTATCTGAAACCAGATCAATTGAAGTTCTGTAGGGAATATGTTGTTATATTCGAGTGATAATCAGGACGTTCAATAGTAAAGATCACAATCCACGTCTTGCCGCTCTCTATTGGTTACTACAGTCGCACCTCTAATTTGCAAGCCGAAATACCCTAGGATTTTGACCCTCTGCATGTGCAACAACAGTATTTTTGAAGGAACCGAAAACGTAGAGTAGATTATTCGGATACCGAAAGGGCATGCATTCTAAATAGTAATAGGTACACCAGCTTCCAGCTTCTTCAACTAAAAATCTCCTTACCTCAACCTTTCCTGCACCATGCCGAAAAAGATGTTCAGTGAAGCCTAAATTTGCGAGATAATTG
>JAAUYH010201069.1_pt1 | contig 23815 bp, 13 predicted proteins | sample 7278061 | NCBI WGS metagenome assembly JAAUYH01 (sample SAMN14350203, study PRJNA611818) | marine sediment metagenome | isolation source: surface marine sediment (0.6m) | place: French Polynesia: Moorea | collected 2018-08 | reverse complement strand
GGCCCTACTGGGCAAAGAACTCGAAAGGTGGCGCGGGCGGAGCGCAGTGATCGCTTTCCACGATGAACATGGCACTCGTAAAACCTGCAGAGGCTTTTTTGAATATAATCAAGTCGCCATCGCTTTCTTGGAAAAGCAAATCGGAAAACGCGCGCGGCGGTAAGCAGAACAACACGACTGACGGCGGCAATGATGAACCTAATCCAGTATTGGCGAAACTCCATTGCAGATGCTGGCCGCTTGAGCCCGAAATCGAGCGTGCTAGAGAACGCGCGCAAGCATGGATTGCACCTGTCCCAGAAAGCGTTCTCAACGGGCAAACTCGAACAAGACATCACAGACGAACTTTTTAGGCGATGGTCCGAAAAACTAGGCCCCAAGGCGAATGCGAAGGGCGCAGCTCATGATGGACTGACGGCAATCCCCGTGATCCTCTGCCCACTGGCGTTCGTCACCGCGTACCAACACGGGGTCAGGCGAAGTGTAACGCGCAATCAGATCTATGTGCCGGTTTGCATCGCCGCCTCACTTGCGCGGGATGGCCAGCTTGTATTGGCTCATGACGATGCCAGGCCGCAGATAAATCGAGATTTTCTCGAACCGTCGCGCGCAGAACTGACCATTGGAACTGTCGACGACGCTGACCACTTCTATACCAAGCAGGCTGCCCCGACAAAAACTTGGTCGCAAGCGATCGCATATACTCAAAAACTGGTAAAGCACGTCAGCAAACAGAGCATCGCTACATTGACCCTTGAGGGGACCAACCGCCTCGACCACGGACTCGTCTTGGCAGAAAATACACCGGGTGAGGTGCGCAGCATACTCGATGGCTATGAACTTCTGCAAAAGACAGCCAAAACGCCTGCATTGCTTCGCCGTTTGATAGATGGCGTAGATGACCACGGGCTTATCGACCGTGCACGCCTATTTGCCTGCCACAGCCGGCACATGGGACAGATGAATAATCGATGCAACGAGCCTGGGTATGTTATGGCCAACATAAGTAACATAGTAGCAACACGTCAAAGCTCTGTTGATGATACTGCAGGTGTCAAATCGCGCAGACGCGAGAGTCGTAACTCAATGCGCCGACGCTGTGGATCGGCCGCAAAGGCACGTGGATCGGCCAGATGCCCATCGGGCATTGTCATCTGGCCGCCACTATACGGGCGGATGACTTTGATCGATTGGAGTTGCTCGTTTTCCGCTTGGACCCGGCGCAAAAACGAGGCCACCGCGACCGCGCGCATAAACCCTAACTCGGCATTGGACATGGTTTGAACTCGAGCTGGATTGCGTCTTCTCACCAGCGCATCGAGTAAATCTCCGTCGAGTGACCTTGCTCTCCGTACATCAGAAACACGGTGGGGCTGACCGTCTGTATAACCGTATACTTCTAACACATCGCATTTGTGTTCCTGGGCTTCTCGGTCGATCTCGGGAATCACAGACTGGCGCAAGATGCGGCGGAAGCGCTCGTCGAGGGCAAAGGAACCGCTTCTAAACGCATATCCACTCGCCTCATCCAACGTGATGAGGGGCGGCTGTTCTTTTTCACGAACGCGCTGGAGTTCCTCGGCTAACTGCCCCTCGCGCTCGGCCAGTTCCCGCTCTTTGATAAGCGCCATAAAAAATAAGAGCAGAATGACAACCACGAGCGTGAGGAAGACCTCGCTCTGCATGGTCGTATTGGTTGTAGAGCGACGCCTCTGCCGGACCGTCATCAGTGTCCACCTCCGCCGACGTCGCGTTCTTTGCGTATCTTGGCCAAGAATGTATCTACTTGATCGATGAGTCCGCTAGCGCGAGCCAATGCCGCCCCCGTCGTCTCGGCATGCGCTTTCATTTCGACACTGCTTACGGCGGCCTCTTGCATGGCCGCGGAAGTTTTCTGCGTCGAGCCAGATATTTTCTCCATGTGTACTTTGATGATTGTGAGTTTTTCCGCCACTTCACTAATCATTTTCGGCAGTTCGTCGATATTTTTTCCGAGTTTGCCGCCCGCATGGCTCAACCCCTCGGCAGTGCTCATAATCGACGTATTCAGCACCTTGAGCGACTTTTCGAGTCTCTGTAGCTCGATGTGTGGTCCGGCTGCCTCGCCATAGCCATGTTTGTCGTCGCGTATACCCAGCTCACTGCCGGCCCACCAACCAATAATACTGGTACTGAGAGCAGCGCCTATGGGCTTTATCACCTCGGCCAAATGGCCAGGACTGGGATCTTCCATAACGCTAATCCCAGCTAAGGCAGCGCAGATACCGATCAAGGTATGCAAATACCCAGTTGTTGCGACCCGGGCTCCGAGTACGGAGTCGGACACATCGGCGCCTTTGTTGGCCCAAGCAACGATCATGAGTATCATCATGTGAATAAGGCTGCCCCAGAGCAGCCAATCAGGACGCGGTGGAGCATCAACGATGAGCGGAGACACTGCAAGATACAGCGCATAGCTCAGCCCGAGGAACATAAGCTTGCCGAAGTGTTTGACGAGATTTTGCATCATGACCATCCATTACGAGCGCTTGGGCGGCAAGGCATGAAGCCGGCGAGCGTAGGCCAAGGCCGACCGGGACATTGAGCTCTCGTGGCGCGCAAGATAGGCGCGGACCTTGTCACCGCCGCCGCCCACCGCACATGCAGTCACAGACAACATATCAACCAATGATTGTAAATCGTCAAGATCCCCGGTTTCGCCGCCAGATAAACGCGCAATTTCGGAAAATGTCTCTCGGCATTGCATCCTCATGGGAAAGGAATACACCGGTCGCTTGGCTTTGGCTAATGCCAGCGCACTGGCGCGCCAGTCAAGCTGCGCGTCAGTAGGAACTTGATACTGACGGACCTGGCGCTCCGCTTCTTCTTTGGAGTGAGGATTCGCATCGCCGATGAGGACTACCGCATCAACCTGGTGATCGATGGTGAGCGCATGGGCCAATACGTACTCGACTGCTTCGTCATCATCCCCACCTCCGACTAGCTTGGTCGCTTCGATAGCGGCCGTCAGCTGTTCGAGTTCGTGGGTCCATGGCCCCGGCTCGATCAGCCCAACCATTCCTCTAATGCCGTAGTCATAGTAATCCCCATACGGGCACCACGAGACTTCCGTGGTAATCCCCAGCTCGGCCATGCGCTCAAAAAAGCTTTTCGACGCATTCTTCGCCTGAGCGATCAATCGGTTCATGGATCCAGTCTTGTCCAAGCACCACAAGAGATTGACAACCCTGGAGCGACTGCGACGGACACGCGCCCTCCTCGGCTGATTGGATGTACGACTGGAGCCGAACCGAGCCAAGATTTCAGTCTCGCTCATAGGCTGGGCATGCTCGATAGCATCATCGGCCTGTTGTGTTTGCGAAAGCTTGTCCCGCCTGGATTTATTGGATATATCGCTCATGCAGCATTCCTATCTAGATCCTTTTTCAGCCAATCGAAGGATTCCTTGAGATGAATCATCCGCTCTTTGTCTCCACCGATGTCTGGATGACATTTTCTTGCGAGATCGCGGTAGCGTTTCTTGAGCTCTTGCGGCGAAACAGGCCATTCAGCGACATCGAACTCCATAAATGCGAGGTGCTTTTGGCGTGGCGATTCTGTGCTCGGCCGATCTCGGTTGCGTTCGGACCAACCCGATGCGGTGTCACACTTCTTTGCCAACCCCAGCAGAGCACTCAGGATTTCGCGCAAACATGACAGTCCCCAGTCTGGATCGTCGGGGTCTTCGATGTTGTCAAGTAGTCGTTCGCAGCATTCTTCGTAGGTGTCCGATATGTTATTGAACACGTCTATCCATCGCGGCTCAAGCAGCGTCTGCCTCAACTCGATAAAATCGGATACATCTTCGATTTTCTCTATCAGAACGCGAATGTCTGTCCCAGCATCTTCAAGCCGTAAATGAACCCGATAGTCGGCAACAATGCGGATGCCATGGGCTTGCCAATTCGAGTGTAAGTACTCCATGGCCGAGGCGAGCAATTGTCGATGTTTACCCAGTAAAACGTCGCCTTCGCGATGTGCGCGAACCATGGCGCTTGCTCGGTCTAGCCAATCGAGCAATTCCTCAGCATGGTTGAGCTCACGCTGCTTCAATGCCTCATAGATGGGCTCAGGAGATAACGACCGATCGAGCACGATATGGTCAAGTTCCAATAGAAACAGCACAACATAGCGGAGAAGTCCGTGGGATGTGACATCGAGGGGGTCGATGGCAAAGCGTTGACAAAAGAGTTGGAATGCCGTGGCGGGATCGGCATGGGTGAGCTCTTCCAACGCTAACTTGGGAACATATGGCGCCTCCACAGCGGCAAATAGTTGATGTAGTAGCTGACGAGACAATTGTGGCCATTGCGGCGACGGGCCGAGATTCTGCAAATATGGCCGACGGGCCGTATACGATGCTGCTGCCGCTACGTTGGGATCACGTGGTGGTAGGTCCGGCCGATCATCGAATGGGGGCGGATCGTCAGGCTCTGCTCCAGGTCTCACGTCGCCATCGCCGGTTGGGGTCCCGTTGGTTTTTGAGTCGGGAATTAGGCCAAAGAAAAAACGCGTTACAGCCCCCGCTAGCCTTCGTAAGACGCCCAACATCTCCGTACACAATACCACATAGTATCAGTGGCGTGCAGAACCTTGCAGAATTGCTCCAGAGCCTCTGAGTTGGCGAATGAATGCGACAGAACGTGTTTTCGATCACACCTCTCACTCTGATACAGCTGGGGCTCTCCTGAGAGATGCAATATGTGCAGCTAAATCGACGCATGAAGAAAGGATTTTCGCCAAACCGGCCCATGGAGTTCTTCACTAGCGGTCAATCCTTATTTTAATTCATCCATGATGTCGGCGTTCTGACGAAAACATCAATGATTGCGCAACCATCTCTATCCGATGTTCTCGCCAACATGCGAGCCAGCAGAAATGACGCTGCAGCTGGTGGAGTGTTCCGGCGAGTTCCGCCGCAGTCGCCGTCGCAGGCAACGGAGAACTCGATCGCCGAGTCTCATGAAGCATGCGCGGCGCTGCTATTACCAACGGACAACCCCCATGGCAGGTACTGGCCTATAGTTCCCTCGCCATCACGATCGCTGCTTGCAGTATCGCTTGCGGCGGAAGTCAAGCAACGATGGCCGATCCAGCCGACATTCCGCCACTGCCACCCACGGCGGCGACTTCGGTGCGTATCTTGGTAAACGAGCGCGCAGACGTCGATCTCACCGATCAGCAAGTGGCCCAGCTACAGGCGATCGACGAGGAGCTCATGGAGGTCAATGCGCCCCTGGAGAAGCGCGCGGCGGCGCTTGAGCGAGGGCCCACACGCCGCGCAGGTGCCAGGCCTGGTCAGGGCCGCGGTGGCGGCATGCGCGGCGGCGGCATGCCGGGCGGTGGCGGCATGCGCGGCGGCGGTGGCATGCGCGGCGGCGGTATGCCTGGCGGTGGTGGTATGCGCGGCGGCGGCATGCCTGGCGGTGGCATGCGCGGCGGCGGGGCGTCCAACGGCCAGCAGCGCCAGCGGCCGCCCCAGTCGGCCGATGCCGCGGCGATACAGGCACGGGCGCAGGCGCTGCGCACCATGATGGCGCGCAATAATCAGATCGCTCTCGCCCAGGCCCTGGAGCAACTCGAACCACCGCAGCGACAGCGCGCCGCCACCGTGCTCGCCGAGCATGGCCATGAGTTACCAGAGCCAGCCCTGTCCGCCGCCGACTACCAGCGCCTCCCCGACCTCGGCTCCGACTCCGAGCCTCGCTAGCCGGCATCTTCCTATCGATGTTTATCCGGGCGATACGCCCTTAATCATGTGACATTCACTGCTCCAGCGAATAGAGTCATCATAGGGCGGAGCGACCCTTAATGGGTCGTCGAGGTTGAGTCGACCAGCATTGCCCCGCAATTGCTCGAACCGACAGTGAGCGACTGACGCCCGGGACACGATTGGCTAGATGAATCCTCGAACGACCGAGCCCCCGTCACCCAATTGGCTAGATCAATCGCTGGGCGACCCAGCGGCTTCTCACGATTGGCTAGATGAATTGTTCGTCGACCCAGGGAACGTCACCCGATTGGCTAGATGAATTCTTCGTCGACCCAGAGAGCGTCACCCGATTGGCTAGATGAATTCTTCGTCGACCCAGGAGCGTCACCCAATTGGCTAGACTACTGGGATTAAGAACGAACGGCGGGACGCAATTGGCTAGATCAATGCTAACTTGACCGGCCGCCGTCGCCCATCCGTGGGTGCAGGCGGCGTTTGCGCCGCCATCGTCGCATATTGGCCTGCGCGGCCGGCAGCAAGCTCCGCTGCTGGGGCACGTCGGGCTACCCGGATGGCGCTTGGGCGCGTTACTCGAACTGGCAGTCGGCGTCGCAGCCGTCGCCCGGCTGGGAGAGTAAGGGGACGGAGCGAAGTTTTTCAGTTTTCCTTCTCCCCCTACTTGATATCACGCCCTTGTAACGTACTCAGCAGGATACGCAAGAGCTCATTGCGGCTGTCTTGCGCATGCTTCACCAATTGCACGTGCAACGCGCGTAACTCCCGATCGCGCTCCTCCTCGGCCGGGTCCCGGGCCTCGTGGTCCCCACGGTCCCCGCGGTCTCCGCGGACCCGATCGGCAGCGGCGACATCCCAAACCTGCTCCACACCGCGCAAGCCACAGCGGGTATGGGCCAATAACCTCACGTCTAAATCCTCTACATAGCTTTTGACCTCAATTGCGGCGGTGTCTTCGAGCATGTCGGCCAACATCTCATAGGCCGCATTCCGCAACCATGCGACCATGTCGCCGCTCCGCTCGGTCAGGGTCTCGTCGGCCACTTCGTCGATGTTTTCCTCCACTGCCTCATCTACGCTTTCGCCCGACACCTGCGCCCGCTCTCCGGCACTGCCGGCTCCGGCAATCTGCGCAGCCACGGCCACTTGGTGGCCTTGCTCCCTGCGCCGACGCTGTTCCGACTTTGCTCCCGCCCCTGGCCCCACCTTAGCCCCCGCCTTGGGATCAAGCGCCATGCGCGCCGCGGGATCGCCCAGCAGCACGTAGCCGTCCAAGTCCTGATGCAGCATCCAGCGATGCCCCAAGCGCACCTGCTTGAGCACCGCAGCGGCCTCGTCATGGCCCGCCCCGTCGTCGCCTATGCCCTCGCCCATGGCACGGGCCCTGGCCGCGATGTCTTCCGCAATGGCCACCTCCGCCGTAATCTGTGCCCGCGTGGCCAAAAAACTCGTCAGGGCCAAGCCCGCGCAGCTGCCGCGCACCAGCTGGCTGAGGAGCGGCTGAAAGCGGCGATGGCGCTCCGCGGCCTCTTCTTTGTCGAGATCTTGAAAGCTGTAGCTCCAAGCTAAATCGATATGGCCAATCACGCCCAAGGGACCGCCGGGATTGGCCAGCGCCGCCTTGGGCAGGGGCGCGATAAAGGGGGCGCCGTCGCGGGGCAAGGAGGTCATGAGCGCCTCTAAACTGCCGGCGAAGTGCTGACTCTGTTTGAGACTGGCCAACCAATGGGCATAGTCGCTCTCGACCGGGGTGCCGGCACCAAAGCAGGCAAAGTATATCCACATCCCCCCCGGCAAAAAGGGCTCCGCACACAGGTCCTCTGCCGTAATGTATTCACCGCCGCCGAGGCAGAGAATGCCCTGCCTGCTGCGCTGGAGTTCGTGGTTTCTCCAACCCCGGCGCGGCGCCCCCAAGCCGTGGGAACACGAGAACAGCACGCTCGGTGGGATCTCGCCAGCGATGTCGAGCAGCAAATCGCCGGCCCGCACCGGGTCGTAGTGCCCGCCGGCAGCAATATCAATGACGTCGCTCGCGGGAAAGGTGCGCTGGCCCTTGAGCGCCCGTGCATCGGCCACCGTGGGCGCCATCAGCAAGCGCTCGGCCAATGCAGTGGCCTCAGTGCCATCGCGGGCGGTGAAAAACAGCGCCCGCCCCTGCCCCTTTTGCTCGCCGGCCTCCCAGCGCAGGAGCTTGGCCACGTAGCTCTCATAGTCTTGGTCGCGATCAAATCCCAAGCGACCTACGTGGCTGTAGGTGGATAGCACCCGCTGGGTCGCCACCGACACCCCGTCAAAATCTCCCAAGATGGTCAGGTAGGCGGGAATGTCCTCTTCGAGCTTGTTGCCGCGAAATGTGCGATCTTGCCAATCCATCGATTGGGCCGGGTTTAGTTTCGGCGGCACCCGAAATACTTCCACCGGATCGCCCTCCATGTCTTCAGAGCGTTTGTCTATGAGCGGCTGTACGACGGAAAGGAGACGCTTGCCAAGATCGGTATCGGGCACCACCACGGCCCAGCCCTGATCGGCCACCGAGTTGGGATCGCCCCCCGCATGGCGCGAACTGTTCTCGGCCACAAAGTCTTCTTTTCCGGTGAGGTCGTCTGCCTTGGCCTCGACCTCGGCCAGGGCCTCCGGCGTCAGTCCATGGGTGAGAGTTTGCCCACCTTCCTCGTCGGGACTCAAGAATAGCTCGATCGACTGCAACAATCTCTCCTTGGCGTAGTATTGTTCTTCTAACAACTATGGCTGATTCAGGGAACCTCGATCTGTTATTTGCCCACGCCGACGATCACCTACCCGTGCTCGAGGAGTCGCCGGAATCCGGCAGTGCTGCGGACGAGGCCGGCCCCATCGACGAGCAGAAAAACGCCCCCACGGAGCTGGCCAATATTACCGCCAACGCCAACGATCTGGTCGAGCAGCGCTGGGCGATTGTGGCCGCTCACGGCTCCGAGGGCGATCAGCTGTGTGCGTGGGTGCGCGAGTTAGTGGCCAAACGCGCCCAAGACCAACAGCTCAAGACCGATGAGGTGCTGCAGATCCGGGTTCCTCCGCGCATGGATGCCAAGCAGGCCGAAGCGTGGAAACAGCGGGAATTCCCGCAATGGTTCGACGACAGCGAAGCGAAGCGCCCGCGCTACCTATGTATTCTCGGGGATGTCGATCAGGTATCATTGCCCACCCAAGAAGTGCTGGCTATGGATGGTTTTCCCGGGCGATTGGTCTGTGCGGACGAAGCCGGCTATCGCGGGTATGTGGACAAGGTGCTGCGCTGGGAGGGCCAGCCGCCAGAGCACGAGCGCCCGCGGGCATTGTTTTATACGGTCCATGACGGCACCGGAGCCACCCGCTCGGGTCACGAAAAATTGCTGTCGCCGTGCTTTGCCATGGCCCGTCACGATTGGGATACCCGAGGCGGTGACGGTGCCTTCCGCTCCACCCAGCCGCAGCTGGTGGGCCATGCCGATGGCCCCAATCCCGACGAGTTTTTGTCGGTCGCCGAGGGCCGACAGCCCACGCTGCTGTTTTCCATGAGCCACGGCATGGGCCCGCCGCGCAGGCGGCGTTGGACGCCGACCCAAGCGCGCGAGCGTCAGGGCGCCATGGTGTTTGGCACGGAAAATCCCATCATGCCCACCGACCTGGCCAATGGCTGGTTCTTGCCCGGCGGGCTGTGGTTCTATTATGCCTGCTTTGGCGCCGGTACCCCCAATCGCAGCGCCTATCACCATTGGCTCGATATGCTGGCGGCTTCGGGCATGCAGGGGATGAGCAATTTGGGCGGCGTACTCAAGGGGCTCGACCAAGAGGGCGGCTTTACCTCGGGGGTTGCCCAGGCCGCGCTGGCCAACCCCAAGGGTCCCTTGGGTATCCTCGGCCATATCGACTTGGCCTGGAGTTATGGCTTTGAAGAAATCCGGGTGGAAGAAGACAATCAAGTGCAGGGCTCCGGCCGGGCCCGCGACTACTACAACCTGCTCGTCAACTTGGTGGCCGGCGAGCGCCTGGGCGTGGTCATTTTGCGCTTGCAGATGGCGCTACATGAGGTGAGCGGTAAACTCAACCGCCGATACAACCGCTATAAGGCCAGCGGGCAGGCCGCTGAGGGCAGCGGCGATGACGACCGCATTGAGCTCGGCAATCTGTGGATGCGGCGCCAGGACCTGCTGGGATATGTGATTCTCGGCGATCCCGCGGTGCGCCTGCCGCTGATGCGAGACAGCGAGCGCCGCGGCGCGGGTTCGACGCGCGGCATAGATCGTAGCATAGGCGGCAGCGCCACGCGATCGGCGGGCCGGGGGGGCTTGGGCCGCATGCGACCGCAAACGCGATCTCAGGCGCGACCAGAACAAACGCCGCGCCCTACCCTGCGCCGAAGCACGACCCGAGACGGCCGTGGCCAACGCGTGGCGCCGGAACGCCCAGCGCCCGGCAATATCGCCGAGACCGTGCGCCACTTGGAACGTGCGGTCAAAGAGCCCGCCCAGGTGACGCGGGTGGCGCGAAAATTGGGTTTTGCCCTAGATAAGGTCAAATCCTACGTGCACGCGTATGAGGAGGCAGGCCGCAGGGCACTGACTGAGCTCTTGAGCCAAGAAGGCGAGGACTGAGATGACACGCATTCCGGGCGAGCCGGCGGCCGAGTCGGCGGCCGAATCGGCACATACTTCGTCGCAAACTCCAGCGATAGACTCCAGCGATCTGCGCTTTCAAGAAACTATGCCGCCGAAATCGGGGCCCAACAGCGACGGCGACGATGATGGCGAGGGCGGCGAGGGCGACGCAGACGCCTCGCGCTTTGCCGAGACCATCCCGCCGGCGCCCAGCTCCGCTTCGACTTCCCCGAACGACGACGACGACGACGCAGACGCCTCGCGCTTTGCCGAAACCATCCCGCCGACGCCCAGCTCTGCGTCTACGACCTCGGCCGACGGCGGCGATGTAGACACATCGCGCTTTGAGGAAACCGTGCCGCCGCGCAACGATGACGCCGCGCCCGCGCCCTCGATGCCGATGGTGACACCGACTGGCCCCACCGCCCCCCGCACACCAGCGAAGCGCAGCGCCCATACTGCAGACGTAAAAACGTCCACCGCCTCCCATCGCACCAAGGCCCATGTGCCCACGGAAGAGGAGGAATTCGAAATCCAGGTCGGGGCCACGTTTGGCAAGTACCAGCTCATTCGAGAACTCGGCCGCGGCGGTATGGGCGCGGTATACTTGGCCCGCGACATCCGCCTGGGCCGGTTGGCGGCGATCAAATTCCTCCGGGTCGCCGACAGCGAGCTGCAGCAGCAATTTCTGTCCGAGGCCCGCACCACGGCCCAATGCAATCACGAAAATATCGTGGTGCTCTACGAGGCCGACGAATACACCGGACTGCCGTATATGGTGCTCGAATACATCGAGGGCCGCACGCTCAAACAGATCATCGACGAGCGCCGCGAGGCCCAACAAAACGGGCAGATTGGCAAGGATGAGCCGCTTTTGCCGGTAGAGCGAGTGGCCGAGTTACTCACGCCAGTGCTCAAAGCCCTCGATCGCGCCCACGGCATGGGCATCGTCCACTGCGATCTCAAACCGGCCAATATCATGTTGACCGATACCGGGGTCATCAAAGTGCTCGACTTCGGCATCGCCCGGGTCTTGGCCCACAGCCATCGCCGTCCAGACTCCGACTGCGACAGCCAGGAAGAACGCGTCCCGGCCAAGGACACTGGCGGCGGCATCGGCACGCTGCCGTATATGTCGCCCGAGCAATTTAGTGGCCGCGATATCGACCACCGCACCGATGTCTGGGCCATGGGCATTATTTTGTACGAAATGCTCACCGGTCAACACCCACTATGGCCGCTGTCGATCCCGCGTCTGGATCAGATTCGTCGGGTCAACGTCCCCATGCCGCTCATTCAAGAAGCCCGCCCCGATCTGGGCTCAGTGGCCTCTATCATCGATCGCTGCCTGCTCAAACCGATCCGCGAGCGCACGGCATCGGCGGCCCAACTCATGGACGAACTCGAACCGCTCCTGCCCGGGCGGCAACGGCTCGCGCGGCAGCCCGATCAGAATCCCTTTGCCGGTTTGTCGGCGTTCCAAGAGGCCGATGCCGACCGTTTCTTCGGCCGCTCGTCCGATATTGCCAATATCGTCACCCGGGTGCGTTATCAACCGCTCGTCGCCGTCATCGGGCCCTCGGGTGTGGGCAAATCGTCGCTCATCCGCGCCGGCGTGATCCCGGTGTTGAAATCTTCGGGCGAAGGCTGGGATTCCATGGTCATCCGGCCGAGTCGCGCCCCGCTCGAAGCCCTCGCCAGCCTGCTGGAGCAATTGCATTGGGAAACCATCTCGCATCAGGAAAAGACCGGCTCCGGCATGGGCGACAGCGTGGGCCGCGGCCTCAGTGAGCTCTTGCGCCATACCAGTCTGGTCGAGCAAGAGACCGCCGACATGGACACCGGGGAGATAACCGAGGGGGCCGGCGGTGATGACGAATCGGGCAGTGCAATGCTCATGCCCGTCATCATCAAGCAATTGGCGAGCGAACCCGGTTACTTGGGCACGATTTTGCGTGGATGGGCCCAGCGACATCGGCGCCGATTGCTTATTTTCGTCGATCAATTCGAAGAGCTCTACACCCTGACGCCTAAAGACGAGCAGCGCGAAGCATTCTTGGCCTGCTTGAGCGGCGTGGCCGACGACGCCAGTTCGCCGCTGCGCATCATTTTTACCATGCGGGCCGATTTTCTCGAACGCATGGCGGTGGAACGCGCATTTATGACCAAAGTCTCGCGGGGCCTGACGTTTTTGGCCCCCATGGGCCGAGACGGTTTGCGCGAGGCCCTGTGCCGGCCCGTGGACCAAGCCGGCTATGAGTTTGATAGCGAAAATCTCGTCGAAGACATCCTCGACGAGCTCGAGAGCACCCGCGGTGCTCTGCCGCTCATGCAATTTACCGCCTCTCGCCTATGGGAGGCGCGCCATCGCGAAAACAAACAGCTCACGCGCACGAGCTATGAAAAAATGGGCGGCGTCACCGGCACGCTGGCCCATCATGCCGATGAGGTGCTGCACGGCATGAGCGCGGGCCAGGCAAAACTCACCCGCGCGATCTTTCAGCGACTCGTCACCCCAGAGCGCACGCGCGCCATCGTCAGCATGAATGAACTGGCACTATTGTCGAACGGGGGGAGTCCTCACGAGAATGAGGACGAAGGCGATGTCGACGAAGTCATCAGCATATTGGCCGACTCCCGCCTCGTCGTCATCGAGACCAAGGGCAACCGGGGCGGCGCCTCTGGTGGCGATAGGCTGAGCGAATCGGTCGAGCGCGCCGGCGATAGCGAAGCGACGGTGGAAATCGTTCATGAATCGCTCATTCAAGGTTGGCCGACCCTCACCCGCTGGCTGGACGAAAATCGGCAAGATGCGCAATTTTTGGCCCGCTTGCGCAGTGCGTCCCGGCAGTGGCAAGCGGGCGCGGAGTCAGAGGGTCTGCTGTGGCGGGGCGAAGCGGCCGAAGACGCCAGACGTTGGCAAATGCGGCAACAGCGCGCCGAGCCCGGCGGAAATCAGACCGTGCTCGGCCAGCGAGAAACCAAGTATCTGAGCGCCGTGATCGCGCTGCACGAACGCGAGCGCAGACGGCGACAACGGACGATTGCGGCCACCATCGCGGCCCTAGCGCTGTTCGCGGCGGTGGTGACGGTGCTGGCGATTCGCGCCGACTATGCCGCCGAACGGGCCCGGCTGGAGTCCGTGCAGGCCCGCAATGCCCTGCGCATGGCGACGGCGCGCGATTTTACCCAAGGGCAAAAAGCCGATCCGACCCATGTATTTGCCCTGGTACGCGAGCTGGAGCCCATCGACGCACAGGGCCGAGCCGACGCCGCTTTGCCCCCGGGCTGGGCCCGGCTGGCACGCGAATCGCTGTATCAAGGCATCGCCCGCGCCATCTTGCCCGTGGCGGACGAATTGCTGTCTATTGCCGTCAGTCCCGACGGCAGGTGGATTGCCAGCGCGGCGACCGATGGCAAGGTGCGGATTGTGCCGCGGGACAAACCCGCTACCGGTAATCGCCCCATGTACATCATCGATACCGGCACCGAACCGGCACACGCGGTAGCGTTCGCTCCGAGCGGCGGCCGGCTGGCAGTGTCCTATGGCGCTGGCGCAGTGAGGGTGTACACACTTGAGCTGAACGGCGCTGGTCCCGACGTCGCGGGGGCCGACGCCACTGAGGCCGACACGGCGGCAAAGGGACAGTCGTTCGCGTATTCGCAGGTAGACGGTCATGACGAGCCCGTGTGGGCCCTGGCCTTTAGCCCTGATGGCGAGCGTCTCGTCACCGCATCGGAAGATCATGACGCCTTGGTCCACGATGTGGTCCACCATGTGGGCACGGCCGGCAGTGGCGACGACCGGCAACCGCTCCACGTACTCGATACCCACGCCGAACCTGTCCGTGCAGCGACATTTAGCAGCGATGGCAAGCTGGTGATCACGGCCTCGATAGATGGCAGTGCCCATATCCACCTCATAGAAGAAGACAAAGACCCTCCCGACAAAGACCCTCTCGACAAAGCCCCTGGCATTAAAAGCCCTCTGATCATTCTCGGCGGTCATATGGGTCCAGTGCTAGACGCCGAGCTCAGTCCCGACCGGCGCCTGGCGCTCACCGCGTCGGCCGATGGCAGCGCACGACTATGGGATCTAGCCAACGATAGCGAAGTCGTCGCATTCACCGACCATAAAAGGCCGGTGCTATCGGCCACCTTTAGCCCTGACGGCCGGCGGGTGCTCACAACGTCGGCCGATCACAGTGCCCGCGTCTACGATCTGGACGGCTCGCCACAGCCCCGGGTCGTGGGCAGCCGGGTCTTACGCGGCCACACGGGCGAGGTCACCGCAGGCGCCTTCAGCCCCGATGGCACCCACGCAATGACCGCCTCGCGCGACGGCACTGTGCGGCTGTGGAACTTGGTAGCAACCGGCGCCGCCCAGCGCCTTGCCGGCGAACAGAAGGGCCTGCTCTTTGCCGACATCAATCGCGACGGCGATGTGGTCACCGCGACCCGAGCAGACAAGGCGTTGGTATTTCCAGGGCCGAAGAACCGCCCGCCGCCCGCTGGGCCCGCAGCCGCATCGGCTCCCTCCAGTACCGGACCCAATGGCCAAGGCAGCGACCAGCTCCCCGGCAGCCCCTCTAACGAGGCAGCCACTTCTGCGCCCCACAGGCCCGAGCTTGCCGGCGACGGCGGTTTTGTCTTTAGTGCGCGCTTCGACCCCGCGGGCCAACGTGTGGTGTTGGCGTCGAATAAAAAAGCCCTCATCTATCGCGTCGACGATGTCGACCGCCTCGGACGTGGCAGCAGCAGTGGCGATGCCCCGGCAACGCCGCTCTTGTCCCTCGGCGGTCACGACGGCATCGTCCTCGACGCCGCCTTTGGCCCCGACGGCGCCACGATAGCCACAGCGTCGCAAGACAAAAGCGCCCGCATCTGGGACGCCACCACCGGCGCTCTGCTGCACACCTTCGATGCCCATGACGCCCCAGTCCACGCCGTGGCCTTCAGTCCCAATGGCGCGTACTTGGCCACCGGCAGTGAAGACGGCATTGCCCGTATATTCGCCATTCAGCCGGTAAACAAGCCCGCTGGCCCGGCGGAAAGCCCAGGCGCGCGCCAGCCGCTCCTCGTCTTGCCCGGCCATACAAAAGTCATTCACTCCCTGGCCTTTAGCCCCGACGATGCCCACTTGCTCACTGGTTCCGATGACCAAAACGTCTTCCTATGGCCCGTGCAGACCCCTCTGCAGACCCCTCTGCAGACAATGGGCAGCACAAGCGGCAGCGCGAGCGAATCCGCCATTGCCGAACCGCGCGTCTTTTCCACCAGCGCCGGGCTGCAAATTCGCGGACAGCCTTTTAGCCCCGACGGCGCCCACTTCGTCGGCTTCACCGGCGATGGCGAGCTGCGTGTCTTCGCGATTAGACCGATTGACTCGCATGGAGAAATTGGCGGCGCTGACCCCATCCCCCTATGGGGCCCCACTGGCACCATTCGCTCAGCATCCTTTAGCCCCGACGGCGCTCGCATCATCGCCGTCAGCGACGGCAAAGAAGGGGGCGGCGGTATCTGGCTGTGGAACAACCTCCGTCCCATCGTGAGCATTGAGGATCCCAGACTGTGGCGCGCCAGCGAATACTGCATGCCCGTGGATCGGCGGCAAAGCCAGCTCAACCTCTCCGCGTCCGTGGCCCAGCAAAACTTCGAGCGCTGCACCAGTCGGGTCGAGCAATACCACGCCCCCTGAAGCGCTCCCCACCGCAGCAACAGGGGCTAAAGATCGCGTATACTCGACAATAGACCCTATGACCACCTCCACCCAAGCCCAGCACGACCTCATCGGCCGCATTGACTACCCCACGCTATCGATGAACGAACTCCTCGATCTACACGATCGGGCCAACCACGCCTTACTGGCGCGCTTTCAGCAAGTCATGGCGCTGTTTAGTCTCGATCTCAGCGGCTCGGCGGTGCAATTGGTGCGCGCGGGAGGCACTGGCAGCGGCACATCGGCCCTGGTTCAGCGCACGTGCTCGCTCATCGATAAGCACATTGCCAATGCTGGCGGGCGCATCTATGCCACCGCCGTCGCCCGCATCGATATGTGCTTTCCCAGCATTCAAGACGGCCTGGATGCCGCGTATGCCATGGCCGAAGAAATCATCGCCTACAACTACAAGGCCAAACGCGACGAGCTGATCGTGCCCCGCTACGGCATGCACTACGGCGCTGCCCTCACCGATGGCAATATGGTTGCCGGCAACGCCCACGATGTGGTGCAACAGATCGCGCAGGCCGCTGACGGCAACCTCGTCTGGTTGTCCCATGAAGCTGTGCAGCAGACATCCACTCTAGTCCGCTCCAACTGCCAACCCATCGAGCATGCCGACATCATCAGCGAAGGCGAGCGCTTGCCCATGTTCTGGATGGCGCTGCGGGCTACCGAGACCGTGCCCGAAACCGTGCTCATCGAGAATACCGGCGAAGAGTTGACCCTGCCCCAGCAGGACATTATTTCCTTTGGTCGTCTGGACAAACTGCCCGACGGTACCCCCGCCAACGAGATCTGCCTGACCCTCCCCGATCGCGAGGCGCAGCTGTCCATCAGTCGTTGGCATTTCGAACTCAGACGCACGCCGAGTGGCGGCTATGTGGTGCGCGTGCTCTCGGGTCAGGACACCGCCGTCGATGGCCAGCTGCTCAAGCGCGGTCAGGAAGCGCCGGTGCAAGCGGAAACCAGCGTATGCTTGGTGCATAAAGTCAACTTGCGCTTCAAAAGCCGCGCGGTGGCAGCATCGACCCGCGTGGCCATGACGTATAAAGCGTGAGGGCCCTAAGCCGACGATCGGGCCAACGCCCCAGTCGCGCAGTAGTCTCAAGTCGGTTGTCGTTGCGCTTGTACTACCATGAGAGATATTGTGTTACCGGGGTCCGGGTCGAGGCCAACTCGGCTGAGCAAGCCCCGACGTCGCAATGACTCCCGATCGCTACAACCACTTGATGGAGCTCTTCGATCAGGCGTGTGCATTGCCGCGCGAAAAGCAGTCGGCGCTGCTCGAACGCATTCGTGCCAGTACCCCTGATCTAGCCGATGAACTGCGCCGTCTGCTCGTCGAAGACCAAAAGCAAGGCGATTTTTTTGCCGACGACGATGGTCACGGACGCCTTGATGTCGCCGCCTTGGTCGATGACACCGATCTCGATGTCACAACTGGCACACGCCCATCGTCGGCCCGGCCCGAGATTGCCAGCCTGGACTTGGGCACAGTCATCGCCGGCCGTTACCGCCTCGACGCGCTCCTCGGTTCGGGCGCGGCCGGATATGTCTACCGGGCCCGCGACATGGACATAGACGCGGACACGGACAACGGTAGCGATGTCGCCATCAAATTGCTGCGCCCCGATTTGCTCGACCATCCCGGCCAGGTGCAGCGGTTTCGCCGCGAGTTTCGCGCCATCTCGCGCATCGCCCATCCCAACTGTCTGGCAGTGCTCGCCGAGGGCGTGCACAAAAATCAGCGCTATATCGTCATGGAGTATGTCTCTGGCGGCAACCTCGGCCGGCTGATCGGAGCCCCCCATGACATTCTCTTCCCAGTTCTCATCCGCCTGGCCTCGGCCCTCGATTGTGTGCACAGTCGGCGCATTATTCACCGCGATGTCAAACCCGCCAACGTGCTTCTCGCTGCGGGAGAGCCACCGGTCCCCAAGCTCGCCGATTTTGGCATCGTCAAATTGGCCGACGACTTAAACACTCAGTTGACCGAAACCGGCGCCGTCCTCGGCACCATCGACTATATGGCCCCCGAGATCTTGGGCGCGCCATCTACCAACGAGCAAGGCGACCGCGATCGCTTCGATCCGCGCTGCGATTTGTATTCTTTCGGCTGCGTCATGTTCCAGTTATGGGCCGGCAGGCCGCCCTTTATCGGCACGTTCTATCAACGCCTGCGCGCGCGCCTCGATAGCGAGGCGCCGCCTCTGCGCACGGTCGCCGCGTCCGCACCGCCGGAGCTCGAAGCGTTGGTCGCGGGTCTATTGCAGCGCGATCCAGCGTTGCGACCGCAGCGCGCCAGCGATGTTGCGCGCGCGTTGCGCGACATCTGGGTGAACATACAACGGACATCGGCTACGACACGGCTGGACGATCCCCTGGCCGAGCTCGCACCCAGCATCCGGCAGGGCGCCTCGTTCTTGTACCGGCCGAGCCTCATTGGCCGCGATAGTGAGATCGCGACCCTAGAGGATTGCATCGAAGAAGCTGCGACCGCCCCCGTCGCCCAGCTCATCGCGCTCTCTGGCCATGGCGGTATCGGCAAGTCGGCATTGGTCGCCGCGATCAAGCGCCGGCTGGCGACGCGCGATGTGCGCACCATTGTCGTCCACCATCGCGGTATGGGGCGCACGCCGTTTGCCCCCTTTCCCGCGGTGCTTGCCGCCCTCCCCGGTAATGACGACCACGCCGACCACGAAACAACGCCCCGAGCGCCGGCGGAGACCCCAGCGGATGAGCATACCCCACGGCCGCAGCGATACATTGAAGACGCGGCGGCGGCGCGAACGCAACTGGCACGCAAGGTCGCCGAGCGCATGCGGGCCGTGCATCGCGAGCGACCGCTGGTGCTGATCTTAGAAGACCTGCATAACGCCGAACCCAACGCCTTTACCCTGCTGGCCGACATTCTCGGCGAACTCGATCCGCTGACGAATCGCCGCCCCGTGATTGTGGCCACCCTGCGCCCCGCGGGACGCCATTACCTCGCCGCCATCGCCGATGTTGCCGCGCATAGCGCAGACCGGCCGAAGTCCGAGAGATTACAGCACATCACGATTGAGCCGCTATCGTCGGCCGCCATTCGCCAGCTGACGGCCGCCATGCTGGCAACTGCCGATTCGGCAGTGTCCGAACATCTGGTGTCGCATTTGCTCACGGCTTGCGAGGGCAACCCGCTCCTGATTCAATCGGCCCTACACGCCCTGGTCGACGGTGGCCATCTGCGTTTGCGCGGCTCTACCTGGCATTTGGATGGCGAGCACTTGCCCCAAACGGTCGATCACGCGGTCAGCCAGCTGCTGCGGGCCAGGTTGGAGCTGCTCAGCCCTGCGGCCCAGTCGATTCTCAAAGTCGCCGCGATCGCGGGTCAGGCGTTCGATGCTGATTTGCTAGTCCGCGTGGCCGCTGCAAGTGAAGAAACCGTATTGGACGCCCTCGACGAGGCCATTCGCGCAGCGATTGTGAAAACCCTGCCCGGCCACGGAAATCACGAACAATACGCGTTTGCCCACGATCGCCTGCGCGAAGCTGTGCGCGCCGACATGGACGACGACGAACGCACGAGGCTGCACCAGTCTGCGGCGGAGGTACTGGAGCAGCGCGGCACTGCCTCCGAAGCAACCCTGGCCTTTCACTTTGCCCGCGGTCGCGACCAAGCGCGCGCCTTTCACTATTTGCGCCGGGCCGGTCTGTCGGCGTTTCAGGCCCGCGATTTCCAGGCGGCCCAGCACCATCTGAGTGCGGCCCTCAAACGCATCGACAGCGTAGACCAGGGGCAGCGCCAGCCAGCCCAGATGGAGCTCTTGGAGTTTTTGGCCGATGCCGCCCTCGCGCACGGGCATACGCGCACCAGCATCTCCCATCTGCAAAAACTCATTGCCCTGTCAAGGAATCTCACCGACAAGGCTGCCAGTCAAGCCCGGTGGTTGCGCAAGCTCGGCCTGGCGCTGGTGCGCACCGAGCGTCTGGACGAGGGCTTGAATATGATGGAGCGCTCCCTCACCCTACTCGGCGATCGTGTGCCGCGCCGCCGTTTTCGCCGCTTTGCCCGCATCGGCGGCGATATCCTCGTGACCACGGCGAGACGACTCTTGCGGCTGCGCCCGCGGTATGCACCCGGCGGCGAAGAATTGGCCCTCGTCCATCGCGAGTTGGGTCTCATGTATCGGTGGATCGATCTCGAACGCCTCGCCGCGCACTCCACGCGCTTTATTCGCTTGGCCTATCGCCTGGGGGTCAAATCGTATCTCATCGAAGCCCATGCCGGGCTCGCCACACTCTACTCTTTGATGACGCGCCCCAACCTGGCATCGCGCTACTACGATCGAGCGGTCGAACTGGCACGAGAAAGTCACGATCTGCAGGGGTTGGTTCTGGCCCAATTGGGACGCGGGGCCGCACTGTCCGTCATCAGTACGGATCCTCAGAACGCCCTGACGTATTGTGACCAAGCCGTGGACATCGCCCAGCAACTCGGCGATCGCGTCATACGCAATTTTGCCTTGATCGTCCGCGGAACTATATACACTTATCTCGGTATCCCCAGCGCGGCCCAAGACGACTATCGCCAGGCCTTGGCCCTGGCCGACGACCTAAACATCCCCTGGTTGCAGCTGAGCGCGCTGTCCGGTCTGGCCTTGATCGATGTATTTTGCGGCAAATTCCCCTCCAGCGTGGCCGCCGCCAATCGCATTCTGGCCTCCAATATTCGCCTGAGCCTGCCGGCCCTTGAGGCGAACGCCAACGAAGTCCTCGGCATGGAAGCAGTGCTATCGGGCCACTTTCGCGATGCTGTCCGCTATTTTGACTATGTCCGCGCCCACTGCCGCACCCACCGGTTGGACAATGGCTGGGGGGTAATGAGTAATATTTGCCATATCGACGCACGCCTGTGTCTCGCCGATGAGCAGGGCGCCGATGCGGTGCCCGACCTCCTGCCGGTTTTGCGCGGTGGGATCCGGCTCTTTCGTCGGATGAGTCGGGTGCCCGGCTTTCGTGGCTGCGACTCGCTGGTGCGCGGCATCTACCAGGCCCGCCGCGGCAAAGCCAGGGAAGCCCGCCGTCTGTTTGCCAAGGCCCGCGAAATGCGCGCCCGCGCGGTGCCGATTTCGTACGTCGATATGTGGTGTGATGCCCGCATCGCGTTCGAGTGTCTGCGCCTCGGCGATGCGCGCGAGGACGTGGCCAAAAAGCTCGACGCCCTCGATGATGCCTATCAGGCCATCGGCGTCGAAGGCATGCGCCTGTGGCTCAAACACATGCGCCGCATCTGCCGGGTTTGACAGCCGTCTATGCCCCCTGATTGCAAGGCAGCAGGGCCCGTTACTAGACAAGGGGCACACGATTTGCTCTAATCTGCGCTCGATGATCGAAAACAACGAAATGAACGAGGGAATCTACCATCAGCTTCGGATGTTGGCGGCTCGACAATTTCGTGACCAACCGCCGACGTCCACCCTGCAGCCAACGGCCCTGGTGCACGAGGCCTATCTGCGCCTATTGCGCTGCGATCCGGCGTTATTTGCCAATCACGAACACTTTCTCGCCGTGGCGGCCACGGCAATGCGCCAGATCTTGGTCGATCGCTCAAGGCGCCGCCGCGCGGCCAAGCGAGGTGGCGAGTGGGCCCGCATCACTCTCGATAGCGCACAGCCGTTCCTCGGCGAAGACGATGCCACCGTCGATATTCTGACACTCGACAACACCCTCAACCAGTTGGCAGTGCTGAATCCTCGGCAGGCCCGGGTGGTGGAACTCCGCGTCTTTGCCGGCCTGACAGTGCCCGAAGTGGCCGAAGTACTGTCTGTGTCGACGGCCACGGTGGAAAAAGACTGGCGTCAGGCTCGCGCGTGGCTGCGCGTGCAGTTGACTGAGCCCAGTGATGCGTAACCAGGCCCAAGTGGGCTTGGGCAGCCTTTGGCCATGGTAGCAGCCACAGGCGAGGTCGCGCGCGGGTCGTCCGCCAAGTCGCCCGTCAGTACACGGGCGGACGATGTGATGGACTGTATAACGATTTTGGTCGTCGTCCCCATGGGGCTCATAAAGCCCTCGGTTAGGAGATCTTTATGAGAGGGCACGCAGATGTGAGCGAGAACACTTGCCGAGTGCTCGTATGTAATGAGATACAGTGTGCCGAACACAGGTGATCGATGGCCACTACAGCTCGCTCCGATATCGAAAGCATCATGGACAAACTCGAGGAGAAGCAACGTGTTCTCGACTATGACACCAAGGAATTCACCATCGAATTCCTGGTTGACAAGTTCCGAGGCAAAGACGGAGCAGAGCCTGATTTTTACGTGCCGAGTTATCAGCGACGCTTCAATTGGGATGAGCGGCGTCAATCGCGCTTTATCGAGACGCTTTTGATAGGCTTACCCATCCCATTTCTGTTCTTTGCCGATCGTCCAGATGGAAGGCTCGAAGTCGTAGATGGCAACCAGAGGCTAAACACCTGCAAGGTATTTCTCGACAACGAGCTTGAGCTCATTGGGCTAGAGGGCGTCGAAGGGCTCGATGGCTTCAAGTATCGAGATTTCTCCCTCGCGCAACAGCGACGTTTTCGCAACCGTTCGATGCGTTCGGTTGTGCTGTCGCAGAAAGCGACCGAAGACGACCTGCGCGATTTATTTGATCGCATCAACACCGGTTCGTTGATCGCCGAACCGGTGGAGATTCGGCGCGGTGTTGAGACAGGGCCTATCACCGAGTTGATCGATACCTTGGCCAAGGACGAAACGTTTCGGAAATGGTGTCCGATGACCGAGACCGCGCGTAGGAAACGCGAAGGCGAGGAGCTGATTACCCGGCTATTTGCGTTTAGTGATGGGCTCGACGGTTATCGCGACCGCGTCGGGGCATTCTTGAAAGATTGGCTCAAGAATAAGAACAATGAGGCCAAGGGAACCCCAATACTCGTTGAGGAATACAAGCAGAGATTTCACCAGGTGATGACATTTGTCGATAGATATTTTCCGCACGGGTTTGCCAAGAATGAGAAAGCCAAAACCACCCCACGAGGGCGCTTTGATGCAATCGCGGTCGGAGTCCACAACGCCTTGGCTGAACGGCCAGAACTCCTTCAAGACGGACCGGAATTGCGTGTAGAGGAATGGCTATCCTCGGACGACTTCTTCGCGCTCACGCCATCCGGAGGCGCGAATGTCCGCAACCGCATTGAGCGCCGCACTGCGTATGTGAAGCACATGCTTCTCGGACAGGAACATGAGGCCGCCGAGCAAGTGGAGTCGTAGGCTATGGAGGAAGTGTGGAAAGGATTTCGCTCTCGCTGCTACGAGATCGAGCGCTATCTTGTCGCCCTACGCTTCATTGAAAACGTAGACGTGCCACAGCTCGTCTCGCGTGGTCTCGACAAGCGCTTTGAATTAGATCTCCCAACTCAGCACGTACTCAAGGCGAGCGTATATTTGCATCTATATAACTTGGTCGAATCGACGGTCACTGCTTGTCTGCGCTGTCTGGCCGAGGAAGTCCAGCAATGCGGGATGCCTTATCGAGAGCTTACCGACGAGTTGCGCAGCGTCTGGCTACGCGGTCAAGCCAAGATCGACCAGGAAATGAACCCAGAGAACCGACTCAAGGCCCTTATATCGATCTGCGAAGAGCTTACGGCAAGTAATGTGGTTGAGCTGCAGCCCAAAATTCCCGGCAACCTCGACGACCGCGAAATCGAGAAGCTCATAAAGC
>JAAUYH010087929.1_pt1 | contig 23818 bp, 7 predicted proteins | sample 7278061 | NCBI WGS metagenome assembly JAAUYH01 (sample SAMN14350203, study PRJNA611818) | marine sediment metagenome | isolation source: surface marine sediment (0.6m) | place: French Polynesia: Moorea | collected 2018-08 | reverse complement strand
GGTAGGACTAGCCATCGGCGGTGTGGGCACCATAGTGGGCTTGGGCATCGGCCTCACGGTATGCTTGGTGGTTTCGGAGTACGGCTATCGCCTCGACCCCAAAGTGTATCTCATCGACCGTCTGCCCATCGTGGTCGAGCCGGTCGAAGTGGTGCTAATCGCCGTGATCACCATGGCCATTAGTGGCATTGCGGCGCTCTTTCCCAGCAGTCATGCCGCTTCGCTCCGGCCGGTCGAGGGGCTGCGCTACGAATAATCGCTTGTTGCCCAACCGTATGCTGGCGAAGAGCACGCCTGCGAGAACGGCGGCACCGCCGAACCAGGCTCGCGGTGACGGCTGCGTGGCAAACAAAACATATGCCCAAGCAATGGTGACCACCGGGCTCGCGGCGAGCACAATCGCGTGCATGCTCATGCGTAATCGGCGCAGGGCCAAATAATACAGCCCGCGACTGAGCACCACATCGACAGTGCCGGCCACGATCACGATGGGCCACGCCGACCACGTGGGCCACGTCCACTCTCCAGTGCCAGCGCTAAACAGTAGCAAGAAGCCCGTTGTCGCGAGTACGCGAAATAGCAAGAATTCGAGCGATGGAATGTCGTGGGCATAGCGCTTCACCAGCGCCGCATGCAGCGCGTACAGGAGCGCGGAGACCAGAATTAGCAGCGATCCTAGGCGGATGTAATCCCCGGGCTGGAAGGTGATGACGACCAAGCCGGGCAGGGCGACAGCGACTCCGAGCCATTGCAGCGGGCGCAACCGATCTCCCAGCCAAAAGCCGCCCAGCGCTAGGCCAAACACAATGCTCGCCTGGGCCAATAAGGTCGCCGTGCCGGGGTCGATATAGGCCATGGCCGCGTAGTTCATGACCGTACTTGTGGCGATCAAGAACCCGACGGCGGCAAACAATCGCGGATGGTGGCGCAGCGCGTGCAGGCGCAATTGTCGCCGCGATCCGGCCAGCAGCACCAGCTGCACGGAAGCTACCGCCATGACATAGAGAACGGCCGCCATGGGCTGCAGGTGTTCGTGCAACAGGCGGGCGAAAACAAAGTGCAGGCTGTCGACGAGCAGCAGGCCCACGACCAAAAGGGGCACCGTGGCTTTGGGCGATTGGGGCAGTGAAGTGGAGGCATCCGCCATATCAGTGAACACCGAGTGCGTGGCTAAAGGCAGGAGAAAGCTATGGATAACATACTCGGAGGCGCTCGCCATGACTCTACTGGCCAGCACCACAAATAGTTGGATTATGGCAGGACCACGGAATGTCGGACCACGGCGTTGGCCGCGGGGATTTCGATCGGCTCGCAGTAGTATCGGTCGCTGGGCCGCATTCTGGCCTGCAGGCGTTGTAGTGCCGGATCTCTGGGATCAAACGGCAACTGTTCGATGCAGAGGGTATGGTGTCCGGGGCTGAGGCCCGTGAGGGCTACGGTGTTTTGGTTGCCGATAGTGGCGGCGCGGATGGCCTGCCACGAGCCGTTGCGGGCGGCTCGCCTCATAATGACTAGGAACTCACCGACGTAGGTCTCAGTGATGAGGGAGCCAGAAAACACACTCACGCTGGCGGCCGGAATCGGCAGATGATCGGCACGCCGCAGGCTGACTTCGAGGGTGGCCGATCCGCGGCTCACGTGCACGTCGAGCGTCGTTGGCTGATCGGCCGTGATGCGCACATCGCGCCAGGCGGCGATCTGGGTTTGGTGCCGGTTGCTCGCCAGGATGATGAAGAGCGCGTACTGTCCGTGAGGCAAGCGTTCGAAGCTGTACGGACCCTTGGGCCCAAACCGCAAGGCGTAGGCGCCTCGTGAGGTATGACGGGGATAGGCGACGACGGCGACCATGTTGGCGTCCGCATACGGGGCAGTCACAGTGCCGGAAAGGGTGCCAAAGCGCCGCAATGATAAGGTCACCGGGGTCTTCGAGGTCTCCGGCAATCGCCCGCTATCGCCATGGCTTTCGGCTCCAAGCCCGTCACGCTCGTCAAGGCTTTCAAGGACTAGGCCAGCTGGCGTCCGGCCTGCGCGCGGGTGCTCGGCCATAATTTGATAGCCGCCGTCTTCGGGGATGTCGCGCAGTATGAATGCGCCCGCAGCATCGCTGGTCGTGCGACGAAGCCGAACATCGCCCTGGTTGTTGATATCCCAGTTGACCAGCAGATATTTGCCATCGGCGGCCAGCTGGCGGCCACCGACCACTTCAGCTCCGGCGACTGGAGCCCCGGTCTCGTCGACCACCCAGCCGCGGACCGAGTGTCCGCCACGGACCGAGCCCGACTCTGTCGATATCTTGGATGCGCGCATGTCGACCGACCGCCGCGTGTACTCGTAGGCCCGATCGTAGTGTCCTAGGGGGCGCCAATAAAAGGCGGCACGCACGAGCTGCACGGCGACTCTGTCGTGGTCCGGCCCCAGCGCATGTTCGAGTTCCCGTAGGCTGTGCTGCGCGGCATTGATTGCCGTGTCGAATTTGCCCTCGACCAAGTCAATGCCGGCCATGAGGCGACGCGCCTCGACGCTCTGCAGCTCGCCGAGGCGCTCGAACGTCGTCAGAGCGCGGTTCGCGGCGCCGCGACTGTCGGCGAATTTGCCTTCCCGGAGTAGGAGCAGACCGCGATATAGCGCAAGCTCGGCTGCCAAAGCCTCGTCGGAAGGGGCCTCCGCGACAGCGCTGGCGGCTCGTCGAGCGAGGCGCCGGACAAGCGTCAGGTCAGATGATGCGTACCCCGCTAAGCCAAACATGCCGACGAGAATTCTGGCGCGCAGATGCGCATATCCAAGCTCTTCGGCCAGTGCTAGGGTTTCCTCTGCGGTCTGCCAGGCCTCTGTCGTGTCCTTGGACTGGGCTTGAAAAAGCGCTTTCCAATACAGGGCCTCGGCCGCAAGCGGCGGATGGGGAATTGCGCGTGCCTCGGCTGTAACCTGCGCGACGAGCTCCAGTCCGCGTGCGGCATCGTGGCGGTCGCGCAGATGAGGGGCCTGAGCAAGCAAGTCGCGCAGGGTGGCAATTCTGCCGCGGGATTCGGCATCCTCGGGTAGGGCCAGCCGCTTGTCGTAGTTGTCGCCATTGCCGTCGTTGCTTTGGGGGCGCTGGCGATCGCTGTCGGAAGTGCCCCCGGTGGTGAAGCTCAAAGCCAGGGCCAGCGTGAGGGCCACGAGGCCGAGGCAGGCCAGTAGCGCGGGCCTTGCCGCCCGCCGCCATTTGTGCCGTTTGGAGCGTTGGCCCTGGGGCCGCGTTAGCAGCGTGCCTGGACGTGCTGCTCCGATTTCGAGTTCGACTTCGGCGAGAAGCTCCTCCATGGACGGATAGCGCGCATCGGGCGAGACCTGCAGACCGCGGGCGATAATTCGATAGAGGCGCTGCGAAAGCCGAGAATCATGAACTGGCGCGGTTATGATGCCGGCGCTCACGCTCGCCTGCAGCTCTTCGATGGTTTGTCCGGGAAACGGAGGCGCATGGTACAAGGCTTCGTAGAGGGCGACACAAAAACTGAATTGATCGCTGCGCGCGTCGACCGTATGGCCGATAAAGCGCTCGGCCGCCATGTATGCAGGGGTTCCCATACAAACATTGCTGAACGTATGGGTGTCGAATACGGCCTCCTGAGGTGATGGGCCCTCGTCGCTCTTGCCTGGCTCATTCAGCGGCTGGCGACTTCCGGTGAGACCCCGCATGGGCCGAGCCAGGCCAAAGTCGGTGACGCGAACCCGGCCGTCGCTGCCGATAAGCACATTGCTCGGTTTGAAATCGCCATGGACAATGCCGCGCGTATGCGCCGCGGCCAATCCGCGACCGGCCTGCACGAACGCATCGAGAATATGCGCAGGGGGCGGTCCCTCGTCGTCTTGGCCAGTGAGCCAATGGCGCAGTGATGGCCCGTCGATGCATTCCATAGCGATATAGTCGCGTCCGTCAACAGTGCCCACGTCATAGACCGTCACCACGTGGGGGTGAGACAGCATGGCCATTGTGCGGGCCTCGCTGAGGAGCAGGGCGCGGTCTTTGCGGTTCGCCTCGGCGATATTTTGCGGCAAGATCTTGAGCGCCACCGCGCGGCGCAGGTCGCGATCGTGGGCCGCGTATACAATGCCCATTCCTCCCTGTCCGAGACGGCCCGTGATTTGGTAGCGTCCGAGGGTGTCCCCGGGGGCAAGTGCGGGCCCAAGTACGGGGGCGAATTCGCTGATGAAGTCACCACTATTGCCACTGCCGCTGTCCCTTTCCCCTGGGTAGCGCGAGCGCGTGCCAGTATCTGAGCGGGTTTCGTCGAGTTGTTTTTCCCGAGCCATCGGCTGCCTATTGCAAGTGATAGCGTATCAGTGCCGAAAAGCAGTCTCAGCCGCGAAAGTTTTCGGGATCGAGATCGAACCGCTTGACCCAGCGCTGAATTTGCCGCCGGGCTTTACCCATGGCGCGGGCCACGCTGCTGAGATTACCTTGGTGTTCGCTCAGAAGTTCGATCAGCTGGTCACGCACGAGTCTCTGCTCCTCGCTCAATGGCAAGGTGCTCGACGGCGCCGCGCCACGGCTCATGCCGGCCGTTGCCGCGCGCACTTCCTGAGGCAAATGGACTGGCTTGATGACGTTGTCTCGGGCCAATACCACCGCGGTCTGCAGGCAATTGAACAGCTCTCGTACGTTGAGGGGCCAGTCGTAGGCAAAGAGCGCTCGTGCGGCGTCGGGATCGATGGTGATGTTCTGGTTTTTTTGCGTCAGAAGGCGTCTGAGCAGGATGGCCACGAGCAGGCCGCGGTCTTCTAGGCGTTCGTGCACCGTGGGCAAATGCATGCGAAACCCGGCGATGCGGGCGTAGAGGTCGTGGCGAAACGCTCCGTCTTCCACTGCCGCCAGTAAATCTCGGTGGGTCGCGCAGATCGGCCGCACATCGACGACCACCGGTTTGAGGGAACCGACCGGGCGAACTTCAGCTTCCTGCAACACGCGCAAGAGGGCGGCCTGAGATGAGGGTCTGAGATCGGCGATTTCATCGAGAAAAAGGGTGCCGCCGTGGGCACTGCGAATCAGGCCGAGATGGGTGGTGGTGGCGCCGGAAAACGCGCCTTCGCGATGGCCAAAGAGTTCGCTCTCCACCAGGGTCTCTGGCAATGCGCCGCAGTTGACGGCGACAAACTCACCGCTGCGGCCCGATAGCGCATGAACGGCACGGGCCATGAGTTCTTTGCCGGTGCCGCTCGCTCCGGTGCATAAGATTGGTATGTCGGCTTGTGCGACGTGGATGAGATTGTCCAGCTGGATGGCAAACTCGGCGTCGAAGGTGGCCATTGCCGGCACGTCAACCGATTTCGGGCCGCGGAAGATGTTGCCGGGCCCATGATCGTCTGCGTCTGTAGGGCCGTCGATATTACCGTATATATCGTCGTATATATCGTCGTATATCTCTGGGGGCACGGCGCGGTCGCGGTACACCAAGAAGGTATGGCCCAATTCGACGATGTCGCGGTCTGCGAGCACGTGGCGCTTGACCCGCAGGCCGTTGACCGAGACCCCGTTTTTGGAGCCGGCGTCTTCGATGATCCAGCGGCCGAAGCTCAGCTGCATGATGGCATGGGTTGCCGACATCCATTCGTCGGGCACCGTGACCGTCAGTCGGCGGCGATTGCCCACCGTCTCAATGTGGCGAGCGCGCTCGCTTCCCCGACCGAGAGCGACTGTGTTGACGGTTTGCAGGGGTAGGCCGAGGGAGCCGGCGAGGGGGCGGTTGCACTCCAGCGACAGCACGGCATAGGCCCGCTTATCCAGCTTTCGGTCGCCGGTCGATTCGACCCGCACACTGCGCGTTGGCCGCGAAGGCTCAGACATCGCCCGAGTATACACGGGCTGGCGTGGGCCTTGGCGTGAGAGCGACGCAGCGCTCAGTGTCTTAATCGAGACTATCGTCCCAGTTCTTGTTTATCTGCAGATGCGTCAATAGCTGCAGACTTTCGTCACTGTTGAGCTCGTCTAGCTTGGCCCGACGAGCCGGGGTCAATGCGATGCCCAACGCCTTGCAAACCGCCGCAATAGCACGACGAATTCCCTCAGCTTGGCCCTGCTCGCGGCCCTTGCCGAAGCCTTGCTCGTGGCCTTTGTCGAAGCTCTGCTGTCGCATGGTGAGAATAGCGGGGTTTCGCCGCGCCATCAATGCACGCGCCACGGCGTTATCCGCTTCGACGGCGTCCATCAGTGCCGCTACCTTTACTGGGCGCTGCAAGCATCGGTCCTCGATTCGCTCGTCTGCCGCCAATCGCCGCCAATGGCCGACGATCTCCTTTGGCCCTAGCGTTTCCTGCGATGCTGGCACCCACTCCTTGACCGGACCGGCTTGGACCCGGACCTTACCTGCCATTTTCACCTCAATAGCAATCACCCGCCGCACCCCGCGCTCTTGCAGATAACGCGCTCGCTTGTTCAAACTAGCCTCGCTCTGGGTGTGCTGGACTTCAAACGATAGCTCTTCTAAGTACCGATGGCCCTTGGCGTCAAAACCCTCTTGGCGAATACAGGCATCGGTCGAGAAATTACTCTCTTCTGCCACCCGCGTGAGCAGCTCGGTCGATGCCACGTATCCGGATGCCACGTGGGCTCTGAGGACGTAGACCAAGTCGCATTGCTTGTCAGCATGAGGCGCGTCAGCGGGGGTGACTTCCATTACCTGCCCATCGAGCATCTCGCGGCCACTTTCGGGCTCAACTAGATGCTCGTCGGGCGCGGGCCACGCCCCAGGTAGCCATACTTTCGCCGTCCCGGTTCCTGGAGTTTGGCTAGCCCCTGGGGCTAAGTAGGTCAGCTCAGATTTCGCTCGACGACTCATTTCATTTTCACCTTAGCGGAGACTGGAGAGTTGGTCCAGTAGTATGAGCACGTGAAACTAGAACTGGCAAATTATTGTCTGGGGTTTCGACATCGTGATTGCCCGGCACCGCGAAGATACGCTCTGGACCGAGTCCGATGGCTTTGCCCACTCGGTCCAAGCCAAGCGGATGTTACGGCAATGGCGTCAGCGCGGCGTGTCTGAGCCGCCGTACAACTTCGTCGCGAGTAAGCTTGGGCGTGCGCGTGGGCGCTGGCGTCCGCATGCGGCGCGAGAGAGTCTCGGGGGCAGGCCGGACAGCCGAGAAGCCGCGCGAGGCAAAATAGGTCTCGCCGTTTGGTCCATCGGCAAACCAGACCGGCTGCGTGACGCTGTCGGCTACGGTTATTTGCCAAACCCGGGTTGTAAGGGGCTGGAGATCCTTGTTGTAGGGGAGGCCGATGATGTCGAATGCGGGAATGTCGACGTGAAGCACGTCTCCCTGGCGGGTCACGAAAACATCGCCAAGGAAATTGGGATCGTGATACGTGCCGGTGAATGCGTCGAGGGCATTGGGGTCAAATGGCAACGCCGGGACCGCGGAGGGGACGGGGAGATCGACGAGGGTTTCGATGGCGGTATTTACGCTGGCGTCAAAGTTGTCGTAGAGCCCGTTGCTGAGAATTGAAATGGCAAAGCGCTGCTCGGGCAACATCTGGAACTTCGAGGAATGCGACGTGGTGGCGCCGCCGTGCCGCCACACTTCGACGCCCTCGTAGTATCTATCATCGACCGTGAGCGAGTCAGTGACGATGAGACCATATCCGTACGCGGTCGGCATATCGGGATAGAGCGGAACATGTGCGGTATGAAGGAGCTCGTGGAGTTCTTGGGGCAGGATGCTATCGTCTCCATCGGCCAAAAACTCGGCGAGGCGCATCTGATCACTCGGCGTCGACCAGACCTGGCCAGCCGGTCGCGCGAATGCGTTATCCCAGGTGTCTTCGAGCGAGATAAGCCGCGGCGGCTCACCTCCCAGATTGCTTAGATCGGTGCTGCCCATGCCGGCTGCGTGGTTGTCGTCCACCGACGACTTGCGGGCAAACGAACGCATCATGCCCAGCGGTGCAAATACGTCCTCTTCCACGAGGTCGGCCCACGGTCTGTCGGCAATGGTTTCCGCCATGAGGGCGATCATGGAGAAGTTGGCGTTGCTGTAGTTGAAGAAGGTGCCCGGCGGCGACAGCGGATAGGTATTTTGCGCAAAATCGCCCACGCTATAATCGTGCAGGTACGCATCGGTGGTTTCGCTGGTGTACGGGCCCAGATGGTCTTCGATGCCGCCTTGATTACTCATGAGCTGATGGGCGGTTGCTGATACATAGTCGGGCGCGCGGACCACCGACAGGTCTGGCACCGTCGAGGACAGCGTGGTATCGAGGCTGGCCTGTCCCGCGGCAACGCGCTGCAGATACGTAATGGTGGTCATTTTTTTTGTATCTGAGCCGATCATAAACAGGGTGTCTTCGTCAGGCGGGGCGTCGCTCGGTGAGGCGGTGCCAAAGCCGCCGACCCAGATGATTTCGCCGTCGAGCCACACGGACACCGATGCCGCGGTGGCCGCGTTGGCCGCAAGGTCATTTTCAATGGCTTCGCGCAGGGCATCGAAGCGAGGGTCTTCCTCTGGTGGCAATAGTTCGTCGTCGCAGCCGACAAAAGCGACCAGGATGGCGGCGATTGCGATCGCATAGCGCACCAGCGGCGAGGCAGCCTTGGTGCGGGCGTTGGGTTTGATAAGGCTATGGGCGGTGCTGTCGAGTTTGATTCTCGTCGTTGTCATGTGTACTCCAAGTGCAAAGCGGAACTGGGCGCGGCGTTTTCCCGGGTAGCCGGGAGATGCTGCGCTGTCCCGAATGGTGCGGCCTATGTGCACCTGGCGTGCCGGAATGACGAACGGCGTAAGTGGGCGATTCTCCACGTGGAGCAGCGGTCGAGCACTGTCACGCGGCTCGGCGATGCGACGTCAATCGGCTGTCGCTGCTCGTGGGACCGATGTGATTTGATAAAACGTGTGAGGCCGGGGCGCGCGGCTGCGTCCGTGGACGGGCTAAGCGAAAGTTTGAAAATGCGTTCATGAATGGAGAACGTTGTTTCACATGGCGGCGCAGTCGTCGCCGCTATCTACAGCGAAGTCGAATTGAGTACATTGTTGGGATCGAAGAGCGTAAAGGGCACCTTGCGCTGACGGTTGCGTGCGCGAATTGTCGCGGTCGCGTGCTCCAGAGCATCGCGAAATCGGGCGTGGGCTCGTACGGCTCTGGGCTCGCGCAGCCAGCGTTGGGGCTCTTGGCCGAGAAATACATCTTCGGGATGCTTGGCTGACAGGGCGGCCACAATGCCGATGATGCGGCGTGAGACATATTGGTCAGGCAGTGTTTGCATGATGGTGTCGCCGCTCGCCTGGCCTCTGCTGCTCGGCCACGGCTCTTGCAGCATCGATGGACAATTGGGGATAAAGCCCAGGTACTCGTACTGGTGGAAATTCATGGCCGAATGGACGGCGGTGACGTTGAAGATAAGGGCCGTCAGCAGATCACGCAGTTGCGTGATGCTGTCGAATTGGCGGGTTAGGTCGCATCCGGGGAGGCCATTATCGACGAGGTCGGCGATCCATGCCTGGAGTTCGCCATCGGCGCCCACGTCGGCGTCGGTGGCGTAATAGCAGCCGACAATATCGGCTACATACGCCGAAATAGCGTGCCACAGTAGCATACCGTCGTCGCGATAGGGATAGTGGGGCAGAAGTGCGGCATCGTCGAGCCCGCGCTCGGCCAGGTCGGCGACAAAATGCATGCGGGTCGCGAGGGAATCGCGGGCCCATGCCCGGCGCATTAATTCGAACTGACCGCCGCCGATGGACATCGCGGTGTCGATCATGCCGCCGGGATTGAGGAGCACCTGCCGGGCCACCGTGTTGATGGCGATGGTGTTCTTGGTGTGGGGATAGAGCAGCATATACACCGGATGGGCCGGCGATAGTTGTCGATGCATGGCGATGCAAAAGGCTTCGGGTACGCTATGGGTCATGAGGAAGTGACTGACGATTTGGTGCACGTTGGTGTCGGCTAGCCGGGCCCACATCTTGGCCAGCATCCAGTCGTTGGGGAAGTCGTTGGGGGTGAACACCGGGCCTTGGTCTTCGAGCTGGATGGCAATGGGCATCAGGGTGCTGTCATCGCGTTGGTCGTCGCGTTGGTCGTGAGCCGGTCGGTGCAAGAGCACCACGGGGGCCGCGAGATAGTGGCCGTCGAGCAGATGGGGGCCGATATCGGTGAGGAGCGAATAGTCGGCCATGAAGACTCGTCCGTCCTCGATTTCTTTAGCCAAGTCTTCTGGGTCGCCGAGGGCGCCCTCAAAGCCAGCGGCGGGAAAACGGCTCGGGTATTGGCGGCAGCGGCGGAGGAAGTTGGGATGGACTCCGGCGAGAAATTGCCGGGCAAATTCGCCATCGTCGCGCCAAGCACCGGTGCGTGCCACCCGCGGGATGCGCGATGGCGGCAGCATCTTGCGATAGTCGTCGAGGCGCTCGAACGGTGGAGCTTCGACCTCTGAGCTGAGCATTTGTGCGGCAAAGAAGCTGTTGTTTTTGTTTTTGAATTGGTAAAAGCCGGGAACGTCCTGAGCCCGCGCGAAGTCGGCCGCCGATGGCAATCCGTCGGTTTGAGCCCACGTGTAGCGGGTACGCTCGGCGGCGAGCGCCTGGGAGCGCAGGTCACGGGCCCGCTGGGAGGCGTGTTGCGGTAAGACGCCATCGCTGGCAAAGGCGAGGGCTTCGCCAGCGATGGCGGCGAAGCAGGAAAATTCCTGCACGGTGGATTGCAGGGGATCCATGAGTTCGACGGTATGCACGAATAGCTGGACGTCTGGGGCGGCCTGGCACTGTAGGCGAATGGCAATGATTGGGCCGATGTCGTCCACTTCGAGTTCGACTTCAATGGCGGTATTGGGGACGTTGTCCGTCTGGTTTTTTGTTTGGCCCTGTGACTCATGACGCACGATCGACATGGCGTCTTCGAGTTCGGCAAGGCGGTGGGGTCCGCTGGTGCCCTGCTCGCCTTCGAGCACAATGCGTAAATCTAGCGGCAGGGCCGTGGGGGCATTGGCGTTGATGCGCAGTTCCAGCACTGTATCGGTATCCGGCCGAGTGCCGGCCGGGGGGCTGACCGTTGGCGCGCTGATCGCCGCCACGTCCGGGGAGTCAGCCGATTCTGCAGTCAGGGGCTCGGAGGGCTGCGGTGGTAATAAATCTCGCTTGCGGCGCAGCCGGGCGCGTTGGACAAAGGGATAGATGTGGTAACGGGCGTGGCCAATAGAGTTGAAGTCTCTGGTGGAATGGGCCTGGATGATGCCGAGCGATGGCTGGGTATTGCCGACCCACATGCGCATCTTGGCAGTTTCGTCGTCGCTCAAGGGCTTTTCAATGGATACATGCGCTAAATCGAGCCACGGATGTTGATTCTGATCCCATACCAGCACGTTGTTGAATACGTCGTCGGTGTCTCCCGGGCGCCAGTCCCAGAGTTGAATTTGCAGGGTATAGCGAATGGTGCCCCGACGCAGGCGCCCGCGATAGTCGTCTTTGAGCCACAGTCGCGGCAGGCTTTTGTCCTTGGGCATAATGTCGGAGTGCCAAGCGCAGCGCTGGGTTTCACGCGGGAGTAGGCCCTCCTCGCGGGTGAGTCCCTCGGGAACCAGGCGATATTTGGCGTAGCGGATCTTACCGTCGGCGGCCTTGAATGGATATGGAATGGCGGTATTATGGATGAGTTTGGTGTACGAAGACGGGCATTGACGCGCCGACTCGCAGGTGGCAATGAAGGCGGCCGGCAGGCGTCGATTCCAATCGTATTGGCCATCCCAGGTGCCCCGCACGAGATAGGTTACGCGTGCCTGTACGAAATCGAGGAACGAGTCGAGGCTCCAGAAAGCCTGATACGCGCCGGTATTCATGAGCAAATCGAGGGGGCTGGCAAAGTCGCTGTCGGCAAATTTTAGGGCACAGCCGCGGGCCAAGACCCGGCGATCGTCGTGGAAAAAGGCGTTGGCGTGGCGAATGCGGCAGGAAAATTCGCGGCTAGCTTGAAAAAACTCGTGCTCGGGAAAGGCGGGATGGTCGACGATGCGAATGCGGCCGCGACCGCCTACGCCGCTCATGTGGGTGGCTCGTTCGCGATTGGCCATGGCCTTTGCGGCGAAGAGTGCCACGGATTTCTTGAGTGCCAGTGCCAGTGCGGCTCGAGTTTCGTGGGAAGGCGCAGGGCGATCGAATTGACCCCGGCTGTATTTGATAAATGCCTCCTCACCGTATTCCTCCTTGTAGCACTCGACGCCGTGGTTGACCCAGCCGTACATGGCTGGATGGGCGTTGGGCGGCGCCGTAAATAGCTCGCTCGGGCGTGGCGTTGGCGCCGGCGCTGCACGGACCGGCGCCTCCCGAGTCGTCTCTGTCGCCACCGCTGCGACCACGGTCACCGCGTGGGCGGGTCCGCTGTCGATGAGGGCGTTGCTTGAGCCACTCGGATGACTGGAGGAAGGGGACACACTTTGGGGACAGCGCGCGCGTACCAGGGCAATGTAGCGCTCTTTGGCCTCCGCCCGGGACAAGCCGCGGCATTTTTGCCACATCTGCCATTTGATATGTTCTTTGGTTTGGGCAGGGCTGGGTTCATGAGCGTCGTTGTCGCCGTTGTGGGCCTGCTTGAACAAGCCGTAGAGCGACAGGTAATCCTGCTGACTGAAGCTGACCGAGAGGTTGCGTACAAAGGCGCAGGTATCGGCAAATTCTTCGTCTAGCGCCGCGGAACCATCCCCGGACGGAGGCGACAATTGCGGCAGTGATGGGCTATTGGAGGGGCTGCTACCATCTGGGTGTCGTGATGCGGCGGTCATAGATGCTCCTTGGGCGAAAGGTCAATATTTTTGATTCAGCGGCCGTCTACCGTGGTTTGCGCACATAGAGCCATTGGATGAAGTCGGTCAACCATTGCCCGTGTTCGTCGGCCGGCATGGCGATGGTGCCACCCTCGATGCTGCGGAGGACGAGTTCGCTATCGGGACCGGGATTCGGGAGTCGCTCAAGCGCGGCCAGGAGGATCGCGCCGATGTAGCTGGCGCCGCGGGTTTCGCGCAAGAAGCGGCAGCGGTTGGCAAATACGCGGTCGCCGGGCCGGGGCGTTTCGTGTTCGGGCGCTGGTCCCAGGGCGTGAATGGCGTCGGCGATGACGCCCGCGCGCTCGCCGTAGGCCAGCGTGCGCAATTGCGCCGGCTCGATGGGCGTTCCGATATAGTAGTCCTGGTTACCGTGTTGCCATGGGACCTCCAGCTTACCGCTTGCGAGGGGCTCGGTTGGGAGACCTCCGGCAAATCGTACGGGCACAATGGGCATCTCTGCTTCCAGCGCCAAATCGAAGAACACGCTGCTGACTCGCTTGAGGCGATCGCGCGCGCTGCGTGAGCGAGTACCTGCAGGATGGGCAAAGAGGGGGACCGTGTCTCCAGCGGCGATGCGGGCCTTGAGATCGGCGAGGATCGGCAGCATCGCGGCCGGCGTTCTTGGGTCGAAGTAGGCGATGTTGTCGGGATCGACCGCGCGCGGGCGGGACATGAGGTGGTGGCGCAGGGCACCGAGCCAGCGCCGCCGATGTTTGGCGTTGGCAATCGTGATCACGCGCGTGCCGAGATAGGCCGACAGCAGATTGGTGATGAGCAGCGATTCGATCTGAACTTGGTGGTTGCCGAGATAGATGGCGCTGCGTCCGCGCAATGGCTGTAAGCTTGCCGGGTCGGTGACGATAAAGCGGTTCACGTATGTTTGGATAAGGGCCGTGGCTAGATCTTGACCGAGCCAGCCGTCGGGGCAGGCAAATTGTCGGTTCCAATAGCGATGCACGGGGGTTAAATCCCAGCGCAGAGTGGATGCCTCTGCGGCGGCTTCGCAGTCGGTCTGCACCTGCGGAGCTCCGCTGCATTCGTACTGTGGTTCATGATGCTGCCACGGCATGGTCTCATCATTGTGAGGCTGCGCCGATACGATGCGCATGGCCAACTCCTGCACTTCGTAGATGCGCAGGCCATCGACCCACAGCGAGCCCTTGGCCACAGCAAAGGGGCCGCGCTGGTCGCGGCCAATTTGGGTGAGTTCAAGCGTCGTTGTGATCAGGCAATGATGGGGCAACACTTGACCACGGTATTTCCAGGTAATCGCTCGATCGATGGCAATGGGCTCGAAGCGCGGCTGATCGATGCCGGCGTCCATCCTTTGTTCGAGCATAAAATATTGCAGCAATTGGATGAGGGCCTCGATGCCGAGGGAGCCCGGTTGGACGGGGTCTTGGAAGAAATGGGCTTTGAAGAACCACTCGGCCGGATTCACATCTTTTTCGCCGCGCACGCGGCCCAGCTGGGCCGCACCGCCGCTGGGCCAAAAGCCGGTAATGCGATCGAGCATGCGCAGCATCGGGGCCGGTAGACCCAATTGACCGCGACCGACGCCTCGGCTGAGGCAGCGCACGTCGTCACATGGCGCCGTCAGTTGGGCTCGGTCTTCGTCACTGGTGGGGAGGCCCACCTGCTGCCGCAGTGCGTCGGCGGTGAAGAAACCGAACACTGTATCCATGGTGCAAACCGATTCTTGACCAAGGAAGCATTCGACGGCAAAGGCTTCGATGACGGTATCGCCAAAGCGAGAGATATTGGCCACCGTGACCACCGTACGCAGGGTTTGGCTCCGGTTGCGGACCTCGCCCGTCATTGTCAACGTGCCGTCTAGGTTGCGGAATACCAGATCGTGGGGGCCGGGTTCGCGGTGTACCGAGCCTGTAGATTTGCCTGCCAAGGTAGAGCCAATAAAGCTGCCCAGCCAACCGCAGGGCTGTAGTGCGGCTTCTAGAAACACGCAAAACGGCATGGTGGGAAAGCGGTTTTCGGCAAAGTACCAGGTCTCTTGATCGATGTCGTATTCGATTTCGACAGTGGTACCGGCCTTCATGGCCCCGATATAGGCGTCAGCGTCGCCACTGGCCCAGGCAGTAAGGCCAGATTCGGCATCGCTCTTGGGATCGCGAAAGCCGATGCGGGTGGCCCGCGACATGAAGTGATAGGGCGGTCCCGGCAGCCGCGGCACCCGCCGATGGCCGTCGAAGCCGGCATACATGGGGCCAAAGGCCTCGGACGGTCGGCCCCAGGCGCATGCTAGCATTGAAGCGTAGTCGAACGGGTGGCCACCCGCGATTGCGACTGCCTTGGACGCAGCCCGCTCTGCAGGCGATGTGTCGCCGCGTGCGAGCGGCCAGTCGGGCACCAGCTCAAGGGCTACATCGGCAGCATGAAACGCCTTACAGCCGTCGGCGGTGCCCAGGAGGTCGGCGCGCACGGTTGGAATCGGTTCGAGGATGATTTCGCGCACGAATACTTCGTAGACGATCTTGCGCGAAGTAGGCGTGACTTGGCCACGGCAGCGGAGCTGGAACGGGCGATCGCATACCGGTTGGAAGCGCCAACCGTCGCGAGGCAAGGTACAGCCCAGGGCTGCGAGATAAAACGCCAGCGCTTGTAGGCAACCCTCGAACATCAAGGTACCCGGCATGCAAGGGTCGTTTTTGAAATGGCCGGCGAAGTACCAGTCGTCGGCGCTGACGGCGGCTTCCGCGCGCAAGTAGCCCTGGCGCCACGGCCCGCCCGCGGCATCGAGGTCGACGACTGCGTCGAGGCGCAGCATCTTACCCGGTTGAATGCTCGGACTGCGCACGTGAGTCTGCGCCCATTCGAACCCTTGGCCAAAGCAGGCATACGCATCACCGCGGGCAAAGGCATTTACCTCCTCTGCGGTGAATCGTCGCCGCTCGGTCAGCATCGAGGGCGAGGGCAACTTTTCACCTGGATCTACATCCTCTGGCGACCACAGCACGCCAGCGGACTCGGCCAGTTCGCGGTCACCAAAAAAGCCCGCCTGGCCATTGCGCACCTCCAGTCGGAGCTCTCCGGCCACGTGGCAATCGTAGTGGAAGAACATCAACTGGATATCGCCCTGGCGGGCATAGCGGTCAATGTGGATATCGTAGTGCAGGGTTTCGCCCGGCATCGGCAAGTCGCCGCGGTAGGTCAGCTCGCATCCTAGGAGTCGGTAGACGCGATCGCCCTGCTTGTATAGATCGACGCCGAGATAGGAAACCAGCAAGAGGTCGGCTTGCCCGGCCTCGATCATAATCCCGGCCGGCATGCGCCCGTGGTGGAGATACCAGGCATCGCCGTCGACGTCGGTTTCGCTGCTCAGTGAGCCGGTGGCACCGGTATTCATGGACGCCGGCTGGGCCCGCAGCGCCACCACCCGATCGGCGAGCAAGAGCGGCGGCTCGGGCATACGCACCTGACGCGGCAGTGCATCCTGGGCGGCAAAGCGGGGGCCGAAGAGGGCAGAGATGTTTCCGCTGGCATGAATTTCGAGTTCTCGGCGGCCCCAGATCACGGGCGTCGCGGCTGGCACTGCGTTCTCAGAGGTGGGCATCGCGGTCTCGAGAGCCGTCATCTCCGTCGTACAGGCGGGTGCCACAGCTGGTGTGGATCCCATGGACGGCATCGAGGTGACGAGGCATTGACTGGCCTGCAATTGATATTGCAAGAACTGTTGATGCAGTGCTGTCTGCCGTTGCAAGAATGAGCGATGAACTCGGCCCACGGTCGCGATCACAGAGGCGGGCTGAGCCGATGTCGATGGAGCCGGCGATTGAGGCGGCAGTTGGAGTAACGACCGGGGCGACGTTTGCACCGGCGTGTACGCTGGCGTCGGCGTGTACGCCGGGAGCGGCAACGGGGGCGCCGGTTGCATGACTTGGTATCCATCCGGCCGCGGCGGCGGCGATTTGTCGGCTCCGGTCCCGAGTTCGGTGGGCTGCGGCCAAGGAGGTAGGGTCAGCGGTGGCCAATGGGCCTCGAAGTGTAGGTGGGCGCCCTCATCAACGCCGCTGTCCGTTGTGTTGCCGTGGTCTCGGTTCGGGCCCATGTACTCACGCAGGGCCACACTGAGCCGCCGTTGACTGGGCGGAGCCTGCATCTGCACCCGGGCGCGGCGCGCGCCGTTGCTGCTGAGCCAAGGGCGGCCACCGGGCAGGATGCGCCGCCGCAGACAGTCTGCGGCAACGGCTAAGTGTAGCAGGCCAGCTGCGGCGTAGGCATGGCCAAAGCGCCGGTCCACGTCGGCCGGCGATGGCGTCCAAATCGCATCGTCTTTGCCAACTTCGGCGCCGTCCACACCGTCTGCACCCGGGCGGCGTAGGACTGCGTAGATGGTGCGTCCAGCCCTCTCTGCGTCTTCGAGCCGCTGTAATACCAGGGCCACGGCTGCATCGCCGGCCTCTGCCGTATCACCGATTCCGCCGTGTTTTGCCGCCCACTCATGGACCGGATTGCAGCTTGCGTCTACTGCGCCGACGACGGCAGTATCGAGTTCGCCCGCGAGCAGGGCTCGTATGGCGAGGTCCAGGGCTTCCAGACCCGAGCACGGTCCCGCCGATACCGTCGAACTACCACCGCCCAGATTTCCGTGGACATTGATGCGATTGGCGACCAGGTTGGGCATCGTGCCGAGTACGCCTGCGGAATCGAGGCTCTGCACCACCCCGTTGCTGGCGCTACGGAGCCAGGCAGCCCATGCGTCGGCATCGGCGGCATGGTCCTGGGGCTGGTGGGCGGCCCACGTCTGCACCCAATGCGCCAACCGCCAGCGGAATCCGTAACGGGCCACTTCGGGATCTACTTCCATGCCGACGAATACACCGGTACGGTCGCGATGGGCGAGATCACCGCCGAGTTCAGCCAGCGCTTGGTCGGCGACCGCCAGCATCATGAGATGTTGGCCCAGGGCTTTGCCCAAGTCCTTGGGCGGCAATCGAAGGCGTTGCCGGTGCAAGGATACGCGTTCGGTGCGCGGTTCCCCGGCTGGTGTGTTACGGCTCAGCGTCGTCGCAAACTGATGGCGGTCGGCGACTTCGCCAGCGATCACGCCGAGGGCGACAATGGCGATATCGGCTGAATCGCCCGATTCTTCCGAACTCCTCGCAACGGACGATGGCGACAACGCCGGTGAAACCGACGCAATACTGGCCGAGTCTGCCGACCGCGGCCGGCCTTCTTCGGGCCATTCCTCGATAATCACGTGGCCGTTGTTACCGCCAAAGCCAAAGGCCGACACCGCCGCGATGCGCCGTCCACTGCGGGTGTGCTCAAGATCCCAGGGCTCGGGGGCCGTCAACAGGCGAAACGGTGCCGCCGCCACTTCGTCCAGCACTGGACCCAGGTGGCGCGTCGGCGGCAGGATGCGACGGCGGAGGGCCTCCAGCACTTTGATGATGCCAGCGATCCCTGCGGCCGTGAGTAAGTGGCCGATATTTCCCTTGATCGAACCGATTGCAATGTTTGCCGCCGAGGTGGGGGAGGGCGCGGCGCCGGACTCGGCGGCCAATGTTGATTCGGCTTGAAAGACGTCGGCCATGCTGCGGAGTTCGGCGCGATCGCCGACTGGTGTGCCAGTGGCGTGGCATTCGATCAGAGACACCTCGGTGGGCGGCAATCCCGCCATGCGGTAGGCGTATTCCATGGCGCGGGCCTGACTGGGCCCATGGGGCGCCAGCAAGGCACTGCCGCGGCCGTCGTTGGATAAGCCGATGCCGCGGATCACTCCGTGGATGGTGCGGCCATCGGCCAGGGCGTCTTCGAGGCGCTGGAGGACCAAGAAACCAGCGCCTTCGCCGGGGATGAGGCCGTCGGCACCGCGGTGAAAGGGCCGGCTCTGGCCGCTGCCGCTATTGGCGCCAAGTGCGGAGAATCCGTGTTGTATGAACAAGTGGTCGGCTGCATTGACCCCACCGGCCAGGGCCATGCGAGCACGTCTGTCGCACAGGCGATCGCAGGCGAATTTGAGTGCATACAGGCCGCTGGCGCAGGCGGCGTCAATGGCGAAGGCGCCGCAGCCCAGGCGCAATGCCTGTTCCAAGAGCAGTGCGGGGAGGCCAGAACCATAGCGATTGCGCGGATCGGGGCGCTCCGGGCCAATGGCTGCGGTGCGTTTGCCGTCGACACCGTCTGTTGAAGCGGCGTCGAGCCACACCCATTCGGCCAGCCGCGATAGCGACGCCGACGGAAAACCCAGATTGCCGAAAATGGCCGTGGTTTGGGCCAGGAGCCGCATCGAAGCGGCATCGCCAGCGGCGTCGACACAAACGCCGGCATCTCGGAGCGCCTCCCGGGCCGTGTGCAGCGTCCACAAGAACAACGGGTCGAGTCCGTCGAGTTGCGCCGGGGGCAGAGCGAAGCCTGTGGGGTCGAAGAGCTGGTCAAAGCCGGTGACAAAGCCGCCTACGGGGCCCACCTCGTCGCTCGCAATCGGTACCCGCCAGCGACCGTGCGGGACCTCGGTGAGCGCACAGCCGCCGTTATGCACCAGCCGCCACAGGGCCTCGGGCGAGCATGCGCCCGGCATTAAACAGGCGCGACCAACGATGGCGATCGGGGCAAATTGCATGGTAGCGTCCTCGTCACATGGGGGAATGAGGCATAGATGTTTCCGGGGCGCGGGCCTCATGTACCTGATCGGCAAACGCCAGCACGATGTCCACGTCGCCATCGGTATCGCCGTCGAGTAGCTCGCGTACGAACATCTCGGCACCTTGCTCAAGCGACATGAGGGCCACGCCCTGGGCGGCGAAATGGCGTGCCAGCGACGCATCGACCATACCGCCGGCCCATGGTCCCCAGCCGAGCGAACGCACCATGCACGGCATTCCGCGTTCTCGTCGTCGGCGCGCTTCGACGATGGCGACTTTATTCAAGACCTCGTTGGCCATGGCGTAGTCGCACTGGCCGGGGTTGCCAAAACGCGCGGCCACCGACGAAAAGAGTACCAAGGTCCGCAGTGGATCACCAGCGGTGGCGTCGAGGAGCGCGCGCAAGCCCTGCACCTTGGTGGCAAAGACTTGCTCGAACTGGGCCGGCGATTTATCTGCAATCAATTTATCGGCAAGCACGCCAGCGCCGTGAATCAGGCCGCGGATGGGCCCCCACGCGGCACGCACTTGGTCTAGGGCTGTGTGTACGGCGGCGGCGTCGGTGATGTCCACTGCCACGTAGCGGGCCTGCTTGCCCATATCGGCCAGGGCCTTCATGGTCGCTCGGACTTCGCGAACAGCCTTGATATAGCGTACCGTTTTCTGAATGGCCGCCGCCGTGCGATCGCCGGTGGCGCCGTTGGACGGCGGCGCCTGCAAAAGCGCTCGCGTCAGCGCAGCGTCACAATCGGCGCCGTCACCGATGCCGCGGCATGCCATGGGTTCATCACCGGGTCCGTGCATGTCGGTGACCGCGGTGCGGCCGAGAAGCACAAACCGTGCATCGGTGGCTACCGCCATGGCTTTGATGCAGGCGGCGGTGACGCCACGGGCGCCACCAGTGACCACGATGACATCGTCCGCCGACCACGGCGTCACAGTCGGGACTGCGGCATTTGTCCGAGAGACGCGAGCGATGGGGGCGCTTTCGAGAGCGATGCGGCCAGAACCGTTCGATAGGCCGATTTGCCATTCGGGGCCACCGGCCATGAGTTCGCGCGCCAGCACCTCGGCGCGGGCTTCGGCGCGGGACGTGGCGGGGGCATCGGTACGGTCGAAACTCGCGCAATCGAGGTCAATGGCTTTCACTTGCACCGCTGGCCATTCGCGGGCTGCGGTTCGCGCCAGCGCCGCCAGACCGGCGAGCCAGGCTCGCTCGGGGGCAAGGGCACAGCCGTGGTCGGCCTCGGTGCCGATACCGCCCGTGGTGGCAAAGGTGCCGCCTGTGTCTTGCACGGTGACAAAGAGGGATGAGTCCGCGCCGCGGAGTCTGGCCAGGGACCGAGCGGCGGCAAACGCCTCTCGATTGACGGCAATGGCCTCGTCGATGGATTGTATCGATCGCAAGCCGCCCAAGAACACCAGGCCGGCGATGTCGCCCGACGGCAGAGACGATAGCGATGACAGAGACGGCAGTGCACCTTCCTCATGCGTAATCAAAGACTGGTAGGCGTCATGGTCGACCGCCCTGGCCTTCATGCCTTTGGCACAAAGGGCAGCAGCCAGGGCTTGTCCGGTACCGACGCCGTCGTCAGTGACCAAGATCGTGCCGGCGCAGGCCACGAGTGGGCTTCGCTGCTGCTGCGCTGGCGCCGGGACTGCTCGGAGGGCAAAGCGGGCAAGTGGCGGCTCTTCGCCGGTCGTTGCCGTCTCTGATGCCCCCGACGCCTGCTCGATGTAGGAGATGACTTCGCCCAGGGTACGCAGTTTGCCCATGGTGGCCGTATCCATGTCTGGCAGCGACGGTGCCAGGTCCTTGACCGACGAGAGGATCTCGACCCGCTTAATCGAGTCAATGCCCAAATCGCCTTCGAGGTCCATGTTGAGGCTCAGCATGTCGGCGGGATAACCAGTCTGCTCAGTGATCACGTCCAGCATGAGGGTCTTTACGTCGATATTGATGTCGTCGCGGGGGGCTGTGTCGGGGACGTATGGGGCGACGGCCTGGGAGAACATGGGCGCCGGGACTGGTGCCACAGTCGCTATTGGCGCTGGTGTCGGTACCGGCACTGGTGCCGGCATTGGTGCCATTGCGGGCGCCATCGCCGGAATGGGCGCTGGTATCTGTGCCGGTGCTGGTGCCGGTGCTGGTGCCGGTACTGGTTCCCATGCCGGTGCCCCACTCAGTGCTTGCATGGTTCGGCTCATAGTGTCGAGAAACTGGCCATGGACTTGGGCCATGGCTTCGACATAAGCTGCATGGGCTTCGGCGGTTTGGCGCTGGGTGTCTTGAAATGCCTGTAACCAAGCGTTGTCGCGTTGAAAATTCTGTGTTTCGCGTATAGCCGGTGGCGCCGGCACCGGGGCGGGCGCTGGCGTGGGTGCCTGCATCGGCGTTGCCACAGATGTCGTTATAGGGGGAGTTCTCGGTTCCGGCATCGGCGTCGCTTTCGGATCTGACATTGGATTAGGCAATTGGCAGGGGGGCGGAGGCTGCACGATCTGGGCAGCCTGAGCGGGCTGAGTGTTCTCTGGCGGATATGGCTTGCCGTAATTGCTGCCGCACAGTTTCAGGCGCAACTTGGGCTCTTGGCGCTCGTGGGGGTTGTCGACGGATCGATATCCCGACCACAGCGCGTCCAGTTTCAGGCGATAGCCGGCCACCGCCAGGCGGGCGATGCCGTTGAGAAAACTCCAGACCGCCGACTTGCGCGGATGATTGAGCGGTACGCTCAAATGGGGACGTTCGCCCAAGACCTTGCTCACCAAGGACGTGAGCACCGAGCCAGGCCCGGCCTCGACGAAGGTGCGCGCGCCGTGCTGGTACATGGCCGATATCATGTCGGCAAAGCGTACCGGTTGTCGGATCTGCTCGGCCAGGGTTTTTCGGATCTGCTCGGCATTGTCACTGTACGGTGCCGCATTGGCGTTGCTGAAGACCGGCCAGTGCGCGGGCGATATCTCGACATGGCGCAGATCTGCCAGAAAAGCCTCCGAAGCGCCCTCGACCATCGGAGAGTGGAAGGCGCCAGCGACATCCAGCCGGCGATGCTGGACCACTCTTTCGGCGAGGGTGGCCTCAATGACGCTGATGGCGCGCGCGCAGCCCGATAGCACCACCTGCATGGGGGCGTTGTGGTTGGCGATCACAACTGGGACTTCTGTGCCGCCGAAATGCTCCAGTACGCCGCGAATGTCGTCCATGGAAGCGTTTACCGCGGTCATGGCGCCAGCTCCGCCATGCTCGCGTGCGGCCTCCGCCATGTGTATGCCGCGTTGGCGGGCCAAGTGCAGCAGGGCATCGGCCGACATGGCGCCGGCTGCCGCTAGGGAAATGAGTTCGCCGCAGCTATGCCCGGCCGCGTATTGTGGTGTGAGTTCGAGTTCCTGGAGCAGCGCCAACATCGACAAACTGGCGCAGGCCAGTGCCGGCTGGGCCCAGCCGGTGGACCGCAGGCGTTGCTCCTGGGCCTCGCGAGCTTCCGTCGTGAATGCCGGTGGCGGAAATACCACTTGGTCGAGACGGAATGCCGAACCAAAGTCGAGCCCGGCGGCGCGATCCCAAGGGGCCAGAGCCGGGGCGAAGTGCATGGCCAGCTCGGCCATCATGTCGAGGTGCTGACTACCCTGTCCGGGAAATAGGAAGGCGATATCACCGCCGCTTTGCCGCTCGGTTCCCGCAGCGAAATGTATGCCCCGCGGGCTGGAAAACGGGTTTTCTGGGGCGCCGTCAATGATGTCGGCGGCGCGTTCGAGTTTCTCTGCCAGCTCGCGCTCCGCGCTATCGCCAATGGTTTCGACCACGACGGCCAAGCGGCAATGGGCGCCGGAATCAAAAGCGTGTGTGCTTGAGCGAGCCAGCCAGGTTGCGTAGCCGGCCCTATTGGCAGCGTGGGCGTGTTCACGGGCTTGGGCCACCAGGGACGCCGCATTGTCGGCGTGAAGGACAATGAGCTCAGCCGGCAACGTGCGCAACTTGGGCGCCGCGTCAGCGTCAGCTGGGTGCTCGCTCAGGGTGACGTGGAAGTTGGAGCCGCCAAAGCCAAAAGAACTGACTCCCGCACGTCGGGGATGGTCTTGGTCGCGCACCCATGGACGGGCGCAGGTGTTCAAGTAGAATGGAGATCGCTGCCAATCCATCGCCGAGTTGGGGCTTTCGACTTTGATGGTCGGTGGCAGCACTTTGTGATGCAGGGCCATGATGACTTTGATGAGTCCGGCGATTCCCGCAGCCGCTTTGGTGTGGCCGATTTGTGACTTGACCGAACCCAGGGCACAATGAGGTACAGGGCTCGCGGCGCTGTTGGGGCCGTTGTCGGGGGCAGAATTATCGGCAGGGCTTTGGTTGGCGAATGCCTGGCACAGGCCAGTGAACTCGTCGAGGCTCATGGTACCGGCACCAAGGCCGGCGATATCGCCGAGTTCACT
>JAAUYH010171740.1_pt1 | contig 23819 bp, 17 predicted proteins | sample 7278061 | NCBI WGS metagenome assembly JAAUYH01 (sample SAMN14350203, study PRJNA611818) | marine sediment metagenome | isolation source: surface marine sediment (0.6m) | place: French Polynesia: Moorea | collected 2018-08 | reverse complement strand
GGAACTACTCATGCAGCGATCGCTTTAGCGAAAAAAGTATTACAATCTGGTTTAACTGGATACATCCAATTAGCAGGAGGAACGAATGGATATACTGTTACCAAACTCCAAGATCTTGGATTGTTAAAATTAAATAGTGAAGATAATTTATCTGTTCTTAAATCGACCGAGAATCAGCCCCAATCAAACTTTATTTCTGGTGTGGCTTATGGCAGTTATGCCCGTTCTTTATTATCACCAATATTAGAAGATTTAGAAACTATGAATTATAGTTATTCACTTTTAGCCATGCCGACCAACCAACTCAATCGGCAATTAGAAAACAATCCCAAGCTACTTTGGCAAGCCGTTAAAATCGCTCGTGCTTTAGTTTCTCAACTGAAATTAATTAGTGAGCGAAATATTTCTGCTAGCTAGTAGAACAGATTTAAATTCACTTTTATTATCCTTTTAATAGCAAAAAATTTGTCTTGAATGGCACAAGAAAATATCGCTTCTCATCGGATGCAAGTTACCGACAATTTGGACGAATTACTAGCAATTTTTCCCGACTCAATTCGTATTCAAATCCTAGAACATCCTCAAACGAAAGAGGGTAATTTGATTGAAGTGGTAATGGATTTGGGAAGATTACCAGAAGCTCGTTTTACCAACGAAGTATCTTATTTGGGTAATAATCCCGTATCCAGAGAAGATATTCAATACTGCGTCGAACGAGTAGGAGTTTTCAGCAGCGATAATCGTGCTGGAATGGAAAGAACATTACATCGTATTAGTGCAATTCGCAATCGGACAGGAGATATTATTGGTTTGACTTGTCGTATTGGTCGAGCTGTATTTGGTACGATTGTAATGATTCGGGAGTTGATCGAAACTGGTCAGTCACTTCTACTACTCGGTCGTCCAGGGGTAGGAAAAACTACCGCTTTACGAGAAATTGCCAGAGTGCTGGCTGACGATCTGCAAAAAAGAGTGGTAATTATCGATACCTCTAATGAAATTGCTGGGGACGGAGATATACCCCACCCTGCTATTGGTCGCGCCCGTAGGATGCAGGTAGCTCGCCCAGAGTTACAACATCAGGTAATGATTGAGGCAGTTGAAAACCATATGCCAGAAGTAATCGTTATCGATGAAATTGGGACAGAGTTAGAAGCTTTAGCTGCTCGAACTATAGCAGAAAGAGGCGTACAACTAGTGGGTACGGCTCACGGAAATGCGATCGCTAATCTAATCAAAAATCCTACCTTAGCGGATTTGGTGGGAGGAATTCAAGCTGTCACTCTAGGAGATGATGAAGCCCGACGCAGAGGTTCTCAAAAAACTGTTTTAGAGCGTAAAGCTCCCCCAACTTTTGCTATGGCAGTAGAAATGATCGAAAGGCAACGTTGGGTGGTTCACGAAGATGTAGCCGAAACCGTAGATAATTTGTTGCGAGGTATTAAACCGGCAGCCCAAATTAGAACAGTTAATGATAGCGGTGAGGTAACTATCGTTCATGAAGAACCGTCTGCTATTGTCAGCAATACTCTCATGAGAACGACTCCTGCTGCTACACCAATTCGTCCGGGAGGATGGAGGGCTGCCGGAAAAATGTCTGCTGTAACCCCCTTTAAAAGTAAAACCAAGAAAGTAAATGGGGATTTTGAGCAGATGCTAGAGCAATCTTGGCAAACTCAAGAACCCAATGGTACTAAGGTTCGGGTCCCTGGCCCTAATGGAGAAGATTGGCCTATCTATATCTATCCTTATGGCATTGGTCGGAGTCAATTAGAACAAGTAATTGATGTGTTGGATTTGCCTATCATGCTGACTAAAGATATTGATAGTGCTGATGCAATCTTAGCCCTGCGATCGCAAATAAAACATCATTCTAAACTGCGAAATATAGCTAAAAATCGTCATTTACCGATTCACGCAGTTAAGTCTAATACTATACCGCAAATTACTCGTTCTTTAAGGCAAATACTCGACTTAGAAGACCCAAATGTTCCAGAAGCAACAGACCTACGTTTATTTACCAAAACAGGTAATGACGATGAGATTGAAGCTCTAGAAGAAGCCAGATTAGCCGTAGAACAAATTGTCATTCCCAAAGGACAACCAGTAGAACTATTACCCCGTTCTCCCAAAGTTCGCAAAATGCAACACGAATTAGTAGAACACTATCGCCTACAGTCTGATAGTTTTGGGGAAGAACCCAACCGTCGACTGAGAATTTATCCAGCTTAAGGGCGGTTTAGTATTATATAATACAAATTCTTTCTGTGAATTTATTCCCAAACAGTAAAGAAATTTGATAGCCTAAGCTAATAGCTTTGGGAACGGAAGATAGCGTGGATATATCAATTGGTCGTGGAAAAAAGGCTCGACGAGCCTATGGATTTGACGAAATAGCACTTACCCCTGGAGTGCGTACCTTAGACCCTAGTTTGGCAGATACTACTTGGGAAATTGGCGGTATAAAAAGAGAAATTCCCATTCTTGCCAGTGCTATGGATGGTGTAGTTGATGTCAAAATGGCAGTCTTACTATCAGAGTTAGGGTCAATAGGAGTCCTTAATTTAGAAGGTATTCAAACTCGTTATGAAGACCCAGAACCAGTACTTAACCGTATTGCTTCAGTAGGTAAAGATGAGTTTGTCGGTTTAATGCAGGAATTGTATGCCGAACCAATCAAGCCCAATCTAATCGAACAAAGGATTAAGGAAATTAGACAACAAGGTGGTATTGCTGCGGTTAGTTTAACTCCCGCAGGAGCAAGTAAATATGGTGAAGTAGTAGCTAAAGCTGGTGCAGACCTTTTATTTGTACAAGCAACGGTAGTTTCTACCGCTCATCTTTCTCCTGAATCGATTACTCCTTTGGATTTGGCTGATTTTTGCCAAAAAATGCCCATGCCTGTAATTTTGGGTAACTGTGTTACCTATGATGTGGCACTAAACTTAATGAAAGCTGGTGCTGCTGCTGTTTTAGTCGGTATTGGTCCTGGTGCTGCTTGTACTTCTCGCGGTGTATTGGGAGTAGGTGTTCCTCAAGCAACGGCAACCGCTGATTGTGCAGCAGCTAGAGATGACTTTTATGCAGAAACAGGTAAATATGTTCCCGTTATCGCCGATGGGGGTATTGTTACTGGAGGCGATATCTGTAAATGTCTTGCCTGTGGTGCCGATGCAGTGATGATTGGTTCGCCCATTGCCCGTGCAGCAGAAGCCCCCGGCGGTGATTATCACTGGGGTATGGCAACACCTAGTCCGATTTTACCTAGAGGTACTAGGATTAATGTAGGTACAACAGGAACGATTAGAGAAATTTTGGTTGGACCGGCGAGATTGGATGATGGAACTCATAATCTTCTCGGTGCGATTAAAACCAGTATGGGAACTTTGGGAGCGAAAAATCTCAAAGAAATGCAGCAAGTAGAAGTAGTTATTGCTCCTTCTTTGTTAACGGAAGGTAAAGTGTATCAAAAAGCACAACAATTAGGTATGGGTAAATAATAGACTTCTTGCAAAAATACACGCTCACTCGGCATTAATCCCTTTTACCTTTTACCGCCAATCTACCTCGAATTAAATTCGAGGTAGCACTCCCGAGTGCATTCCGCACCTTTTACCTTTTACCTTGACTTAACCAAGGTTTATAGGACTTATGCAAGAGGTCTAATACTCGATCGAAAACTATTTGTCGCAAATCAATATAGATTAAGAGGGTTTGGCATTGCCAAGCCCTTAGTCGATCGAAGGCTAATTGCTACTTTACCTTGAGATGTCCTAACTTTTGTTGGTATTGCTATATTAGCTTAGCAAGTGTGAGAGGCTTCCTAACCGTTGTAAACCTTTATTCTTGCTCCTTGAGTATCGATTTTTAGAGAGCGCACATCTGCTGAAACTCCTAGATTTGCCCAAGCTGATTTCATAGCTGTCACAACATTTTCTACTCGGGCAGGATTAGTTAAAGCGAGCAGAGTCGGACCTGCGCCACTAATTACCATACCATAAGCCCCTTGAGCGATCGCTGCGGTTTTTACTTCTTGATAGCCACGAATCAAGTTTTGACGGTAGGGTTGATGTAATTTATCTTCTAAGGAAGTAGCTAACCAATTACTATTGTTAGTTTCTAGACCTCTTATTAGTAAGCCCATTCTGGCAATATTGAAAATAGCATCACTGCGGACAATTTCTGTGGGTAAGACTGAACGTGCTTCTTCCGTAGAAAGTTCAAAATTGGGAATAGCTACTACGGGAACGATCTCTTCATGCCAGGGAATAGAACAAATTTGACAATTATTCATCTCACCTACAGATAATTGGCAATTTCCCAGTAAGGCAGGAACGACATTATCGGGATGTCCTTCTAGAGCGATCGCTAATTCTTGTATTTCTGCCTGAGTTAGGGGATTTCCCGCCAAATGGTTAGCACCTAGTAACCCTCCTACAATAGCTGTGGCCGAACTGCCTAAACCTCTAGCTAGAGGCACGCCTAATTTAATTTCTATTTCTACACTCGGTATAGCTCGATCGATATGTTGATATAACTTAGCAAAAGACTGATAAAGCAGATTATTTTTTTCTGTACTAACTTTTTCTGCTTCTTCTCCCGTAACCGTAATTTTAAATTTTGATTTGTTGGCAGTCAGAGATGCTTCAGCTTGAGAAGACGGACGGGGTGTATGAATATTTGAGGTTTTCTCAGATGACAGTTCCTTGTCTTCTTCTGAAGAAGTAAACTTAAATTCATTGTACAGACTTAAAGCTGCTCCAATACAATCAAAACCAGCACCGAGATTAGCAGTAGTAGCAGGAACAATAATCTTAACTTGGCTCATTAATCAATCAAAAAGCAATTCCAATGTTCTTGATAAAGATATACAGCATCAGGTCGATCGCTCAAACTGACTCTACAAGTAGTCATTCTTACACCTACTATACCACCCGCAGCAGTCAGAGCAGAAGTATCCATTTTTCCTTCAAGATGATTCACTACTGCTTGGACATGGTTTAATTCTGGAGTTGCCAAGACTGAAGAAGGAATACTTAAAACACTAATTAATCCTAACTTCCCTATTAGATTCATCAAAAATATATATTGAGCTAATCACACTAACATCGTATACTAATCCGCGTTTAGCTCATAATTTAGGATATTCATCTGTCATGACTAATACCGAAGAATTTAATCCCAGCGAATGGATAATCGATCGCGATGGAAATATCGCTTTATCTATCCGTTTTAAAGAACGCCTCTTTTGTGAAAAATCTCCTTACCAGACAGTAGAAGTATTTGATACTTACGATCGCGGTAGAATGTTGACCATCGATCGCATCATAATGTGTACAGAAGTAGATGAAGCTTCTTACCATGAAATGCTCGTTCATGTGCCGATGTTCACAAATTCTCAAATTAGCGATGTATTAGTTATTGGTGCAGGAGATGGCGGTACAATTCGGGAATTAGTACGCCATGAAGATATTAGACAAATTACCATGGTGGAGATAGATGAGGTTGTAGTCAGAGCTTCAAAAGAATTTTTGCCGACTATTTCCTCTGCTTTAAATCATCCTAAATTAAAATTGCTCATCGATGATGGGATTAATTTTGTTCGTGAGGCTGCCGATAATAGTTACGATCTAATTATTATCGATTCTTCAGACCCAGTCGGCCCCGCAGAAGGATTATTTACCAAATCATTTTATCAAGATGTTTATCGCTGCTTGCGTCCTGATGGTTTAGTTACAGTACAAAGCGAATCTCCTTCTTTCAATCGTAAAGCGTTTGTAGAACTCAATCAATGTCTTAAGCAAGTTTTTGGCAAAGAGCGAGTACATCCTTACTTAGCGTTTATCCCTATGTATCCTAGTGGTATATGGAGTCTAACTTATTGTTCTAAAAAAGGAGCGCATCCTATTCAAGATTTTAATCGCGACCGCGCTATTAAGTTTGCTCAGAAACAAAATCTAAGTTACTACAACGCGGACATTCATCAAGCCTCTTTTTGTTTACCTACGTATATCCAAAAAATGATAACTAATGATTAAAAAAGGATAATTTTTATCAGAAAAATATTCATTTGAAATAACGAAATCACAACTTAGCTAATTTTTAAATTTTTGCAACCTTGACAAGCGGAGCGCGTCTTTTATCAAAAGTCATATTCCTTTTGAAGATATTCAATTCGATCGATAAAAAGATTGTTGTATAAATCAATAAAATAACAAATAATTGTAGCTTGACAAATAAACAGGCAACCGATTCTACTGTTTAAAAACTCATAGATATAAAGATAGAATAAAGAATCGATTTATGCTTAAATTGCTAATAAAATTTATTAGCTTTTTTTTTACTTTTTATGATTAATTAACCCATGAAATTCACCGCTTTTTCATATATGTAACTTTAAAGTATTTAAATACTAAAACTTTATCTTCCTATAAAGTGATCGTGAAAGTAGCTGTGTATTTTCAAGAAAGATGCAACAATTACTTAGACGATTTTAATTAAAACTAATATTTCTTCTGGATTGGCTGTGATTTAAATAACTGTTAACTAGAGATTTGGAGGTTACAACAGTAATCTCCGATCCAACTTTTTTAAATCTTTATGCACTTAGGGTTGTTATCTCAACCTATTGGATATTTTCAGCTATTTAAAAAATTAGAACAATACTTGGAGTATTTATGAACTTAGAAAATTGGCAAACAGGACTAGACTCATTCGACAAATTTGAATTAGATAAATTTTTGGAAAAATCTAAAAACCAGAGAATACAGAGAATAAAAAATGCTTTCAGAAGAGAGGTTGTAAACTTCATCGACAACTGGAATACAGATAGCTTATCTACTAATTTTGACTCTTCTACAAACAATAATGTCAGACTTTCTTCAAGCAATTCACTAAATATTATTTCTGAAACTATCCAAGATTATTTTGGTTCGGGTAACAACTATTTCGTTAATGAAATTTTGGATAACTATTCAGTAGAAACCCAAGTACAAGATTTTCAACACAGTGATATTTGTGGATGTTCTGCTTGCTGTAGTAATCAAATCGATACTAAAAGTAATTTCACACAGGGAGAACAATACTTTGAGACTAGATCCTCTTTTAGTACTTTTGGTGGTACTTGGTCTCAGCCAGGAGGAAAAGGAAATCCAGTCAATATAACTTATAGCTATAGTAATCTTTTTGACGGTAGTATCAAAGGTATTAGCAACGCAGACATGAAAACTGCGCTCGAAGAAGCTTTTGGTTTGTGGTCATCTTACGCCCCTCTCAATTTTACTGAAGTTCAAGACAGTTCTAGAAATTCTCAAATTCGTATTGGTCAAGAATATATTGATGGTCGTAGTGGTACTCTAGCATTTGCCTATGCTCCTACTAATGGAGATATTCGCTTTGATAACGGAGAAAATTGGAATAGAAGTTTATTTTTAGAAACCGCAGTCCACGAAATCGGTCATAGTTTGGGTCTTAATCATGAAAATACCAATAGTGCGATTATGAATCCTACAATTAAAAACCGCTTTAATGGTTTGGGAAGTGGCTTTTTACTGCAAGATGATATCAATGGTATCCGCAGTATCTATGGCAGTGGTAGCGGTTCGGTTAATCCTTTAGGTAGTACTTCTCCTACTCCTGACCCAACTCCCGATCCAACTCCCGATCCAACTCCCACTCCGTCTAATTCTGAATTTGATGGCACTAACGGTAACGATCGCATAATTGGCGACAATAAAGCTAATTTAATTCTAGGCTTTGCTGGTGATGATTATATGGAAGGTGGTTTTGGCCTAGATACTATTGACGGTGGAGCGGGTAACGATACAGTTTCTTACAGCTATAGTTCGTCTGCTTTTACCTGGGATATGAGAACGGATCGACTTAGTTTTAAGAGTGGCGGTTCTGAAACTATCCAGAATGTCGAAAACGTAATTGGTTCTAAAGGTAGCGATCGCATTATTACCAACGGAGTTGATAACACTATCGAAGGTGGCAATGGTTCAGATACTTTTGTCTTCAAATCTCTAGATGGTAGTGTCGATCGAATTGTAGACTACTCCAGAGCAGAAGGCGATCGTATTGAAGTTTCCAGGTCTGGATTTGGCTCTGGTAGTGGATTTAGTTACAATTCTAACTCGGGTACTTTGTACTTCGGCAATGAAGAGTTCGCAGTACTTGAAAACAAACCTTCTTTCTCTGATGTGGCTGCTGGCTTTGTTGCTGGTTAAATATAGCAATACGCACTTAGATTAGGACACTTATTACGAACTTGCTCATTACTTATTACTTACGAGCAATCTAATCAACTTGTCCTAACAGATTAACGTACTGCGATACATATGTAGGGATATTAGACCTCTTGCATAAGTCCTATAAACCTTGGTTAAGTCAAGGTAAAAGGTAAAAGGTAAAAGGTAAAAGGGATTAATGCCGATCGATCGTGTATTTTTGCAAGAAGTCTATTCTAAAAATGTCCCTACAATTAATAGCTAATGTAAAGACGATCGACCAGATAAATATCGATGCATTAGTCGTTTACAAAATTGACATGAATTTAACTCAAAAGCTTTATTTCGTAGTCATTTAAACTAATATAAAATTAGGGGTAACTGAAAATATTAAGCCAATATTTACTTAAAAAATTTTGTTCCGAGAAGAGAATAAATCATACGTCTGTCTTGGATATTTTCAACCATTTATATAATTAATTATTAGAAATTTATTATGAGCAAAGGAAGTTTTGAAGCAGGATTAGAAGCATTAGGTGCATTTGAATCTGGAAGACCATCAGGAGATCCAGAACAATATAGAGTCCAAAATACTTTAGGCTTTACAGGTAAATACCAATTTGGAGAAGCTCTACTTATCGATCTTGGATATTACCAAGCCGATACTTTTTATGGTGCTGGTGCAGCTACCAATCTCTGGCAGGGTACCTGGACGGAAAAAGCCCAAGCTTTTGGGGTTAATAGTATTGAAGACTTCCGTAATTCTCCTGAAATACAAGAAGCAGCTATTCGCGATGCCTTTGAATTTAATTGGGGCATAATTGAAACTGCTTTGGGTAATGCTGGTAAAACTGTTGATGATTATATTGGTAAGACCATTAGTTTTAATGATGGGGGAACGCAAAGATCGGTCACTATTACTCCTTTTGGCATCTTAGCAGGGGCGCATTTAAGAGGGCCCTATGGTTTAGCCAATTTGTTGCTTAATGGCAGTGTCTCCTACGATGAATACGGCACTTCCATTCTTCGTTATGTAGATGAATATGCAGGATATGACGTTCCTGCGGATATTACAGGAGGAAGTGTGGCTAATCCACCGATAGATACTACTACTACGCCAACAGAGCCAGTTACTCCAGACCCAGTTATTCCTAAGGGAGAATCGTTAGTAGGTACCGATGGAGTCAAAGATGTTTTTGACTTTACCTGGAACTGGGGTAAAAATAGTGTAATTAAAGACTTCAATCCTATAGAAGATACTGTCGATTTAAAGAAATTTTGGTTGCCCGATCCCAAGCAAGTTAAAATCTTCGATGACAGTCAAGGCAATGCAGTTATCGATCTCAAGGAAGTTAACAACCAAACTATCACTCTAGAAGGAGTTTCTAAATCTGAATTAACAGCTAATAATTTTCAGGGCTTACCCGATGCCAATACTGTTTTAAATAATCCTAGTACTAACGAGCCAACACCGCCAACCAATCCTACTACACCCTCATTACCCACACTGTCGATCGACACTACTTCGGTTGTAGAAGGAAATAAAGGGAAGAGTAATGCTGTCTTCACTGTTGAACTTTCAGCACCGAGCGATCGAACAGTTACAGTTAACTACAATACTGTGGATGGTAATGCGGATTCCCTCACAGACTTTGTAGCCAAGAGTGGTACTCTCACTTTTGCACCTGGAGAAACCAGTCAAACTATTTCTATAGAGGTTAATGGTGATACAGAGGTTGAAAAGTCGGAAAACTTCTATGTCGAATTAAATAATGCAGTCAACGCTAATATACTTGATGGCAGAGGCGACGCTACTATTATTAATGACGATTTCCCACCGACTACACAGCCAACAACCGATCCTACTGTACCGCCAACCACCCCATCTAATGGTCGAGTTATCCAAGTCAATGAGAATGGTGCCGATGTCCTCAATTTCAATCCTGCTGTTGATAAAATCGATTTTGGTAAATACTCGGTACACTCTATGATTATTACTGAGACAGCCAAGGGAGTAGCTTTTACCAGTCCCTGGAATAACGCAGAGCAAGTCCTGGTTGGTATTTCCCTCAAAGATCTCTCGATCGACAATTTTAAACCCATTGGCAACAGCCATTTACGGGAAGATGTAGCGGGTGCTTTGGCATGGTCTAGAAGTGAAGCAGTCCTCGAACCCAATACTGTCTATGTCCGTTCCCATGAAGTGGGTTTGCGCGAAGTAGTCGATTTTAATCCAGCCACAGACAAAATCAGTTTTTTATACTACGGCAACCGCGAACGACTCACTATTAACGATACTCCTGAGGGGGTTGAGATTTCCAATTCGGCAACCAACCAAAGCCTAATACTTAAAAATGTAAAAATTGCCGATTTATCTGCTTCAAACTTTGAGTTTCATTTCACTCAAGTTCGGGAAGACCATCTTGATACTCAGCTAGGTTTTTCTGTTGATAGCAATCAAATTGTTAGTCGCGAAAGTATCCCAATACCAGGAGGAGAATACAACGGTCCGACGATGCCCCACCATCATCCAGACGGTCATCCCCCGAACCAAAACCCCGACCAGATGCCGAATAATCCCACTACCGACCCAGTAACCGATCTTACTAATAACCCGACTACCGATCCCCTTAACAATCCTAATAATAATCCCGATCGAACTTCAGATTATATTGGTGTTGATGGACAAAAGGATGTCTTTAGTTTTACCTGGAACTGGGGTAAGGAAAGTGTAATTGATAACTTTAATCCTAATGAAGATTTTATCGATCTTAAAAACTTCTGGACTAATTACGATAAGTTCGAGATCGTTCGACAGGGAAATAACACTGTTATTGACCTGAGTACGCTCAATAATCAGAAAATTATCCTTCAAGGAGTTTCACCTTCCGAGTTAAAACCAAGTAATATTACTGGAGTTACTGGACAATTTCCTTTAACAAATAACCCTGGTAATCCTACCGAGCCTACTAATCCTACTGAGCCTACTACACCGTCTTTGCCTACACTATCGATCGATGATGTCTCAATTTTAGAAGGAAATAGTAGTAAAAGTAATGCGGTCTTTACTGTTGAACTCTCAGCAGCTAGCGATCGAACAGTCACGGTTAACTATGCTACTTTAGAAGATACCGCTAATTCTCGCAGAGATTTCGTGTCCAAAAATGGGACTCTCACTTTTGCACCAGGAGAAACCAGTCAAACCATTTCTGTAGAGGTTAAAGGTGACACGAAAATTGAAAAGACAGAAAACTTTTATGTCGAATTAAATAATGCCGTAAATGCTAATTTACTCGATAGCAAAGGTGTGGGTACTATTCTCAATGACGATCGCGCCCCTAACACTGGTGGTAATTCTCAACCCGTAGTCGGCGCATACTATCCCGAATGGGCAATCTACGATCGCAACTATCAAGTAACCGATCTTCCTGCCGATAAGCTAACTCATGCCTTCTATGCCTTTGCCAAAATTAAAGACGATGGCACAGTTGGAGTTTTTGATTCTTGGGCAGCTACCGATAAACGCTTTGATGGAGATTGGAACACTCCCAAAGAATTTGCAGGTAACTTTGAGCAACTAAACAATGTTAAAGCAGCCAACCCTCATCTAAAAACTCTAATTTCGATCGGTGGTTGGACTTTATCGGGTAAGTTTTCTGATGTTGCGCTTACCGATGCTTCCAGAGAAACTTTTGCCAAGTCAGCAGTGGAATTCATGACCAAATATGGTTTTGATGGTATCGATATTGACTGGGAATATCCTGTCAGTGGCGGACTCGCTGGTAATACCTATCGCCCAGAAGATAAGCATAACTATACCCTGCTACTTCAGGAACTAGACGAGCAACTAAAAATCCAAGAAGCTAAAGACGATCGGGATTATTTACTCACCATTGCCTCTCCTGCTGGTTTTGATAAGATTCAAAACTATGAACTGGGAGCAATGTCTCAGTATCTGGATTTCTTTAATGTCATGGCTTATGACTATCACGGTGCTTGGGAAAATACCACTAACCATAACGCACCTTTGTATGGCAATCCTAATGACCCTTCTTCTGTAGCTTCTAAGTACAATATTGATTACACTATCCAAAGCTATCTAGCCGAGGGAGTACCAGCAGATAAGATTGTTCTAGGCGCACCTGCCTATGGTCGTACTTGGACAGGAGTAGGCAGTGATAGTAATGGATTATTCCAATCTGCTACCGGTGCAGGAGAAGGAACTTGGGAAAAAGGAATTATCGATTACAACGATTTATACAATAAAGTGAAAACCGATAGTAACTATGTCCGACACTGGGATGATGCAGCCAAAGTTCCCTATGTATATAACGCTCAAACTGGCTTCTTTAGTACCTACGAAGATACCCAATCTTTAGGTCTTAAGTTGGATTATATTAAAGACAACCAACTAGGAGGAACGTTCTTCTGGGATGCTTCTAGCGATATCCGTGATAGTAATAACCCTGATTCCTTAATCAATTTTGCTGCCACAGAATTAGGAGTTCGAGTTCATCCCGATACCATTTATCGTTAGTAACGATAAATGGTTTTATTGCAAAAAGGCGATTATTGCGCCTTTATACATATTCATACCGCAGGTAAAAGCGTATTCTCCTGGTTTTTCTGGTAGGATTTCGACAGAAGTAGTTTGATTCAAAGTCAAATCTAATGCTTTATTAAAATCGGGCAATAGTACCTGTTCTAAACAGCTACTAGGGTCTTTACGAAAAAAGTTTAACTTGACTGGTTTACCAGCACGTACTTCGATTCTGTCAGGTGTATAACCGCCATCTACAACAATATCTACTGATTGAATTCCCCGTTCAACCCGTGCTTTTTGAGATTTAGTTTTACTAAACATAAACCACCATAATTCTGCACCGATCGAGCCCAAACCACCTAACGCGACGACAAGTTTTAATCCTAAAGGCTGTTCTATTTTTTGAAACTGACTCGTTTGTTCAGCCGAAGCGGGCATTTCGACATTGTTATTTGGTTGTGTAAGTACGGTGTTGGTAGTTAAAGCCAGAAAAAGTCCCAATCCTACCAAACTACCGAAAATCCTGTTTTTATTCAACATGATTTAGATATTTTGCTTCAAAACTTTAGTTAAATAATAAAATCGGCAAGTAAATACAACTCCTGCGATCGCAACTCCGATAGATTGTCCCAGCCACAAGCCCGCACCGCCCCAATCAAAATGAAATCCCAACCAATAACCTATAGGTAACCCAATAATCCAAAATGCGGGGATACTCAATAACATGGGAATGCGAGTATCTTGAAGTCCTTGGAGTGAGCCATAGGCAATTTTTTGCACTCCATCCAAGATTTGGGAAAAAGCTGCAATGGTTAACATGGGAGAAACCAAGGCAATAATTTTCTCATTGGCAGAATCGTGAATATCGATATACAGTCCTACCACTAGTTGAGGAAACGAAAGTAAAGCGATCGCCATAACAGTCATAAAGATAAATCCCACTGCAATACTTAGATATCCCGCTCGCTTGACTCCCTCTAAATTTTTTTGTCCCAACCATTGTCCTACTCTTACCGTAGCAGCAAAAGACATCCCCAAGGGAATCATAAAGATAACGATTATAGTTTGTAGCACAATTTGATGGGCTGCCAAGACATCAGTTCCTAATGCTCCCATCAGATAGGTAACTACTGTAAATAATCCTATTTCTAATGCCGAAAATACAGCAATAGGGAAGCCAAGTTTGACTAATTCCCAGATAAGATCGGGTTTAAATAAATATAGCTGCTGAAAAATAAGATATTTTTGGAGTTGCCTCTGCTGAAAAATATAAATAATTAAAGCCAGAAACATCCCCCAATGAGTGGCGACAGTAGCTAGGGCTAACCCTGCTAATCCTAGAGGAGGAAAACCGTATTTGCCAAATGCTAGAACATAGTTACCAAAGATATTAAAAACCGTTCCCGCAATCACGACTGCCATTATAGGACGAGCTTGGGATAATCCCGATACTACTCCTCGAAGCAGCATAAAGCCTAAAGCGGGAAAAAACCCCCACAACATAATATCTAAATAAGTATTGGCTAGAGTAACGGTAGATTCAGCTTGTCCAAAACGCCCCATCCAAGAATCTAAGTGGGAATTTACAGTCAAAAAACGATTAAATAGTTTCACTAAGAGTCTCTAAGATCGTGATGGATTAAATTTACGCAAACGCAGCGCATTAGTTACCACCGAAACCGAACTAAATGCCATTGCCCCTCCCGCAATAATCGGATTGAGCAACCAACCAAAGAAAGGAAATAAAATTCCTGCTGCAATGGGAATACCTAAGACGTTGTAAATAAAAGCAAAGAAGAGATTTTGACGGATATTACTAATCGTCGCTTTACTTAACTTAATTGCCGTCACAATACCCTGTAATTCTCCCGAAATCAAGGTAATATCGCTAGCTGCGATCGCCACATCCGTTCCCGTACCGATAGCAATACCGACATCTGCTTGTGCCAGTGCGGGAGCATCGTTAATACCATCCCCTACCATGGCGGTTATTTTCCCTTCCTCCTGTAATTCTCTTACTTTAGCTGCTTTTTGGTCGGGGCGTACTTCCGCTTCTACCCTAACTATACCCACTTCACGGGCGATCGCTTCGGCGGTTTTTTGATTATCTCCCGTCAACATCACCACTTCTAAATCTAAGTTACGCAATGCCCTAACTGCTGCGGGGGAAGAAGGTTTGATCGCATCGGCAATACCTATAATTCCTTCTAATTCCCCATCTACGGCAATTAATACTACGGTTTTACCATCGGCTTCCCAAGTCTCTTTTTGTGGTTGTAAAGCATCGGTTTTGATGTCCAACTCAGACATCCAGCGTTGAGTACCGATCTGAATTAAACGATCTGAAACTGTACCCTGTACGCCACTTCCCGCGATCGCTTCAAACTCAGTCGCCTCAGTTAAATTAATATTTTGCGACTGAGCATATCTCACTATTGCTTCGGCGAGAGGATGTTCGGAATTGCGTTCTACTGTTGCTACCAAACGCAATAATTTAAGTTCTATACTGCCTGTAATACCCTTTACCGTAGCGTAATTAGTAACAGTTGGTTTTCCTTGGGTAATCGTACCTGTTTTATCTAAGACAATGGTTTGGATTTTATGAGCTAATTCTAGACTTTCTGCACTTTTAATTAAAATACCGTTTTCTGCTCCCTTCCCAGTACCTACCATAACTGAGGTAGGAGTAGCCAAACCCAAAGCACAGGGACAGGCAATAATTAACACTCCGACGGTAGTAATTAAAGCTAGGGAAACATTGCCCATAAAGATAAACCACAGCACAAAAGTAGCAATGGCGATCGCAATTACTACTGGTACAAACCAACCCGTTACTTTGTCAGCCAATCTTTGAATCGGTGCTTTTGAACCTTGGGCATCCTGTACTAGTTTAACTATCTGCGCCAATACTGTATCTTTACCGACTCTAGTCGCTAAAAATTGAAAACTGCCAGTTTTATTGATTGTTGCCCCAATAACCTCATCCCCTGGCTGTTTTTTAACGGGTATACTTTCCCCCGTTACCATCGCTTCATCGATCGTAGAACTTCCGCTAATTATTTCCCCATCTACGGGAATTTTTTCTCCAGGGCGGACTAAGATAGTATCGCCGATTTGTACTTCGTTAATGGGAACATCTATTTCTCGTCCGTTGCGGATTACTCTGGCATCTTTAGCCTGTAAGCCCATAAGTTTGCGAATTGCTTCTGAAGTTTGTCCCCTGGCACGATTCTCAAACCATTGTCCTAAAAGAATTAAAGTAATAACTACGGCTGCGGTTTCGTAATATACCTCTGGCATCAAGCCTCGATCGAGAAAGAAACTAGGAAATACAGTAGCAAACAAAGAATAAAAATAGGCTGCACTCGTACCTAAAGCAATCAAAGTATCCATCGTGGCAGCGTGACGCTTAAAAGCTTTCCACGCACCTATATAAAACCTGTAACCACACCAAAACTGTACGGGGACGGTCAAAATTAACTGTAGCCAGGGATTATGCAACCATGCAGGAATAAAAGGTAAGTTTAAGCCCGTCATCATCGGTAGCGAACCGATAATTAAAATGATACTAATTACACCACCGACGATTATTTTACGGATTAAATCGCGGGATTCTGCCTGACGGGCTGCTTGTTCGGCATCATCCTCTCCCGTTACCATTTCTTGTTCTTGAAGAGAATAAGCCGAGTATCCTGCTGCTTCTACTGCCTCTTGAATAGCTTTAATACTGGTTTGACGTGGATTGTATTTAACCGCAGCTTGTTCTGTACCGAAGTTAACGTTACATTCGGCTACCCCAGGTACAGTAAGAATTGCGGATTTGATACGGCTGGCACAGGAAACACAACTCATCCCCCTGAGTTTGAGATTGACATTTTCTATATTTGTTGTGGAAGTCGAATTCATAATTATTAGGCAAGGAAATTTTATTTAACTTCGGGGGTTTGGGGGTAGATAAGTCCGCAGTACCGAAGGACTTTCGGGGAAAGAAATTGACTGTCAAATAGTCGTACTGTCGGGGAATTATGATAGCTGTCATGATTCTAGATAAGTGGCTTGGGTCAGTAAGCTCTCAGTCGCGAGATTGAGAAGCCCACGCTATAGCGCGAAGGTTCGCGATCACGCAGTGCCAGGCTACGCCTGATCGAACCTGAGATTTTAGCGTTGGGAGTAGTCACGCAGGGGAATAGCCAGCAACAGTGGTTGTTTTTCTAAGAGAATATCTGAAAAGTGATATCGGCTAAATATGACCTCTTACAAAAATTTCAACCACATACTAGTTATTTACGCTCCAATTACTACTTACTATGACTTTAATGATAACGGCTATCTGCTGAAAAGATAGACCCCATATATAGCGATCGCATAACGAAAAAATCAGCTTTAGAGGTTTTATACATCAAAATTTTGCTTAAATCTGAGAGAGCGATCGCCAAATCAAAAAACCCTACAACCCTTGTATTTCGTGACCAATTTTTCTAACTAATTTTAAAATGAGCGAACCGTGAGTAAATATTGATACGAGTAGAAAATTTTAATGCGTCTAAGCTTATGGGCAAACTCTATGGTGCGATGTGGCCTTTTCGCAAATCTCTTGAGCAGCTCACGGATGAGGAATGGGAGTTGCTCCAACGTCTCTTCACTTACTCCCCCAAACTGAAACAAGCATACATCTTGCGGGAGGAATTGACAGAGATATTTGAGCGTAACTATACGAGGGCGGGAGCCAAATGCGCTATTCGTGCTTGGTGTAAACGAGTGCGTCAGAGTAAAATCTCTCAGTTCGATCGCTTTCTGGGGACGATTGAAACCTGGCTCGATCAAATCACTAACTGTTTTCTGGAACGACTAACCAGTAGCTTTGTTGAAGGATTTAACAACCGAGTTAAGGTGTTAAAGCGACGTTGCTATGGCATTTTTGATGTGGAGCATATATTTCAAAGACTCACACTCGACATTCATGGCTATGAAAGATTTAGTCTCACCTGAACATACACCATATCTAGTGTTTACCACGGCAATTTCGAAGAGCCTTCTCAAATAGATGTAGTACTTACAATAGAAATTTTCTGTCCGCGTACGCGTACGAGAAGCGCGGGCGACTCAAGGCCTTTTCCCGGAAAGAATATACCACCTTTCATAGATGGATCTAGTTACGCAGCATTAGTTTTACCTTTTAAAAGGTGGTATATTCTTTCTTGGAAATCACCCAAGCACTGGAAACAAGTTCCAGTGTCGCGCCCTTGACTACCGAAGGTCAGCGACTACCGAAGGTCAGCAGGATACCGAAAGTTACTACGAATATATACTGACTGAAGTTTACTTCACGCTTTTCGGGAACCGCTATAATAATCCCCAAACTGTATTACCAAATGAATTTTGATGAGTAAAAAAGTTTTAGTAATTGGTGGTTGTGGACGTATTGGTAAAAGTGTCGCTTTAGATATTGCCCATCACACAGATGCAGAAGTTACAGTTACTTCTAGACAACCACAGAAAAAAATAGAATCTCCTCTCAAGTTTTTGGCTTTAGATTTAGCAGATACAGAAGCATTAGAACGAGCGATCGCGTCTTATAATTTAGTAGTTCACTGTGCTGGCCCTTTTCATTTTCGTGATGGTAGAGTTTTAAAGCATTGTATAGAAAAAGGTGTTAATTATCTTGATGTTAGCGATCATCGTTCTTTTTATGAGCGAGTAAGCAAGTATCGAAATGAAGCAATAAAATCAGGGGTGACAGCTATTCTTAATACGGGTATTTTTCCTGGTATTTCTAATAGTATGGTACGTCAAGCCGTAGAACAATTAGATAATCCAAATAAAATTCATTTAAGTTATGTAGTTGGTGGTTCTGGTGGGGCTGGTTTGACTGTAATGCGGACTACTTTTTTGGGTTTGAGACAACGGTTTACCGCCTGGATTGATGGTCAATGGCAAACAGTTTTACCCTATACAGAAAGAGAGACTATTGAATTTCCCAATCCTTATGGTAAGACGGGTGTTTACTGGTTTGATGTCCCAGAAACTTATACCTTTGCTGACTCTTTTCCTGTTAAAACAGTAATTACTAAATTTGGTTCGGTTCCCGACTTATATAATCATCTTACTTGGATTACTGCTCATATTTTTCCTTCAGCTTGGATCGAAAGTGATAAGGGAATTGAATTCTTTTCTCGCGTTAGTTATATTATGACTTCTGTTACAGATAAATTTAGCGGTATCGGTGTAGCAATGAGGGCAGAAATTAGCGGTAAACATAATAATAAAGAAGCAAAATATATAACCACTATGACTCATAATAATACCGCGATCGCTGCTGGTGCAGGGACGGGTAGTATTGCCGAATTAATCTTAGCAAATAAGTTGAGTAAGCCTGGTATTTATCCTGTAGAACAAGCTTTAACTACAGAACTATTTACTCAATGTATGGAAAGTCGTGGTCTTGAAATAAATGGTAATTTTTATTTGCACCCACGATAGCAAGGGTCAGTTTGAAGTTTCGAGGTCATAAGGATGAAGATTTTTTGGCATTTTACCTGTACATTTTACAGATAACAAAGAACTCACGGTTCGCTTAATTAAAATATATTGAGAGAAATAAAACTTCTCAAGTGTATGCTGGGAAAGAAGTTGAGAGAATAGAGAGAGCAAGATTCTTGAAAGATATCCAGTCCGAACGAGCAGATGATTTACCTCTAATCATCCATTGGTTAAAACAAATGGAAATTGCCTCAATCATCGATCGAGAATTGCCAGTACCTCACGGAAATCGAAAAGGGCTCCAATAAACTATGACAAAGTCGGACAGACGCGGAAGGGGGCTTTTAGTTAAATTTACTGACTTTTGGTGCATAGGACTTGGGTCTATTTAAGCCCCCTTCGCGGACCAAAATACCCCCAATTTTTCGGGGTCGAATAGTATTTTTATACTAAAAAAGGCAGGGCTGTTTCATTCTTGGTTAAGGTAGAGGGGGAGCAAGGGAGCAGGGGAGTAGGGGAGGATTTTTGGCAAATACTCGGGATTTTAACCATATTAAGCGTCCAATAATTTTGGTCAGTCAACGAATTATTAGTTATTTCAGTTGATTTAACCAAAATAATTAGTCAGGTTTTAAAAACAAAATTGGCTTATTTTTAAGCAAATTGTGGTTCATTTCCCCATTAACCCACTTCCCTACCTGACTATCATCCAAAATCGTCAAATTATTGAACTTTGAAACAGCCCTACCCTTTAGGGGCAGTCAAAAGTATACACTTTTGAGATCAACTCTTTATATATTAAACGTTTCATCCATTGTAAAATGACGGCATGAAAACCTACAAGTTTAAGCTCTACCAACATAAACGAAATAGGCATTTGCATCGCACTATAAACGCTGCTAGCAGTATTTATAATCACTGTATTGCGCTGCACAAACGCTATTATCGTATGTTTGGCAAACACTTGAATAAGAATAGGTTGATGAAGCATATCGCTAAAGTCAGAAGAAAAAATGAGTACTGGCAATTGGTAGGTTCTCAAGCTGTACAAGATATCATTCAGAGGATTGATAGAGCATATCAGCTATTTTTCAAACATCATAAAAAAGGAGTAAGACCACCAAATTTTAGAAAAAGAATCAAGTATAAATCAATCACTCTCAAGCAAGCTGGCTATAAATTCTTAGATGGCAATCAATTTAAAATAGGTAGGTGTATCTATAGATTTTGGAAGAGTAGAGAAATAGAAGGGAAAATCAAAACTGTCACCATTAAAAGGAATCTTTTAGGAGAAATATTCATTTTTGTGGTGACTGATTTTGTTGATAGCCAAGTCATAGCCATGACAGGTAAAAGCGCAGGTTTTGACTTCGGATTACGCAGCTTCTTAAGTTGTTCTGACTCTACAGAAATTCAATCGCCACTATTTTTAAAACAATCTCTCAAGAAACTAAAAGCAGCTAGTCGTCAGCATTCGAGGAAAAAGAAAGGTTCTAACAATAGAGAGAAAGCTAGAAAAAATCTGGTTAGGGTGCATGAAAAAGTAGTTAACCGTCGCACTGATTGGTTTTGGAAACTAGCGCATGAACTAACAGATAAATTTGATTATCTCTATTTTGAAACCCTTAACCTCAAAGGAATGCAAAGATTATGGGGGAGAAAAATAGGCGACCTGGCTTTCTCTGAATTTCTCAAAATCTTGGAATATGTAGCCGAGAAAAAGGACAAAGTAGTCAGCTATATAGATCGGTGGTATCCAAGCACTAAAACTTGCTCAGTATGTGATTATGTTTTGGATAAATTGCCATTAGACACTAGGTATTGGTGCTGTCCTAACTGTTCTACTAGAGTTTAAACTACGATTTGAACGAAGTGCGGTAAGATTACTTAGTCGCGCAAACATCGCACCAATGTCAGATATTAAAACCCAATTAAGCGAACAACTAGCCAGTATTGAGTGGAATTTACTCATCCCTCATGCTCAAAGAGATGCTGTAGTTATAGTTAAAGAACAATTAAATTTACTCGATGTCGGAGTAGCAGTAGCCGAAGACGATACTAAGTCTGTACAAAGTTGGATTAGTCAAAGACTCATTTACAAACCTTCTCCCCAAGATTTATCTAGCTGGAATAGCGAGCCCAACAAACAATTTATGACTCTAATAGTTCAGCCTTTTGTTTTGATACAAGAAAACTAATGGCTCTTAGCGAATACTCTCCAATTATTTTATAGTCAAGAGATATTACTGAAGTCGATCGATAGTACGATACTGGATTGCTTCAGCTACGTGGTGGCTTTTTAGTTGTTCATCGCCAGCTAAATCGGCTATAGTGCGAGATACCTTTAAAATGCGATCCATAGCTCTGGCAGATAAGCCCAATTTCCGAATTGCTCCTTCTAAAAGATTACTACTACCTTGGTCTAATTGACAGAAACGACGCAGATGATTGGAATTCATTTCTGCGTTACAGGTAATTTGGGGAGTAGATAATTGATTCTTGCTCTTCTTGTTTGTCTGCCAACGATGAGCAGCAATATCTCTGGCAGCAATTACTCTTTCTCTTACTAATTGAGAATCTTCTCCTGTAGTTTGCCCGATCATTTCTTCTGGCTTGAGGCGATTTACGGCTACCTGTAGATCGATTCTATCCATTAGAGGGCCTGATAGTTTCGCCCAATATTGCTCCCTTTGTCTGGCAAAGCAAGTATTAATTCTTGTACACTTTTTATATCTTGATTTTTAACGTAAAAATCCAAGTAAGTAAGGAGAAAGTAAGGAGTGAATAAAAAACTTATTTCTGAGCAATTACCATATGATGGTAGTTTTCAAATGCACAAGATTTTAGAATCAGCTAACGAACGATTAGGCAAGCTAGGTAAACATGGCAAGCGATGTAAATTGAAACTTGCTAGTAATAAAGTGGTATTGCAATTTAGCTTTGAAAGTAAGCAAAGGCAAAAAAGCAATGATTGGTCATTTACCAGGCAGGGCATATCTGAAGCAGAAAAAATAGCTACTATGGTAACTAGCCAGCTAACAGCTAATCAATTTTCGATGGAATGGCTAGATAGTCTGTTGGGCAAGAAAAAAACTACCGCCAACAAAAAAGAACTTACCTGCGCTGAGATGATAGCTGAGTATAAAGAATATTGGCTCAAGGAAAATAAAAGTTTAAAACGTCCTGAAACTGCTTGGTATAGTCGCTTTATCCACGTAGAAAAAATATTTTCACAAAGCAATAAACCTCTTAGTATTCAAACCATGAGACAAGCGATAGAAGCCACTGACAAAAACACTTTCACCAGAACCTTTACATTGCAAGCATTAAGATTATTGCTAGATTACTTTTCTGTTACTAACTTTGACAAAGAAATCCATGCATGGAAATCACAGAATAAACCAAAATACAGACACAAATATATCCCGTGTGACGAAGAAATAATGACCATATACAATCTAGCGTTTAAGCCAAAAATAAGCGGAAGGAAAGACTATCTTTATCGCTTACCTCAATGGCAATTCCTTTACGGGTTATTGGCTACTTATGGATTGAGAGTACACGAAGCATGGAACATAGCTAACTGGGATAAACCAGTAATACTTAGAGATAAGGATTGGATAGAGATAGGACTAGAAAATGAATCAGGAAAAGAAGATACGTTCATTAGTCGATATAAGGGAAGTCAAGATGTTATTCCCGCTATGACAGACCCAGATAACAATCTACACCTTTTAGCTATCAAACATGATACTAAAACGGGCTACAGGATGGCTATGCCATTATCCCCAATAGGACATGATTGGCTAAAAGAATTCGAGCTAGTAGGGGCATTAAGATTGCCTGATATTGAGAACCCATTGGGTTACTCCACTGACAAAGCAGGCACTTGTAATTGTACTGATAAAACTGGCAGGTGGTTTAGACGACAAAGATATGGCTTTACCCCTCATGCACTGAGACACGCTTACAACCATCGCGCGCATCAACAAAATTTGAACCCTAAGTTAATAGCTAGTGTCTTAGGGCATTCCATGCAAATGAATCAAACTACCTATTTGAATTCAATGCCAACAAGTAGAAATGTACAAATGATAAAACAGACTATCAGTGAAGTACAAAATAATCAATCAGAATTGAAAAAACTAAAAATTGAAAATGAACATCTAAAAATTGAAAATGAAAAGCTTAGAACAGAATTGAAATTGCATGAAGCTTTAAAAGATAAATAAAATACAGGGTGAGCAAAATGACAAACTTACCCTGATAACTGCTGATGTTTGGAATTTAAATCTAGTTACATCATAAGTTTTATATTAACTATCTGGAATTCTAGGTAGTTTTTTTTATTAGTAGTAACTAACAGCAATAACTAACACTACCTACCGCTTATCTAGTTTATTCCCCTGCCTACTACCGTCAAGTGTTCCTATCGGAAGTTCTGACGAACCAAGCACTTGACAGTATACGGCAAACGGGGAATTTCTTTTTTCTTGGCGGTAGGCGAGGGGGATGTATCTCTTCTAACTGGGATAATGTACACCTAATCCATACCTCAAACCATTGAT